>OGOW01002368.1_pt1 | contig 15077 bp, 9 predicted proteins | sample 1552781 | NCBI WGS metagenome assembly OGOW01 (sample SAMEA2580145, study PRJEB22360) | human gut metagenome | biome: human gut; feature: human-associated habitat; material: faeces | place: Denmark | collected 2008/2010
CCGTCGTCGCGGCTGATCTGAATCACCGAACCTTCGCTGTTGTCCGGGCCTCCGTCGCAGGCATTGATGAGCCAGCCTTCGCTGCTGCGGATCATGCCGGCGATGACCTGATGTCCCGGAGTATGTTCCGGGGAGACGATCTGCGGGCGGCTCCATGTCGCGCCGTTGTCGTCCGAGGTCTGCGCCATGAGCGCCAGATTGCGCCACCAGCCGCCGGCTTCGACGCCGTTGAGCAGATAGATGCGGCCGCTGCCGGGATCGCACCGGAGTGACGAGCCGGTCATGTTGCGGTCGGGAACCTTGCACAAAAGGCTCGCTTCGTCCCACGAGTCGGCTCCGCAGCGCAGGCGGCTGTGCCAGATAGCCATTTCCCGGCCGAATTCGCTGATCGTCGAGAACCAGACGGCGAGCAGGTCGCCGTTACGGCACCACGTGACTGCCGGACAATGGTTGTGGGGATACATCGGTGCTGCGGAGATATGCGGCGGTATGACGTATTCGATGGGGGTGTAATAACGCGGTTGGTCGTTCATATCTACCCAATGTGCGACGTGTTGCGCTACAGGTTCGGCGGCGGTGGAAGCGGGAACCGGCTTCGTGGCCGGATAGGGCGCTTCGATAATGCGGAATCCGGTCAGGAAATGCTTGTCTTCCGGGATCATGGCCATGCGGTTGGCCGAGCGGAGGTATTCGACGGGGGTCGAATGGCTGCCGCCGCGCGTCACCTTGTAAAAGCCGTCGGCATATCCCACCGGATCGGTCTGGTCGCCTCTGAAATAGGGGCCGTACCAGTCGTAACACCACTCTTCGACGTTGCCGTGCATGTCGTACAGTCCGAAGGCATTGGGCGCGCTCTGCGCCACGGTCAGATCGACGGGGATGAACGAGTGATGCTCTTCCTGATTCTTCAGCGCCGCTTTGGGAAGCCGGTCGCCGAAGGAGTAGTGCATGCAGGAGCCGGCCCGGCACGCGTATTCCCATTCGGCTTCGGTCGGAAGCCTGTAGGTGCGGCCCTCCTTTTCGGAGAGCCAGCGGCAAAACGCATCGGCCTGATGCCAGTCCACGAAGATCACGGCTTCGTTGTCCCCGCTCGAAAACCCCTGTTTGCCGCGCAGGGCGCGGTGCGAAGGATCGAACGCTTCGTACTGGGCGTTGGTGATCTCGGTGACGGACATCCGGAACGGTCGGGAGATGACCACTTTGTGGATCGGCGTCTCGTCGTAGTCTGCGCCCGGTCCGCCGGAACCCATGTAGAACCAGCCGGCCGGGATTTCCGCGAACCGGATCGTCGGGCCGGGCTCCCCGGCCGAACAAACGTTTCGGCCGAGGAGGAGCAGCAGGGCGGTAAAAAGTGTTTTTCTGTTCATCGCAGAAGTGTTTTATTCGTTGTCCGCAGGTTCGGCGATCGTTATTTTCAATCGTGCGACGACTTTGCTTTCGCCTTCGAACGTGGCGTTCCGGGCGACGAATACGGCGTCGTATTCCCCTGCGGTTTCGTAAATATATGAATAATTGTCGGCTCTGGCATTCATGGCTTTGACCGGAATACCGTAATTGGCGGTTCCTTCGCCGTCGATTTTCCCGGCGTATTCGTATTTGTGTCCTGCTTCGCCCGAATAGAAGGTGATGTAGTCGGGGTTGCCGCTGAAGTTGAAGTATACCTCTTTGCCGGCTTCATAGACATTGCCGCTGTCGGGAGTCACCCCGAACGAAACGTCTTCCAGCACCTCCCCGCAGGAGATCAGGCACAACAGAAAGGCCGTAATAAACGTGATGATCAGATTCTTTTTCATCGTATCGGTGATTAAGTCCTTTACCATAAGGGATTTTGTTTGATCGAGAAGTTGGTAGCCAGTTCCTTGCTCGGTATTGGATACCAGTTGTGGCGGTACTCGGTGTAGTCGGCGATTCCGTCCGCATAGCTTTTGTTCGCGTGCCAGCGGGGATCGGCCACCTGCGCCCGGCGCTCCGTGGTCATGGCTTCGACGTAGAGTCCCCAGCGGATCAGGTCCAGACGGCGCAGGCCTTCGAAGCAGAGTTCGCGGCCCCGTTCGTCAATGATGAGCCGGCGGAAATCCTCCTGACCGAGACCTGCGACAGCCGGATAGTCGGAATTGGCCCGTCGGCGCACCTCGTTGATACATTCGTACGCCAGAGTCGTCGGACCGCCGTAAGCTTCGTTTTCGGCTTCCGCCAGCATCAGCAGTACGTCCGAATAGCGCAGCACGGGAAAATTGATCGGCGTGTAGTCCTTGTCCTTCGTGTCGGAAAGTTCGTATTCGCGGCGGAACTTGCCTGCGTTGCAGTAAACGTACTGTTTGTTGTTGAGGTTGCGCCACAGTTTCTCCCCGTTGCGGTAGTAGTATTCGCAGATATTCCACTCCCGGCGCACGTCGTTCGGATCGTCGAACAGGTCGAACAGTTTGAGCGTCACCGATACGTACCCGTAACCGAATCCGTAGGCGTCGTTCTGGTTGTTGTAAACGCCGTTGTAGCTTCCGACGCAGCCGCCCGTGGTGTGGCCGTCCTGATTGTTGCCCTTGAATTCGATTTCCCAGATGCTTTCGCGGTAGGTGAGGTCGTAGATATCCTTGCTGAGGTTGGTGAACACCTCTTTGTAGTCGGGATTCAGCGTATGGAGCCGGCTGTTACGGACTTTGCGCGCCCAGTATGCGGCCTTTTCGAAAGCCTCCTTGCCTTTGTAGAGGGGGAAGCCGCCCATTTTCAGATAGACGCGGGCGAGGATGCCTTGGACGGTCGATTTCGAGATGCGGCCCGGTCCGTTGAGCTGGTCGGCCGCCCTGACCTGTCCTACGACGTCCTCCATTTCGGTTGTGATGAAGTCGAAAACCTCTGCGGCCGGGGTCGAGGGCATCTGAAGCGCCTCCATGTCGGTGTCGCGGGTCGATTTGAGGCGTAAGGGCACGTCGCCCCAAAGGCTCGAAAGCGTGAAGAAATAGTAGGCGCGCAGGAATCGCACTTCGCCCATGTACTGGGCGATGAGTGTTTCGTCGATCGGCGAGCCCTGTATGTATTCGAGGAACGAATTGGCGCGGTCGATACCCGTGTAGAGATTCGCCCAGAGGTTGTTCAGCGTCGCGTTCGTATAGGTATAGTTGTTCAGAAACAGTTCCTGCTTGGTATAGTTGCGGTCGTAGTAGCTCAGGTCGTCCTGCAGGTTGAAGGCATAGAACCAGTCCCGGCCGTAGAACGACAGGTCGGACAGCGGTGCGTAAACGCCGACCAGTGCTTTCTGAACGCTCTCCTCGTCCTTGTACGAGGTTTCCGGAGATACGAAACCCGCAGTCTCGACGTCGAAGAAATTGCAGGAGCCCAGCGTTATGCCTGCGATGAATATAAAAAGTAGTTTTTTCATGATTGTTGTTTTTAGAATACGACGTTGATTCCGAAGTTGTAGACGCGTGAGCGCGGGTAGGCCGACCAGTCGTATCCGGGTGTGAGCGCCGTATTTTTGGTCGAAACTTCGGGGTCGTAACCCGAATAGTCGCTCCATGTCACCAGATTTTGCGCCGAGAAGTAGACGCGCAGCTTCTGGACGAAGAATTTCTTGGTGATCTTGGAGGGCAGGGTATAGCCTAACGAGAGGTTTTTCAGGCGCAGGAACGAGCCGTCCTCCACCTCGAAGGTCGAATACTGGGAGGAACCCCAGCCGCCCACGCGCGGAATGTCGCTCATCGGATTTTCGGGAGTCCAGCGTCCGCAGTACTCCTTCCAGCGGTTGTAGCCGACCTCCGATTTGCCGCGTACGAATTGCGTGCGCGCGGCGTTGAGGATGTCATTGCCGTAATTCCATTGGAAAAAGACGTTCAGGTCGAAGCCGAAGAATTCGAAGGTGTTGTTGAAACCTCCCGTGTGCAACGGCTGTCCGCGTCCGATGATCGTACAGTCGTCGGCATTGACCGTGCCGTCGCCGTTGATGTCGCGGAAGCGCGCGTCGCCCGGCTGCACGCCCGAACGGCCGGTGCCGTTGTCGGGAATGTCGGCTTTGAGGACCCATTTGCCGTCGACGTTGTCGAAGTCGTCGTATTTGTAAGTCCCTTCGTAGATATAGCCGTAAAGCATGCCCATCGGCTTGCCGATTTTGGTGATATAGGCGTTGTTATAGGAGATGACATTGACAATGCTCTCCTGATTGTGCGACAGCGCCAGCACCTTGTTGCGGTTGAAGGCGATGTTGAAATCGGTCGTCCAGCGGAAGTTTTTCGTGTTGAAATTCTCGGTCTGGAGTGTGAATTCCCATCCCTGATTCCGGACTTTTCCGATATTCATGGTGTTGGTGGAGAAGCCCGACGAAGGCGGAATGTCGGCGGACAGCAACAGGTCGGAGGTAATCTTGCGGTACCAGTCCACGGCGATCGTAAGCCGGTTGCGGAACAGCCCCAGATCGACTCCTGCATCCCACTGCGTGGTGGTTTCCCATTTGAGGTTCCGGTTGCCCAGATTGACGATGATGTTGCCCGTGGTGTTGCTGTTGTCGAACGGGTACTCCGATCCCTCCGTGGCGTACATCTGCGTCCGGTATGCGTATTCCGAAACGCGGTTGTTGCCCGTTTGTCCCCAGCTGGCCCTGAGCTTCAGGTTGGAGACGACCTTGTTCTGACTGAGGAACTTTTCGTTGGAGATGTTCCATGCGGCCGAGGCCGACGGGAAGTAACCCCAGCGGTTGTTCTTGGCGAACTTCGAAGAGCCGTCGGCGCGGAACGTCGCCGTGAAGTAGTACCGGTTGTCGTAGTTGTAGTTGATGCGCGACAGGAACGACATCAGCGTCCATTCCGCCGAATTGTAGGTCGAAACCACCGGGGAGCCTTCGCCGAATCCGTTGATGCCCAGATGCTCGTTGGGAATATGCGTGGCCTTCATGTAGGTATTCCTGTAGCGGCTGCCCTGCATGGTCTGTCCCAAAAGGATGTCGAATTTGTGCTTTTCGTCCTTGTCGAAGGCGGTCTTGTAGGTCAGGGTGTTTTCGTTGACCCACTGTTGGGTCGATTTGTTCTGCACCGATGCGTTGACTCCGTCCGAACGGTATTTGTTACCCGTGCGCGAACGCGAACCGTTGAATTGCTCGTTCGAATAATCGTCCGTCAGGAATCCGCCCATAACCTTTACTTTCAGGTCTTTGATGATTTCGTATTCGACATAGGCATTGGCCCTGAAATAGTTGTTGATGCGTTTGCGGTATTCGTCCGAAACGATGTGGATCGGATTTACCCGGAAGTCCTGTGACGGGTTGATCGAGGGGTCGACCCACTCGTTGATCAGGTCGTCGTCGCCGACCGATACGAACGGACGGTAGCTCCATACGTTGGGCAGCAGGTTGGCGCTGCCCGTGTAGTTGGTCTGCGACGGAGAGTCGCCGGTCTGCAGGATGCGCGAGTAGTTCGCCATCGCCTGCACGTGCCATTTCTTGGCGAAGCGGTGGTCGATCGTGGCGCGGCCTTGATAACGGCTGTAATTCGAATTTTTGATGATGCCGTCCTGATCGAGCATGGAAAGCGTCGTGCTGAACCGCGTGGAGCGGTTGCCGCCCGACAGATTGACCGAGTACTTCTGTACGGGAGCCGTCCGGAAGATTTGATCCTGCCAGTCGATGCTCTTTACGTTGCGGTAATCCTCGATCGTGCCCCCTTCGCCCAGATAGGTTTTGTTGAAGTCGGCTTCGGTCATGATCTCCTGCTGGAGCGTAACGAACTCATAGGCGTTCATCAGGTCGATTTTCTTGGATATCTGAGCGAATCCCCAGCTTGCGTCGAAAGTCACCTTCGTCGTTCCGGGAGTGCCCAGTTTGGTGGTGATGATCACCACGCCGTTGGCCGCGCGGGCTCCGTATATCGCGGTTGCTGAAGCGTCTTTGAGAATGCTGATCGAAGCGATGTCCGAGGGGTTGAGGGCACCCATCGAGGTATCTTCCAGCGGGAAACCGTCGATGACGTAGAGCGGCGAGTTGGACTGCGTGATGGAGTTGCTGCCGCGGATGACGATATTCATCTCCTCGCCGGGCATGCCTTCGTTCGAAGTTACCTGCACGCCGGCTACGCGGCCCGCGAAGGCTTCGCCGATGTTGCCGGCGTCGGTTTTGAGCATGTCGCCGACGTTGGCGCGTCCCACGCTGCCCGTCAGGTCCTTGTATTTCACTTCGCTGTAGCCGACGACCACGACTTCGTCGAGACGGGCGTCGGTGGCGGTCAGCACGACGTTTATCTCGGTTTTCTGACCTACGGGAACTTCCTGCGACACCATGCCCAGAAAAGAGAACACGAGACTTGCGGTCGGCGGTACGTTCGAAAGGACGTAACGTCCTTTCGAATCGGATACGGCGCCCCGGTTCACCTCTTTAATGATGACGGTGGCTCCTTGCAGCGGCAGGCTGTCGGGACCCATTACGGTGCCGACGACCTTATGTCCTTTGGTCTGCGCCCCGGCAGGTCCCGCCATCCCCGCGAAGAGTACGGGGAGAATCAGCCAGAGCCGTAAGTTGCGGCGCAGTGCATTATATATACGAATCATCTTGTTTGGTTTTTTAGGTTTTTGCTTTGCCGGTTCGTTCCCTGCGCAGATATCCTGTCTGCGCAGGGAATGCTTCCGGTCGTTATTCCTTGACGCAGCGGATTGTTTGGGCATTTCCGCGCTGGAAGGTGTAGAGCGGATCGACCTCTTTCCAGTCGTTCTTGAATGCCAGACAGCAGCTCTTCGTTCCGGCGGAGGGAGCCGAGGTCCAGTAATAGTAGAACGAACCGCGGTTCAGTGCGCCGGAGCTGTAGTAGCGGCACCCGTTGTAGGGGAACCATGCCTGCTCGCCCGAACCCGTGGCTGCGTAGTAGAGATACCATCCGCGTTTGGTCGGACTTGTGTTTACGACGTTGTGTTGAGCTGGGTCGGTGGTGTTTTCTCCCGTTTTCGTGAAGATCGAGAAGGCATCCTTGCCCGGAATCCTGTAGCCGGGGGGACACGGGTCGTAGATCGACTTTTGATGAGTCGCGGTCAGCCCCTCCTCGCCCTGCGGATTGCCCCAGAGGTAGTTGTTGCGTCCGGCGAAAAGCCAGTCCGCCGCCTTGAGGAAGGTTACGGGATTCTGGATCGCATTGGCGATCGTTCCGGTGGATGCGTCGGAAGCGGCGACGCTCACCTTGGTTACGGATCCGTAGAGGGTCGGTTCGGTCATGTCGTAGAATTTCGACGAGCCGGGGATCGGGTCCTTGCGCCCCCATTGGTAGGACATGCCCAGCGAGCCGGTGTCGTCCAGCGCCGATGTGGCGCCCAGACTGCGGTCCATGAAGGTATAGCTGTTGCCGTATTTATTGGCCATGTAAACCTGATCGGCGGGGAGGTCCGTACACCAGATATGCCAGCTCCACATGATGCGGCCCTGCTGGTCCTTGACCGCGATGAGGGCGTTGCCCTTGCCGGCCGAGGTGTTGAACGAGACGATGCCGTCGCTGAGTACCAGTTCCGAGATCAGTCCGTCGGTCGTCTCCCACAGCAGTTCGGCCGAGGCGGGGGCGATTGTCGCCGGTGCCGTGAGCGGATTGCCGAGGTAGTCGGTGAAGCCGCCGCCGGGGATAATGCCTTCGCCGCCGTTGCCCATTACGGTCGCATCGAAACTGCACCGCGCCTCCTTGTCGACGATGTAGCAGTTGGCCGTTCCCTGTGCGCTGAGGTTGAGCGCCGGGAGTTCGTGGGTGATCTTGACTTCTCCTTCCGCGGGAGTCTCGCTGTCGGTCGCCGTGAACTGATCGAGCGGAAGCGAAACGGAAATCGCGCTCCCTTCCGGACTGGATTGGGCGGGCCGTTTGTTGAAAAGAAACGTGTAGCGGTCCGTGCTGACCAGATAATACATGTTGGCGGCCTGCGTCAGGTCGCAGGGAGCGAGGCCGATGGTAAATTCGATTTTATCGGCCAGCGACGGGGCTTCGTTGAACGTGTAGGTGATGCTGTTGGACGATCCTCGGAGCTGAGCGTCGGGATCGGTCAGGTCGAAGTCGCATGCACCCGCGAAATTTACGCCTTCGGCCGTAATCTTGACGGAATTGACCTTCTCGGAAGCGTATTTCCCTTCGGAGGTGAAGTCGAACGAGAGCTGCGCCGTGGCGGCCTTTTTGCGGAAAACGAACTGCGATTCGCTGGCCGCTTTGACCTTTTCGCACCGGGCGGTCATGATGTTGTTGGCGCCTGCGGTCCGGGCGTTCTGCATGGTGCTGATGACGACCGGAGCCGTAAAGCCGTTCATGGCGCTTACGGCAGGATAGACGGCGTAAAGGGGCGTTTGTTCGAAATCGAGCGAACCGTTGAATTTTCCGGTTGCGGTGCCGATGCCGGTTGCGACGTCGAATGTGCCGGCGTGCAGGCCGTCGGTGACGGTAATGGCGTCGTCGACGAGCCAGACGGTCGCTCCGGTTTCAGCGGCGCCGGTTCGCGTCGTCGAACTTTTATCCGTGACGCCTGCCTCCGGAATGATCGCCGTAAGCCCCGAAAGCCGGTTGCCGAATCCTGTCGTCGGGGGAACCTGCTGCGTTTGCTCCGGGTCGTCCGAACAGCCGAGGAGTGCCGTGCAGACGGTGAGCGTTAGAAGTTTTCTGATGGTCATGGTTGCGGTTTTTAGGTGTGTCGGTCGTTATTTGTAGATCGGTCCGTAGGTCGCGCAGGCGCGATAGTCGGAACCTTCCGGGTCGGAGCCGAAGGCGCCCCATGCCGAGGGGCGGAAGAGCCGGTCGGCGTCGAGGTTGTGCATGGCTACCGGAATGCGGAGCATCGCGGCCAGCGTGACGAGGTCGGCGCCGACGTGTCCGAAACTGATGGCGCCGTGGTTGGCTCCCCAGTTGTTCATTACCGAATAGACGTCGCGGAAAGCGCCGTGGCCTGTCAGGCGGGGGGCGAACCATGTCGTCGGCCACGTGCGGTCGGTGCGCTTGTTGATGATCTCGAAAATCTCGTTATCGACGTTTACGGCCCAACCTTCGGCGATCTGCAATACGGGGCCGAGTCCTTTCACGAGATTCAGGCGACACATGGTCATCGGCATTTCGCCGCGGGTGAGGAAGTGCGACGAGAATCCGCCGCCGCGCATGTATTCGCGTCCTGCCGGGTACCATGTCGTGGCTTGGAGACATGCTTCCGCTTCTTTGTCGGATATCTCCCAGAACGGCTTCATTGCGGGATTGCCCGCCGCATCGGACTGCTGTCCCGTGGCGTCGAGCGTGCAGGAACCCGAATTGATGAGGTGGATGATGCCCCCTGCGGCGCGGCCCGTGAGCCGGCGGCCCGTGACGCGCTCGACGGCTTCGGGGGACCAGAACGTGCGTACGTCGGCGAAGAGCTGCGCCCGGTTGGTCAGCAGGTGCAGCAGGAGCATCGAAGCGCCGTTGAGCGTGTCGTTTTCCGTGGCGAAGGTGACTGCTTCGCGGATGCCGTTCCAGTCGAACGACGAGTTGAGGATCGCTTCCGGGAAGTCGCCGTCGGGTCGGAAGTCGGTCCACTGGCGCTGCCCTTGGAAGCCCCCGGCAATGGCGTTGTGGCCCATGGCCTCCTCTTCGAAGCCCATTTCGGCCAGTTTCGGATTGCCGTGCATCAGGTCACGGAAGATGAGTGTCATCTTTACGACATATTCCCAGACGGCGTCTTTTTGTTCGCGTGAATAGACCAGATGCGCGGGGTTGCAGTCGCTGCCTTCGTTGGGCTTGCAGTATTTTTCGACCCACTCCATGGCGCGGGCGAACTCCTCCTTGTCGTAGATGCCCAGTTCGATGCGGCGTTCGATCTCCGAGCAGTCTACCGCTTCATTGCGCATGCCGAGGTACTCCTGAAAGAAATCGGGGTCGGGCATAGAGCCTGCGATACCCATCGACACCGAACCGATCGAGAGATAGGATTTGCCCCGCATCTGCATGACGGCGACAGCGGCGCGGCCGAAACGCAGGAGTTTTTCGCGTACGTCGGCGGGAATCGTATCATCGCCCATATCCTGTACGTCGCGGCCATAGATGCCGAAGGCGGGCAATCCCTTCTGGTTGTGCCCGGCCAGTGCCGAAGCCAGATAAACGGCGCCCGGACGTTCCGTGCCGTTGAAACCCCAGATGGCTTTGGGGATGAGCGGGTCCATGTCGATGGTTTCGGCGCCGTAGCACCAGCAGGGGGTGACCGAAAGGACGGCGCCTACATTGCTGTCGCGGAATTTGTCGGTGCAGGCCGCGGCTTCGGCGACCCCGCCGATCGTGGTGTCGGCGATGACGCATTCGACGGGCGAGCCGTCCGAATAACGGAGTTCTTCGCTGTAGAGACGCGCTACGCGCTGTGCCATGCCCATGGTCATTGCTTCGAGCGATTCGCGGATTCCGCCGCGGCGGCCGTCGATGATCGGACGGATGCCGATTTTAGGGTGTGAAGTGGTCATATTCTGTGTTTTTCAGATTGTTTGTTCGTGTCGGCTATTCGGCTTCTCGGCGGCGGTTCAGGGTCGTGAGCAGGAAGCCGGTGAGGAAAATGACCGTCGTGCCGAAGACGATCGTCAGGTAGGTGTGCAGCGGACTGTGGAAACGGTAGAAGGGCGAACCTTCGTTGATCAGCGGCGAGAGGCTCATCCAGGCGATGGTCAGCAGTCCGAGGATCACGGCGACGACTGCGTGGACCCGGAGCACGGTCTTGCAGACGACGCCCAGCAGGAACAGTCCGAGCATGCCGCCGCTGAAGATCGATGCCAGCTTCCACCATGCGTCCAGCACGCCGTCGATGCGCATCATCAGCAGTCCGACGACGATGCCGAGCGTGCCGACGACGAACGAGGTGGCGTAGAGCATACCCATATTCTGCTTTTCGGTAAGCTCCTTTTTCGAGAGGCGTTTGGCGAAGTCGGTCAGTACGATGGTAGCCGAGGAGTTGATGCTCGTGGCGACGGTCGACATGCCGGCCGAGAAGAGCGATGCGACGACCAGTCCGGTCAGTCCGGTGGGCAGCCCGTGGACGATGAACCACGGGAAGACCTGATCGGACGGCGTGCCGGCGGGGAGCAGTTCGGGCCGGGCCGTATAATAGGAAAAGAGCGCCGTGCCGATGTAGACGAAGACGAGCGAGACGGGGATGTAGAGCAGACCGCCGAAGAGTGTCGATTTCACGGCTTCGGCCGTCGATTTGGTGGTCATATAGCGCTGTACGTAGTTCTGGTCGATGCCGTAGTTCTGCATATTGACGAAAAGGCCGTAGATCAGCACTACCCAGAAGGTCGGTTCGGTCAGCGACAGCGAGAAACTGCCGAGGCTGAATTTGCCGTGTGCTGCGGCGATTTCGAACAGCTGTCCGGGGTCTTCGGGCATGGTGAAGGTAAGGATCGCGGCGCAGGCGAGGGCACCCACGATCAGGATGATGCCCTGTATGGCGTCGGTCCAGACCACGGCGGCGATACCGCCCAGCAGCGTGTAGATCAGGGTGGCGATTCCCGTGCAGATGATGATGGTCTGGATGTCCCAGCCGAACATCGTGTTGAGGGGCAGGGCCAGCAGCAGCAGGATCGAGCCGATGCGCGCCAGCTGCGTCAGCAGGTAGCAGACCGCCACGTAGCAGCGCGCCCAGTAGCCGAAACGCATTTCGAGGTAGTGGTAGGCCGAGACGCTGTTTACGCTGCGGTAGAGGGGAATGAATACCTTGGCGGCCAGCCATGTGGCGATAGGAATCGAGAGACTGAATACAAAGGGATTCCAGTTGCCTTTGTAGGCGTCGCCGGGCAGGCCGAGAAAACTGATGCTGCTGACGAACGTGGCGAAAATCGACATGCCCACGACCCATGTCGGCAGCGATCCTTCGGCGGCGGTGAATGCGGCCGCGCCTTTGCGGCTGCGGAAGTAGAAGCTGCAGCCGAAGAGGGCGACGCCGCCGACGAAGACGAAAAATACGAGGTAATCGAGTAAGGTTATCTCCATGAGGGTTGGTTGTTATGGGTTATACGTTGCAGTTGGCGCCCAGCGCTTCGAGTGCCTGACGAATCCGGGCGCGCTCCTCGGTGCGGAATTTCCGGTAGGGGTACGAGAGGTAGTCGTCGCAGACGCCCAGCAGCGAAAGTGCGCATTTGACGCCTTTCAGGTAACTCGATCCGTATTTTCCGACGGTATAGACCGATGTGCTGATCTGCATGATGCGGCGCTGGATTTCGCGGACGCGGGTGATGTCGTGGGCGCATGCGGCGTCGTACATGGCAACGTAGAGTTCGGGAAAGATGTTTGCGCCGCCGTTCACGCCGAGCAGGACGCATTCGCCCGTCAGTTCTTCGGGCCCGACATAAAGTGAAAAGTCGGGATTGTCCCCCAAGTGGTAGAGGAGTGTCTGGAAGTAGGTCATGTTGGCCGAGCTGTCTTTCAGTCCGACAATGTTCGGATGGTTGGCCAGCGTCTTGACGGTCGCCGGTTCGAGGAAGACCTTGACGTGCGACGGCATGTTGTAGAGGTAGAGCGGTAGCGGCAGGGCGTCGGCCAGCGCCGTGTAGTATTCGATCAGCTCCTGCTGCGAGGGGGCGAAATAGTAGGGCGGGGCGGCCACGACGCCGACGGCGCCGCATTTGGCGGCATGTTCCGCGAGCCGGATGCTTTCGATGAAGGCGGTGTCGGTGACGCCGACCAGCACGGGTACGCGTCCTGCGACCTGACGGCATACCAGTTCGACGAATTCATAACGCAGCCGGTAGGTCAGGCTCTGGGCTTCGCCCGTCGTGCCGAGCAGGAAAATGGCGTGGGCTCCGCCGGCGACGAGGTGTTCTGTAAGGCGTACGGCGCCTTCGCGGTCGAGTTCGTCGTCGCCCTTGAGCGGGGTAATCATCGGGGGAATGATGCCCTGAAGTTTGGTAGGGTGCATGGTGAAGGGGTTTAGCGATTTTTAGTTGATTCGTATATTTTATTGTAAATCGTTTTAGCCAATCGGCAAAAAGAGGGGTCATTCCTCGATAAGTTGCGAAATTTCCGTTTCCCGGCCGGGTATGCCGCTCTCGACGATTTCGGGCGTCAGTACGATGCGGATGCTGTTGATCGGCTGGTCTTTCTGTTCGATATTCTTGATCAGCAGGTCGAGGGCTTCCGTGCCGAACTGTTCGATCGGCTGGCGCACGTAGGGGACGGCCGGTTTTTAGAGTTCTGAACCTGTCTTGCTGTCGAAACAGGCCATGGCGAAGTCCTGCGGAACGCGCCAGCCGTTGCGGAAAATGGCTGTCAGTCCGTTGGCGGCCAATGTGTTGGTGGCGAATACGAACGCTTCGACATTGCGCATCTTCGCATCGCGGACGATCTCGTCGATTTTGCCGAGTTTGTCGTGACGCAGGTGATGGATGTTGATCCGGTCGCTCAGGCCGGCTTCCGTCATGCAGAAGCGGTAGCCCTCTTCGCGCTCCCTGATGTTGGACAGGTTCATCGAATAGGAGATCATTTCGATCCGCGTGAAACCCTGACGGATCAGCGCCTGAGTGGTTTCGACGCCGGCGCGCCGGTTGTTGAGTACGACGCTGCTCAGTTCGGTGTCCGGCACTTCGCGGTCGAGCAGTACGACGGGGATATTCTGCAGGGCGACATTGCGGATAATTTCATCGGCACCTTCGCAGGGGACGATGATCAGTCCGTCGATGCCCTTGTTGCGGAAAACCTCGATCAGGTTTTCGAGTTTCTGCGGATTTTCGTCCGTACTGCCGAACAATACGGTATACTTATGTTTATATGCGCGGTCTTCGATGCAGCGGGCGATGTCGGCGAAAAACTTGTTGGAGATGTCCGATACGATTACCCCGATGGTGTTCGTCTTGCCGCTGCGAAGCGTGCGTGCCGCATTGTTGGGCTGGTAGTTAAGCTTTTCGGCGACCTCCAGAATCCGTTGCGCCGTCTCTTTGTTGACGCGGTAGGTGCCCTTGCCGTCGGCTTTGTTGTTCATGACGAATGACACCAGTGCGATCGAAACGCCCGCTTCGGTGGCTATGTCCTTTATGGTTACTTTGCGTGTCCGCATATTTTTTGCGATTTTTTGTGATATCCCGGAAATTCTCTTACCTTTGCAAAGGTAATTAAAACGTTTTAACAAACAAATTTTTTGCGATTTTTTATGCTGCGACGTGATATGCAAACTCAGACCAAGTATGTAATAGGAGTCGATTTCGGTAGCGATTCGGTGCGCTGCCTGATTGTCGGCACGGCCGACGGGGCGGAAATCGCATCGGCGGTGGCGGCGTATCCCCGCTGGAAAGAGCGGCTTTACTGCGATCCCTCCCTGAATCGCTACCGTCAGCATCCGCTGGACTATATCGAATCTTTGGAGCAGTGCGTGCGCAGTGCGTTGGAAAAGTGCGGCAAAGAGGTGGCGGACAATATCTGCGGCATCTCTTTCGACACGACCGCTTCGACGCCGGCGCTGACCGACGAGCGGGGCGTTCCGCTGGCCCTGCTGCCCGAATACGCCGAAAATCCCGATGCGATGTTCGTGCTTTGGAAAGACCATACGGCATTGGCCGAAGCGGATGAGATAAACGATCTGGCGAAACGCTGGGAGGTCGATTATACCCGTTACAGCGGTGGCGCCTACTCCTGCGAATGGGTGTGGGCGAAGATGCTGCACTGCCTGCGCAGCGATCCCGCATTGCGTGCGAAAACCTGTTCGTGGGTCGAGCACTGCGATTGGATATGTGCACTGCTGACGGGCGACACGAAGCCCGAAACCATTGCCCGAAGCCGTTGTGTGGCAGGGCACAAGGCGATGTGGCATGAGTCGTGGGGCGGTCTCCCGTCGCCCGAATTCCTCTCGGCGGTCGATCCGCTGCTGGATATTTTCCGCGGGCATCTCTATACCCGGACCGTTACCGGTGACGAATGTATCGGCGGGTTATGCCCCGAATGGGCCGCACGGTTGGGACTGCGGCCGGGGATTGCAGTCGGCGTGGGAGCTATCGACTGTCATGTGGGCGCTGTCGGGGCGGGAATCGTTCCCGGAACCTTGGTAAAGGTGATGGGGACTTCGACTTGCGACATCGTGGTCGGTACCTACGGCGAAGTCGGGGACCGTGTCGTACGGGGCATCTGCGGTCAGGTCGACGGCTCGGCACTGCCCGG
>OGOW01002369.1_pt1 | contig 15076 bp, 12 predicted proteins | sample 1552781 | NCBI WGS metagenome assembly OGOW01 (sample SAMEA2580145, study PRJEB22360) | human gut metagenome | biome: human gut; feature: human-associated habitat; material: faeces | place: Denmark | collected 2008/2010
TGTGCAACCTTTTGTCGGACAAGGTTGGAGATTTGGTGGTTTTTCTCAACGATTGAGGTTTCAGCCACTGTTACTCTCTTACACACTTTACACTGGAAGCGACGTTTCTTCAGACGTAGTAGTGTTGGAGTTCCAGCTTGTTCAAGAAGAGGGATTTTAGAAGATTTTTGAAAGTCATATTTGATCATTATTCCTTGACAATGAGGGCATGGTGGTGCAGAATAATCAAGTTTTGCATGAATCTCGATATGAGTATTAGTTTCCAAAACAAGAGAAATAATGATGTTAGGGTCTTTAATTCCGATTAATTCTGTGGTATTCTTAATAAGTCTCATGAGTTCTTCCTAATGATGGTTTGGTCGCTTTTCATTATAGTTCTTATGGGACTTTTTGTGTACACTCAAAAAGCTCTATAATCTCTACAGTGGTTTTACCCACTACAGAAATTATAGAGCCTTTTTTATCCATTTGTAGGCTAAAACCCTCCATTAATGATTTCTTGTAGGTTAATTTACGAATTTTTATTTTAAACGTTTTGGACTGGCTAGTTGGGCTTTGTGGCTCTTTAATTTAGAAATGATTGCTGTTATAATTAGTTCAAGCATAGGAGGATGGATCATGATTGGACCTGTTGAAATGGGTGCTTTGTTGAAAAAAATTCGTTTATCAAAGAATTTGACATTGAAAGAACTTGCTAGTGATTATTTATCAGTATCTTTCCTATCAAAATTTGAACGTGGAGAATCTGATATCTCATTATCTAGATTTTTTCTTTTGTTAGATAAATTGGATGTCAGTATTGAAGAGTTCTATGGTATTTTATCTCAAGATAATCCAACTCATACTGAAAAGTTATTAGAAAGTGCTAGTAAGGCTTATTATCAAAACGATAGTTTATCGTTACAGAAGTACGCTGGAGAAGAGCGTCATAAATTTGAGCTCACACAAGACAAATCATTTCTCTATAACAGTATTATGCTAGAATCTTTTTTGGTAAGTGTTTCAAATAAAGAAGTTGATGAAAATAAGGTAAGGGAATTAACAGACTATCTTTTTAGCATTGAACAATGGGGAAAAAGAGAGTTAATCATATTAGGAAATAGTATGTCGTTTATTTCCACCCAGACACTTAATGTTTTGACCAAGGAGATTGTGTATAGAACTAGACTTTTTGGAAAGAGCGACTCAAATCAAAGAATTCGACTTAGTCTTCTTATTAATGCAGCTTATGAATTTTTACGACGTGATGAATTAGATTCTGCGAAATACTACTTAGATTTAGTCAATGATAGTGGAATTCCTGAGGTCCTCTTATATGAAAGACATGAGTTGATATTTGTGATGGGGTCTTACTTGATAAAGTCGGGTGAAGTTGCTGAAGGGAGAAATCTAATTGAGGGGTGTTTAGAAACTCTTAGGACTTTAGGTGCGGAAAATTTATTGCTTACTAAGGAATCAGAGTATCAAGAGTTGCTAAATTCCACTATATGACAATTTTATAGAGTGAGTTAAAAAATAGAATAAACTAAGACCATAGTACGACATCACTATGGTTTTTAATTTTCAATGGATATATGGTATTCCAATGTCTTCAATTTATCCAACTGATTATATACCAAGGTGATTTAGATTGTGAGGAAATCTATGAGAACCTATATTCTTAAATACAAATATGATAATTTAGTTCATATCTTACTGTTAGCGTTGAATGCTGCTATTTTCGTGAGTGCTTCCGTAACCTTGGCTTTAATGACTAATCAGCTGGTATCGAAGCGAATCCAATCCTTTTTAGCTTTATTAGGTTTAGAGGTAGGGCTTTACGTTGTTTATTTAGTTTTAAATTATATTATTGCTGTAAATCAAACAAAACTAATTCAGAAAATGACTTTGTCTATTCGTCAGTCTTATCTTAGTAAAATTATTCACCATTCTTTTAGTGAATTCAGAAAGAGTGATATTGGAGAGCATCTCTCAGTATTAAATAATGATATCCAATTGATTGAATCAAATGGCTTTACAAGTATTTATACCCTTTGTTCAACAGTATTCACTACTTTGTTTTCAATTATTGCCTTATTAAGTTATGATGTAAGGATTGTTCTATTAGCCATTTTTTTAACTTTGTGTCTGACCTATCTTCCCAAACTATTTACCAATAAAATGCAGAAATCAATGGAGAAATTTTCCCAAGCGAATGAGGAACTTGTTTCTGGAGTAAGCGATCAGTTATATGGATATGCGGATGTTTATTATGCCAGTCGTAAACAGATATTTCTTAGACAAGTGAGGTCCATTGTTGAGGAATATATTGTCCAAAAAATTATTTTTACAAAAAGAAATACTAGCACAGAGACGCTGATGGCTTTATTTTCAGTTGCCGCTCAGATGTTGATACTTCTTCTAACTGGCTTGTTAATTATTTTTGGGAATATTGCCGTAGGTACCATTGCTTCTGTGGGTCAAATATCAGGTAATATTTTTAACTCTCTATCTACCATTAATCAGCTGCAAGTGACCATTAAGTCTGTCGATCCTATCTTAAAAAAATTTCACGATTTTCCAGAGGATCCAAAAACTTGCATAGCGACTATTCAGGATGTTCGTTTTGAGAATGTAAGTTATCATTTTGGAGAAAATGCTATTATTAAGGGATTCACTCAAACCTTTAAAGAGGGAGGGAAGTACGCTATTACTGGATGCTCAGGTAGTGGAAAGTCAACCCTGCTTAATTTGCTCCTAGGAAATCTTAAAGATTATGAGGGAAAAATCTTGTTTGGAAAATTGGAGTCAAAAGAGATTGATGAGAATTCAATCGTGTCTAATTGTGCCTATGTTGGGAGTCAAACTCATATCTATAATGATACCTTGAGGAACAATCTAACTCTTTGGAATGAAGCCATTACTGATACGCACATCAAGGAAGCTCTTGAAAGAGTTAATCTTTTATCTTTCCTAAGTCGTATAGATGAGCAAGTAAGTGACGGTAGCTTTTCGGAGGGTCAAAAACAAAGAATAGGCCTGATAAGAGCGTTTTTAAAAGGAAGTTCGGTTGTGATTTTTGATGAAGCCACTGCAAATCTTGACCATAATAATGCTACTCGTATTGAGCACCTATTATTAAGTGATCCTAATATCACTTATATCACGGTTACTCACCATCTAATAAAGGAAAATGAACCATATTTTGATGAGATTATTCGTTTGGGAGAGGGAACTGAGTAAATCTTTCATAAGATAAATGCTTAGGATTTATTTCAATTTTACTAACGGCAGTCAAAGTGCTATAATGTAAGGGATTGTGAATTTAGCAAATTCTGCTATTTTCAAAAAAGAAAAAACAAATCAGAGATGCAAATCTCTTAGAAGAGGTGAATCCCATGGGACGTAAATGGGCTAATATCGTTGCTAAGAAAACTGCTAAAGATGGTGCAAACTCTAAGGTGTACGCTAAGTTTGGTGTTGAAATCTATGTAGCTGCTAAACAAGGTGAACCAGATCCAGAATCAAACTCAGCTTTGAAATTCGTTTTGGAGCGTGCTAAACAAGCGCAAGTGCCAAAACACGTTATTGATAAGGCCATTGATAAGGCTAAAGGTAACACAGATGAAACTTTCGTTGAAGGACGTTATGAAGGGTTTGGGCCAAATGGTTCTATGATCATCGTAGATACTTTGACTTCAAACGTTAACCGTACAGCTGCTAACGTACGTACTGCCTTTGGTAAAAATGGCGGTAACATGGGTGCATCAGGTTCTGTTTCATACATGTTTGATAAAAAAGGTGTTATCGTTTTTGCAGGTGAAGATGCAGACGCAATCTTTGAACAATTGCTTGAAGCTGATGTAGAAGTTGAAGATGTAGAAGCAGAAGATGGTACTATCACTGTTTATACTGAGCCAACAGATCTTCATAAAGCGTTGGAAGCTCTCCGTGCTAACGGACAAGAAGAGTTCCAAGTGACTGAACTTGAAATGATTCCACAAACTGAGGTTACTCTTGAAGGTGAAGACCTTGAAGTTTTCGAAGGACTTATTGATGCGCTTGAAGCAGACGATGATGTTCAAAAGGTTTACCACAACGTAGCAGATATGTAATCTCATTCAACACTTTCCTCACGATGGAAAGTGTTTTTTGTGTGGTCTGTCTAAGGATTTGTCTTGCTTGTCCTGACTTAATCTGATATAGTAGTAGCCAAGTGAATTATTGGAGGAATACGAAATATGAATATGATGCTAGTTTTGGCCATTTATGTGGTCGCTATTGTTGCTTATGTGGCTTTCAGCCGTCGTCGCCAAGCAAAGGCACAGGAAGACCGTTTTGCAGGCCTTGCTAAGGGTGCTGAAGTTGAAACAATCGGTGGTTTGATTGCTATTGTTGATGAGATTGACAAAGAGAATAACCGTATCGTTTTGGATGCAGAAGGTGTCTTCTTGACTTTTGATTTGAGTCGTTCAATCATGAAAGTGATCACACCAGCACCAACTACAGAAACAGCAGAAACAACTAAAAAGACAATTATCGAAGAAGATTCAGCAATTGAGTCTTCTGATGAAAACTAAGTTGTATATATTAGACTAGGTTAAATCCTAGTCTTTTTGCGTTTTCTAATCTTATCGGTATTAAAAGCTGTTCAGAACCCCTGAAAATGTGGTAAAATAAAGGGTAAACTATATTTAGAGGATATTCCATGTTTAAATTTAGAAAAAAATCTCATCAAGAGGTTCTAGACAATATTCCCAACCATATTGGTATTATTATGGATGGAAATGGCCGTTGGGCTAAAAAGCGTCTACAACCACGTGTGATGGGGCATAAGGCTGGGATGGACGCCTTGCAAAAGGTAACTATCGAAGCATCACAACTTGGAGTTAAGGTATTGACAGTCTATGCCTTCTCAACTGAAAACTGGTCACGCCCACAAGATGAAGTAAAATTCATCATGAATTTGCCAGTTGAATTTTTTAACAAGTATGTACCAGAATTAGACAAAAACAATGTTCGTATTTTGACAATCGGAGATAACAGTCGTTTGCCTAAGGAGACTTTAGATGCTCTTGAAAAGGCAGTTGAGCAGACGAAACATAATTCCGGTTTGGTTCTTAATTTTGCACTGAACTATGGTGGTCGTGCGGAGATTGTATCTGCAGTTCAAGCGATTGCTAAAGAGGTTGAAGCAGGCAAACTCAGTCCTGAAGCTATTGATGAAGATCTCATTGCTAAGCATTTGATGACAGATAAATTGCCTTACCTCTATCGTGATCCAGATTTAATTATCCGTACGAGTGGCGAGCTTCGTCTTAGTAATTTCTTGCCTTGGCAATCTGCCTATAGTGAGTTTTACTTCACAGATGTTTTCTGGCCAGACTTTGACCAACAAGGGCTACGTCAAGCCATCTCTGACTACAATAAACGTCACCGTCGCTTCGGTGGTGTCTAGAAAGGACCTCTCATGCAAGAACGTTTAATTGGTGGGGGTGTGGCGGCAGCCATTTTCCTCCCATTGCTCTTTATCGGTGGTCTTCCTTTCCAACTTTTAGTTGGGGCTATGGCCATGGTTGCGGTGTCTGAGATGCTTCGCATGAAGCACTTGGAGATTTTCTCTATCGAGGGTATTTTATCAATGGTGGCAGCTTTTATCTTGGCTGTGCCGATTGATCAGTATTTTATCAGTCTTCCAACAAATGCTAGTGTGACAGGTTTCGCTGTTATTTCATTTTTGATTCTAGCAGGGACTGTCCTTAATAGCGACCACTATTCTTTTGATGATGCAGCTTATCCAATCGCATCTGCCTTTTATGTTGGTTTTGGTTTACAAAATCTCATTGCAGCACGTTTGGATAGTTGGGAAAAGGTTCTCTTTGCCCTTTTTATTGTTTGGGCAACGGATATTGGGGCTTACCTCTTTGGTCGTCAATTTGGTCAGAATAAATTATTGCCAAAAGTATCACCAAATAAGACTATTGAAGGTAGTGTTGGGGGTATCTTATCAGCAATCATTGTGGCTCTTATCTTTGGTTTGATTAACCACGGCGTTTATGCCCCTCATAACTTCTTCTGGTTGCTTATCTGTACGATTCTCTTTAGTATCTTTGGTCAATTTGGTGATTTGGTTGAATCAGCTATTAAACGTCACTTTGGCGTTAAAGACTCAGGCAATCTCATTCCTGGGCATGGTGGTATTTTGGACCGTTGTGACAGCTGGATCTTCGTTTTCCCAATCATGCACTTCCTAGGACTTTTTTAAGAGTGGGGGTGTCTAGATGAAAGCTATTATTACCTTTTTACTGATTTTCTGTGTGATTGTCGTCTTCCATGAGTTTGGTCATTTCTTTTTCGCCAAACGCTCAGGAATTTTGGTTCGTGAATTTGCCATTGGTATGGGACCGAAAATTTTTGCACACACTGGTAAGGATGGTACCGTTTATACTATCCGTATCCTCCCTTTGGGTGGTTATGTCCGTATGGCTGGTTGGGGTGAAGATACAACTGAGATTAAAACAGGTAGTCCTGCTAGTCTAACGATTGGATCAGATGGTAAGGTAAGACGTATCAACCTTTCGGATCGCCAGATTGATCAGACGGCTTTACCTATGAACGTCACTGCCTATGATTTGGAAGATAAGTTAACCATTACAGGTCTAGTCCTAGATGAGACCAAGACCTATGAGGTTGACCATGATGCCACTATCGTTGAGGAGGATGGTACAGAACTTCGTATCGCTCCTAAGGATGTCCAATATCAAAATGCAAGCATTTGGGGACGTTTAATTACCAACTTTGCTGGTCCTATGAATAACTTCATTCTTGGGGTGCTTGTCTTTATTATCTTAGCCTTTGTTCAAGGTGGTGTTCAAGACACATCAACCAACCGTATTCAGGTGGCTGATGGTGGTGCTGCTCAGGTAGCAGGCTTGAAAAATGGTGATGCCATCGAGGCCATCAATAAGGACAAGGTTACTGATTGGGACAGCTTGAAGGAAGCATTGACAGAGAATACCCAAAAATTCTCCAAAGGTGACAGCCTTTCTGTGACAGTTAAGAGAAGTAACGGTCAGGAAGAAACAATCTCTGTTAAACCTCAGGAGAACCAAGGTAGCTACTTTTTGGGTGTTTCTCCTGCTTTAAAAACAGGTCTTAAAGATAAGATTTTTGGTGGTTTCCAAATGGCTTGGGAAGGGGCCTTCAAAATTCTCGTGGCACTCAAGGGGCTTATCACCAACTTTAGTTTGAATAAACTTGGTGGACCGGTTGCTATGTTCCAGATGTCTGCCCAGGCTTCAGAAAATGGCTTGATTTCCATTCTTAACCTTATGGGGATGCTCTCAATTAACTTGGGAATTTTCAATCTTATCCCAATTCCAGCCCTTGACGGTGGAAAAATTGTTATGAATATTATTGAAGCCATTCGTCGTAAACCACTTAATCAAGAAATTGAAAGCTATATTACACTTGCAGGTGTTGCTATCATGGTTGTTCTTATGATTGCAGTCACTTGGAATGATATTATGCGTGCTTTCTTTTAATTAGAAACAAAGAAACGAAAGGAAGTCTAAGGGACTTGACCCAAGGGCCAGCCTCCTTAGTATGTAAATGATGAAACAAAGTAAAATGTTGATTCCAACACTTCGTGAAATGCCAAGTGATGCTCAAGTTATCAGTCATGCCCTTATGGTACGTGCGGGTTACGTGCGTCAGGTTTCTGCTGGTATTTATGCTTATATGCCATTGGCAAATCGTGCTATCGAGAAATTCAAAACCATCATGCGTGAGGAGTTTGAAAAAATCGGTGCGGTTGAAATGTTGGCGCCAGCGCTTTTGACAGCAGATTTGTGGCGTGAGTCAGGCCGTTATGAAACTTACGGTGAAGACCTTTATAAACTTAAAAACCGTGATAAATCTGACTTTATCCTCGGTCCAACTCACGAAGAAACGTTTACAGCCTTGGTTCGTGATGCAGTTAAATCATACAAACAATTACCACTTAATCTCTACCAAATCCAATCAAAATACCGTGATGAAAAACGTCCTCGTAACGGTCTTCTTCGTACACGTGAATTTATCATGAAGGATGCTTATAGTTTCCACCAAAACTATGAAGATTTGGATGTAACCTATGAAGACTACCGTAAAGCTTATGAGGCTATCTTTACACGTGCTGGCCTTGAATTTAAGGGAATCATCGGTGATGGTGGTGCCATGGGTGGTAAGGATTCTCAAGAATTTATGGCGGTCACTCCTGAGCGTACAGATCTCAACCGTTGGGTAGTTCTTGATAAGTCAATTGCTTCATTGGATGAGATTCCAGAAGATGTCATGGAAGAAATCAAGAAAGAATTGACATCATGGTTGGTATCTGGTGAAGACACAATTGCCTACTCTACAGAGTCAAGTTATGCAGCTAACCTTGAGATGGCAACAAACGCTTACACACCAGCGACTAAGGTTGTGACTCAAGAAGAAGTGACTCGTGTTGAAACACCAGATTGCAAGTCAATTGATGAAGTTGCTGCTTTCTTGAATGTTCCAGAAGAACAAACCATCAAGACTTTGCTTTTCATTGCTGATGATGAACCAGTGGTGGCCCTTCTTGTCGGTAATGATCAGGTTAACGATGTGAAGTTGAAAAACTACCTTGCTGCTGATTTCCTTGAACCAGCTACAGAAGATGAAGCACGTCAAGTCTTTGGCGCTAACTTCGGTTCTCTTGGTCCAGTTAACCTTCCTGAAAATGTTCGCATCGTTGCGGACCGTAAGGTTCAAGATGTGGCTAATGCGGTTGTTGGAGCTAACGAAGATGGTTACCACTTGACAGGGGTTAACCCAGAGCGTGACTTCAAGGCAGAATACGTTGATATTCGTGAAGTTAAAGAGGGTGAAATTTCTCCAGACGGTCAAGGTGTCCTTCAGTTTGCGCGTGGTATCGAGATTGGCCATATCTTTAAACTTGGGACACGTTATTCTGAAAGTATGGGTGCTAACGTTCTTGATGAAAATGGCCGTGCTGTTCCAATTATCATGGGATGTTACGGTATCGGTGTTAGCCGTATCTTGTCAGCTGTAATCGAACAACATGCACGTCTCTTTGTTAACAAGACACCAAAAGGTCAATACCGTTATGCATGGGGAATTAACTTCCCTAAAGAACTGGCTCCATATGATGTTCACTTGATTACAGTTAACACTAAGGATGAAGAAGCCAATGCTTTGACAGAACGTTTGGAAGCAACTCTTATGGCTGAAGGTTATGATGTCTTGACAGATGATCGTAATGAGCGTGTTGGTTCTAAATTCTCAGACAGTGACCTCATTGGACTTCCAATCCGTGTGACAGTTGGTAAAAAAGCTAGCGAAGGTGTTGTCGAAGTTAAAATCAAGGCAACTGGTGATACTATTGAAGTTAATGCCGATAACTTGATTGAAACACTAGCTATCTTAACAACCGAACAAAATGCTTAATATTAAAAAATCTTTTCTTGCTAGAGCAGGAAAAGATTTTTCTTTTGCAGTGACAATGATAAATTGAGAGAAAAGAGAGTAAATTCCAATTTGACAGAATTGTCTAAATAGTGTAAACTTAAAACTATCATAACTACGGAGGCATCACATGCTTAATAAAGCGACCCATTTGGGAGATCTTAAAGCTTTTTATTACTTTAGTTTCTTTAGATAGGACGTTTGTGTTTCAGGATACAAGCGTCAGTCAGTTTGTATCTATGAAGCTAAAGCATTTTGTGATGGATTAGCCGATTAGATGAATAGGTCTAACCGGTGACATAAGCTAGCCTGTGCTAGTCAAGATGCATAAAACCAGTTGGGCCTGTCCTAACTGGTTTTTTTCATACCGTGGTCTATTTTTAGTTTTCTTTTGACCTTTAGATGTCTAAAAAATGGTGAATTCTAGCCAACTTTTATAAGGTCAAAAGGTGATGGTCTTTGGACGACGGACTTTAGGATCTGATGAAGCGATGTAAGGTCTAATTTGCTTACTTTTGACCCGATCGTCTCGGAAAAAGCATAAAAGAAAATTGGAAATAGATAGAATAAAAAATAGAGGTATACAAGATGAAGAAATTCTTGGTCAGTATGATGGCTGTTATCACAGCTGTCCTCTTGGTAGCATGTTCCAATGCTTCTAATAAAGATTTGGTTCACGTCGGTGTGCTCCAATATGTGGAACATCCTTCCTTGTCAGCGACACGTAAAGGGTTCATTGAAGAACTCAAAGAGGAAGGTTATGTTGACGGTAAGAACATCAAAATTGATTATCAGAATGCACAAGGGGATCAGTCTAACTTACAGACGATTTCTCAGTCGCTTATTGAAGATAACGATCTTATGTTGGCTATCGCAACCCCAGCAGCTCAGTCTTTGAGTAGTTTGACAAAGGACAAGCCAATTCTCTTTACAGCTGTCACAGATCCAGTCTCAGCTAAACTGGTTAAGTCTATGGACAATGTTGGAGGAAATGTGACAGGGACAAGTGACATGTCACCTATCAACAAACAAGTTGAATTGTTGAAAAAGGTCCTTCCAAATACTAAAAAAGTTGGGATTATGTACACGACCAGCGAGCGTAACTCAGAGGTTCAGGTTGAAGAAGCCAAGAAATACTTCAAGGAAGCTGGTATTGAAACGGTTATCAAGGGAATTTCATCAACCAATGATATCCAAGATACAGCCAAGAGCTTGATGAGTCAGACCCAAGTCATCTTCATCCCAACTGACAATACTATTGTTAGTGCTATTAATACCTTGGTAGATCTTTCTAAAGAGACTAAGGTTCCAGTTGTTGGTAGTGACGCTGGTAGTGTAGAAAAAGGTGTCCTATTCACTTATGGAACCAACTATGAAGCGCTTGGTCGTCAAACAGGTAAGTTGGCAGGCCGTGTTCTCCGAGGTGAGAAGGTCACGGATGTCGATGCCGAGTATCCTAAAACCCTAAATGTTGTGGTTAACCATGACATGGCTAAAGAACTTGGTATTGATGTTTCTAGCATTAGTGACGAGGAATCTAAAGCATCAACGCAAGATGACAAACCAATTGCTAAAAAAGATAAGGGTGTCATTAAGCTTAAGGTCAATAAGTCTTCTAAAAAAGGATTTTCAAATGTGGTGCTAACAGCCATTTCTCAGGGACTTCTCTGGGCTATTATGGCTATTGGGGTCTTCATTACCTTCCGTATTTTGGACCTTGCTGATTTGACAGCTGAGGGGGCCTTCCCACTTGGTGCTGCTACGACAACTATCATGATTATCCGTGGAATCAACCCAATCTTTGCGACTTTAGGTGGTTTTGTGGCTGGTATGCTTGCTGGAGCTGTGTCTGGCTTTATGCATACGAAAATGAAGATACCAGCACTTTTAACAGGGATTATTACCTTAACGGGGCTCTATTCCGTTAACCTTTTGGTTCTTGGAAGTGCCAATGTCTCTCTATCAGGACATAATACGCTAGTAACTATGGTGACGGGGCTTGGTTTGTCTAAGCTGAATGGTGTGATTCTATTAGGACTGATTTTTGTTAGTCTGGTAGTGTTTATGTTGGTTGTCCTCCTTAATACGCAGGTTGGTCTGGCCCTTCGTGCAACAGGTGATAACCTTGCCATGGGTGAAGCTAATGGTATCAAGGTTGACCGTATGAAGATTCTTGGCTACATGATTTCCAATGGTTTGATTGCCCTATCAGGTGCCCTCCTAGCTCAAAACAATGGCTATGCGGATATGAATATGGGTACTGGTACAATCGTAAATGGCTTGGCTGCAATCATCTTAGCCGAAGTTATCGTCAAGTATCTACCACTTGGCAAACGCCTCTGGTCAATTGTCGTAGGTGCTGTTCTCTACCGTTTGGTCTTGGTTATTATCCTTGCCATGAACGTTGATGCTCAAATGTTGAAATTGGCTTCAGCCATCTTGCTTGCTATCATCCTTTATGTGCCAGAAGTACGCCAAAAATTGAAAATCAGACCTAACAAATCCTTGACTCCAGGAGGTGACAAGTAATGGCTTTACTTAGTTTACAACAGATTCACAAAACCTTTGAAAAAGGCACAGTCAATGAAAATCACGTCCTTCGTGGTTTGGATCTCGACATTGAGCAGGGAGATTTTATCTCTGTTATTGGGGGAAATGGTGCTGGTAAATCAACCTTGATGAATTCAATTGCTGGTGTTCTTAGCATTGATGAAGGGGATATCTTGTTGGAGGGACAATCTATTAAGAAAGCATCTGTAGATGAGCGCTCTAAAGATATTAGCCGTGTTTTCCAAGATCCTCGAATGGGGACAGCGACAAACCTTTCTATTGAAGAAAATATGGCGATTGCCTATCGTCGAGGTAAGAAACGTAGCTTCTTTAAAAAGTCTATTACTGAGAGCGAACGTCAAGTGTTCAAGGAAGCCTTGATAGATCTTGGTCTTGGGCTTGAAAATCGTATGAAGACCGATGCTAATTTCTTGTCAGGTGGACAACGTCAGGCCTTGACACTTGCTATGGCGACCTTGGTTCGTCCAAAGATTTTGCTTCTCGATGAACATACAGCTGCACTAGATCCTAAGACAAGTGATATGGTTATGAATTTGACACGTAAGATTGTTGAAGAACAAGAGTTGACAACTCTTATGATTACCCATAATATGGAACATGCTATCGAATATGGGAACCGTCTGGTCATGCTCTATCATGGTAAAATCGTCGTCGATGTGCGAGGTGAGGAAAAGAAAAATCTCACTGTTGCAGAACTTATGGATCTCTTCCACAAAAATAGTGGACAAGTCCTCAATGACGATGCCTTGGTACTCGGTTAATAAGCAAAAAGAAACTATCCAAAGTTCAGATTTTGGGTAGTTTTTTCTTGACTATTTTTGACCAAGTGCTAAAATAAATATATAGATTAGCACTCTTGGTTAATGAGTGCTAAAAATAACGTTTCACACGTTACTAATAACAAATAACATTTGGAGGTAATTGGTATGGCATTGAAACCATTGGGTGATCGTATCGTTGTCCGTTTTGAAGAAACAGAAGAAAAAACAGCTAGTGGCTTTGTATTGGCAGGAGCCAGTCATGAAGCTACAAAGACTGCTGAGGTTTTAGCAGTAGGTGAAGGAATCCGTACTCTTACTGGTGAATTGATTGCACCTAGTGTTGCAGCAGGCGATAAAGTCCTTGTTGAAAATGGTGCAGGTGTCAATGTTAAAGACGGAGATGATTCCGTTTCAATTATCCATGAAGCAGATATTTTAGCAGTCCTAGCTTAGGTCTATGCTAATCAGATATAAAGTAAGATAAAGAAGGAGTAACTATGGCAAAAGATATTAAATTTTCATCAGATGCACGCGCAGCAATGGTTCGTGGTGTTGATACTTTGGCTGATACAGTTAAGGTAACGCTTGGCCCTAAAGGTCGTAATGTGGTTTTGGAAAAAGCTTTTGGCTCACCTCTTATCACTAATGATGGTGTAACAATTGCTAAAGAAATCGAACTCGAAGATCACTTTGAAAATATGGGTGCCAAACTGGTCAGCGAAGTGGCTTCAAAAACTAACGATATTGCCGGTGACGGAACAACTACAGCCACTGTTTTGACACAAGCTATTGTCCGTGAAGGTCTAAAAAATGTAACGGCTGGTGCTAATCCAATCGGTATCCGTCGTGGGATTGAAGCAGCTGTAGCTACAGCTGTGGAAGAGCTTAAAGCCATTGCACAACCAGTTGCTAATAAGGAAGCTATTGCCCAAGTCGCAGCGGTTTCATCACGTTCTGAAAAAGTTGGTGAATACATTTCAGAAGCAATGGAACGTGTGGGTAATGACGGTGTTATTACTATTGAAGAGTCTCGTGGTATGGAGACAGAACTCGAAGTGGTTGAAGGTATGCAGTTTGACCGTGGTTATCTTTCTCAGTACATGGTTACTGATAATGAAAAAATGGTCGCTGACCTTGATAATCCATTTATCCTTGTGACTGACAAGAAAATTTCAAATATTCAAGATGTCCTCCCACTCTTGGAAGAAGTGCTTAAGACCAGTCGTCCACTTTTGATTATTGCTGATGACGTGGATGGTGAAGCGCTTCCAACACTTGTTCTTAACAAGATTCGTGGAACTTTCAATGTTGTTGCTGTTAAGGCACCTGGCTTTGGTGACCGCCGTAAAGCGATGTTAGAAGACATTGCCGTATTGACCGGAGCAACTGTTATTACTGAGGATCTTGGTCTTGAGCTTAAGGATGCAACGATGGCAGCACTTGGTCAAGCTTCGAAAGTAACTGTGGATAAGGATAGCACAGTTATCGTTGAAGGTGCAGGAAGCGCAGAAGCGATTGCTAACCGTGTAAACCTCATCAAGTCTCAATTGGAAACAACAACATCTGAATTTGACCGTGAAAAACTTCAAGAACGTTTGGCTAAATTGTCAGGTGGGGTTGCAGTTGTTAAGGTTGGTGCGGCCACTGAAACAGCCCTTAAAGAAATGAAACTTCGTATCGAAGATGCCCTTAACGCTACTCGTGCCGCTGTTGAAGAAGGTATTGTAGCAGGTGGTGGTACAGCCCTAGTTAACGTCATTGCTAAGGTTGCTGAACTTGATCTTGAAGGTGACGACGCTACAGGACGTAATATTGTCCTCCGTGCTTTGGAAGAACCAGTTCGCCAAATTGCCTATAACGCTGGTTATGAAGGTTCAGTTATCATCGATAAATTGAAGAACAGCCCGGTTGGTACAGGCTTTAACGCTGCTAACGGTGAATGGGTAGATATGGTTGAAGCAGGAATCATTGACCCAGTTAAGGTCACACGTTCTGCTCTTCAAAATGCTGCTTCAGTAGCAAGTCTTATCTTGACAACCGAAGCAGTCGTTGCCAACAAACCTGAACCAGAGGCTCCAGCAGCGCCAGCTATGGATCCAGGAATGATGGGTTACTAAGAGTTTAAAAAGCAAAAGAAAAAACCTAGGAAAAGTAGAGAAACTTTTTCTGGGTTTTCTTTTTTTCAATTATTTGTTGTTAATTACTGAAAAGGGTTAAATGTATCAGAACTTCCTTGTTGCCCGGCCATTTGCATCATCATTTGTTGCTGT
>OGOW01002370.1_pt1 | contig 15074 bp, 8 predicted proteins | sample 1552781 | NCBI WGS metagenome assembly OGOW01 (sample SAMEA2580145, study PRJEB22360) | human gut metagenome | biome: human gut; feature: human-associated habitat; material: faeces | place: Denmark | collected 2008/2010
ATATCATCAATATTTATTATTTCTTTATGTTGTACTCTTAAACTTTTAAAAGTTAAATCGTTCGATACATAAAGCATTTTTTTATTAATTTTTAAATAACCAAACATTGAATTAAACAAAAATATATAACTTGTAATAAAAGCAATTATTATAATCGATATAATATACAAATGAATAGGATTTATTACTGAAAGAATTATAATAAGTAATAATATAATGAAAAATAAGCATTTAAGAATAATAGAAGTTAAACTATTAGATAAATAAATTTTCACAATCATTTCTCCTTACTTTTTAATTAGAATGCATAAAGGAACGAATCTACTGGACTTAATCCTTGTTTATTCAATCTATATACTCTATCAAAATACCCTGGGATTCCAGATAAAGGCGCTCCAACAAATCCTGCAATCGTTTCTCTAATTGCAATTTGTCCTGCTGCTTGCAAGATAACTGTTGATTTTAAAGTAATACCTCCATAATTTGTTGCAAACTTTGAAAAGTTATCTAAAATGAAATTCGAATCTTTAAAAAAAGACAAGTTATTGCTAATTTTTCCGAATTCCCAAGCAGTTAATCCACTTAATATTGCAGATCCACCAGCCATAATTAGATAATCCCAACCATCATAATATTCACCTGAAACAATCATTTGCCCAGCAGTTGTTAACCCCGAAGTTACTGCTGCAGATACAATGCTTCCAACTCCTGGAATTGCATAACACATGCCACCCAAGAATCCTGCTCCGGCTGCAACTAAATAGTTTTCCCACTTAAACTCATTTCTATATGCTAAATCTGTTAATGCTTGCGAACCAACATTAGCAACCATACCAATTGCACCTAAAATCAATAAGGCACACAATAAAGCCATATGTCCATCCGGATCATAATATATAACCGGATTATTGTTTGCATAAGTATATAGATTTAACTTATTAACACTTTCAGGATTTAAATATTCAATCGAATCTGGTGAAAGCCATCTACCCCATTGAGGAACATAATAACGAGTCTTGCAATAATACATACTACTCTCATTATCATAATAGTATCCTTTAAATCTAAACGGATTTAATTTACCTATACCTGATGATGAGGTATCTATAATACTCTTTATTGCTCCCCATGCATCATAGCTATATTTTACCACAATTTTTCCGTTAATATCTGTTATTCCGATAATATTTTGTAATTGGTCTCGTATATATAAGTATTTCTCACTATTATCCTTTATAAATCCATATAGATTATCATATTCGTCATATAAGAAGTCTAATGTATTATTTATAGATTTCTCACGTATTAACTTATTACCATCATATATATAGTTCCAGGTTATTCCTCGATAATCTGTTTTTTTGATTCTTAAACCTTCATCATTATATACATAATCGTAATATCCTCCTCCATATAGCCATCTTACTAATCTTCTTCCTTCAAATTGATATGTATTTGATCCATATTTTCTTGGATTTAATGGATTACTTGAATCATATTCTATTTTTGTTCCATTAAAAGATACTAATCTATCTTTAATATTTGAATCATAAGTTAATGTATAGTCACCTTTTTTTACTATGTTTCCATTTTTATCATACGAATATGTTTCGTCATCGGCTTTTATTAAGAATCCTCTACTATCGTATTCATATGAGTGGGAACCAAATGTAGAATCTGTTATCTTAGTTATATTCCCTAAAGCATCACTTTCATAACTTCTGGTATATGTTTCAGAACCGACTTTTATCTTTTCTGTTTTTATTTGTTTAGATATGTATTTTGAATTATTACTTCTTTTTTTATATTCATATGTGTTAGATAAAATAGAATTACCACATTCATGAATATCTACTTTCTTTAACATTCCAAACTCATCAAATTTAGATACTTTAGTTAATCCCTTTAATTCATTTACTAAACTACTTAATGTTGATGCTTCACAATATGCTGCTCTAGTTGCTATCATCTCTATTTGTCCATATAAAGGATAAGTTGTTTTATAAGAACCAAATATCATAGGAATTGTAACTTCTTTATGACTTCTTCCTATCATAAAATCTAACTTTTTATAACTAAATGTTACTGATTCACTTGCAGACCAAGTTTTATCATCAACAGTTACTCTTATATCTAGATATTTGCTTGATTGTGAAGATGATGAAATATTTTCTTTAAATGATAATGATACTGATTGCCATTTATTTGTTTCAAATAATAAATTAGTAGTTAGTTTAGAACCATTAACATCGATAACTAAACTTTTATTACTATTTCTAAATAAGCCAAATACATTACCACTTTCATCTTTACCTTCAAATAAGTATTGTTTATTTTCATTTACATCCGTATATGCACGCATAGCAATTGTTCCTAAAGAAGAAATACCAAAATCATAGACCAACTCTTCTCCATCAGCAACATAACTATAACGTTTATTAATAGAGTTAAAGTTAAATGTTCTATCTTTATCTAATGCTGATACATTTCTAATATTAAATTTAATAGGTCTTTTACCGTTTAAAGAAACTACGTTATTTTGAAGTGGATATATTTCAAACAAGTTATGTATTTCTTGATTGATACTGAAAAGATTTGTTTGACTGAAGTCAACAGTCTTTGCATCGTTATCTACTAGTTGATTATCAATAAGATAGTCTTTAGTTAATCTATAAAATTTATTTACTATATCATTTAAGAAATAAGTTCTTCTACCAATTAATAAACCTGTTATCTTTCCACTAAAATCTTCATATGAATTTTTACCATCATATTTATGACCTATATTCATTACTGGTTCTGGATTAATATCTACATATAATCTAGGGTCTTGCTTTTTATACGTTTGTCTATGGGCATTAACTACTAAAGCGTATTCACATAAATCAGGATAACCTATACCATCATATCTATTCATAAAGTTAAGAGATACAAAGTTCCACTTTGATAAATCGACATCATAATCAGATTTAATTAAGTCATAATGAACATTATTGTCATCAATAACTTCTAAATAAATTCTCTTTCCTAATAGATAAACACCTATAAATCCTGGGAATAATACATTTTGACCTAATGAGGCATGATTACCCACAAATGAAGTATGAACACTGAATAAATATTTTTTACTAGTTGAACTAACTGTGGTATTTGATTTAAACCAAAAGCTAATATGTCCACATGGGTCAGAATAATCTTTATTAGTTAATTTGTAACTTAGTCTATTAGCATAGTTAACACTGATATATGGAATAACCCCATCCATTTTAGTAACTAAATTAGCATTAATATCTTTATGATTTATAATTGGTGATAACGATTCTTTATATAAAGAACAAACCAAATTTCCATCTGTTTCAAACATTCCAATATAGCCATTCAATTTAGCAAACGCTGCATAAATAGATTCTGGATGTGAACCTTTTGAACGACTTACTGTATCGTAAGAAGAATAGTATTTTTGTTCATTTACTTTGAAAGCTTTAGCGTTTATATTTCCTAAATTATCATAGCTATTATTGATTTCAGAATTAGAAGTCTTTACTGTTTTAACTCTATCTTCTTGATCATATTCATAACTATTTAATAAGTAACTATTACCATTCTCTACTTTTGTTATTCTTTTCTTTTCATCATAAGAATATTTAACCTTTAATAATTTACTACCGTTAACTGGTTGGTAATAAATTTTAGAAATTAAGTTATTATCATCATATTCAAAGATATATGCATCACTATTTTTACCATAAGTTTGTTTAATTAAATTACCTGTAGATAGTTCGTACTCATAAGCAAATATTAAAGTTCCATTTAATTTAATTTCCTTAATGTTACTTAAAGAATCATAAACAAAATCATAGATCGAACCATTTTCTAATGTTACTTTTGATAATCTTTTCTTTGAATCATAACTATAAGAAACACTGACAGAATCAGTTCCTTTTTCTAACAAAATTTTATTTAACGTATCATCAGAATTATAAGAAAATTTAGAAACGGCTCCTAAAGCATTTGTAACTTTTTTTGATTTTACCAAATGCGTCATATTCATCATAAGTAGTTTTATTACCTAATTCATCAGTCGATGAAGCGACAAATCTTCCATCGCTCGTATATTCTCTAGTTGTTTCTAAAATTTTAGTACCATCTTTATTAGTAACTTTATTAGAAATAAGGTTAGATTTATATGTTGAATCATATTTATTTTCGATTTTGGAACCATATGCAGTTTGAGCTTTAATTAAATTACCATAATCGTCATACTCATAGTTAAACATAGTAGAATCGATACCAATAGATGATGAAGGAAGGTTATTACTTCCATAAGTCATATTGGTTGTCTTACTTCCACCACTTAATTGAGTTGTATTACCTGATTCATCATAGTTATAGAAAGATGCAAATTCCTTTTTAGCAATTTTAACACCACCGATTTCTATTACAGCATTACCAACAAGTTTTATTGTTAAGGTTACTTTATCAAAGCTTTTAGTTGCTGAAGTACCTAAAGTCATTAATTCAAATAAATTATCAACTTTAATTTCGTCAAATTTATCAGTATCAGTTGATCCTGCTGATAGTGATACCTCGACATAAGATTTATCAGTTGATGGAGTTAATTGCTTTCCAAATAAAACTGCCAAGGTATTATCACTTGCTAACCCATTAATAGAAATTGTCTTTGTTAAAGTACCAGTTCCCGATAATCTATAAACGCTATCACCAATGATATTTTTAAATTTAGCGTCTGTTTGACTAACTTTAGTAACTGTTAAGCCACTATTATCAAAAGAAGAAATATCAGTAGAATCTAACAAGTTTTCTAAAGTGTTAAAAGAGATAGAACCACTATTTGATTTTAACGCTTTTGTTTCTTTATCAAATTCAGTTTCAACAATTTCATTTTCTTCGTTCATTTCAAAAGTTGGTAAGTTATCACTATCAAAGAAAGAATAAGTTTTCTTACCTTTATAATTGATTAGTGTTGTAAATCTATCATTATATTCAATTGTAGTTTTATGACCATTAGTAAATTTAACATCATAACCTTCGATAAATGAAACGACACGATTATTAGATAAATCGTACTTCATACGATATCCACTCAAATCATCAATTATAGTTATTTCACTATCTAAGAAAGTTAATGTACTAGTACCAACTATTGTATTTCCATTTCTATAACTAATTTTAGAAATAAACTTATTAGAATCATAAGTTATATCGACACCATTGATTAATGAATTATTGTGATAGTATTCAACCTTAGTGATATAGTCACTCCCATTCTTTGTAAATCTAATTTCATCGCCATTACCATTATTGATATATTTAGTTAAAGCCACAAAGTCAGTTGTTAACTTATCACCGTTTTTATATGAGATTGTCTTAGGATAATTTTGAGTAGTTTTAAATTCAGTAATGTTTCCATATTTATCTTTCATTTCATAGTGATAGGCACCATAGTTATCATCGTCGATCTTTTTAACTTCAAGACCTGTCTCTTTATTTTTATAACTATCTTCACTTTTATATTCGTCAATTGTGCCATCACTATTCTTTACTTTAATAGTTGTTCCACTAGATGTAACCTTATTAAAGAAATTTAATTTAAATCCTTTACCGAATAAATAAATTTCATCTTTATCTTGTAAGTTGAAAGTTAAAATAGTTTCTATAGGATTTAATCCTATAGTAGTAATTAATGGTAATGAGATATGTAAATTAGCATCTTCTTTATTAATATTAATGCTAGTCTCTGCGGCGTTACCAACCGTTAATCTAATTTGTTTTGTATAATTTTTTAAACCATTATTCATTTTATAATTCTCCTTTAAAATATCTTTTTTACATAATGTGTTTTCTTAATAAATTCATCGTTTAAATATTCACTTATTTCACTTATATCTACAAAGCGATTGAATTTGTTAATATCTAATTTTTCAACCATCACTCTAAACTTTTCTGCTTAATACTTCTTAGCTTTACATAGTAATATCTCCTTTCCGAAACTAGCATCTTAAAGTCTAGATTGCTCCTCTCCCTTAATTTGAATGTGATTTCTTCTTCTACATTTTGCTTTCCTCAACTTTCTAGAAGGTTTTAATTTTCTTCCCTTCTATGTCTTAGTCCGCAAAATTAATAAAAAGTTCGGTTAACAAAATTTTCTTTTATATTTTTTTCTAAATTTTTAACTCTTTCTGACACTGTATTTTTAGATAGTCCTAATTTTTTACACATTTCAGATTTCCTATATTCTTTAATAAAGATAAGGTCATGAATTTTTTTGATTTTTCTTAATTCCAAAATAAAATCCTCCATTTTTTTGAAACAGAGGACTTTCTTAATTTAGGCATAATAAAAGTTTACAAGATGTTTTAGGTAGAATGTTTAACAAGAAAATTTGAGTTTTTTATTGGTTTTATTATTTATCTTTCATTAATTATTTTTCTATACATAAAAAGAGGTTTGAAAGCTAACTATAACTTTCATAACCTCTTAATATTTATTTAGATTTTTTATACTTTGATTTATAAAGCATTATTCTTAGTGAGTTCAAGACTGCTAAGACTAAGACACCGACATCAGCTAAAATAGCTAAGATCATATTTGATTTACCAAGCATTGCTAAAACCAAGAATAAAACTTTTACTAACAAAATTCCTACTATATCTTCATAAATATAAAGCATAACTTTCTTAGATAATCTCTTATATTCAGCAACTTTTAATAAGTCATCGTTCATGACGACAGCATCAGCTGATTCAATAGCTGCATCTGATCCTAAACCACCCATAGCAACACCGACATCAGCAGAAAGGAGAGAAGGTGAGTCGTTCATACCATCACCGACAAAGACTGTTTTGCCTGTTGTTTTTATTTCAGCAAGTTTAGATAACTTTTGATCTGGCATCAATTCTCCATATGTTTCATCAATACCTACTTCTTCAGCAACTTTCTTACAAATTTCAGCATTATCGCCACTGAGCATTATTTCATTCTTAACCTTCAAATGTTTTAAATCAGCTAAGGCATCTTTTGTTGTATCTTTAATTGTATCAGCGATTTCTATTGAGCCAACAAAGCCATTAGAAGAACCTAAGTATAATACTTTGAATGGGGAGTTAAGTTCTGTAACTTCAACACCATGTTTACTTAATAATGAAGCGTTTCCTAAATAATAGGTAACTCCATCAATTTTACCAGTAACACCTTCACCTTTAATATTTTCAAATTCTTCAACTACTAAATCACTTTCTCCGCTAGCTTTAACAACTGCTTTAGCAATTGGGTGAGAAACTTTGGCTTCGAGAGCTGAAGCAATACGCATTGTATCTTCACCAATAACATTTCTAACTTGGAATTGACCTGTTGTTAATGTACCAGTTTTATCAAAGACAACATTTTCAGCTTTAGCCATGTTTTCAATAGCTAAACTGCCTTTAATTAATACACCTAATCTACTTGCTTTACCCATACCTGCAAAGAAGGCTAATGGGACTGAAATTACAAGCGAACATGGACATGAGATAATAAGCATGTTCAAAGCTTGATATAAATAACCGATAGTTCTACTATCAAATCTAGCGATGATAGATGGAATTAAGAATGTCAATAATGCAATGAGAATCACTACAGGAGTATAGATCTTAGCGAATCTAGAGATAAATGATTCACTCTTACTCTTTTTGCTTTCTTCGTTTTCAACCAAATCCAAAATCTTACTTAATGTAGAATCACTGAATTCCTTTGTTGTCTTAATACGAATTAAGCCATCGTTATTAATAGTCCCACTATAAACTTTAGTACCAACTGACGCATCTTGAGGTATTGATTCACCTGTTAATGATGATAAATCTAATGTAGTATTACCACTAACTACTTCACCATCTAAAGCAATTTTTTCACCTGGTCTTACTTCAATAACAGTACCAATTTCGACTTCTTCTGGTTTCTTTTCAACTATTCCATCATCAGTAACAACATGAGCTAATAAAGGCATGTTGTCAATTAAACCAACAATGCTTTCATGAGATTTAGCTGTAGCGTAATCTTCTAACATTTCACCGACATGGTAGAAGAGTAAAACAAGTACACCTTCTTGGAACTCTTTAATAGCCATAGCACCAACAGTGGCTATTAACATTAAGAAGTTCTCATCGAATACTTCTCCGTGAATAATGTTCTTAACTGCTCTAATTAATACATCATAAACAAGAATTAAATAAGCGACTATACAAAGGACAAATCCAGGAATCCAAGAATCAAATTTGACATATGAGACACCAACTAAGACTGCTGAAATAGCAACTCTTATTATGTTGATAATCATCTCTTTCTTTTCTTCTTCTTCAGATTTCTCTTCATGATGACAGCAAGAGCATCCACAGCCTCCATGACTATGACCTTTATGTTCGTGATGATGTTCGTCTTCGTGATCGTGACAGCAACATTCATCGTGTCCTTCATGTTCATGATCGTGGTGACAACAGCATTCATCGTGATGATGTTCGTCTTTTTCACAACAACAATCTTCTTCGTGATCGTGTTTCTTATCCATACTACTTTTCCTCCGTTATATGTTCATATCCCTTTTCAAATATATCTTTTACATGGGAGTCTTTTAACGAATAAATTATTTGTTTACCTTCACGTCTATAGCTAACTAAATCGTTAGCCTTTAATATTTGCAATTGATGTGAAACGTTTGATTGAGTTGTTCCAAGAGTAGCAGCAATGTCACAAACACAGCACTCATGCTCAAATAAAATATAGACTATCTTTATTCTTGTAGCATCACCAAATATTTTGTATAAGTTAGCTAAACTATTAAACAAATCATCTGTTAACATGTGATCTTTAAGTTCTTTAATAATGTCGTTATGTTCAACTTCTTCTTCACACAACTCAACGTCTTTATCAAATTTTTCCATTAGAAGCTCCTTTCATATGAATATCTGTACATATGTTATTATATTCATATGTTTTTGAATGTCAACACAAATATGAGTAATTGTTCATATGTTTTATTATATGTTTGTTTATTTCAACATGTTATAATATTTTTATAAGGAAGGTAACCTATGAAAACTGTAAGTATTGTTGTCCCTTTTTATAACGAAGAAGAAATGTTCCCAATATTCATCAAAAAAGCTAAAGAACTTTTTATTGATGATGAAAGCTATAAATATGAACTAGTATTAGTAAACGATGGTTCTAAAGATAAAACTTTAGAATTAATAAGAGCTGCAGCTAGAGAAAACGACTTTATAACATATATATCTTTCTCACGTAACTTTGGTCAAGAAGCTGCTTTAGCAGCAGGTTTAAGAGCCGCCAAAGGAGACTATATAATTCCTATGGACTGTGACTTCCAAGACCCGCCAGAGTTAATTAAAGACATGCTAAAAGAAGCTGAAAACGGATACGAAGTTGTTTGCCCTAAGAGAAGAAAAAGAGATGGTGACTCCTTTGTTAAGAGATTTACATCAAAAGCTTTCTATAAGTTTATTAACGGTATAAGTGGTCGAGAAGTAATTCAAGATAATGTTTCCTACTTTAGATTAATGACTAAACGCGTTGTTAAAATAATTATGGACATGCCTGAAACAGAAAGACTATTTAAATCTGAAGCAACATATGTTGGTTTCAAAACAAAGATCATAGAGTTTGATAGACCGGAAAGAGCAGCTGGCAAAACAAAATATAACTACAGAAAATTGTTTAAGTTAGCTTTTAGAACAATTACTTGTTCAACAAATGCTCTACTCTATTTACCACTACATATAGGTATTGCATTCTCAAGCATCGGGTTCTTAGGCTTTGTTACAACACTTGTATTGCTATTTGTTAATGGAGATTATCGTTGGGGTATAAATTCTCAGAATATAATTCAATCGTTCTTAATTATTTCAAGCATTATATTAGCAGTAGGTATTATTTCATTGATAATTACAATTCCTTGCTTATATCTACAAAACCTCATGGTCAATACTCAACGTAGACCTCAATATATTATTGAAGAACAATACGACGCTCCAAAAACTAAGGAATAAAAAATGAGCTCAAAGTTCACAATGAACTTTGAGCTTTTATTTTGAAATTAAATATTACTTTTTTATATTCTAATAAACAAATTAATTAAAATGAAGCTTTATATGACGAAATTAATGTTCCATTAGAATCATAAGCTAATACTTCAAATATTGTTGCTTTTTGTGTGCCATTTTTAAGTCCACAATTTTCAACATTGAAATAGTAATATTCAACACCGTTTACTTCAACAACAACAGCACCATCACCAATAGTACCTTTACCTTTACCTTTTGTTTCTGTAAAGTTAAGATTTTTTAAAGTTGTCTTATATGAATCACTACCATTATTTTCAATTGTCTCAGTAACATAGACAAGTTGTGTGCCTACATAAGTTTTAACAATTTGAGAATATAATCCGACTCTTACTACATACTTTGCAACATTTTCATATGAAGATTTACTAATAGTGAATGTATTATCTTCATTTAATGAAATCTTTAAATTTGTGTCATTTGGACCAATGAAGCAATTAAATGGTAAAGAAGATGAAATATCTTCTAATTTAGTAACATCAACTTTTGTTTCATTATCTTCTTTAACTAATATTTTTGATCCAGATGCAAAGTGATAAATGTATGGATTAAATTTTTTACTAGTATTTGTAACTCTAAATATACCTGTTTCTGTATTTCCAGAATTTTTTATATTCATTGTTACACTTGTTGATTCTGGAGATCCTTGTCCAGCACAGTTTGCAAGATAGAAAGCACCTTCTGTTGAGACAAAATTACCATCATTTTTACATCCATCAAAATTAAGTACAGTGTTATTTCCAACAAAGGTATATCCAACAAATAATGAATTGTAACTAGTACCTGTTATATTTGCATGATTAACACAATTTGTGAAAGTAGCATAAGTATTTGATATTTCTCCCTTACCTAAATAAAGGCAGAATAAGCCAATATTTCCAGTCATAGATGCTGAGCCATAAGTATGAACATTTGTCATTGTCAAATTAGAAGAATACTCTATAATCGTTTGATCAGTTCCGCCCTTATAATTGAAAATAAAGTTTATATCATTAAATTTAGAATATTCAGCATGATTAACAAATGAAGCACCTTCAGCCATAGTAATTGTGTATCCATTACCATTCAATACCCCATTTTTAAAGCTTGAAATATGACTATTAGTAGCCAATTCAAGTATTAATGGTTTCGAGGTAAGATCAATATCACTAATTAAAGAATAAGATTTTCCGTCTTCAATTTGAACCAATTGATCTGCTGTACTAATTAAATATGGGCTCTTTTCAGTTCCTAATCCACCATCAAATTTTTCCATCTCTGCTAATTTATCTTCTGAAAGACTTTCAGATGGTTTAACACTTTCTGGAACATTTAATGTTGTTTTTGTTGTATCTGTAGTAACAATTGTTCCAACATTTTCTTCATTAGTTACTGATAGCTTAACTGTGTTAGTTGGTTTGGCAACAATTGTTGAAACATTTGCAGTGCTTTCTACTGCTAAATGTCCAGATTCAATTTCAATATTACCTGTTACTTCACCATATTCATGAAAAGATTCATTTGCGATAGATGTAATTACTACTTTATCAGCTTTTTCATAGTGTTCTACTGTATCAAGTGGAGCGTTAACTGTTAATTCTCCACCATTTGTTCTAATAACAACGTGTTTAGCACTTTCTGTATTAGTATAGTTAACAACTTCAATATTGGAGTTTTCACCAACATCAAGACCAGTTGTAATGTCTAGAGTACTATTACCACTATATCCTGAATTTAAATATACTGAATATTTTTCATCTGCTTTATAGCTATCTGCAAATACCCAGTTCTCATAAGCGTTACTTGATACCTTTCCTGCTAATGCCTTTTCTTCTTCATCCAAAAGTGCAAATTCATTGTCCTTTTGGTTCCAGACTATCTTATACTTTGAAGTCTTTGCTGCTAACTTCTCTACAAGATATCCTGATTCCTTTACTGCTTCTATCGCTTCTGTTGGTGTCTCTGCTTTTCCGTTTGTAGCTTGATCAGCTTTTAATATAGTATTAAGTTGTGATACTAAAGCTTTATCACCTGAAACATTTGCTTTCTTAGTAAATCCAAAATAGCCTACAACTGAGACTGTCGACAAAACTGCAATAATAGCAATAACGACTACAAGTTCAACTAACGTGAACCCTTTTTTAGCCTTTTTTAATTTCATAAGACTAATATCCTCCTTTTCGCCTAAATTTTACCCCCCCCCGCATATTGTTGTCAACATATATTAGACTTAATTCAACAATACTTGATACTTCAGTTCATGAGATTGGAAGTTAATTCTATTAGTTTTTTGCAATAAATATCTATTCATATCTCAATTTATTGGATTTTTTTAAACTTTTCACAACTTTAAAAAAACTAGCCACATTTTGTGCAGCTAGTTTATTTTATTAATTATTTCCTTCTGAAGGAGTTTCAACTTTTTCTTCAGATTTTTCTTCAGATTCTACTTTTTCGTGTCTTTCTTCCTTTTTACGGAAAGGTTTCTTATCACTAAATTTCGATTTATTGAATGATTTTGTTGGTTCTGTCCAACCTTCTGGTTTAGGTAAGAATTCACGGTGAGATAAATCTATTCTACCTTTTTCATCGATGTTAGTAACGATGACCTTTAATGTATCACCAAGTTTAACAACATCTTCAACCTTTTCAACTCTATTCCAATCAAGTCTAGAGATATGGCACATACCATCTGTAGAACCAAAGAGGTTAACGAAACAACCATAAGTTTCAATTCTTACAACTTTACCATCGTAAACTTCACCAACTTTAGCAACCTTAACAATACTTTCAATCATTCCTTTTGCTTTGTTGATCATTTCACGATCTGTATGATAGATAATAACTCTTCCATCATCGTTAATATCAATTGAACAATTATCGCATTTTGCAATGATATCATTAATAACTTTACCTTGTGAGCCAATAATTTCTCTAATCTTATCAACAGGAACTTGGAATCTATCCATCTTCAAAGCATACTTAGAGACATCTTCACGTGGGCCAGGAATTGCTTTTAACATAACATCTAAGATTGTAGCTCTAGCCTTATGTGCTTTAGCGAGGGCTTCTGCAAGAATTTCTCTTGTAATACCTTTAATCTTAATATCCATTTGTAAAGCGGTAATACCTGTTGGAGTACCTGCAACTTTAAAGTCCATATCACCAAGGTGGTCTTCCATACCTTGAATATCAGTTAAAATTGTATATGGGTGTTTGCCATCTAATGGTCCAGAAGTAATAAGACCCATAGCAATACCAGAAACTGGAGCTTTGATTGGGACACCTGCAGCCATTAAAGCCATACAAGAAGCACAGATAGAAGCTTGAGATGATGAACCGTTAGATTCAACGACATCAGCAACTAATCTAATTGTATATGGGAATGTTTCTTCATCTGGAATGACGTAGCTTAATGCTCTTTCACCTAAAGCACCATGACCAATTTCACGTCTTCCTGGTGTACCCATTCTACCTGTTTCGCCAACAGCAAATGGTGGGAAGTTATAGTGATGCATGAATCTCTTTGACTCTTCATCAGTGAGGTTATCAATGATTTGAGAATCAGAAAGAGGTCCAAGTGTACATGTAGAAATAACTTGTGTTTGTCCTCTTGTGAACATTGCAGAACCATGAGGTCTTGGTAATAAGTCAACTTGAGCATCAAGTGGTCTGATTTCATCAAGTTCACGGCCATCTGGACGAACTTTGTCAACTGTAATAAGTCTTCTAACTTCATCTCTGACGACATTTTCAAGAATTTCTTTGACTTGTTTAAGGACAAATGCCTTTTCTTTTTCGTTCTTATAATCTTCTTTAGCGTCGTAGCTAGCAACTACTTCATTTTCAATATCATCGATTGTATTTTGTCTTTCAAGCTTATCAAAAATCGAAACAGCCGCAACTAATCTATCCTTAGCTTGAGCTTCAACTTCAGCTTGTAAAACAGCATCAATTGTATAAAGTGGAATTTCTCTTTTTACTTTACCAACTGCAGCAATAATTTCTTTTTGGAAAGCACATAACTTTTTAATTGCTTCATGACCAAACATGATAGCTTCAAGCATATCTTCTTCGCTAACTTCTGCAGCACCTGCTTCAACCATGTTGATAGCAATTTCTGTACCAGCAACAGCAAGATTAATATCGCTTTTTGCTTTTTCTTCAACAGTTGGATCAATTACAAACTTTCCATCTATTCTACCAACATAGACACCTGCAATAGGGCCATCAAATGGAATATCTGAAATACCTAAGGCTAATGAGCTACCAAACATAGAAGCCATTTCTGGAGTTGCATCTTGATCAACTGACATAACTGTATTAACAACTTGTACTTCATTTCTAAAGCCTTCTGGGAACATAGGTCTAATTGGTCTATCAATAAGACGAGCTGTCAATGTTGCGTGTTCTCCTGGACGACCTTCTCTTCTTAGGAAGCTGCCTGGGATTTTACCAACAGCATATTGTTTTTCTTCATAACCAACTGTTAATGGGAAGAAATCTGTTCCTTCTTTTGGCTCTTTTTGTGCGCAAGCAGTAGAAAGAATAACTGTATCGTTAAATCTTACTAAAACTGCACCATCGGCTTGTTTTGCAATTTCGCCGACTTCAACTTTTAAACTCTTTCCGGCGAATTCTAATTCGAATACTCTTTTCATTCGTTTTTCCTTTCATTCAATTTAAACATTAGTAGTTTATCACACCATCACTATCTTTTCACTAATAATAATTTAAAAGTTTTTTACAAATCAAAAAAGTGCTTGAGCAAGCACTTTTATATTGCGTATTAAGAAATATTTTTATTTTTTCTCAATAGAGATAATATCTTTAATTTTCATATCAAATAAATTTTGAAAATCTGATTGTATCTTGTTAAAGCCTTTATTTCTAAATTCAATTATCTTATAGAATATTTTTGCTTCGTCATTTTCAAATATGACAGGAATTAAAAATTCGATGTTTGAA
>OGOW01002375.1_pt1 | contig 15052 bp, 10 predicted proteins | sample 1552781 | NCBI WGS metagenome assembly OGOW01 (sample SAMEA2580145, study PRJEB22360) | human gut metagenome | biome: human gut; feature: human-associated habitat; material: faeces | place: Denmark | collected 2008/2010
TTTCGCCCGAAAATTCTCCTTTAAATTTTATTCCAAAAGACAATGTTGATATGGCGCACCCTATGACAAGCGCGGTTAATTCCACTATGGATTTGGCGATAATCAAGGAATTGTTTACAAATTTAATCGAGTTATGCGTCGAGCATAATATATACGGCAACAAAATTAAAATATGGGAAAATATCGTAAATTCCATTCCCGAATATAGCGTAAATAAAGACGGAGCCGTTAAGGAATGGCAGTACGATGATTTTGAGGACAGGTATTATCACAGGCATTTGTCGCATATATATCCTGTTTTTCCGGGTGATGAAATAACAACAAACGACGATATGGTATCAGCATTTGAAAAGGCGGTTGATTTGAGAGATATTAGCGCACAAACAGGTTGGTCGCAGGCGCATATGGCGTCAATATATGCAAGATTTAATCGCGGTAATGACGCGATGGACTGCTTAAATAATCTCGTAAGAAGCTGTATGCAGACTAATTTTTTCACGCTGCATAATGATTGGCGGCGAATGGATTTGTCTTTGGAAATGGACTCTGCCGCTCCTATTCAGCTTGACGCAAGTATGGGATATGTAAACGCAGTGCAGGAAATGATTTTGTATTCATCAAAGAAATTGATAAAACTTCTTCCGGCTCTAAGCGATGATATGCAGCACGGAAAAATTACAGGCTGGAGATTTGAGGGCGGCACTATTGATATGAAATGGAATATACCTCAAAATGAGTTTAAAGCAGAATTAACAGCAAGCAAAACATTTAATATAATAATCGAACTGCCTCCATTTTGCGCGAATAATATGATTTGTAACAGCAAAAATATTATCTCACAAAACGGTAGAACGGTTGAGGTTAAATTAACAAAAGGTGATAAATTGATTTTAGGTAATAGTGAACGATTTACTAATGTACAGGAGATATGAATAGAGTAAAAAACGAGAAATCCATTTGCAGGTCTGATAAAAAACTTTATTTATCAAAAAAATAGAATACTCTAATTCTATCTTTGCACCTATCAATGCGAAAAATGACACTTTAACAGTAAATAACAATGAAAGCGTAATATTGTGTGTATTTATGACACATAGTATTACGCTTTTTTATTTTTATATGGCAGAAATTAAGAATAGTCAATTTTTTTATGATTTTATCTGTAAAATTTCTGTTATTTGTGCTTATATAATATATATTTTTTTTATCGTGTGCAAATGGTACAAGCCCCCTGTCCGTTATCTATAAAGCCGATTTTGAAATTTGATAACTCAAAAATTCAAAGTCGGAGGTTATAAAAACAAAAAAAGAATTGCTAATGATAAAGAAAATCAGGCAGTTTTAAAAAATGTTCACGAGCCTATTATTGAGCGTGCAGTTTGGGAAAATTTACAGAATAATCGCGGTACGACAAGAAAGCGCAAAAAGGCAGACGGTGAAAAGAATATGTTTTCGGGTTTGCTGGTATGCGCCGATTGTTGCAGCAATTTATGGTATCATTTCAATCAGGCAAATCACGATATTAAGTATTTTAACTGTTCGGGATATAATAAAGGTGGCAGAAAGGTTTGCTCATCAACTCACTATATCCATGTATATTTTTTAGAACAAGTTGTATTGGGTGAAATTAGACGATTGACGAAGTTTGCAACACAATATGAAACGGAATTTGCTCAAATAGTTATGGGACATTCTATAAAGGCAGCAGAACAGGAGCAGCGAATGAAGCAGAAAGAATTAAACTCTTTGATTGCACGAGATAAAGAGCTTGATACTCTTTTTGAAAAAATTTATGAAGATAATGTTTTAGGTAAAATATCTGATGAACGATTTTCAAAGTTATCTGTCAAGTATGATACTGAACAAAAAGAGCTTAATATTCGTGTAAAAGAGTTAGAAGATGAACTCGCAAAAAAACAAAACAAGTCTGTTTCGGCTGATATGTTTATAACATCTGTCAGGAAATACACAAGAGCAAGAAAGTTGACAACGAAAATGCTGAATGAGTTAATTGAAAAAATAGAAGTCTATCAGGCCGAAGAAATTGACGGTAAACGAATACAACGGTTGAAAATCCACTATAACTGTATAGGGAGTATTGAGATACCGAATATTGATAAATCACCTGAAAATAATGTATCTGTACACACACGACAAGGTGTAGACATTCACTATGCGGCGTGTGCAGAATAAATAAAAAACGAGTGTTCTTACAAAACTGTTCAGGTTCTGTAAAAACACTCGTAATGGTGCAGATGAGGTGATCACTTTTTGACATACACGAATTATATGCTATTTCACTTTGTAATAGGGATGTTTAAATAAACGATTACATCTTCTTCATTTACTATTATTTCATTTACTATAAGATCCATCAGCTCTTTTAATTGTGGAACTGATTTTTCCTTTAACATTTTTTTTATCTTTGTCAATAACAAATTTATTTTTTGCTTTGATAATATTTTACCTTTTTCTTGAGATAAAGCTTTAATCCTTAACTGTATTTCCGCTTTTTGTTGCTCTAAATCTGTAAGCTTTTCAATTAAAGTGGGGGAGTTTGTTATTGTAATAACATCAACAATTCTTGAAAGTTCTTTGTTTAAACTGTTTAATCTTTGGTTAAGGATAGATATATCTGCTTTCTTAGAAGACTGAGCACTATCAAAACATAGTTGATAAATATTTTGCTTTTGTGCTTTGCTGAGATGATGAATGTAATTATCAATAATATTTATCATATATGATTCTATCCAATCTCTTTGAATAGAATTGTTATTGCACTTGTAATTTGGATTACGCTTTCCGTTGCAAGCGTAATATATGTATTTTGTACCACAACTATTGAAACTGCGTCTACCATCATAACTGCCACCACATTTGCCACACCGAATCTTACCGGAAAGCAAATAGGTTTCTTTTGCATTATTTCTGAATGCCTTTTTTCTGCTATTCAAAATCAACTGTACGTCGTCCCAATCTTCGGGAGATACAATCTGTGGAATGACACCATCAACTCTAATGACTTCTTCATCGGATTTATAACGATGTCCCGAACGCTTACCTGTTATCTCGTCACGGCTTTGTGTTTTGTTGTAAACCAATATGCCTTTATACTTTTCATTCCGCAATATCTCATAGAGTGAATTTCGTGAAAATAGTCGATTGCATTTTGTTCGATATCCGGATGTATTTAACTTGCTAATGATTTCACCATATGTCTTACCCTCAAGAAACAACTGGAAAATAAGTTTTACCGCTTGAGCTTCAAACTCATTAATTTTGTAATACTTACGCTCATCTAAATCATATCCCAATGGGGGAGTACCACCGCAAGTTTTACCTTTCAGTGCATTTTCGGTTAAACCTTTCATAACTTCACGAGCTAAGTTTTTTGAATAAAATTCAGCCATTGATTCAATGATACCTTCTAACATACAACTTTCAGGAGTGTCATCAAATTGCTCAGTAGTGCTAATCAGATATTTTTTGTTTTTTCTTAATTCCACTCGATAAGCTGCACTATCCATTCGATTTCGAGCAAACCTGTCTAATTTATGTACTAATACAAGTTGCCAATCTTTTTGCTTTTTTGAATCAGCTATCATTTGTTGAAATTGTTTTCTTTCATCGCTTTTTGCACTCTGTGCCTCATCGGCGTAAATTTTATCGATTACAATACTATGCTCATCAGACCATTTTCTTATCAATCTTATTTGTGCATCAATGGATTCTCCACGTTGCATATCAGATGAATATCTTGTATACACAACAGCGTGAAGAACTACAACATTCAACCTTTGCTTAATTTTGTCTAAATAGTTTTCTATCATAATACACGCTCCTTTTTTGTGTGTGTACATCTGATACTTTCTATAGACCCTACGTTGTTACATTATGGAGTATATCGCAAAACTATTGGATTTGTCAAGTACAAATTCCAAGTTTTTTATTTATTCTTGTATTTCCATCAATATTTCTGCTAAAAGTTTAATGATTTTTTCTTCATAAGCCTCTATTTCTTCAGCATTTTCATTTTCTTTTATAATTATAGTTCTTTCTTCTTTCATCTTTGTTTTCTCCTTTACATTTTTTTAGTGAGAATAGTCTAAAATAGACTATTCTCACTTATTCCTAATATTAGTATGTTGATGTTGTATAAGCGTCCTCATACATATCTCCGTTTATAACAAAAGTTTTTTCGACAGTTGTACACCATTCCGTACCATCTACACCGCCACCGTAAATATCAAAGGCAATTTTGTGCCTTTTCGGCTCTTCTTTTGTTCCACTTAACCATAGGTCAGTATAAAGCTTATTTTCGTTTACGATGTTATTATGTGGGGCAGAGAATGTAGCGGAAGTGCTATTACTTGATACTTTATCCATATTTACTGTACTACCTTGAATAAAATCGCCGTCAAAGGTTTTTGATGTCCAACCAAGACGAGCGGTTACCTTAGTAGGTGGCTTTGGTTTATCTGATGGAGTGTGTGTTCCTAAGCGTTGCGAGCAAGAATAACTTTTCTGTGCATTGGTTTGCTCATAGCTTATACTTGTTTTAACTTCTGCATCCAATCCATAACCGCTTTTTATAGGGTCAGGCGATAAGGTAATACTGTCTACTTTTAATTTTGCTTTATATGTGTATGTGTGATAGCAAGTATGCCTTTGTCCGTCAGAATCTGAAACAGTGTGTTTTGTTTGTTCTTGCCATACAATAGTATTTGTATCACTTTCGCAAATTGGCGGGTCAATAGGTACTGTTTCTACTTCATCATCAGGAATTGTTTCATCACTTGGAGGACGGTTTGAATCGTCTGGTTTAGGAGTTTCTGTTGGAGTGTCGATAGGTGTATTGGGTCTAACATATATTTCAAGCGTTTTGTTTGGTATATTTGATGACAAATCCACATCGACATATACCGATGTATCTTCAGTTAATGTTTCGCCATTTGAACTGTTTACCACTTTGTAACGCTCATATATATAATCTGTTTCCGAATCGTTTATGATAGCTTTGCCGGAATTATCAGCTAATATATATGTTTTTGTTATACTGTCTGATTTCCCGAAAGGTATTGAATCAGTATTCTCAAAAATTATTTCGCCCGATGAACTGTTTATAAATCGTTTCGTTACAGTTCCGAATAAGTCCAATCCAAGCGACACCTTAAACGGAAACTTAAAATTATATCCGACTGCTCCGCCGTAACTGTAATACCACAAATCGCCTTTTTGCTTATATTGCTGTCCAATGCGAATGATATTACTGTCAAGAGTATCATCTTCAACCATACCTGTCCAATCGCCCTCTTGATTAATTTCTCCGGATTCAAAGTTTGGATAAACCATATTGTTTGGTATTTTGCCTTTTTCTAATATATCGCCGTATCCAAAGCTTTGACCGTAAATATATTTAGGGTCATTACCCTCGACTACCTCTAAAGCTCCGTAATGCTTATTAGAACCGCCTTCATATCCCCACATAGAGAATATAACGGAGCTATATGGATAACGTGCTCTTGGGAGTCGTTTTTTAGGCATATTGGGTAAAACCTTTTCTTCGTCACTCAAACTTTCATCATTGCCATCTATCAAGTAAAACTTTGGACTGAATTTCATTTCAATCTTGCAAGTATCTCCGTCACGATATACTCTGTAACCTATATCTCCGTTAAAAAGTGTTTTTGCTTTATCTAAATTTGACTTTCCATCTACATCTGCATCAATGTCAAATTTGAATTTTAGGTCGGGAACGTCCTCATCAACGTGGTCATATATGTATTGACGTATATTTTCATCTTTAATGTTTGCAACATCAACACTTGCTACTACATATTTTTCATTCAACTTACCACGCCATATTTTTGTAACTTCATCATCTGATAACTCATCTCCATATATACTTTTCCATATTGCATTATTGTTTGCAGGGTCTGTTTTATTTACATATCGCCAAAATGGAATGTTACCACCGACAATAACGCCATTCTCATCAGTGGTTTCCATATCCCTGTTCCAAGACCAATCAACCTTTGTGTATCCGTCAAGCTCATCTGCATTTACAATATAGCTTGATGTTATTGCAGAAAAAATAACGGTAAATATAATTGTTAAAAATATTATTGTTTTTATTTTCATATCTAAATTCCTTTCCTTGTACTAAAAAAGAGTGCAGTTAAAACTCCACTCTTTACATTTATATGACTTTATATGAATATTGTTGAATTTTGGATATTTTTGATATATAATGTTTCTGTCGGATACTTCCGATGTTAAAGGTAAGATGAAAACAGTGTAAAAACTGAGCGGTTATGCCACCTCATATATGTTTTATACATATATGCCATCCCTACATTATCAGTCGGGAAAGGAGGTGGATACTATGGATAAAAATTACATAATAACTTTTATGTTGATTTTATTGCTATTAGCATTAACCATAAAAAAATAACACGCTCTCCTGCTAAAGATTCGTGTTATTTTTTGTAACAATCTTGGCATAACTGCTTGAAGTCTTGCCTTTTTCTATTATCATTATATATCTATTATTTTAATTTGTCAATATACTTTTACCAACTTAATTCAAACTCGTATTTATTTTCGTCAAATACATAATCTTTAAAATAGTCTTTATATCCTTGACCTTGCACCCACTCAAATGTTGTCTGTGCATTATTAAAATCAACTATTGGTTTTTCTCGTCTTTCTAATGAAAGGTTCACACCGTTATCAATAAATATACCGGATGTAAAGCTACTGCTGTTAAGTGGCAATACTTTTATCGAAATTTCTTCCAACACCTTTATATCATTAAATTCAAATGTTCCCGGTTCTCCGACATAGTGACTTTTCATTGTTGTAAAATCATAATCTTTGTCTGTATCCCAATAAGCAATACTTATTGCCCATCTTTGGCTTTCCGGCAATACATCTGGTACAGTTAAAGTAATTGTATCACCGTCATATCTGATAGACTGCAGTACCAAATCTTCAAACATCATAGCTTTTGAACGGCTTAAACAATAATCAGATGGTGTTCCTCCTAATTGTACAGATTCATTATAATTTGCCTGTGATATTACATCGTGGTCTGAAATACTTACTTGATACTGTTCGGGAACGTCTGTTCTAAGTGGCTCTGTCCAAGTAACTTTTCTTCCGAAGTAGTCATATAGTGTTTCATCAGCATTAATTCTCTCGCTCTTGTCAATTAATCTTACAAGCACCGATGATGCCTCTGCTCTTGTAAGTAAGCCGTCATCTCTGAAAGTGCCGTCATCATAACCACTTAGAATACCTTTTGCATAGGCTTGAAGAACATAAGGCTTGTATTCTTCTTTCATTCTGTCATAATCGTTAAGCTTTGCAATGTAAGTTGAAGTATCGGCTACCGGTTCTTCCTTGAGGTATTCGACCGCACGAGTGATAACTTTAGCCATCTCACCTCGAGTGCAAGGGATTCCTACAAGTTTAAACTTTGTATCTTGTTCTGTTATTAAGCCAAGCTCAAATGCTTTATCAAGATATGGAACAGCCCAAGAGCTCCACTTACTGTTCCAAGTATTTTTTACTGTTGGAGCATTGCTTTCGTTAAGCTCACCGCATATTAAACAAACAACTGTTTTTATAAATTCTTCTTGTGTAATTTGGTTATCCGGTCTGAATGTACCGTCCTCATATCCTGAAAACGCATTAAGTTCGGAAATCTTATTCACATAGCTTGAATACCAAGCCGATTGATTTACATCAGAGTAATTTGCAGCCAATGCAGAACTGCAAGATACAAGTGTTACTGCAGATAGAAATGTTGCTAAAATTTTCTTTTTCATAATGAATTCCTCCTTTTTCTCTATTTCTTTTATTAACTATATTATACCATAAATGTATTACTTTGTCAAGCTATTTTTTGAGGTTTTATCTTGTTTTTCGACCGTTTTGTCTTTCTTTTTCTGATATGTGGCTGTCACAAAATAATGCTCATTTTTATCGCCTGTCCGCTGTCCATCTTTAAGCTTTGGTTCCGGCCATGAAGGGTTCTGGTCGTTTCCGGAACTTTTTGCAGTATCGACGACAGTCCACCGGTCTATCTCGTAGTAATACTTCGTAGCATACACTGGCTCCTGCCGGTAGACGGGCTTTTGTACATTTTCGGTGTACGTCTCCGTTTTGTACACCGGAACCCTGTCGGTCTTTTGTTCGAAATATCCATTTCCAAGGTTTTTGTAAGAGTTTTTCGTTTCATAATGGTCGAGAACCTGCCTTGTTTTGGTTTCCTGCACTGTCTTGTAGTGATCGAGAACCTGTTTGTATGTTTTGGTTTCCCGCCGCGTGTATTGCTGCCGCGCGCCACTGGGAAGAGTCCAGCCGCTCTCATTATACGTGACAATTTCTTCAATATTAATTGTCCGTTCCCAATCAAAATCATCAATCGTGACATTCTTAACCGTCGGAGTCAAGCAGGATATCACCCAAATGCCCAAAATAATTGATGCGGTAATAGCAATAATAGCAATACTTGTAAGAAGCGACTCAAGAATTACATTATCACCTTTGGATTTCGAAATACAATTGTCAGAACTTTTATTGATTGCTTTGACAGCCATATTTTGTTTTTTGTTAGATTTTTCATCCCGTTCCCGCCGCATCTCAAAATAATTTTTCTCAGATTCCTCCTTTGACGCACCGCAATTATTACAGGAATTATCTATATCCTTATTAAGACTGCCACAGAAACTGCATTGCCAATCGGGATTCTGGCTGATTTTTGCCGCATCTTCGTCTGATACATAACTGATGGTGTCAGGCATACGAAATACCGTATTTTCATCCTGCGGATGGCCGCAATTTGGACAAGTTTTTTGGCTGGCTTTAATACTGGTAGTGTCACAATATGGACAATCCCAAAGCCCTTCAACAAGTTTTCCCATAAAATTTCCTCCTTACGTAGTTGTAATATTTGTTAATTACGTCATACATTTAAGATACTGAAAATACACTAAAACCAGAACCTGCTTTCTCAAGCTCGTAGCTTTAGTCATGAGTTACTTGACATAAAAGCTTTCTGCCATAATATCTGCTGATGCCAGTAAATTATATAGAATGGATAAAGAGGTTTCAGGATCCATAGCATAGTCTTCTAATACCGCATCAACAGTTTCCCATGGATTATCTTCGTTTTCCCGATTTGCTTCCAAAGCTCTGGAAACAGCGTAACGGGTTGTTACAATTTCATGTTCATCATCTTTAAATACAAGAATATCCGGACTATTGAGTTCATTTCTGAAGGCTTTACACTTGCCTTTCTGCGCAATTATAACACACTCACCATTTCTTATAGTGCAGGTACAGCAGGTAGAAGTGTTTTTCCATATTTTATTAACAAATTGCAGGTATACTGATGATGAAATATCTTTTTTTAATTTTCCCATAGAGGAATCCTCCTTTGTACCATATCTCCATTGTTAAGATTACCAGCCTTGTTTATAGAAGCATCATTTGTAAGCTTATATATATTGCAACCTTCTTTTATTTGGCTATAGGATACCATATTTTGACCACTATCCTTTCTGGTACGAAAAATCGACTTCTGTATCTGTATGCAGAAGCCGGTCTTAATGAAGGAATATCAATATGTGGCATTAATATATTCGAATCTGGAATAAATTAGTATCAATAAGTACAACCTGAGATGGAATATTAACAACCTCAAGACTGCCGTGCTGCAAAAGAATATGTCCCAATCTTTCGGAGCTCATGTGCTCTCTTACATGACATCACTTACAACAGCCAGAGGCATTCAGCAATCCATATCGTCCTCTCTCCGCGGGAAAATCACCCCCACTTTAATCTGTCACCTGACCTCAGGACTCAGGCCAGAGACTGCCATCCTGCTGCGGATACAGATTCTTTCTCCATTTGCAGCTTTGCGTGGGTACGAGGACGAAATCAGAGCTGAGGGGATAAATCATCTGAAAGGCAGCAGGATTGAATTGCCAGAAGATGTACTGAACCAATGCTGTTTATTCGTAGAATAGTAAGATTGCGTTGATATTAACAGCAGACAAACTTATAGCAAGCAAAGAGGAAGAACGGCAAATTCGATTTTCCTCTTTGCTTCCTTTTTTGTCAATGCGTCTGATTATTTTACGATTAAATACAGTATTGATTGCCGGACAAAATATTTAACTTGATTATCATTATCAAATTGATCCCTTAATTCCGTATTTTTTAAATCATCCATACATTTATCAACAATGTTGTTAAAAATCTTTTTGTTCGTTGAATTTCTCGCAACACTAAGATCATGTTGTTGCAGTATATCCCTTACATATTTTTCAACAATACTTTTTAATTCTTCTAATGTGTACATAAATTGTTCTCTCCTTTTGATATTCTTTTATATCTTTGATTTGATTATAGATAAAATAAAGTTGAATTTTTTCTGGCACGAGAAAAGCATCATTATATGCCTGTTAATATGACAAAGCTTACTAGAAAAGCGGATCTCATATTTTCTTCTCTCCGACCACCACACCTGCTGTCTCAATCCGATTACCTTGCTGCAGATATCTCGATGGCGACCAACTCCTTATACCTGACACTCTCAGCATGACTTCCGAACTCTCTTCTCATTTATCCCACCTTAACGTGTAATTCCTGTCTTTCCAGTATCCCAGTGATTTCCGACTTTCTATATATCCGCGGATAAACCAGGTCTTAACCAATAGCCTCTTAACTTCCACCTTTACCTGACACTACATATGGAATACTCCGAGGATAAACATTCCACCTTTATCTGACATTATAAAGGTATCAGGGCTTCGGATATCATCACAACTTAATATGTCACCAACATAATGTTTTCTACCACACCTTAACATGGAACCTATATTACAATTCCTGCCTTTCCAGTATCCCAGTGATTTCTGGCTTTCCATATATCCGCGGATAAACCAAGCCTTAACCAACAGCCCCACCTTTACCTGACACTGCTACTGAATTCTCCGCGGGTAAACATTCCACCTTTATCTGGCACTATAACTCTATCGGGGCTTTGGATATCATCACACCTTAATCTGGTACCATTATAGCGTTTTCTACCACACCTTAATGTGGAACTTATATTACATATCCGCGGATCAATATCCCCAGCTTCCCTGCTACACATTCCACCTTTATCTGGCACTATAACTCTATCCGGGCTGCGGATATCATCACACCTTTATATGTCACTACTATTGCGTTTTCTATCACACCTTAACATGGAACTTTTATTACATATCCGCGGATCAATACCCACGCTTCCCTGTTACACCTTAACCTGTTACTTTTTATCTTCTTTAGTTACAGCTTAACATGGAACCCTGCTTTTCCGCGGATACCCCACCTTTATCTGGTATACATATAAAACAGCTTTCCCCCACCTTTACATGGCACTCTTTCCGCAGATTATCATCACACCTTTATCTGGCACATATTCTTTCTTTACCATTCCACCTTTATATGACACTATTTTTTATATTCTCCGCGGATATTATCCCACCTTTATCTGTGGCTTTACTGTTGCATCTGTCCCCACCTTTATCTGGCACTTTTTCATCACATCTTACGCTGGCACCTGCTCTGCGGAGCGTCTTTTTTACACCCACCTTTACTTGTAACCTTTACTCTCCATCTGCTTTCATATTATTCCACCTTAATGTGTCACTTCCCCAGGGCTTCTCCGCGGAGTATTTCTACCCACTTTAACATGGTATCTTTCTCTCTATTTTTATCACACCTTTACATGACACTATTTCTTTTTATCACACATCGGCAGTATTACTCTCCACAGCTTTTCCGCGGAGGGGTTTTCACATCACTTTTCGCTTTCAACCAGTCTTTCACACATCTTTCCCTGGCTTTTCTTCAGATAATCACGTTTTAACAAGGTTTTCTTAGGATTTTCTTATATCCACGGCTTTTCCGCGGAAGAGGAGCTTTAGAAGGGTTTCTTTTCTACACACTGGATCAATTTTCCATATCTCTCCAAGGCATATCCGCGGAGGGCTTCAAACTACCGGATTTCCTCTATTTCCCACCATTTTTTTATCCGCAGCATGTCCGCGGAAGGGATTTTATTAAGCGTATGGTCAAAATAACACAATCCTGTTCTATCTTTAACTCACCAAGGTATAACCCCCTGGTTCCAAAGACTTATTACAACAATCCTGTCTTTTTCTTATCCGAGGCATATCCGCGGAGAATATGACTCCCACAACTCTTTCTAAGACATAACTAAATTGTCTCACAATACTTTTCCGCAGAATAACAAAGTCTAGTTTCCGTACACTTATTACGGAATTTGATTTCTCCCAAAAAATCCCTTATCTTCCAAACAAAACACCTCAAAACACCCAAAATAAATCCGTAAGTATATACGGAATCTGCATTTTTTCCCTGTTTTCAGCCTGTTTTGTTCTAAAAATGCCATTTTTTCTCCAAAATTTTTAATTCCGTAAGTATATACGGAATTTACCCTCAAAACCCTTCCTCAGACTCCGCAGAAGATCATTTTTCAGCCTACTTCCTGTCCGAAAACGGCATTTTTACCTAATTTTATCCGAACAGCAGATTATTAAGCCTGTTTTCTGAAAACTCTTTCATTTAAAAAATCCCGTAAGTATATACGGATTTTCATTCCTGCTCTTTCTGTTCATATTAAAGAAAAAATTATAAAAAGGAGTAAAACGCTATGGGATACTGTTTTATGGATATAAAAAAGATCAAGTCACTGAACGTTATGGCAGCCAAATACAAACACAATTACAGGGAGATCACTGTCCCCAATGCAGTCCCGGAACTGTCCGGGATGAACAGGGAGCTTGTCCCCCTTATAGGAAAAGATGGAAACCCGGTCGACTACAACGAAGCGTTCAAACAAAAAATGGAGTCTTTAGAGTACTACAAAGACCACAAGCTGCGGAGTAATGCAGTCCTGGCATACGAGATCGTCACTACCTTCTCCCACGAGGATGCCGGAAAGGTAGATGTAGAGAAATGGCAGGAGGACAATGTGAAATGGTTAAAAGACACGTTCAACCTGACTCCTGAGAACGGGAACTGCGTATTGAGTGTCATGTACCATGGGGACGAGTACGGAAATGTCCACTGCCACTCTCTCGTAGTCCCCGTAAATGAAGAAGGCAGGATCTGTGCCTCCCGGTTTACTGACGGTGCCGCTGCCCTGCGCCGCCTGCAGGATTCCTACGCAAAAGCCATGCAGGAACACGGACTGAAAAGAGGGATCGAGCGTTCCTCCGCAAAACACCAGGACATCAAAAAGTTTTATACCAAGCTAAACCAGACCATGGACATTCCACGTCCTGAACGGGGTGAGTCTGCCAACTCCTTCCGGGAGAGGATCCTGTCCCTGATCCAGGAGGAACGTGCCGCTTCCCTCCGCGAGATGCTGAACAAGGAAACAAAAATGCGCCAGGAGTTAGACGAGCAGAACGAACGGGCCAAGAAAGCAGCCATGAACATCGTTTCCTCCCAGAGGGCTGAGTTCAAGGAGGAGGAAGTAAAATTAAGACGCAAAAATCAGGAACTCTCCGATCAGGTTGGAAAGCTGGAGAAAAAATACGTGGAAATGGACAAGCTCTGCGGAGAAATGAATACAAAATACCTGAAGTTAGAAGAAAAAAGCAAAAAGACGCTGCAGGACTTACACAAGGTGGAAAGGTTAAAAGAAATCGTTGAGGAGAACACCTACCGGAACCAGGTTATGTCCTACATGAAAGACGAAATGCCAGAGTTTGCAGAGAAAATGGATCAGGATTATGAAGCTGCCAAACAGATGTATGAGTCAAGGGATGTTACCCTGGACAGATAAAATACAGCCCATTTTGTACATTAACAGCTCTCTCTAAATTAGAAGCTGTATGCTTTAGTTAAACGTATTTTTCGTACAAATGAACAAATCAACCTGCTTACAAAACAAAGGAGAAAAAGATGATAAGAAAAAGTTTTACAAAATTAAAGAGGATTATATTCTCAGGATTAGTGATGTCTCTTTGCACATTTGTCTTTAATCCTACTACCCCGGCAAATGCAGCCATGGTGCAGGAAAGCGAACCGAACGACGATGCAGCTGCTGCGGATACCATTTCATTAAACACTTGGGTAAAAGGGACTATAGGACGCAAAGCGAATGACTACTATTACAAAGATGAGGATTGGTACAAATTTACCATCACTCAACCTGGAGTAACTAACATTGAAATCAAACCTGATATATCAAATTCCATCAATTCTTACTGGAATATTCAGTTACAAGATGCAGATCAAAACACATTAAGGACATGGACTAGCGTACATACACTTAAATCTGCAAAAATTGGCTGGATGCCAGGAACTTATTATCTGAAAGTTAATGTATGGAGCGGCACAAGTGGGGATAATGCATATAACTTAATAGTCCACAATACGCCGTCCTCCCAATGGGAAAAGGAACAATATTATGAACATAAGAATTTTTCTAATGCAAACATAATTTCTTTGGACAGAGAATATACTGGAAACCTGTACAACAGGTATGATACAGACTATTATCGTTTAAAATTAAAAGGTGCAAACGATATTAAGTTTAACTTCTCAATTGATAATACTGTTTCAGGGAACTGTGCATGGTGGATAGAATTTCAAGAGTATAAAACAAGAAGACCGCTTTTAACAAAGGAATTGGTATCATCGAACAAAATAATCAATATTCCAAAATGTACAGGAGATCTGCTTATAAAGATTTCTAACTACGGTGGCGCAGATGAAGCTGTTTACCATATTGAAGCTTCACGCAAACCGATTACGCCAGAAATCTCTTCCATAAAAGTCAATAAACGAAAAGTATCATTGCGCTGGAAAAAAGTAAGTAATGCGACAGGATACTATGTTTATCGTAGTACAAATCCAAAAACTTCATTCAAGAAGGTAAAAACAGTAACTGGTGGACAGACAAGTTATACGGAAAAGAAAGCATTGTCCAAAAATAAAACATACTATTACAAGATTG
>OGOW01002377.1_pt1 | contig 15045 bp, 13 predicted proteins | sample 1552781 | NCBI WGS metagenome assembly OGOW01 (sample SAMEA2580145, study PRJEB22360) | human gut metagenome | biome: human gut; feature: human-associated habitat; material: faeces | place: Denmark | collected 2008/2010
TAGGCCGTGCCATGATCCGGAGAAGTCCTGACAATCGGAAGCCCTGCCGTGAAGTTCACGCCGCCCTCGAAGGCCAAAGCCTTGAACGGAGCCAGTCCCTGATCATGATACATGGCCAAAGTGGCGTCAAACTTCGCATAATGTCCGAGCCCGAAGAACCCGTCCGGAGAATAAGGTCCGAAAGCCATAAGCCCTTCAGCGTTGGCCGCTTTCACGGCAGGAAGGATTATCCTCTCCTCCTCGTCGCCAAGCAGGCCGCCGTCCCCGCAATGCGGATTCAGTCCCAGCACCGCGATCTTAGGCTCCACGATGCCGAAATCCCTCTTCAGCGACGCGGTCATCAGCCTCAATTTGTTCACGATCTTCTCCTGCGTGATCGACGCCGGAACATCCTTTAAAGGAATATGCCCGGTCACGACACTGATCCTGAGCTGGTCGGAGACCATGAACATCAGCACGTCATCAACTCCGAATTCCTTTTGGAGATATTCAGTATGCCCGGTGTTTCCGAAACCCTCGGCCACCATGGCCTTCTTGTTGATAGGAGCCGTCACCAGCACATCGATGTCACCGTTCTTGATGTCCTCCACAGCGCACTCAAGCGACCTGATGGCCGATTTAGCCGACTCCGGAGTGGACTGTCCCGGCTCGACGAACACATTGTCCGGAAGGCAGTTGACAATATTGATCTTCTTTGGCTTAGCATCCTTGGCGCTCTGGATCACATAAGTGTCCATCTGGTCAAGGTTATGGATCAGTTTACGGTAGAAACCGAAAATCTTTGACGAACCGTAGATCACCGGAGTGAACGAATCCAGAATTCTGGCGTCAGCCAACGACTTGATGATCACCTCATAGCCGATACCGTTGCCGTCACCCTGCGTGATACCGACAATCGGCTTTTTGTTATTCCTTTCCATGTTTTCCTATTATTAAGTAAGCGGCCACGGCAAGTCCGGAAAGTGCCCGCTCCAGCACCAGAGCCAGCGTCCAGAGGAACCCTGTGCGCGGGGTAAACTGCACGGCGGTGCACAGCGCAAAATAAGCGAGGAAATAACTGCACAGTCGGATCACGGCAAAGGCCCCGCAGTGGGGGTCCTTCAGGATTTCCAGTTTCTTTTCCCGGTCGCCGTAGCTGGAAAGGGCGTCGCAGGTGTCGGCGTAGCCGTCCAGATGGATGCCGCCCGTGACCCAGACCGGGAGCAGACAGAACCCGCCCGCTTTCACCAGCGCCGGGAGCGGCAAGGCCCCGCACAGGGACCACAGCCCACCGATGACCAGCCCGATGAGGGGGAAGGCGCACATCGCGTACCGCATATTCTTTTCGTTCCACTCGAACTGCGGCACCGGCACAGCGGAAAACATCGCAAAGGCCACCGCAATGGTCTGGAAAAAGATCATGATTTCGCTCCTTTATAAGAGACCGGGATGCCGCACACCACCCGCACCACAGCGTCGGCGCGGGCCGCCAGCCCATTGTTGACCTGCGCCAGCGCTTTCAGGTAGCGGTCGGTGTCGCCCGCATAGTCGGCCCCGCCGCTGAACACCTCGTTCGAGACGACGATGAGGTGTTCGCATTGTGCAGCCAATTGGGAAAGCCCGTCCAGAATGGCCGAAGCGGCGGCTTCGCCCGCACCGACAGGGTCATACAGTTCGTTGGCGGTCAGGTTGCCGAGGTCTTCCAGCAGGGCGGTGCCCCGCGCGGGGAGCCGGACAGCGTCAAGATGCAGCGGGCACTCCACGGTCTCAAACTGCTTTTTGGCCCGCATTTGGCGGTGCTTTTCCACCCGCGCGGCACACTCGGCGTCCCACACCTGCATGGTGGCGAGGTAATAGCGGGGAAGAGCTGTTTTCAGCACCAGCGATTCGGCGTATTCGCTTTTTCCGCTGGCCGCGCCGCCCAGCACCAGCGTCAGCATTGGGGAGTATACGGCGTGATGCCGCCCTCCGCGAAGGAATAACAGTGGTCATAAACGGCAAGCGCCATATCCCACAGCGGGATGGACGCCACCGCGCCGGTGCCCTCGCCGAGGTGGAGCCCGGCGGTCAGGAGCGGGGCCTTGCCCAGTGCCTCCAGCACCAGCCGTGCCGCCGGTTCGGAGGAACAGTGGCTGGCGAAAACGGCCTTGGCAGCGGCGGGGCAGAGCCGCACGGCACAGAGCGCCGCGACCCCGCTGATGAAGCCGTCCATCAGGACGGGGATCCCTTCCAGCGCCCCGCCGAGGAAAACGCCGCACAGGCCCGCAAGGTCGAACCCGCCAAGCTTCGCGAGGACGTCGAGGGGGTCAGCGGCGTCGGGCGTGTTGACCGCGATGCCTCGGCGGATGGCGTCCATTTTGCGGGCAAGCCCTTCATCGGAGAGGCCCGCGCCTCGGCCGGTCATGGTTTCGATGGGCTGGCCCAGCAGCACCGCCGCCACCGCGCTGGAGGTGGTGGTGTTGCCGATGCCCATCTCGCCGGTGGCCAGCAGCTGCACGCCCTGCGCCTTCTGGGCACGGACGAGGGCGATGCCCGCCGCGATGGCGTCGATCGCTTCGGCGCGGGTCATAGCAGGGCCTTGGGTGAAGTCCTGCGTCCCGGCAGCGATGCGGCAGTTGACCACACCGGGCACCAAGTCCCCGGCCATGCCCATGTCCACGGGCACGACCTCGCACCGGGCCGTTTTGGCCATCTGGCAGACACTGGTCCGCCGGGCAGCAAGGTTTTCGGCCACGGCGCGGGTCACGCTCTGGTCGGTCTGGCTCACGCCCTGCGCCACCACGCCGTTGTCGGCGCAGAGCACCAGCACGGCCCGGTGGGAAAAATCAAGCTGGGCCGTGCCGGTCAGCGCGGCGGCTTCTTCCAGCAGCGTTTCCAGCGCACCGAGGCCGCCCAAGGGTTTTGCGAGGCTGGCCCAGTGGGCGTGGGCGGCGGCGCGGGCCGCTTCGTCGGGCGGGGTGATGGTGGAAAGAAGCTGATTCAGTTCCGGTTCTGTCATGGGTTCGGCTCCTTATGAAGATAAGATCGGGCGGCGGTCACGAACCGCCGGGGCAGGGAAGTGCCCGCCCAATACAAATGCGGGAAGCCCGCATAGAAATGCTCATTTGCAAAGCCGCAGGGCCAGCTCCGGCCGTCGGCTTTCCGAGCGGTGAAGGCGTCGCCGTTCGCGGTGGTGTCCCAGTGGTGGAACTCGTGGACGGGGAGCGCTTCGCCGCGGCGGAACAGCATACTGTCCGCCTGTGCGGTTAGGGCGGCGTAGCCGAACCGCACGAGTTTGCCGACCCGGAAGCCCTGCCCCGGCAGCACGCCCGCCATGGGGTAGGCGGTGCCGTCGGCATCTTCCAGCGACTGCCCCAGATAGAGGAAGCCGCCGCATTCGGCCACGGTGGGCAGACCGCGCTGGATGGCGGCGCAGAGGGCGCAGCGCAGCGGTTCGTTCTCGCGCAGCGCCTTGGCGTGCAGTTCCGGGTAGCCGCCCGGCAGGTAGACCCCGCCGATGCCCTCCGGCAGGGCGGTATCGTGCAGGGGGCTGAAAAAGACAAGCTCAGCGCCCGCCGCCCGCAGCGCGTCCAGCGTCTCGGCATAGGTGAAGCAGAACGCTTCGTCCTTCGCCACCGCGATGCGCACCGTCGGCGAGGCAGGGGTCAGAAAATCGGGCAGGGGCGAAACGGGGGCGGGAAGGCTCGTCAAAGCGAGGAGTCGCTCCCAGTCCAGCGTGGCGGAAACTGCTTCGGCGAGACGCTCGATCTTCTCCTGTAGACCGGAAACTTCCTCCGCCGTTTTCAGCCCCAGATGGCGGCTCTCCACAACGGCGTCGGGCAAATGGGGCAGATAGCCCAGCACGGGCAGCCCGGTCTCCCGCTCCAGCAGGGGAGCAAGCAGTTGGTGCAGACGGGGGGAGCAGTCGTTGAGGAGGAGGCCCGCCAGATGACTCGGCGTCCGGAAATTTTTCAGCCCGTTGATCTGAGCCGCCAGCGTCACACTGGCCCCTTTGGGCTGGACCACCAGCAGAACGGGGAGGCCGAGGGTATCCGCCAGCGCCCACGCGCTTGCGGCGGTGGTACAGTTGAGCCCGTCATAAAAGCCCATGGCTCCCTCGCAGAGGGCGGCCCCATGCCCGGCGGCATAGTGGGCGTACAGGGCCCGCACCGTGTCCGGCGCAGAGAAGAACAGGTCGAGGTTGTGGCTGTCCACCCGGAGAGCGGAGCGGTGGAACATCGGGTCGATGTAGTCGGGCCCGGATTTGAAGGCGCAGGGCCAAAACCCACGCTTCTTCAGCGCCGCCAGCAGGGCACAGGTCAGGGTGGTCTTTCCGCTGCCGGAAGCGGGGGCTGCAAGGACGAACTGGATCATTTTCGTTCCCCCGTGATCAGAAAAATGGGGTTGTTGGCCATCAGGAGATGGAGCTTGCCCGCCGGTCTGGTGCGGCTGACGGCAAGCTGGGTTACTTCGGCGGTTTGTCCATGAGCCGCCAGCGCCGCAATGGCCGCACTCAGGGTCTCCAGCGCAATGGCGGAGATGCACAGGCGGGCGTTCGGGTTCTTGGCAAGGGCGGCGTTTACCACCTCGGCCATGCTGCCTTTGGTGCCGCCAATGAAGACGGCGTCCGGTGCGGGCAGGTCGGCCAGAACCTGCGGGGCGGTCCCCTCGATCAGGGACAAATTATAGGCGTGGAATTTCTCCCGGTTCTGGCGGATGAGGGCACAGGCGTCGGGGGCACATTCCACCGCGTAGACATGCCCGCGCGGTGCGGCCAGCGCCAGTTCGACGCTGACGCTTCCGGTCCCGGCCCCGACATCCCAAAGGGTATCTGTAGGCCGGACAGCCAGCTTCGCCAGTGCGGCGGCGCGGACTTCCTGCTTCGTCATGGGGACCTCTCCCCGGATGAAGGCATCATCCGGGAAGCCGGGGGCCCGCCGGGCAGGGAGAACGGTGTGCTCGATGAGCAGAACGCTCAGAGGGGCACAGGCGTTTGCGGCAAGGGCCTGCGCCGTGCCGAATGCCAGATGTTCCTGCGGTGTACCGAGGTTTTCACCTATGATCGCATGGGCGTCCCCAAGGCCTACATCGGCCAGTTTGGCGCAGAGGGTGGCGGGCGTTTCGGTGCCGCCGGTCAAGAAGAACACCGGGCGGCCTTCGGCGGTCAGGCACTCGGCTGCCGGGTCACAGGCACAGCCGTGGGCCGAGACGAGCTTCCAATCCTTCCACGGGCGGCCAATGGCCGCAGAGAGAAGCTGCACGCTGGAAATACCGGGCAGCACCCGCGCCGAAATGCCGAAGGCCCGCAGCATGGGCAGCAGCTTGGAAGCACCGGAATAAAACCCGGTGTCGCCGCTGTAAAGAAGGGCCGCATTTGCTGCCGGAAACTCGGAAAGGCAGGACAAAATATCCTCCGGTTTATAGAGGGCTTTCCGGTTCTCGGTGCAGCCGGTGGGCAGATGCTCCAGCAGCCGTTTTGCCCCGATGATGAGGTCGGCGCTCTGCAGGGCAACAAGCCCCTGCGCCGTGAGCAGTTCCGGTGTGCCGGAACCCATCCCGATCAGTGTGACCATCCCAAAGCCTCCTTGCAGCGTGCCAGAATTTGTGCGGCAGTTTCTCCGTTTTCGGCCGGGCGGCGGAGCACCACGAGCTGTGCGCCCATGTCCTGTGCGGCCTGTGCCTTTTCGGCAAAGCCGCCCGCTGCGCCGCCGTCCTTTGTGACGAGGAAACGGATGTGGAACTGCTCCATCAGCGCCCGGTTCAGCGTGTAGGAGAAGGGCCCCTGCATCGCAAGGATGTTTTTGTGGGGAATGTGAGCGGCTTCACAGGCGGCGATGCCGTCCAGCGTGGGCAGAACGCGGGGGAACAGCCGCGCCGGGTCGATGCGGGAAAAGGCGGCAAGCTCCTTGGCCCCGGTGGCCAGCAGGACATTGCCCTGTGTTTCGGCGAGAAACTCCGCCGCGTGCATGGCCGACTGGAACACCATGCTTCCTGCCGGGAGGGGACTTTCGGCCCGCAGCAGCCGGTGGTATTCGATCTGCGCCGTTTTGCACGCCGCCGCAATGTTTTTGGTGGCATCCACTGCGTAGGGATGGGTGGCGTCCACGCAGAGGTCGGCCCCTTTCAAAAGGTCGGCCATTTCCTCCGGTGTCAGCCGCCCGCAGTGCACTGTGATGCCGGACAAACTGCCCTGCTCCTCGGCCCCCAGCGGGGTCGCCACGCTGACGAGGACGTCCGCCCCCAGCGCGGCCAGCTCTTTGGAAAAAATGCGGCCCTCGGTGGTGCCGCTGAAGACGACTGTTTTCATCCGCGATACCCCCTCGGTGTAACCATCCGGCCGCTGAGCTGTTTTGTCTCCGCGTTGCCGATGAAGACGGTGGTGAACATATCCACCGGGGTATGTTCCAACTGGGCCAGCGTCAGGACGCGGTGGGTCTGGCCCTCCCGCCCGATGTTCCGCACCAAGCCGCAGACGGTCTGGGGCGGTTTGCCGTGTTCCAGCAGGATGCGGACCGCTTTTTCAAGGTAGTCCGGCCGCCCCTTGGAGGAGGGGTTGTACAGCGCGATGCAGAAATCGCCCATGGCTGCCGCTGCCAGCCGCCGCTGGATGACCGCCCACGGGGTGAGCCGGTCGGAGAGGGAAAGCACGCAGAAATCATGGGCCAGCGGTGCCCCCAGAACGGCCCCGCCGCTGAGGGCGGCGGTCAGGCCCGGCACCACTTCCACAACGACATCGGGAAACCGCTCGGCCAATTCCAGCAGGGGGCTGGCCATCCCGTAAACGCCTGCATCGCCGGAGCAGATGAGGGCGACGGTCTTGCCGCTTTGCGCCGTTTCCAGCGCCCAGCGGCAGCGGTCCAGCTCCTTGGTCATGCCGGTGGCGTAATATTCCTTTTCCGGGTAATAGGGGCGCACGAGATCCAGATAGACCGTATAGCCGCACAGCACCTCGGCTTTTTGCAAGGCGCTCTGCGCCTGTGCGGTCAGAAACTGCGGGTCGCCGGGGCCAAGGCCGACCACAAACACGGTGTTATTCATGCTGCCACCTCCAATCTGGGGCATAGGGGCGGAGCGCCAGCGCAAAGGTCACGCCGCCGCCCGCCTGTTTCGGGATGCGGATGGGTCCGCCCGCCGCCAGCACAGCCGCCCGCTCGCACACATTGTCCACGCCGGTAACGCTTTGAACAAAGTGCGAGGGCGTAAAGGTGCCGGGCGCGGCTTGGAGCTGCGCGGCGGAGTAAAAGGAAACCTTCCACCGGTGCGCTTGGCAGAACGCCAGCAGCCCCGCTTCGTTTTGTTTCAGGTCGATGCTGGCGGCGGCGCAGATGCAGGCAGGGGCAAGGCCGTGGATTTCGCAGAACGCGGCAAAAGCGGCTTCCAACTGTTCAGTGGTGGTGCCGCGCTTGCAGCCGACGCCCAGCACGCCGATGCGGGGGACAAGGTGCAGCGCATTTCCGGCAGGGAAAAGGGTCAGGGCGAAGTCTGCTGCGTCCTGCGTTTGGGTCGGAATTACCCCTGCAGGAGCCGCGCCGGGAAGGGAAAATTCCGACCAGACGGAAGCGGTCTGTCCGGCCAGCAGTTTCCCGCTGACGGCCTTGATCCGCGCCGGTTCCAACACCTGACAATTTTGATGCTTCGCCCACTCGTCCACAGCAAAAATCCCGTTGGCATCCGTCGCCGTGGTAATGACCGGCACCGCCCCGCAGAGCGCAGAAAGTTGGCGTGCCAGATCGTTGGCCCCGCCCAAATGGCCGGACAAGATCGGCACCGCGAAGCGTCCGCATTCGTCCAGCACGACCACGGCGGGGTCGCTGGCTTTGCTTTGGCAATGGGGTGCAATGGCCCGCACCGCAATGCCAACGGCTCCCACAAATACCAAGGCATCCGAGCGGACAAACTCCGCCGCTGTCCACTGGGCTAAGGCCGGCCCGCCATGGCCGCAGCGGGTCACGCTGCCGGGCAGGGAAGCGGCCAGTTTTTCAGCCAGCCGCAGCCCCCTTTCGGTGAAGGCGGCGTAGGCGGGGGTCACCGGTCGGCTCCTTTGCGGAACGCGGTAGTAAAGGCGGGGTCGTAGAGCTTGCTGCGCTCGTACCGGGTGCCGAGAAAATCCCCCACCACGATGAGGGCGGTTTTGGTGATGCCGTTCCGGCGGGTGCTCTCGGCCAGCGATCCGACGGTGCAACGCACGATTTTCTGCTCCGGCCAGCTTGCCTTATAGACCACGGCGGCAGGGGTGGCGGAGGTGTAAGCGCCCTGCAGCAGCGCTTCCTGCACCTTATCAATGAGGCCGATGGAGAGGAAGATCACCATGGTCGCCCCGTGGGAAGCAAGGCTTGCCAGCTTTTCCTTTTCCGGTACGGGGGTGCGGCCCTCCATCCGGGTGATGATAACGGTCTGGCTGACGGTGGGCAGGGTGTACTCGGCGTTCAGGGCCGCCGCCGCCCCGCAGAAGCTGGAAACGCCGGGGGTATCATCGTAGGAAATTCCGGCAGCGTCAAGGGCGTCCATCTGCTCCCGGATGGCACCGTAGAGACAGGGGTCGCCGGTGTGGAGCCGTACGGTGGTCTTGCCCGCCGCTTCCGTCTGCAGCATGACGTCGAGCACCTGTTCCAGCGTCATCTCGGCGCTGTTGTAAAGGGCGCAGCCGGGCTTTGCCAGCCCAAGCAGGGCGGGGTTCACAAGGCTCCCTGCATAAATGATGCAGTCTGCCCCTTGCAGAAGGGCGGCTCCGCGCTGGGTGATAAGGTCCGGCGCACCGGGTCCGGCTCCGACAAAATGTACCATAATGCGTTACTCCTTCCAGTGCTGCAGTAATTGTGCGGCGGCTTCGGTTTGGCCCAGCGGGCCATTCTGGTTTGAAAACAGGATCGCCCCCACCCGGAACGCCCCTGCCGCGCGGCGGTCAAGGTGGAGCTGGATGGCGGAAAGCAAGCTTTTCAGCACCGGTTCCCGCAGCCCGGCAGCGTCTAATATCTCCAGACAGGCGTCGGTGGTGGCGGCGTCCATCAAAGAAGCGCAGACTTCACGGGGCGCGCCGCAGAGGGCCGCATGGGTGCAGAACAGCTCCGTACGGCAGTCGGCGGTGTGGGAGTGGGTGTTCATGATGCCGCCCGCCAGCTTGACGAGCTTGCCCACATGGCCCACCAAAAGCACCTCCTCGAATCCGGCGGCAGCGGCCATATCCAGCGTGTCACCGATGAAGTTCGAGGTCTTCACCACCGGGAGGACGGCAAATTCCGGGTAAGTCCCGTGGAGGTAGTCCAGCCCGTAGTTGCCGGGCGCAAGGATGAGCCGCCGGGGGCCGGGGGCTGCTTTGGCCCGCAGGGCGGCTTGGTTCATTTCCAGCTGGATGGTGTCCAGAATGGCCTGTTGGCTCATGGGCTCCACGATGCCGCTGGTGCCCAGCACAGACAGCCCGCCCTCGACCCCGATGTGGGGGTTGAAGGTACGCTTGGCCACCTCTTCGCCGCCCTTGATGGAGAGGGTCACAGCAAAGCCGCCGGTGTAACAGGCATTTTCGGCCTCTCGTTTCAGCGCCTCGGCGATCATCTGACGGGGGACATGGTTGATGGCGGCTTCTCCGACCGGCTGGTCGAGGCCGGGTTTTGTCACCCGGCCTACTCCTTTGCCGCCGGAAATGCGGATGTCCGTGGTGTCGGGCAGCAGGGCGACAGAGGCGATCACCGGCAGCCCGGTGGTCACGTCCACATCGTCGCCGCCGTCCTTCCGGATGGCGCACTCGGCCCCCTCGCCGGACAGGCGGCAGAAGATGGGCTCTACCTCCACCACGATGCCCTTCGGGGTGCGGAGGGCCACCGTCTCGGGGGTGCGGCCGGTGAGCAGCAGCCGTGCCGCGCCCGCCGCGCCCAGCGCCGCACAGGTGCCGGTGGTATAGCCGCAGCGCAGGAGCTTCTGGCCGCTGCGGACGTAGTGCTCAAAGAGCGGGCGCTTTTCCTCCGGCGCTTTTTCTTCGCCGTAGAGGAATGCGTACTGCTCATCGGTCAGAGCATAAATTTTGCAGATGTTTTCCCGGGCAAAGGCCTTTTCCGGCGTCATGACGTCCGAGACGCCCGCCGCCGAGACGCAGACGACCTTGTCGGAAACTTTCTGCGCCAGCTCCAGCTCGTGGAGGCTCAGGATGACGGCCATCTTCTTGTCGCGGGCGAGGCTTTTCAGGATGGCCAGCAATTCGGCCTTGCCCTTGATGTCGAGGAAAGACGTAGGCTCGTCCAATAATATCAGCTCCGGCTGCTGGCAGATGGCCCGGGCCAGCAGGATGCGCTGGCGCTGGCCGTCGCTGATGCGGTTAAAATCCCGGTCTGCAAGGTGTGCTGCGCCCACCAGCTCCAAAGCTCTGTGCACCTGCTGCCTGTCCTCGGCAGACAAAATGCCCAGCCGTCCGGTGTAGGGATAGCGCCCCGCCGAAACAAAGTCAAAGCAGGTGGTCAGCTCCATCCGGCGGCTGTGGGGAGCCATAAGAGCCAGCTTCTGCGCCCGCTGGGTACCGGTATAGGCAGTAAGATCCTTCCCCGCCAGCAGCACTGTGCCGCCCATGGGGGCCAGCTGGCCCGCCAGTGTGCGCAGTAAGGTGGATTTGCCTGCGCCGTTGGGGCCAATGAGAGTCAGGATCTGGCCCGGCTGCACCCCGAGGCAAATATCCGAGAGCAGCGGTGTCTTGCCATAGCCGATGGCAAGCTCCCGCGCAGTGCAAAGTGCTTTTTCGTTCATCATGCGCCCTCCCGCTCTGAATTGCGCCGCACCAGCAGCCAGATGACCACCGGCGCGCCGAACACGGCCGTGACCGAGCTGATGGACAGCTCGGTAGGGGCAAACAGGCTGCGGGCGATGAGGTCACAGAGCAGGCAGAACGCCGCCCCGCCCAGCGCGCAGCCCGGCAGGACGTGCAAGGGTTTGGCGCTGCCCAGTGCCCCCTTGACAAGGTGGGGCACCGCGATGCCCACAAAGGAGATCGGCCCGGCAAAGGCCGTGACGCAGGCCGCCAGCAGGCTGGAAAGAAGCACCAGCGCCATGCTGAATGGCCGCACCGCCACGCCCACGCTTTTGGCGTAACTTTCCCCCAGCTGGTAAGCCGCCATGGGCTTGGAGAGGCAGAACGAGGCTGCCAGCGCGGGCAGCACCACGCAGGCCGCCACCTGCACATTGCCCCAGGTAACGCCCGAAAAGCTGCCCATGGACCAGTTGTGGAGGTTGACGATGTTGGAGTCCTGCGCAAAAGTGACCACGATGTCCGTGATGGCAGAGCAGATATAGCCGATCATGACGCCGCAGATGACCAGAATGCTCATCCGCTGCACCCGCCGGGCCACAGCCAGTACAAAGGCCATCGCCGCCATGGCACCCGCAAAGGCGGCGATGATGAGCGCCGCCGAGCTGGTGAAGCGCCCCTGATTGAGGAACATCACCATGGTGAGGGCCACGGCCAGCTTGGCACCGCTGGAAATGCCCATGACAAACGGGCCCGCAATGGGGTTGGCAAAAAAGGTCTGGAGCAGATAGCCCGCTGCCGAGAGCGCCGCCCCCAGCAGGATCACCATGACCGCCCGGGGGAGCCGCAGCTGCAGGATGATGCCCATGGAGAGCGCGTCCTGCCCTTTGCCCAGCAGGGCCGCCAGCACGGCCTGCGGGGTCAGCGAAACGCTGCCCCACAGCAGATTCATGCCAAACAGCACCAAAAGCCCCGCCGTGAGGGCGAGGTAGGTCAGTGTGAGGCGTTTGGGGGTGGTCATGAGGTACTCCTTTTCACATCCGGTCAGGAAATTTTCTGTAAGAGGGTCAGCTCCTCCGGGGCGGGGTCGCCCTCGGTGAAGACACGGTTCATATCCAAAATGAGGTCCGGCAGGGCCATGCTCTGCTGGAAAAAGCTCTTGGAAGTGCACCAGCAGTCACCGGACTGGACGGCTTTGAAATCGGCCAGCATGGCGCATTTTTTCACCAGCTGCTCCCGGGTATCCACCACGCCCTCGATGGTGCTGTTGTAAATGAGTACATCGGCGTCTCTGGCCTGGGCGTAGAATGTTTCCTGCGGGAGATTCATGGTGGAAAGGCTGTTGCCATTGTCCGTGAGGTCGGCAAAGACATAGCTGCCGCCGGCCATCCCGATCATCTGGGCCACATAATCCCCGCCCTTGCGGACGGTGATGAGGTTATTTCCCGTGACGGAGAAGAACGCCACCGTCTTGCCCGTGGGCTCCTGCTGCAAAACGGGCTCGATCCGCGCGATCTTCTCGCTGAAAACGCGCTCGGCCTCTTCGGCTCTGCCCAGCAGCAGCCCAATGAACTTGATCCACTCCATCCGGGCAAGGGGGCCGCTCTCATAACTGGAGCGCTCCACCAGCACCGGCACCCCGAAGTGTTCCAGCTGCTCCTTGACCTCCGGGGTGTGGTAGATCATGGTGTTTTCAATGGCAAGGCTGCAGTGGGCAGCCAGGATGCACTCGTAGTCCGGCGCACTGTACTTGCCCGCATAGGTGATCTCGCCCGCCTCCATGGCGGCTTTGGCCTCGTCGAGATACCAGCCATCGGCCCGGGTGCCGGAAAGGGCGATGGAATCCAGCGCGTCCAGGTGGATGAAGTAATCCATAATGGAGCTGGACACGAGGTAAATATTTTCCAGCGGCTGGCGCAGCTCCACGGTTCCCTCCGGGAGGGTGGAAAGCTCCGCCGCTCCCTCGGGCCGGACAAGGAACTTGTCCCCAGATTCCGCGATCGTGAGCAGAACGGAGCCGTCGGTATAAACATCCGCCGTGAATTGCCGGGCATAATCCAGCGGGTAAGCGTGGTCCAGCACAAGGGCATCCGTGGTGGCAGGGGCCTCCTGCTGCCCGCTGCCGCAGGCCGTCAGGGCCAGGGCAGCCGCCGGGAGGGCTTTGAGGAATTGACGTCGGTTGATCTTCATGGCATCAGTTCTCGCTCGGGGCGCTGAACGTCAGGGTGTACTCGATCTCATGGGGAGTGCTCATGGCGACGGTATCCGCCACAACAGAGAGCGGCGTGCCAAGGGCAGAGACCGGGATCTCAAACGTGGAATTTCCCTCGGTGTTGGTGGGCAGGTACTTCTCGCCGTCCACGATCATATAGTCATAGTTGGGGCTGGACCAGACGATGGTGGCGGTCATTTTGCCGTCGGCCACAGTCAGGGCAGCGGGGCTGGCCCCCTGGCTCCAGGTGGCACGGCCGGAGCCGCCCTCCAGCGTCACCTCGCAGGTGTAGCTGCCGTCCGCGGGAGTCTCCACAGCCTCCGCGGCCTGTGCCTCGACATTGCGGACGCTGACGGTGTGGTCATACCACTTGCCCTTGGTGCCCAGGATGGCCAGCTGGAAATCGGTGTCCAGTGCTTCCACCGGGACGTCAAAGCCGTAGACTTCCTCGGAGGTTCCGTCGGAGTAGGTCACGGTATCGGTGGTGGGCTGGAGCCAGTCGGCCTCATGGTCCGGGGCATCCGCCGCCATACCGACATAGAGGTTGACGATCTTCTTGGACTGCAGGCTGATGTGCAGGGTCATCTGGCCGTCTTCCACGGTCAGCGTGCCCTTGCCGTCGCTGGCCTCATTGACATGGAACATGCTGCTGTCGGTATCAAACTCCGCCGTATAGGTGCCGTCTTCCAGCGTCCGTGCAGAAGAAGCAGCGGCACTCTCGGAAGCGGCCTCGGAGACAGCGGATTCCGCCACGGAAGACACCGCCTCCGAGGAAGCGGAAGAAGCCACACTGGAAGCAGAGCTGCCGCAGCCAGCCAGAGAAGCAGCCAGCAGGGCGGACACTGCCAGCAGAGAAACAAAACGCGTATCTTTCATTGCATTACACCTCAAAAACAAGATTACTGGAATAGTATAGCACGCAACTGGGGGGACAGAAAAGGGGGACACAAACAAAATTGCCCGAAAAGGTCTCCCTTTCCGGGCAACGCGGGTCTATTTTAGCCGTTCAGGGAGTCGATGGCAGCCTTGGTGTGGGCAATGTAGAGCTGCTGGACGTCAGCAACCCCGCCCAGGCCTGCGATCTGGCAATCGACAGAGTCGAATGCACCGGAAGCCTCAAACTGGCTCAGCCAGGAGTCCTCGTCCGCACCGGCCATATCGTTGTTGGCATGGTCGCCGGCAACGACCATCAGCGGGCGGAGCACGACCTTGGTGTAACCGGCAGCCTTGACAGCCTCGATGACATTCTCGCAGGAGGTGGACTCAGGCTCGCCCTCAACAGTGCCGATGAAGACATTGTCATAGCCCAGGGTCTGCATGACGGTCTGCATCTGGCTGTAGCTGACTTTAGCGGTGTGAGAAGTGCCGTGGCCCATGAAGACAAATACAGTGCCATCCTTGGCAGCAGCCTCTACGCTGTCATAACCAGCAGTGGCAACCGCCTCGGCAGTGACAGCCTTGGCAACAGCTTCCTTATCCTCGTTGATCACGGTAGCGTCAGCGCCGACCTCACCCAGCAGGGGCTCAGCCACAGCGACGGACTCGAACTTGTCGCGGTAGTCGTCGATCATCTCCATCATCTCGTCGTACTCAGCGCCGTGCATCAGGTGAGTGGGCTGGACGACCAGATTCTTGACGCCGTTGGCAACGGCACGGTCCATTGCCTGCTGCATGTTGTCGATCTTCTCGCCGTCACGAGCCTGGACATGATTAATGATGATCTGAGCGGTGAATGCACGGCGGACAGACCAATCGGGGTAAGCGGCCTGCAGAGCATCCTCGACGCCCTTGATGTCTTTCGCGCGGCTGTCGTTGAACGAGGTGCCGAAGCTGACCACCAGCAGCTCGTTGTCGCCGATGTTGTCCTCATTGCGGGGGTCATCCTTGGAAGCATCGCCGGTGTCGCGGCCAAAGTAATCGGGATCAGCCTCTTCCCCCTCGACCAGCTCTTTCTGGGCGTCGGTCAGAGCGTCCCAGGCGTCCTTGGCAGCCTTGCACTGCTCATCGGTGTTCTCGTTGCGCTCCTGCACATAGATGGCGTCGATCAGGTCTGCCACGTTCTTTGCGGCCATTTCGTCAGCCTCCTCGCTGCTCACCTCGCTGGCGGCAGTGCTGGATGCTGCCTCGCTGGAAGCGGCGAGCCCAGAAA
>OGOW01002389.1_pt1 | contig 14997 bp, 9 predicted proteins | sample 1552781 | NCBI WGS metagenome assembly OGOW01 (sample SAMEA2580145, study PRJEB22360) | human gut metagenome | biome: human gut; feature: human-associated habitat; material: faeces | place: Denmark | collected 2008/2010
TAATATAAAAAATAAACGGGATGCAATTTAAAATAAGCAGAATGGGAGCGGCTGGTATGAAAAATGAAGATGATGTTATCGGCAATGAAATAACGGGCGGTGGGAGCAGTTCCGGCGGTCCTTTAAAAAGTTTGCTGGAGGTATGCCCGATCTGCGGCAAGGAATTTTCCTGCAATAAAACCTATCATGTCTATACGGCACTGGCCGGACGCCGGCGGCAATATTACTGCAGTTATCACTGCTTTAAACAGCGGCCGAATCCCAAAAATAAATTATAAAACACTAAAACACCGTACATTTTGTGCGGTGTTTTTTATTATATTGTTGGTCTGCTGGTATATATGACAGGAATAGAATAGTTTGCAGGATTTGTTGAATGATATTTTTGCAGTGCTTACATATATTCACCAATATGGGGAAGCTTAAAAAGAACGAGTAAGTAAATCAGTATGATTGTCCTGTGGGGGGGTAAAACTATACAATATCAAAAAATAATATTGCAAGAATATTGCTTTTTTAAAATCAGTTAACTACAATATTAATTAGATAACGAATAATTTAGAAAATATTAAATAAAATAATTGCAAAACCATATCCAATAAGAATTTTGTATAAAATTAAAATCATGAGAGAAGTGAAAGCATGAACGCTGACAGTTACGGCCTTAAATTGAACGAACAAAGCAGTGAGCAGACGGTCTATGATTACAATATGCTGATGAGTGCGATGAACGTTAGTGTCAGTAAGCACTTGATGGACGAAAATTTTACCGTAGTCTGGGCTAATGATTATTTTTACTCGCAAACTTTATACACAAAGCAAGAGTATGAAGCGATCTATCATAACAGCTGCCGCAAATATTTTGAGCAGTATCCGGAAGAATATGAAAAACTGGCGATGGCAATTGAACAGGCATTGCTAAAAAGGAAAAGTGGTTATGAATGTATCTGCAGGATGCCGCGTAAAGATGGAAGCTGCTCCTGGATCAAAGTCAGCGGTATGTTCAGCGACCAAAAAATTAACGATATACCGGTCATTTACTCTACCTTTATTGATGTTACTGAAGCCGTTGAACAAAAGGAACTGCAGCAGCAGCTGGAAAAACGTTCACAGGAGCTGCAAGCGGCACTGCAGGCGGCAGAAGTCGCTAATCGTGAAAAATCTGATTTTCTTTCCCGGATGTCGCATGATATCAGGACGCCGATGAACGCTATTATGGGGATGACGGATATTGCCTCCGCGCATATCGACACTCCGGAAAAGGTACAGGATTGTCTGCGGAAGATCTCGCTTTCAAGTCAGCATCTTCTGGGCCTGATCAACGATGTGCTGGATATGTCGAAGATAGAAAGCGGAAAAATGACTCTGTCGGAAGAAGTGATCGAGCTGCCGGAGGTGATGGATACTATCGTTTCGATCATGCAGAGCAGTATCAAGGCCAGGCGGCAGCAGTTTGACGTGCGCCTGCGGCATATCAGGCATGAGCAACTGTGCTGCGATTCGCTGCGTCTGCGGCAGGTACTGATCAATGTGCTTTCCAACGCTTCTAAGTTCACGCCACCGGGAGGTACCGTCAGTTTCGATATCGAAGAAACGACGTCAGAGAATGCGGCAAAAGCCTGGTTCAAATTTACAGTCAGAGATACCGGAATCGGAATCAAGCCGGAGTTTTTGAGGGATATTTTTAAACCCTTCACCCGCGAAAAAGACAGTCGGATCGATAAAACAGAGGGCAGTGGCCTGGGGATGGCGATCTCGAAGAAAATCGTCGATCTGATGGGCGGGACGATCGAGGTCAGCAGCGAGGTCGGTACTGGTACTGAATTTACAATCAGCCTGCCGCTGCAGATCAGTGAACTTGAATTGGGCAATTTTAAGTTTCCCGATTTGAAGATCATCGTAGTCGACGATGATGTGATCGTCTGTGAGCATACGACGGAGCTTTTACGGCAGATTGGCATTCGTTCGGACTGGGAAACCGGCGGACAGCGGGCGGTGCAGAAGGTCCTGGCGGCGCATCAGGCGGGTGAACCTTACGATGCGGTGATACTGGACTGCAGGATGCCGGATCAGGACGGAGTGGAAACAGCGGCGATTATTCGCAGTGCTATCAGCGAACCGCTGCCGATCATTTTGATTTCGGCATATGATTCGGCCGATGTTGAAACGAAGGCGCGTCAGGCGGGTGTCAACGGGTTTATGACAAAGCCTATTTTTATGTCGACTTTGTGCCGGGCTTTACAGAGATATGTTTTAGGTCAAGCAGCTGCCTATGAACAAAAGAGTAAAACTGATTTCAGCGGTAAACGCTTTTTGTTAGTGGAAGATAACGTCTTGAACCGTGAGATAGCGGTGGAAATGCTGGAATCTACCGGTGCTGTGGTAGAAAGTGCCTGTGATGGTGCAGAAGGCGCGGCAAAATTTGCGGCGGCACCGGCAGGATATTATGATCTGTTGCTGATGGATGTGCAGATGCCGGTAATGAACGGCTATGAAGCCACGCAGAAGATCCGCGCTTCTGCTAAGTCCGATGCCAGAACCGTGCCGATTGTGGCGATGACGGCCGATGCTTTTGCCGAAGATATCATCGAAGCGAAAAAGGCAGGTATGAACAGCCATTTAGCCAAGCCTTTAAATTTGGCGACGCTGGTGCGTGAAATAAATAAACAGCTGCAGAAGCATTGAAAAAGAGAAGAAAAGTTCTGGGACACCGTATGTGTGACTGCATATGGTGTTTTTTTATTTGTTGAAGAAGCAAAGAAAAGAGGCTGTTGTATAAGATGGTCAAGTAAATAATTCAAATAACAAAACCGTCTGCCGAGGCAGGCGGTTTTTTGCAGTTTGGGTACCAGTTGCAAGACTTTCAGACAAGCGTATTTAGTCACAACAAAAATGTCTTGCGGGGGGGGACAAATGTGATATTATATCAAAAATAATCTATATAGATACTATTAAATATCAGGAATAAGAAATTATCAAAACAAGAATTAATTAAAATATTGCGAAAGTAGATATGACAAGTAAGGTTTTCACCAAGACGCTGCAACCCTCCGTCTTGCTTGAAAATATTTCCCCACAAGTGCCGCTTTGCTGAAAAAGCAGAGCGGCAAACCAAAATGAATGCTGCGGTTTGAAGATGCAGCTTTGATGAACGTTTTTAGACAGGGAACGCAGACGCTTCCTTTGTTTAAAATATTATTTCCAAACAACCCTTTATGTATAATCGGGGTCTTGCAATCGGCGTGAAAAATTTACAGAAAGGAGCTGGAAAGGCAAAAGCCAGGGCAACTATTTTCAGTAGAAGTCAGGCTGTGACACGCCTGCTGCCACTGCGCGATAACGGGTAAAAATTTGAAGTAAAAATTGATGATGAAGGAGTGAGACAGTTGTCTAAATCCAAAAAATGTGCTTTGGAAAGAAAGATCATAATTTTTCTGAGCAGCGGTTTATTCGCTATCTCGGGATTCTGTGCGCCTGATGTACAGGCTGCAGCTGTTTTTTCGGATGGAACAGGAACCAATTCTACAGTAGCCGGTGTCAATAATAACGCGCAGGGCGAAAACGCCAGTGCTGTAGGCTATAATAATCATGCTGTTTCTGATGACACCAATGCGATCGGCGCGAACAATCAGGCTCTGGCCGAAGATTCCAATGCGATCGGCAGTAAAAACAATACTTATGCCAGCGAGTCGAATGCGATCGGCAGCGGCAATATGACTAATGGTGTGGGCTCCAGTGCTGTCGGCGCAGATAATGTGGCCAACGGTCTGGACAGCAATGCTTTCGGGCATGGCAACCAGGCCCTGGCTGACAGCGCCAACGCTTTCGGCACCGGGAATATAATATCAGCGACAGCTGTCAGTTCCAGCGCTTTTGGTGTTTTGAATAATATTGAAGGTAAGGAATCTGTAGCTTTCGGTTTTGGCAACAGCATTGCTTATTTAGCTGACGGCGCTTCGGCAGTCGGTCACAAGAATACTGTTAATGGCACGGGTGGCAGCGCGATCGGCAATAATAACGGTGCGCTGGCGATGTATACCACGGCTATCGGCAATAATAACTCTACCGTAGGACATAATTCCAGTGCTGTGGGCCAAGATAATATTATCAATGGCGGCGCTGATAATTCCATGGCTTTTGGTAATGCTAACATTGTTTCCGCTGTTTATGGCGGGGCAGTAGGTATGAATAATACCGTCAGCGGTGAAAATGCTCAGGCCTACGGTTTTAAAAATGAGGCATCCGGCGACGATGCGCAGGCCTTTGGCGCTTTAAACAAAGCGACAGAGCGTTATGCCAGCGCTTTTGGTCATGAAAATGAAGCCGGCGGTTATGCGGGCAGCGCTTTGGGCGTAAAAAATATCGTTACAGGCAGCTTCGCTTCGGCAGTTGGTTATAATAACCAGGCTTCCAATTATCTGGCGAATGCCATGGGTACTTCTAACATAGCGGCCGGTTCTTATGCTAATGCCTTTGGTGTTTATAACCAGGCCAACGCGCATTATTCCACCGCTATCGGTTATGAGAACATTACCAATGGCGAGGTTTCGACCGCTGTTGGTTATACTAATACCACTACGGGTGAATTTGCCAGCATCCTGGGTTCCAACAATACGGCAGCTTACCGCAGTAATGCTGTCGGCGATCGTAATACGGCGACGGGCGAGTATGCCAATACTTTTGGCTACAATAACAGCGCGACAGCCAATTATACCAATACTATCGGTTACAATAACCAGGCGCAGGCCTTTGCGTCTTCGGCGATCGGCTATCAGAATACGGCAACTGCCGGCGCGGTTTCTGCCAGCGCTTTCGGCCGCTCTAATACTGTAAGCAACGAATATGCTAACGCTTTTGGCGCACTGAACACGGCTTCCGGTTCTTCCGCCAGTGCTTTGGGCGTCCAAAATACTGCTTCCGGCTCTTTTGCCAGTGCGGCAGGCTATAAAAACACAGCGGAGGGTTATCTGGGCAGCGCTTTCGGCGCCAGTAATAAGGCTGCGGCTAACTATGCCAACGCTCTGGGCTACGGCAATACGGCGTCCGGCTATGTCAGCAGCGCTCTCGGTGCTATGAATACGGCCTCAGGCAGCTATGCCAGTGCTGTCGGCTACAATAACAATGTCTCCGGTACTAAGGCCAATGCTTTGGGCAACGATAATACAGCCTCGGAAGAATATGCCAACGCTTTCGGCGCGGGCAATCAAGCTACCGGCTACGCGTCCAGCGCGATCGGCAACAATAACCAGGTGACGTCTGATTTTGCCAGCGCTTTCGGGCACAGCAATAATATCAGCGGCTATGTCTCCAACGCCCTTGGCTATGATAATAATGTCAGCGGCGGTTATGCTACGGCTGTCGGCCTTTTCAATAATATTACGGCTAATGGCAGTTCGGCTGTCGGCAACGGCAATACCATCAGCGCCGAGAATTCCATTGCGCTTGGTAACGATTCTGTTGTTTCGCTGGACGGCAGCGTTGCTTTGGGCAGTAATTCTGTTGCGGCTGCGATCAACAGTGTTACCGGTAACAGCAATTATACTAAATGGGCGGGGGTCAGTGATGTGACTGGCGTAGTCAGCGTAGGCAAGGCCGGTGCGACCAGACAGATCCAAAACGTAGCCGCTGGCCGCGTAGCTGCTGATTCTACTGATGCTGTCAACGGCAGTCAGCTGTATGCAGTGCAGCAGGCGGCGGCTAAGGAAGCTTCTGTTTCGGCAGGCGACAGTAATGTCGTAGTGACGGAGACAGTAAATTCTTCCGGCGGCACTGATTATGAAGTGAAGCTGAATGACGAGCTGCAGATCGGCACGGGCGTCAATGTGGACGGGACCGGTGACGGTAAGATCGACGTCGGCAACGGCAATGTCGTTATCGACGGCAGCGACGGCTCGATCACAGCGGGCGGCGTCACTATCAATAAAGATGACGAGGGCACGATCAACGGCCTGACTAATACTACCTGGGACCCGGACAACTATGTTTCCGGCCAGGCGGCTACCGAAGACCAGCTGAAAGCGATCCACGATAAGGCTAATGAAGCGGTGGAGCTGGCGGCTAAGCATACCACTATGGAAGCTGTCGATAACAATATCCTGATCGAAAAAAGCACTAACGCTGACGGCGGCGACCATCACGAACTGAAATTGAATGATGTCGTTGAGATCGGCAGCGGTGCCAATAAAGTCACTATCGACGGCAATAACGGTACGGTCAGCACCGGCAATATCAATATGAACGGCACCAACGGCAAGATCAGTGCCGATAAGATCACGATCGACGGCGGCGCCGGGACTATCGGCGGCCTGACCAATACTACCTGGGACGCCGGTAATATAACCAGCGGCCAGGCAGCGACTGAAGACCAGCTGAAGGTAGTACATGATACTGCTGTAAAATATGATGTGGACAGCAGCGGCACCATCAATAAAAACAAGATCACGCTGGAGGGCGCAGGCGGTACGACTATCGGTAATGTAGCCGCAGGCGAAGTCAGCGCGCCTTCGATGGAAGCCGTTAACGGCAGCCAGCTGTACGGCGTGCAGCAGGATATCACCAATATCCATCAGGATATCACCAAGCTGGGCGACGAGATCGACACCGTCGGCGCTTTGTCGGCTGCAATGGCAGGCCTGCATCCGCGTTTCCAGGACGGCAATAAAGGCGAGCTGGCCATGGCCTACGGCGGTTACGGCGGCAAAAGCGCTTTAGCAGTAGGCGGCTTCTATGCCCCTAACGAAAAAGTGATGTTCTCGCTGGGCCTGGGTATTTCTGAGGGCGGCAGCAAAATGGGCAACTTTGGTATCAACTTTGCGCTGGACCGCGCTAAAGACCGTAAAAAAGAACCCAGAGATATCGTCTACACTCGTAAGGAAGTAGACAGCTCTTTGGAAGCACAGGATAAAAAGATCCAGCTGCTGCTGGCAAAATTAGAAGAGCAGAGCCTGGAAATAGAAAATTTAAAAGCAAAAGTCAACGCTGAATAACAGCAAAAAGCAGCCCCGGTCTTTGCAGACTGGGGCTGCTTTTGTATCAGTATAAGAAACGGCTGCTTTTCTGAGAGATAAGAAAATTTTTTACAGAGTGTTTATTGGCTGCGAGCAATATATTCAAAGTATAAATACGCTTTATATTAAATACCTTAAAAATGAAGGGAAAAAACAGTTAGCTGCCGCTGTCTCTTTAATCTGTTTTTAATCTTGGCGCGTTATAATAAAGATAAAGCAAGGAACGTAGTAATTACGGCTGTTAAGGAGGTAAATATTATGAAAAGAAAATCTATAGCTATGCTGGCAGCAGCTATCTGCACACTGGCGATCACGATTACCGCTTTCGCCGCTGACTTCATCAGCGCCGAGCAGGCCCGCAGCATTGCGGCGCAATGGGTGCCCGCAGGTAGTACGCACCTGGTGACTAAGGATGAAGGGCTTGAATTTATTCCTCATTATGATGTAAAATTTTATGACAATAAGACCAATACTGCTTACGAAGTAGAAGTGCTGAAGAACGGCGGTAAGGTCAGAGAGTTCAAAATGGAGGCTAAAACTGTGATCGGCAGTTCGAAAATAGTTCTTTCTGCTAATGATGTGCAAAACCTTGTGCGTAAAGAATTCCCAAACGCGGTTTTTACAAAAGTGGACTTAGATCGCGATAAAGGCTTATATGAATACGAGCTGGACTTTTATACTGCCGAGGTAAGAGGTGAAATGAAATTTAACCCTGAAACCGGCGCAGTGCTGGAAAAAGAAATCAAATATAACGTTCACTGAGCGGACTGACTGCAAGAGCAAACCCCTGGGGTTTGCTCTTTTTTGCTCTGGTAAGTTTTTTGCAGATTGCAGTTGATCGAAGAAAAACAAAATAATACAAAGAAAAACAAAAGAAAATGAAGTTTTCCTTTAATGACACGGAAAACAAGTAATGATAAAATAGAAAATAAACATAAAGTGTAACATCTACGCAAGAAAGTAGATGTGGGGGGGACTTGAGTCTGCCTCATAACCTCCTCCCAAAGAAGGAATTGGGGGAGGTTTTTTTATGTCGAAAAACAAATCCAGAAAAAAACAAAGCCGCAGCGTCTGGAGCAAAACAGCGCTGCTGTTATTGGGTTGCTGCGCAGTCAATCTGCCGCTGGCATATGCTGAAAATTACATGGGCGAGAAGGGCAAGGGTCTTACTATATTCAACGGGCAAAAAAGAGAGTACGATAATGTCAGCATATCTGATCGTGATGAAAATACTTCTTTATATATTAATCCTAATGCATCCTTAACAGTTAAAAATGATCTTATAATTGATAAATACGATTCCAGAAGTAGTGGTATCAGCTACGGTTTAACAGCGGATGGTACAGAAAGCAGCTTGGATGTTGCAGGGAAGACTGTTATCAGGGCTGTTCATACCGGTGATGGGTTGTATGCAGTGCATGCAGATGAGGGGGCTAGTATAAATTTACATGATACCCAGATCTTTGTGCAGTCTAAAAATAATGCCACTTATGGTTTATATACGGGTGAGTTGAATTCTGGCAGCAGCGGGCAAATAAATATTGACGGCACGGCTGAAATAACTGTGCAGTGTGATGGCGATAGCGGAAATCACCAGCAAGCTGTAGGTATAATCAGCGCTCATGACAGCACTATCAAGCTTAAGGATACAATAATTACGCTTCAGGGTACACATACAGAAGGGACTTATGGTATTTATGCGTTTGGAGGGACCTATGGCACAAATTTGATCAACGTGGAGGGCAACTGTAAGATCGCTTTTAAAGATATCGGTAATGGAGCTACTTTTGCCACAACGACAGCTATCAAAGCTTATGGTACATATGGCAATGATAACACAATCAGGATCACCGGAGATACAGAGATCACCGGTAATTATGAGTATGGATTGGCGGCCACGATAAAGAACAGCGCGATCGAGCTTCAGGGCGGCCTGCTCTTAAAAGACAGTGAACAGGTCAAGCTGTCTTTATTGGCAGAGGAAGAGGGCGTTGTAAAGGTCAATTCGTCGCAGGGAAATAATTTAGTGCAGATAATCGGCGATGTGGAAGCAAGCTCTGGCGGCACTGTCGATCTTGCTCTGACTGCAAATAATTCTTTTGTGACGGCTAATATGGATAAAGGAGAAAATAGAGCTAATAAGGGGAAGATAGATTTAAATCTGCAGGCGGGCGTGTGGAAGAATATCGGTGACAGTAATATCACCAGCCTGGATTTAGGCGCCGGCGGCACTGTCGATCTGGTAAGTGAAGGCGAGGCCAACGCTTATCAAAAGGTGAGTATCGACACTATGAAAGGTACTGGCGGCAGGTTTTATCTGGATACTGACTTGCAGAATACCAGAAAAAATGATTCTGTAACCTGGGATCAGCACAGCGATCAGATCATCATTACTAACAATGAAACTGGCTCAGGCGGCAAGGCGCTGCTGCAAATCAATGACGCCAGCCTGGAGAAGGGCTGGAGCTTTGATGACGCTAAAGACGAATACAAAGCCCTGCTGGTAACTGATCACAGCCAAAACATGGATTTTGAAACAACAGAAATAGAAAGCGGCGGACTTTATAACTATAAGCCGCTTATAGAAATGGAAAATAACCCTGATGACAAAATCAATAAATGGTATCTGACCAATATTGTTAAAGGCAGTGAGACGGACAATGGTAAAGTGCCGGTTATTGCGGCGGCAGCAGCTTTTTCGGGCTGGCGTTGGTGGAACGAAAATGACACGCTGCTGAAAAGAATGGGTGAATTGAGGTATTCTGAGGATGACGGCGGCGATTGGCTGCGGATAGCGCGCTCCAAGCAGGAAGGCGCCGGGTTTGAGGGCAAAACCACCATGTTTCAGTTTGGTTATGATAGACGCCAGGAAGTGGAAAACGGTATCTGGCGCAAAGGTATCGCGCTCAGCAGAGGCGAAACAGATGCGGATTTTCAGGGCGGGAAAGGTAATATCATCAATACAAGCCTGGCGGCTTATGCTACCTGGCTGGGCAAGAAAGACCATTATTGGGATATCGTTCTTAAAGGAAGCCGTTTGCGCAATGATTATGAAACTTATGGCAAATACAGCGATCATGGGCTCAATAAAAATTGGGCGGCCAGTATCAGCGCCGAATATGGGCGTAAGAAAATGCTGAACACTGAAGGCTGGTTTCTTGAACCGCAGGCTCAGCTGACCTATGGGCATATGTGGGGCGACGATTATCTGACCGAGCAGGATATCAAAGTTCGGCAGGACGATTCGGATAGCCTGGTAGGCAGATTAGGATTAGTCCTGAGCAGGGAAATGACAGATACGGAAAACCGCTCTCAGAGGTTTTATCTGAAAGCCTCGGTCTTGCATGAATTCATGGGCAGCGACAGATTTCATTTGCAGGATAGCCGCGGCGAAACGCTGTATGTAGAAAATGACCTGGGCGGTACCTGGTATGAGGTTGGCCTGGGTATGAATGCGGTAATCAGTGACCGAACGCATTTGTATCTTGATATCGAAAAAAGTTTTAAGGGTAAAATAGAGACTCCTTATCGTATCGAAGCCGGAGTACGCTGGGAGTTTTAAAAAATTATATCGATACTGCAAGAGCAAACCTCAGGGGTTTGCTCTTTTTTTAACAAAAAAAGTCTGTAAATAGAAAAATGAATAAAAATTTTTTAATATTTTACTGGTTTGGAAATAACAGAAAAGAAATAAAAATAGTATAAATGAAAAATAAAATGCAGGAATATAACGTCGGCTGACAAGTTAATAACGAAGAATAAAAATGCTTAATAATAGTATATAAATACAATAAAAGTGCGTTTTATTACCAAAAAGTGTGTAAATATTCAAAAATAAAGAAGGAATTATTGGACAGATGTGGAATAAGTCAGTAAAAATTAGCATGTTTTTAAAATAAGCTAATTGATTATCAAGGGAGGTAAAAGAAGATGAAAAGGATTAACAAAACTTTGTCAAAAGCTATTATTTTGAGCTTGATCATGACGGGAGTACATACGGGGGGGAACTTTGTTTAAAAACCTATGCGGCATGGGGCAATGGTTTTACAATTGAAACAGATAAAACCGATAGTATAGGTGGAATCGAAATAACAGATCCGGAAATTTTTCATAAGGAATATAATTGGGGGAACGGTCACAAAGATGACGCTGATTGCGGTGAAAGTGCTGGTGAGTTGACAGTCGGCCAGATTGCGGAAATAAAAGATAAATTAGTAGAAAATGATAAAAAATTGGCTGAAGAAGTTAATGATATCAATGAAAAAATCGAGAGCGGAGAATTGAAAGGAGATAAAGGCGATAAGGGCGACGCTGGTGAAAAAGGTGACAAGGGAGATAAAGGCGATAAAGGTGACGCTGGTGAAAAAGGTGACAAGGGAGATAAAGGCGACAAAGGCGACGCTGGTGAAAAAGGTGACAAGGGAGATAAAGGCGACAAGGGCGACAAAGGCGACACTGGTAAATCTGCCTATGAAAGCGCTGTAGCTGGCGGTTATACAGGTACGGAAGCGCAATTCAATAAAGATCTGGCTACAGACGAAAATACCTATGTAGATAATGAAACCACAGTATCAGCGACTGAAAATAAGGACGGAACAGTAACTATTAAAGCGGAGCAGAAAGAACACAATTTTGATGGTAAGAACATAACTACAAATGATAAAAGTCTTACAGAAGTTACAGTTGCCGGTACAGATTATGTAGATAATGCGGATAAGAAAAATGATGTCAAAGGGGCGACCTATGTTGCTGAAACAGGTGAACTGCACCTGAAAAATGAAGCTGGAGAGGAATTGGCTGTTGCCGAGGGGATTGCCAGCAAAGAGGCTGTAGAAAAAAATACCAGCGACATCGCGACCAATAAAGAAAATATCGAAGTTAATAAGCAGGCAATCACTACCGAAAGGACGGAACGGATCCAGGAGGTACAGCGTTTAGATGGGCGTATCGACGGTTTGAGCAACCGTATTGACGAACTGGACGGCCGCCTTGATAAAGTCGGTGCGCTGGCAGTTGCCATGGCTGGTTTGCATCCGCTGGAATATGACGCCGATGCGCCGACCCAATTTTCTATGGCGGCAGGCACTTACAGCGGTGAAAGCGCCATTGCGGCAGGTGTTTTCCACAATCCTAACAAAGATGTACTGCTGAGCGCCGGCTTTTCTATTTCCGGCAGTGAAAAAGCGGCTAATATCGGCGCTACCTTCCGCTTTGGCAGAAGCTCGGAATCGAAAGCCCGCAAAATAGCAGAAGACAGACAGCGTGAAGAAGCACGGGCCGCACAAGCAGAAGCTGCCAGACAGAAAACGGTCGCTTACCGTGTAGAACAGATCCTGTCTGAAGACGCAGCGCAAGCTGAATAGACAATGGGCAGGAAGCTTTTGGACAGTAGCGTTGATTATAGAGCTATCGGCACCAGAATAAAAATGCTGCGGCTGCGGCACGCCATAGCCCAGACCGAATGTGCGGAAAGACTGGGCATCTCACAGACACATTTAAGTAATATCGAGCATGGCCGTGCGGGGATAACTCTGCAGATCTTATGCCGGCTTTGTGATATTTTGCAGACGGGGCTGGATTATCTGGTGCGCGGGGAAGAGAAAAGTACTGCTGCCAATAAACCTGACATAACGATAGAAGAAGTGGTACAGGTCATAAAAATGCTGAAAGGGCTGGAAGAAAAATAAAAATCTGCTTAGAATTGCTATGTTGGCAAATGCCTTTACTGAAGATGTAAGTAAAGCTTATGGGGCAGGCATGGACGGCTGTATTACAAAACCAATGTCACTGCAGGAAATAAAAAGAGTATTACAGAGTATGAAAGAACAAGAACAGCGGCCTGAGCAGTGACGCCCGGAGTGCCGTATGTGGCAGCTGTATAATGTAAAATAAGAAACCCCGCACAAATTGTGTGGGGTTTCGTTCGGGTATTTATAAAAATGGCAGAATATATAAATAGAAAAACGAACTTTTGTTTGTAAATATGATTGCAAAGTGCTATACTAAAGCAGGAGATAGCAAATGGGTTGGCTTATCAGTCCTGTAACGGATTGGTGGTGGGACTATGAGCATATATCAGGCCTTGTCATTAATGATAGCGTTTGGTATCCTCGTCGCTACCATTTTTCTTGCCCTTAAATAGCAAGAAAATGAGCCCAACATAGTATGCGGGCCCATCTTCAAATACACAATGTTACGAGATGAGCCAACGCTACCAAACATTTGCTATCTCTTTTTCTATATTATATCGCATTTGTCAAGTAAAAGCAAAACCGCCTACTTCACGGAAGTGTGCGGTTTTTGTGTTTGTTATGGTGATTGATTTAGAAGAAATTTTAAGGATGACAAACCTTGCAGGGAAGCATACACTTATCAATCGCTTCCTGACAGCTGGAAAATAAATGTGGTTGCTTTTCGTTCATTTTCCGTTCCCGCTGACAGTTCTGATAATGGAATTTCCAGCTGTTGCGGTTACCGATATAGGTTGCCGCGTACACTGCCATCGGAATGGAAATAGTAATAGTAATGATAAACGCTAAGGTGATAGTCATCTTTTTATAAGAGATTACTGTATTACAAATACTGTAACATATGTTAAAATTAAAATAAAAGCTTTTAAGGTTTAAATATTAAAATTGTGATAATGAAAATTAATATAGAAAAATGCTTGCTGAGGAGAATTGAAATGAATGTTAATGAAGTAAACGATGTTTACAATAATTTGAATAAGAAATTTCAAGGGGCAAAAGTTGTTAAAATAGATTTACATATACATACACCCGCATCTAAATGTTTTGAAAAAGCAGGTAATACTGAAGACTTTTGTTATAAAAGTCTTGTTAAAGAAGCAGTCGAAAATGATATTAAAATTATTGCAATAACTGATCATAATACATTTGATGGTTTTAATAAAGTGAGGCATTTATTAAATGATCAAAATGACATAGAATTCCAAAAGTTGCAAAAAAATATATGCATTCTGTGTGGGATAGAAATAGATTGTTTATCCAAACATCTGCTTGCAATTTTTGATGTAAATTTTAAAGAAGAGTTGCAACAAAAATTTATGATAGAAATAGGTTTAAATGAAAATTGTGATGTTGTTGATACATATGGGCCTAGTAAACTTGTTGAAATAATAGAAAAGTATGGTGGAATTGCAATTTTAGCCCATGTGGATGCTAAGAATGGATTTTTTGAAGAATTTAGTAAAGAAAGTATTTTTTCTGGAAGAACTATTGCTAAGCTATTAAGAGAAAAAGCTTTATGCGGAATTCAATATTGTAATGATACAGCAAAAATTAAAATAGAGGAATTAATTAAGCAGAAAGATTATTTAGGAAATGATACAAACATTGCTTTTTTAAAATTTTCTGATGCTCATGGTATTGTTGTTAATGGTAAATATACAGGTCGGAGCGGGCATAAAATCGGAGAAGAGTATTCTTTAATAAAATTATCTGAAAGTTCTTTTTATGGCTTAAAATTAGCGTTGAAAGACCCTGATAGTAGAGTTATTAGCAGAATCGAAAATATAGAAGATGAGCGGCCTTATATTATTGGAATGGCGTTGGATTGTGAGTTGTTTAGTAAAAATTTTAGTAACTATACCCTTATTAGGTTTCATAAACAAATGAATTGTTTAATTGGTGGTAGAGGAACAGGGAAATCTACCATTCTTAAAATTTTGAATTATATTTTAAATTTCAATTCAGCATACCCTTTCTCTCCCTTATCTCTTCCATGTCTTTTTTATTGCTTCGACGTCTAAAGAATGCCATTCCTCTTTCCATAATTGCAGATAAGGTATATCGGTTGATGACGGTTTTAAATCGCATTCTTCTACCTGAACAATTGACGGTAATATCACTGCATCTCCAATAAGTAAACATTCCCCGGCTCTTAAAACTGGCATTTTATCTACAATGTTTCCTAATGTGTCTGGCAACAATCTTTTCACATAATTCTGATCTGCAGGATTAGTCAAACG
>OGOW01002393.1_pt1 | contig 14972 bp, 9 predicted proteins | sample 1552781 | NCBI WGS metagenome assembly OGOW01 (sample SAMEA2580145, study PRJEB22360) | human gut metagenome | biome: human gut; feature: human-associated habitat; material: faeces | place: Denmark | collected 2008/2010
GGTGGTTAGAGCGCACCCCTGATAAGGGTGAGGTCGGTGGTTCAAGTCCACTCAGACCCACCACTCAAACTGAGTGAGTGATGAAGGTGAATAAGGTGATAAATAAACGATGACATGGGGATATAGCTCAGCTGGGAGAGCGCCTGCCTTGCACGCAGGAGGTCAGCGGTTCGATCCCGCTTATCTCCACCACTTATCATCGTTAAGTAAATTGACTGATTTAATGCTTAAAATGCTTTGATGAGTTTATTTAACGATGATAACTGAAAATGTTATTTCTGTTCTTTAACAACCAGGAAACAAGCTGAAAAACTGAAGAGACTTTCAAGTCCTTTTAAGGGATAAGAAAAAGTCTGAGTAAGAAGAAAATCTTGATTGAACAAAAGCAATCAAGTGTTTAGTTGAAAACACAACATCAAGAATTTTTGAGGTTGTATAGTTAAGTGACTAAGCGTACAAGGTGGATGCCTTGGCAATCAGAGGCGAGGAAGGACGTGCTAATCTGCGAAAAGCTTGGATGAGTCGATAAGAGGCGTTTAATCCAAGATGTCCGAATGGGGAAACCCAGTAGATGAAGAATCTACTATCACTTACTGAATCCATAGGTAAGTGAGGCAAACCGGGAGAACTGAAACATCTAAGTACCCCGAGGAAAAGAAATCAACCGAGATTTCGTTAGTAGCGGCGAGCGAACGCGAAGGAGCCTGTTAGTGATAATGACAGAGACAGAGGAACAAGCTGGGAAGCTTGGCGATACAGGGTGATAGCCCCGTACTCGAAGTCCAGGTTATGGTACTAAGCTAACGATAAGTAGGGCGGGACACGTGATATCCTGTTTGAAGATGGGGGGACCATCCTCCAAGGCTAAATACTCCTGATTGACCGATAGTGAACCAGTACTGTGAAGGAAAGGCGAAAAGAACCCCGGTGAGGGGAGTGAAATAGAACCTGAAACCTTGTACGTACAAGCAGTGGGAGCCCTTTAAGGGTGACTGCGTACCTTTTGTATAATGGGTCAGCGACTTATATTTTGTAGCGAGGTTAACCGAATAGGGGAGCCGAAGGGAAACCGAGTCTTAACTGGGCGTCTAGTTGCAAGGTATAGACCCGAAACCCGGTGATCTAGCCATGGGCAGGTTGAAGGTTGGGTAACACTAACTGGAGGACCGAACCGACTAATGTTGAAAAATTAGCGGATGACTTGTGGCTGGGGGTGAAAGGCCAATCAAACCGGGAGATAGCTGGTTCTCCCCGAAATCTATTTAGGTAGAGCCTTGAGCGGACACCTTCGGGGGTAGAGCACTGTTTCGGCTAGGGGTCCATCCCGGATTACCAACCCGATGCAAACTACGAATACCGAAGAGTGATACTCAGGAGACACACGGCGGGTGCTAACGTCCGTCGTGGAGAGGGAAACAACCCAGACCGCCAGCTAAGGTCCCAAAGTCTATATTAAGTGGGAAACGAAGTGGGAAGGCTTAGACAGCTAGGATGTTGGCTTAGAAGCAGCCATCATTTAAAGAAAGCGTAATAGCTCACTAGTCGAGTCGGCCTGCGCGGAAGATGTAACGGGGCTCAAATATAGCACCGAAGCTGCGGCATCAGTAGCAATACTGTTGGGTAGGGGAGCGTTCTGTAAGCGGATGAAGGTGAATCGAGAGGTTTGCTGGACGTATCAGAAGTGCGAATGCTGACATAAGTAACGATAAAACGGGTGAAAAACCCGTTCGCCGGAAGACCAAGGGTTCCTGTCCAACGTTAATCGGGGCAGGGTGAGTCGGCCCCTAAGGCGAGGCTGAAAAGCGTAGTCGATGGGAAACGGGTTAATATTCCCGTACTTGGATAAACTGCGATGTGGGGACGGAGCAGGTTAGGTTATCGCACTGTTGGATATGTGCGTTTAAGTTGGTAGGTGAGAAGTTTAGGCAAATCCGGACTTCTTTAACACCGAGAGATGATGACGAGGCTCTACGGAGCTGAAGTAACCGATACCACACTTCCAGGAAAAGCCACTAAGCTTCAGGTTTATCTAAACCGTACTGAAAACCGACACAGGTGGTCAGGTAGAGAATACTCAGGCGCTTGAGAGAACTCGGGTGAAGGAACTAGGCAAAATAGCACCGTAACTTCGGGAGAAGGTGCGCCGGCGTAGATTGTAGTCCCTTGCGGGCGAAGGTTGAACCGGTCGAAGATACCAGCTGGCTGCAACTGTTTATTAAAAACACAGCACTCTGCAAACACGAAAGTGGACGTATAGGGTGTGATGCCTGCCCGGTGCTGGAAGGTTAATTGATGGTGTAATCGAAAGAGAAGCTCCTGATCGAAGCCCCAGTAAACGGCGGCCGTAACTATAACGGTCCTAAGGTAGCGAAATTCCTTGTCGGGTAAGTTCCGACCTGCACGAATGGCATAATGATGGCCAGGCTGTCTCCACCCGAGACTCAGTGAAATTGAAATCGCCGTGAAGATGCGGTGTACCCGCGGCTAGACGGAAAGACCCCGTGAACCTTTACTATAGCTTGACACTGAACATTGAATTTTGATGTGTAGGATAGGTGGGAGACTTTGAAGATGATACGCCAGTATTGTTGGAGTCGTCCTTGAAATACCACCCTTTAACGTTTGATGTTCTAACGAAGATTACGAAACGTGGTCTCGGACAGTGTCTGGTGGGTAGTTTGACTGGGGCGGTCTCCTCCCAAAGAGTAACGGAGGAGCACGAAGGTTTGCTAATGACGGTCGGACATCGTCAGGTTAGTGCAATGGTATAAGCAAGCTTAACTGCGAGACAGACAAGTCGAGCAGGTACGAAAGTAGGTCATAGTGATCCGGTGGTTCTGAATGGAAGGGCCATCGCTCAACGGATAAAAGGTACTCCGGGGATAACAGGCTGATACCGCCCAAGAGTTCATATCGACGGCGGTGTTTGGCACCTCGATGTCGGCTCATCACATCCTGGGGCTGAAGTAGGTCCCAAGGGTATGGCTGTTCGCCATTTAAAGTGGTACGCGAGCTGGGTTTAGAACGTCGTGAGACAGTTCGGTCCCTATCTGCCGTGGGCGTTGGAGAATTGATTGGGGCTGCTCCTAGTACGAGAGGACCGGAGTGGACGCACCACTGGTGTTCCGGTTGTGTCGCCAGACGCATTGCCGGGTAGCTAAGTGCGGAAGAGATAAGTGCTGAAAGCATCTAAGCACGAAACTTGCCAAGAGATGAGTTCTCCCTGTTTTTAAGACAGTAAGGGTTGTTTAAGACTAAGACGTAGATAGGTCTGGTGTGTAAGCGGTGCGAGCCGTTGAGCTAACAGATACTAATTGCCCGAGAGGCTTAACTATACAACGCTCAAGGGTTTTGGGTGTTGGATAAACGAGACGAAACTCAGAGAAGAAAGAGAAAGTTTTGAAGGTTATCAGCTTGTTTGGTTGTGAGCGCTAGAGATAGCGGAGCAGAATAGAGAAAAGTTATTAAAGGAATAATCCTGGCGGCGATAGAGCGGTGGTCCCACCTGACCCCATACCGAACTCAGAAGTGAAACGCCGATGCGCCGATGGTAGTGTGGGGCTTCCCCATGTGAGAGTAGGACACCGCCAGGTACTAAATGTAGAACCCCGAGCTGAAGAGCTTGGGGTTTTTGTTTATGGAGTTTAGTTAAAGATTACTTTGACAATATAAGTGCGGTAGGAAATTAGGCTATTTTTACGCAAAGAATAAATATATAAAAAGGAATTTATCCCAAATATCTAGGGACAGACTCCTTTAATCTTTTAAGAAAAGAGCTTATTCCAGAAAGAACAAACAAATTCCCTTTCTTCTGCAAATGCCGAATCATCAACAATGACAGGATTTCCTAGTAAGTTCAGGTGATGAATTTTATTACGTAGTGTCACGTAGCAGGATTTGAGTTTTTCACATTCTGTTAGAGAAATAATATGATATTCTGCCATTGAATCAAAGATTCGGACGTTATCAGACCATTTAGTTAATATTGGATTAGCTGGAGCATTTGCGAGCATCAGATATTGGGCGATAAATTCAATATCGGTAATGCCGCCACGATCTGTTTTGATATTAAAGAAGCCTTCTTTTGTGTGAGATAAATGTTCGTACATTTTTTCACGCATGTCTCTTACTTCAATTTTTAGCTGATTAATATTTCTTTGAGCCGAAAGTACATTACAGCGAATTTTTTCAAATGCTGCTTTTAATTCAGTTTCTCCAAAAATGGCACGGCTACGGACAAGTGCTTGCTTTTCCCAAGTCCATGCTTCATTGAGTTGATAGTTTTCAAATGCTTGAAGCGAACAGCCTAGTAAGCCCGCATCGCCTGAAGGTCGTAATCGCATATCAACATCGTAAAGTACGCCTGCACTAGTATTCATGCTGAAAATACTGACAATTTTTTGAGCCAATCTTAAATAGAATTGATTGCTATCAATGGATTTTTTCCCTCCAATAGTTTGGCCTTCAACCGCTTGGTATAAAAAGACTAAATCCAAATCAGATTTATAACCGAGTTCAATTCCGCCTAATTTACCGTAGCCAATGACTAAAAAGCCTTTTTCTGTTTTACCTACTAGATGTTCCGGTACACCAAAGCGTTGACTAACTTGTTGCCAGGCAAAATTGACAACGGCATCAATACTTGCTTCAGCCAGATAAGTGAGATGATCGCTCACTTTCATAACAGGCAATACGCCGAGAATATCGGCGGCTGCAACACGTAATAAAATAGACTGCTTGAATTGTCGTAAACCGTCAATGAATTGCTCTTCATCGTCTTGCGGTAATCGCAGCATATATTGCTTCAATTCATCAGGATACTGTGTGAACGGCAATGGATTACGTAGCGCTTCAGTATTTAATAATTCATCGAGTAGAATAGGATAGCGAGCCACTTGTTCGGCAATCATCTGGGATTGCGCACATAGTTCAATAAGCTGCTTAATGGCTTGAGGATTTTCTAAGAGCAATTCCAAATAAGTCGTTCTACTCGCAATTTTATCGACAATGTTGAGGATGCGTGGCAATAAAGTGCGGTAATTTTTTTGTTCAAATATTTGAGTGAAGATATTTGGTAATAAGTGAGCTAGAACTTCTCGACCTCTAGAGCCAATAGCACGGCGCGCAAGCCCCTCTTTGAATTGAATAAGTTTATCTAAGATATCGGAAATTGCGTCATCATCAATGTGATTATCAACCAACATTTGTTCAATGTCATCAAGATCACTTTCTAAAAAATCAATCCACTGATTATTGTCATCGGTACGTTCATCTTTTTCTTCACCAATTAATGCATCAAAAACTGACCGCACTTTTTGTTGGTGTGCTTGTAGTATTTGATAGAAATCATCCCAGTTTTCAATTGGATAAGATTTTATCGTAGGCTGATTGTTCTCATCTAAGTAAGTGTATTCTCGACAAGCGACCATTAATCTAAGGCGATTTTCTTCATCAGTTGGGAGAAGTTGCGTTTGTTGATCATCAATGGCTTGTAGCACGTTTTCAGTGCGACGAAGGAAGATATAAGCGTCTCTTAATTCATGATATTGTTGAGGCGTAATTAAACCGAGATCCCGTATTTCGGGTAGAAGTTTAAGCAATTCATGTTGTTGGAGTTTAATCTCGCGGCCACCACGAATCAGTTGAAAAACTTGCACAATAAATTCGATTTCTCGAATCCCGCCTGCGCCTAGTTTAATATTGTCTTTTAAGCCACGACGACGTACTTCACGCTCAATTTTACCTTTCATTTCACGTAAAGCTTGAATCACACTAAAATCAATATAGCGTCGATACACAAAAGGACGAAGTAATTGTTGTAAGGTTTTTACATTGGGATCTTGTGCATCAGCGCCTAAAATACGCCCTTTGATCATAGCATAGCGTTCCCAGTCTCGCCCTTGATCTTGGTAATATTGCTCCATCGCAGAAAAACTTAAGGCAAGCGCACCGCTGTCGCCAAAAGGGCGAAGGCGCATATCTGTACGATAGACAAAGCCATCTGGCGTGAATTGATCTAAAGCATTGATCAGACGTTGTCCTAAACGCGTAAAAAATTTGGCGTTATCAACAGCTCGTCTTGCACCAACGGTTTCTCCCTGTGAAGGGTAAGTAAAAATTAAATCAATATCAGAGGAAAAATTTAGCTCAAAACCACCTAATTTTCCCATGCCAAGAATATAGAGTTGCTGAGGGTTGCCATTTTCATCACAAGGTGTGCCCATTTCTTCGCAAGCTTGTTTATACAGCCAATCTCTCGCACCGATGATAAGACTCTCAGCAAGTTGAGAAAGACGAATAAAAATTTCTTCTACGGTGGCAAGATTCAAGCTTTGACAGAAACTGAGTTTCGCTATTTCTTGATTACGAAAATCTCGTAGTGTTTTGTAAAGCTGTTCTTCGTTTTGGATAGTGGAAAGTTGGTCAGCTAAACGGCTAGCATAATGTTGACAATCTGAAAATTGAGGAGGATGTTGCCACCATTGAGCTAAAAAGTGCGGGTGTTTTTTTAAGACTTTTTCCAAGAAATCAGACAGACTGATGGCATAGTTGATTTGTCCGATTGGAGTCGTGAGATCTGTTGCGTCTCGCTCGATTTGTTGGGTTAATTCATCAAGATTCATTTCAGGGAAATATTGGCAAAGCACTTCGCCAAGTTGAATGAGTTTTTCAGTCGAAAGCGGAAGTGAAAGCGCCATAATTTACCCCTTAAAATGTTCGTCAATCTTGCGTAGTACGATTTCTTTGGCTTGTTGCGGTTGCAGACTATCTAGCCAATTTAATGGTGTTTTCCAGCCGCGCAGCCAGGTGATTTGTCGTTTGGCTAATTGGCGAGTCGCACAAATGCCACGGAAGATCATTTCTTCATGATCATAGTCACCTCGTAAATATTCCCACATTTGGCGATAGCCCACACAGCGGATAGAAGGCAAATCTGGATAGAGATCTTCTCGTTGATAGAGTTTTTCCACTTCTTCTTGGAAACCTAATTCGATCATTTTATGGAAACGTTGTTCGATACGTTGATGTAGCAGCGCACGATCTTCTGGAGCAATAGCAAATTGTAAAAATTGATAAGGCAATTCTTCGCCTTTTTGTTCAGTTAATTCCGTTAATGATTTGCCCGTTAAATAGAATACTTCTAATGCACGATTAATGCGCTGAGAATCATTTGGATTGATACGCTCTGCAGAAATAGGATCAATTTTTTGTAATTCTTGATGAAGAGCAGGCCAGCCAAGTTTTTGCGCTTTTTCTTCAATTTCTAATCGTAACTTTTCATCAGCAGATGGAAGGGGGGAAAGTCCTTCAATCAATGCTTTGTAATACAACATGGTGCCGCCAACCAAAAGCGGAATTTTACCTTGCGCGGTAATATCGGCCATTTCTCTGAGCGCATCGTCACGAAAATTCATCGCAGAATAACTTTCAGCGGGATCTAGAATATCGATTAAGCGGTGAGGAGCAAGGGCAAGTTCTTCTTTAGAAGGCTTTGCCGTGCCAATATCCATGCCTTTATAAATTAATGCAGAATCAACACTGATCACTTCCACTGGCAGGCTTTGACGCAATTGAATAGCAAGATCTGTTTTTCCGGAGGCCGTCGGCCCCATCAGAAAAAGTGCGGTTGGTTTGGAGTCAGTTTTTTGTGTCATATTACAAATCAGTTAAAAAAGGCTGCCAGTTAATTGGTTTCAGTAATGTATTAAATTTCTCTTGATGAGCTTTATTCAGTAAGCGTTCCGTTTCACTTAATAAGCCGACTGCATCCGCTAACACCTCAATCGGTTTCATCTCTAGCGTCTGACAAAGTGCGGTCAGAAAATCAGGCATATTTTCTACATGTTCAGCAAGCAGGCTCACCACACATTTTTGTAAGTTTTGTGTACGTAAAATTGCAGGCACTTTATTTAATGTAAGACGTAGCTGAGCTTCATTTTCAATAAATTCAAAACCACTTTGTTGGAAAAAAGCTTTTTGTTTTTGCCATTGTTCAAATTGTTTTTCATCTAAGCGGAAAATAATCGGAATGAGCAATGGTTGTTGTGGAATTTCACCTTGTTGTAAGGTTAATTCATAATTTAAGGCTTGCAATTTAGCTAATGACATCAAATAAAACTGCTGATTTTGTTGTAAAAGCAATGCTTTATTTTCAATTAATGCCAATGCGCGTAAATAGCCTGCATCACTTGTCTGTGGGAGTTGTTGTTCAACGACAGGTGTTGTTAAAAGTTGAGAATTTTCCGCAGGACGTACTAATTCACCATATAAGCGTTGTTCGGTCTTTGTAGGTTGTTCACGATAACCATACGACGGAACGTACTCACTACGGTTTGAAAAGTGCGGTTGATTTTCTGATTGTTTTTCACGAGGCTGATGATAATTCGAGGCGAAAATATTTTGCCCTGCCGCTGCACGATTGGGTTTCGGTTCATAATGGGTTTGATATGAAGCCGAAGGCTCTCTTGCCTCATTCATCGTTGGCACTAAATCCAATTCAGCTTGAGGAATGGCATTGAGCGCGTTTATTACGCCTTGGCAGATAAAATCATGAATTAAACGAGCTTGATGGAAACGTACCTCGTGTTTTGTTGGATGCACGTTGACATCGACATCATGTGGATTAAGGTCGATAAATAGCACAAATGCAGGATATTGCTCAGTATGCAAATGCTCCGCATAAGCTTGACGAATGGCGTGGGTGATCACTTTATCGCGCACCATTCGTCCATTGATATAGCAATAACTTAAATCATTTTGCGAACGGGTAAATTCAGGTGTCGCAACCCAACCAGAAAGATGTAAATCATCATGTTTCCAATCAATACGTAAGGCATGTTGAACAAAATCATCGCCACAAATAGCGGCAACACGTTTTAGTTGTTGTTCTTCATTCGTCGCAGGGCGGTATTGTCGAACAATTTTACCGTTATGTGTGAGCGTAAAAGCGATATTAAATTTCGCTAAAGCAATACGGCGAATGACTTCATCAATATGAGCAAATTCCGTTTTATCGGTGCGTAAGAATTTACGACGAGCTGGCGTGTTAAAAAAGAGATTCGCCACTTCAACCGTCGTGCCGACTGGATGAGACGCAGGTTTGATTGTGGTTTCCATCTCTCGTCCTTGTGCATAGACTTGCCACGCTTCATTTTGCTCTGCAGTACGAGAGGTAAGCGTGAGACGGGAAACCGAGCTGATACTGGCAAGGGCTTCACCGCGGAAACCTAAACTTAAAATGGCTTCGAGATCATCGAGATCGGCAATTTTACTGGTTGCGTGTCGAGCGAGTGCAAGGCTTAATTCCTCTTTAGGAATGCCACTGCCATTATCTCGAATACGAATCAGGCTGGCGCCGCCGTTTTCAATATCAATATGAATTTTATTGGCACCGGCATCAAGGCTGTTTTCCACCAATTCTTTCACCACAGAGGCAGGGCGTTCGACCACTTCACCTGCGGCAATCTGATTAGCCAGCTGTGGAGAAAGAATTTTGATTGCCATAGGATTCCTTATTTTTCTTTAAGTTTGATTTTTTGCCCAGTTACGACTTTGCCGTTTTTCAATGTTGGGTTCAGTTTTAAAAGACGATTAACCGGTACATTGTATTCACGAGAGATAGCATAGATAGTTTGATCGGCTTTCACTGTATGGTAAAGCGGGATTTCTTTCTTGCCATCATCTTTCTTCTCATTTCCTTTTGAAGAGGTGTCTTTTTTATCGTTACTTTTTTTCTCAGGCTCTTTTTTATTCTCAGCTTTTTCTTGTTTTTGCTCTTTTTTAGAAACGGCTTTTTCAGCTTCAACAATTTTGCTGTTTTTTCCTTTGTTATCGGCTTTGGCTTTATCATCCGATTTAGGTTTTTCTTCTACCTTTTTGCCTTTGCCGTTATCAGGAATTTTAATGGTTTCATTTAGCCAAAGTTCTTTGCGTTTCAGTTTATTTAACTCAATGATTTCACTGACTTTGACATCATATTTGTTCGCCAGGCTACCAATGCTTTCACCTGGTTTCACTTTATGGCGAATACCGCTGTCTTTCACATCAGAAGTGCGGTCAGATTTTTCATTGTTTTTATCGTTTGATTTTGTAGATTTGCTGTCTTGCTCATCACTAGGTGGAACGGCAATTGCTTTTAAATTACCATTACGATAAGCAACTAAGCCTTCATAAATCATATAAGCAATACGACGACGATAAGCAATGGTATTCAGTTTTTGTTCTTCTTCCATATTGGAAAGGAAACCTGTTTCCACCAGAACAGAAGGAATATCGGGTGAACGCAATACGCCAAGGCTCGCATGTTGTGGAGTGCTGCGACTTAATGAGGTCACGCGAGCAAAGCGACGTAAAATGCTGTTACCAAGTTCATAGCCTGTACGTTGGCTATGACCAAATTGTAGATCGAGTACGGTTTGATCTAAATATTTGTCATTGTTATTTGAAAGTACTTTACCTGCACCGCCTAAAAGCTCAGAGCGTTTTTCATCGTCTTCTAACCATTGCCCCATTTCATCGTTGGCACGACGATTGGATAGCACCCAAACAGATGCACCTCGTTGATCTGCATTAAGAGAGGAGTCTGCATGGATAGACACGAGAAAATTTGCTTTATATTTACGTGCAATTTCGGAACGTTCTGGCACGGAAATGTAGTAATCGCTACTGCGTGTTAAAACGCCTTTGAAATTAGGATCTTTATCTAATAAGGCTTTTAATTCTCGCGCGATAGAAAGGGTGACATTCTTTTCATAAATGCCGAGATTTTTTCCGATAGCACCGGGATCTTTACCGCCATGGCCGGGATCAATGGCAATTGTCCATTGTGGCGCGGCAAATACGGTAGTAGAAATTAGAGAAAATATTCCAAAAAGAAACGAAAATTTTGCTTTCATGTAAATCAATTTTATAGTTGCGTCAAAATATGCTCGCCCACTGAGTTTTGAGCAATTAGCGTAATGTTGCGAGCATCGTCGTAATAATCAATATTCACTAGTAAATCAGCCTCAGGCAGAATACCTTCGCCTTTTTCTGCCCATTCGATTAAGCAGATGCAATTTTGGCTGAAATAATCACGAATGCCCATAAATTCCAATTCTTCAGGATCGGCAAGACGATATAAATCGAAATGATAAATCATTTTCCCTGCAATGCTATATTCTTCCACTAACGTATAAGTAGGGCTTTTGACATAGCCTTGGTAGCCTAAACCTTGCACCATCCCACGAGTCAGGGTTGTTTTCCCTGCACCAAGATCGCCATTAAAATAAAGCACAATGGCATTATCTTTCGGTTGTTTTACAAGCACTTCTGCCAGTTTTTTACCAAAACGGAACATCGTGCCTTCATCAGGAATGTATTGGGTTAATTCGGTCATTCTTAGAGTGATTTTTTAGGTTAAAGTTTCTGGGGAATTTTATCGTATTTTGAAGGGAATATGTAGGGAAAATACAATAAAAAAATCCGCTGCTTTTCAGCAACGGATTGAGAATTTGGAGCGGGAAACGAGGCTCGAACTCGCGACCCCGACCTTGGCAAGGTCGTGCTCTACCAACTGAGCTATTCCCGCGTTTGCTTGTTGCCAAACAACGGGGCGTATTTTACGGATTTATCTTATTGTGTCAAATAAAATTCGTAAAAAATTTTTTTGATTGGTTAAAAATAATTCAAAAACAAAAGGTGCGATTAAAATAACCGCACCTTTTATTTAAAATTTAGTCAATTTTATAATTCAATGTTATCTAACAAGCTACCTTTTGCTGCTTTCAAGTATTGGAGCATTGACCAAACCGTTAAAATTGCAGCTAAGTAGAGTAGTACGATTGCCAACGTTTCCATATAAACGTTATATCGCCAGAGTAATCCACCTAAAGCTAGCATTTGAGAGGTGGTTTTTACTTTTCCCAGCCATGAAACAGCCACTTTATTACGTTCACCCAACTCAGCCATCCATTCACGTAAAGCAGAGATAATGATTTCACGTGAAATCATAATAATCGCAGGGATGGTAATCCAGAAAGAATGTTGATATTCCACAATTAATACAAGCGCAGTAATAACCATTACTTTATCAGCTACAGGATCAAGGAAAGCACCGAAGCGAGTTGTTTGTTTTAATTTTCGAGCAAGATAGCCATCAAACCAGTCGGTAACACCAGCGATAAAGAAAATAAGAGTGGTAATAAAAGGCGCAGAAGGGATAGGCAAATAAAACGCCAAGACGAAGAATGGGATTAAAATCACTCGGAGAATCGTCAGGAAAATGGGAATATTATATTTCATAAAAATAACCGTACTTTGGTTAAAGATACGTTCATTTTAAAGGATCTACAAAAATAAAAAAAGCCACTTAATGTGGCTTTTTCTTTAAAATTAAAGTTTGTCAGCGTTTTGTTTCAAGTATTTAGCAACACCTTCAGGGCTGTCTTTCATACCTTCTTTGCCTTTTTCCCATTGAGCTGGGCAAACTTCACCGTGTTCTTCGTGGAATTGTAACGCATCTACCATACGTAACATTTCATCGATGTTACGACCTAATGGTAAGTCGTTTACGATTTGGTGACGAACAACACCGTTTTTGTCGATTAAGAATGAAGCACGTAATGCCACACCTTCTTCTGGATGTTCGATACCGTATGCTTTAGCGATTTCGTGTTTAACGTCAGCTGCTAATGCATATTTAACTGCACCGATACCGCCGTTTTCAGTTGGGGTATTACGCCATGCATTGTGAGTGAATTCTGAGTCGATAGATACACCAACAACTTCAACACCACGTTTTTTGAATTCTTCATAACGGTGGTCGAATGCGATTAATTCAGATGGGCAAACGAAAGTAAAGTCTAATGGGTAGAAGAATAATACCGCAGCTTTACCATTAACGTGTTTTTTGAAATTGAAGTTGTTAACGATTTCACCATTGCCTAAAACTGCAGAGGAAGTAAAATCTGGAGCTTGACGAGTTACTAATACCATAGTCATAATTCCTATATAAATGTTAATAAAAATTTTGCTAACGCAAAAACTCGGTAGTATTCTAAAAAAATTGACCGCACTTTAACAGCTGTTTTTATCTATTGAATTAATTAATATTGTCTAAGTTACAGGTGAAATATATGTCAGAACATCATACTTTATCAACCACACTGGTTCATGCCGGACGTAAAAAACGTTTTACCCAAGGGGCGGTAAACCCTGTGGTCCAACGTGCATCTTCTTTAGTATTTGACACTATTGCAGATAAAAAACATTGCACAAAAAATCGTTATAAGGGAGAGCTTTTCTACGGACGCCGTGGCACGTTAACACACTTTGCGCTTCAAGATTTAATGTGTGAAATGGAAGGTGGAGCGGGCTGCTATCTTTATCCCTGTGGTGCCGCAGCGGTAACCAATGCTATTTTATCCTTTGTGGAAACAGGCGATCATGTCTTAATGACAGGTGCGGCGTATGAGCCGACACAAGATTTTTGCAATGTGATTTTGAAAAAAATGCATATTGATACGACCTATTATGATCCAATGATAGGTACTGATATTGCGAAACTTGTACAGCCAAACACGAAAGTCTTATTTTTAGAGTCACCAAGTTCTTTAACAATGGAAGTACCCGATATTCCTGCGATTGTTAAAGCCGTTCGAGCCGTAAGTCCCGAAATTGTCATTATTATCGATAATACATGGGCGGGGGGCGTACTATTCAAAGCGTTAGAACACGGTATTGATATCTCTATTCAAGCAGGAACTAAATATTTAGTGGGGCATTCAGATATTATGATCGGTACCGCAGTGGCTAATGCGCGTACTTGGGATAAATTGCGCGAGCATTCCTATTTAATGGGACAAATGATTGATGCCGATTCTGCTTATACAACTGCTCGTGGTATTCGTACCTTAGGTGTGCGATTAAAACAACATCATGAAAGTAGTTTAAAAGTAGCCAAATGGTTAAGTGAACAACCACAAGTTAAAGCAGTTTATCATCCCGCGTTACCAAGCTGTCCTGGGCATGAAAACTTTAAACGTGATTTTACGGGTGCAAGCGGTTTATTCTCTTTTGAATTACATAAGCGTTTAAATGACGGAGAGCTTTCAGCCTTTATGGATAACTTTGAGCTGTTCACGATGGCTTATTCTTGGGGCGGGTTTGAATCGCTCATTTTATGTAATCAACCAGAAGATATTGCGAAAATTCGTCCAGGTATTGAGCGTAAATTAACGGGCTCATTAATTCGTCTGCATATTGGATTTGAGGACACAGATGAATTAATTGCCGATCTTCAAGCGGGATTTGATCGAATCAAATAAGAAAGAGGGCTGTTTATGTAAACAGCCCTTATTTACTCAATCTTTGAGTTGATTTATCATAGTCAGCATTTTTAGCAACTAGAGAAGAACAATGAAACATATTCATATTTTAGGCATCTGCGGGACCTTTATGGGCGGTGTCGCGATGATTGCCAAACAAATGGGTTATAAAGTCACAGGCTCCGATACTAATGTTTACCCGCCAATGAGCACTTTTTTACAAGATCAGGGTATTGAAATTATTCCTAATTATGATGTGGCTCAACTTCAGCCTGCACCCGATATGGTGATTGTCGGAAATGCTATGAAGCGTGGTAATCCTTGCGTGGAATATGTTTTGGATAATGCCTTGCCTTACACATCAGGTCCACAATGGTTACACGACCATTTATTGCGTAATCGTTGGGTGTTAGCGGTTTCAGGTACACATGGTAAAACCACAACAACGGGGATGTTGACTTGGATTTTAGAACAAAATGGGTTAAAACCAGGTTTCCTAATCGGTGGTATTGCAGGGAATTTTGGTACCTCTGCTCGTTTAGGGGAAAGTGAGTTCTTCGTGATTGAAGCGGATGAGTACGATACGGCGTTCTTTGATAAACGTTCTAAATTTGTACATTACAATCCGAAAACCTTGATCATTAATAACATTAGCTTCGATCATGC
>OGOW01002399.1_pt1 | contig 14938 bp, 12 predicted proteins | sample 1552781 | NCBI WGS metagenome assembly OGOW01 (sample SAMEA2580145, study PRJEB22360) | human gut metagenome | biome: human gut; feature: human-associated habitat; material: faeces | place: Denmark | collected 2008/2010
ACAATAGTAAATTATTTAATGCGTCGGCCCTGTGTCTTGTGATATTTATTATTAAAACATCCGGATGTTCTGAATAAAAACATGCGGATGTTTTATATAAGAACATCCGGGTGTTTTGGTAGAAAACATGGGGATGTTTTTAGTCTTAAATTATGTAGCAAAGATATGCTAAAGTCAGTAGATATGCAAATAAAGAATAGCTGCTTTAGGAGGTCTAAAGTATATTGTTTTATATAGCTCTCATAATGAATGAATTTATTATAGAGAAAGATTATTTAGGGGAGGCTAAAGTGTTTCTTGTTTTTCAATCTTTTTCTAATTTAAAGAATAACCAGGCTAATATACACTGGAATGTTTATGACTGAACGGTAAGTCTTAGTACATCTTCGTAATGTGTCTTTAGGTTCGTTTTTCTGTAGAAATTGTTTTATATATGGCAAACATGGGATAGTAATTTATGTGATATGTTTTTTCGCAAATAGACATTCCTTTGGGCTTTTATAGTCCTTTTTCATAGAATAATTGTGAAACTTTTTTTTCAATTGTCCGGGTAACTTTCTGTTATTGTAATAGTTTTCTAAGATATTTTTCTGATTTATAATAGTTTACTGCATTCTTCTTTTGCTCTAATTTGTCCGGGTCAAATATTTGGTACTATTGTTCAATGCTCTTTACCTTTGTAAATAAAATAAGCTATCTATCTATGAGACTACTATTATTACCTTTTTTGCTACTATTTATTTCTGTTCAGGTGTCAGCCCAATCCTCTTTAAGAGCCTTTTCTAATTTGCCAAGATCAGGAGATTGTCTTGTTAAGCAACAAATCAAATACAAATCACCAGGGATGAAAGGTGTGGGAGTTTTGTGGGATTTTAGTGAGCAAGATATTGTCAATGACGAGTATAAGCTGAAGTATATTGCTCGTACTATGAGCTTAGATACTATTATAGGTATAGAGCATAGAACCATGTATTATTATCAATCTACAGCAGATTCTCTTTTGTTGTTAGGATATGAAAATCCAACAACTTTGATTAACTATCGCAAACCTGAAACTTTACTTTGTTTTCCTTTTTCATATGGACGCTCTTTTACTGATTACTTCGATGGAATGGGGGATTATTGTAACAAACAGGCTATTCATGTACAAGGGAAATCTACAGTGATAGCTGATGCGATAGGGATGATGATTCTTCCGGGAGGAGATACCCTGAATAATGTTTTGCGAATACATACTTTTAAAAAGATGGTTGAAACAACGATTCCCTTCCTCACTGACAAAACCGTTAATGTTGATTCGATCCCTTTTTTTCTTAATCGGGATAGTGTCGATCTATATTTATCTAAGGATTCTGATCATTTAGAAATAAATACTTGGCGTTGGTATGCTGATGGTTATCGTTATCCTGTATTCGAAACGATAGAAAGTATGGTATGTAGAGGTAGTCAATTTTATGAACGTTTTTCGACTTCATTTTATTATCCTCCACATGAACAATATTATTGTTTGGATGATGATCCGGAAAATCAGATTAGAAGAGATCTAACTGATGAAGAACGGAAAAATCGTTTATGGGGAACTGTTAAAGAAGGGAAAAAAGAAAAGAATACTTATAAGGATGACTATGTGGCTTATAGCTTTTATATGGATGAAACAGGTAATTTGCATTTGAATTATTCTCTTGTTAAAGACGCGACAGTAATGATAACCTTATATGATTTTCAAGGATGTCAACTTTTAAAATTAGACGCAGGATCATTGTGTGAGGGGAATTATCAAAAGCAAATATCATTTAATACTTACCCTATGGGAGAATATTTATTGCAGATAATAGTAGATGAAAAAATATATGGAAGTAAAATACTCAATTTTTAATAAATAATGCAATCAGAAAAATGAAACTACTATTGAATCATAAAACTACAGTCTATTCCAAATTTTATTTAATACTTTTTTTTGTTTTAAACTCCGGATATCTAAATGGTGAGAACTCTCCTGTAATACATGTTGTCCCTGTGTCGCCTACTGCAGCTTCATTAGGACAGTTTGGTTGTATCCCTGTTGGATATTATACGGGTACGGCAGATATCTCTGTTCCAATATATGAACTTGAACTTGATGGTAAAAAGTTTCCTATAAATATAGCTTATCATGCATCAGGGATAAAAGTGGCTCAAGAGTCGGGATGTGTCGGGTTAGGCTGGGCATTACAGGGTTATGGATCTATAACGAAACAGGTTCGTGGATCTGATGATTTTGAATTGAGCCCCTGGGGGTATTATCTTGATACAGAGTTTCCGATACCTACGGAAGAGAATGGTTACAATAGCCAAAGTGGTTCTGTGGAAGAATGTAAGTTGTATTCTCTTATGAATCGGAAAGATGGAGAACCGGATTTATTTCATTTTAATTTTGGGGAATATAGCGGTACCATGTTTTTTCAGCATAAAGGAGTAGGAAATAACACAAATAATAAGGCTTATCCTTTGTTAATGAAGGTAAAAGACAATTTGAACGTGGAGTATAATATTGGAAAGAAAAGTTGGATGATTGTTGATGGCGATGGATATATGTATTACTTCAATACATGTGAGACGACAGAATCTTATCAGTTTTCATCTAATAGTAATTTTCAATTATCTAATATAACACGAGGGAGGATAATGGGAGAGCCCAGAGGGTTGCAACCGGATATTGTTACTACTTGGTATCTGGATTCTATTGTATCTCCCCAAAAAAATAAGATAAAGTTTGAATACATAGAGGATTATATTTATACTCAAAAACAAAGACAAGAAACAATTTATCATTTATTAGATGCTTTCCCTCTTCAGTTTTCCAGTGTTATGCTTCATGATCTGGAAAATTATGTGTATTCATTTTCTAAAATAAATCAGAAAGTATTGAAGAAAATAAATACGGACTTGGTAACTGTAGAAGTTGTTACCGATGACAGATTGGATATTGAGTCTGTGAAAACATCAGCAAAACCTCAGAAGGTTTCAGAAATAAGGGTTAAAGATAAATTTGATGTAATTTTGAAGAAGGTTATTTTTGACTATGAATATACAGGGACTCCGTCTAATTACAGAACTTGTCGTCTCTTTTTGAAACGTATGACGGATAAAGCAGAGGTGGAACAACATGTATATGAGTTTACTTATGATAGGGCTTCTTTGCTTCCGGATAAAGATTCAAACGCTATTGATGATTGGGGATATTTTAATAAGAAAACAAACATAGGGAAAAAGTGGGGGACACAAGCGCAGCAAATGTCTTCTTCTGATGTAACCTATATACCTGCGTATCAACTGACGGCCAATAGCCCTTTGACTGGGCGCGCATATAATTTGAAATACCTGGGAAGAAGTCGTGAGGTGAGTAATGAGTATATCACATGTGGAATGCTATCTTCCATAAAGTATCCAACTGGCTTGGTCACTCATTTTGAATATGAACCACATGCCGTTGATAACGGAAGTAGTGGTACAATTGAGAAGGAACAAGTGGTATTGGGGATTGCTTATTATCAGAATTTTCTTTGGGGTGATGAGGATGAAGATGAGAATCTATTGAAAACATCTCCCGAACTTTCTTTTACGTTGACAGAGGAAACAGATGTCACTCTCAGGTGGAGAGCTTTGATTTATGAAGAGGAAAAAGGCTATACTTCCTATTATAAATGCGCTTTTCTGAAAAATTCATCAGATAAAATTTTAAAGACAATAAGTATTACTGATGATCAGATTGACAGGTTTGTGGAAGAAAAGCTTAGGCTTCCAACTGGAAAATATACAGTATATATTGTCAAAGAGAATATTATAACTCCGAGTAAATATAGTTTGAATATAAGCGCCACTAAAGAGATAACGAAAGTAGTCGATAAAAATATTTTAGCTAAAGGCGGTGGTGTCAGAATAAAAAGAGTATTCAGTCTGTTTGAGGGGAGTGATGTCTCTAATTTGGAATATACTTATGAGAAAGGAGGGAAAAGTACAGGTCTACTAATGAATAATCCTGTTTTTGCTTATCCTTTTATAACGAGGAGTCTTAGTCTTAGAGGAGAACATATACCGGGTGCAATAAATGTTACAGTTGTAAATGTTTCAGGTTTTTATGTATGTGGTTTGTCTTGTCCATATACCCCTTTTAGCTTTTCCGCCATGGGAGCTCCTGTAGGTTATAGTTCGGTTACGGTTCGTGATGGCACTTGTGCGGGGCATGTGGAATATTCTTATTATAATGTACCGGATAGGAGATTATCTGATGGAGAATCTTATATACCAGGGTTTCCGACTACAGGGAATCTTCGTAATGGGCAATTGTTGTCGAAAATACTTTATGATGATGATCGCGCAAAAGTTGAAGAGACAAATTATACTTATACTATGGATAAGTCAGATAAAATAAAAGGGTTTAAAGTCTATACTCCTTTGGTCTTCTCAACATTCTCAAACAATGACTTTGATTACGTATATGCTAAATTTTATGATATATCCTCTGAAAGATGGATGCTAACAAGAGAAACTACAACTACTTATGAAATGATTGGACATGGTGGAAACTATGGACCTGTATCAGTTGCAACTTCTAAAACTTATGAATATTCGCTTACTAATGATTTACCATTTGCGGTGACTTTTAGAAACAGTGATATGAGTATACGGCAAGTGCGATATAAATATTCAACAGATTATATAGATCCTGTATCTCAGGAAATGAAAAAGCGTAATCTTGTAAATAAAGTTCTCGAAACGACTTATTTATGTGATGGACTTGTTACGGAAGCTGAAAAAACGAACTATGTCGATACTTTGGGAATGATTTTGCCTAAATCGGTCTATAGTTTACATGTTTCTTCTCCGCTTTCGTTGGCTGTATATAATTCTTATTACAAAAAAGTATATTCGATAGACCGATATAATAAATATGGTAAGATTGTGCAACTATCGGAAAAGAATAATGTACCTATAACTTATTTATGGGGATATAAAGGGATGTATCCAATTGCTGAAATTCGTAATGCTACTTATAATGAGGTTACTACATCTCTTGGAAATGTATATGAATTGGAGAATTCTTTTATACCTGCTATGACTTCTGTAGAAAACCTACGCTCTTTATTGAAAAAGTCATTGATTACTACTTACACCTATAAAGTGCCATGGGGAATAGAAACAACTACATCTCCTTCAGGCATGAAAACGACTTATAAATATGATTTTTTTGGGCGTTTACAGTCTGTTATAGATCATGATGGAAAAGTAGTTCAGCGTTTTGTTTATAATTATAAACAATAGATATGATATATAAAATTAGATTTAAGAACATGAAATATTTATATCTCTTTATTTTGTCCTATTTCACTATAAATGCGAATTCTCAAGATCCAAGCAAAAATTATATTCAATCTTATGTAATGTTGGATCAAAATGCCAGTAAATATATAGAAACAATTCAATATTTTGATGGCTTTGGGCAACCTTCTATAACTGTTCAAAAGGGTATAACTCCCTCTCGTAAGAATCTTCTGTCTGAACAGTGGAGGGACGAGGTAGGCCGTCTAATAGAAGATCGTCTTCCTATAATAACTACATCAGATCGGATTTATTCTTTTAAAGAAGCTTATGCTACTTATGATGGTGATAATCAGTCTTATACAGAGTATTCGTATGATTATTCTCCTTTAAAGCGCATTATCTCTATAGGCGAACCAGGTGGTGAGTTTCCAAAAGGTTTGTTTACTGGTCACTATTCTAATACTGCGACAGGAATACTTTCGTGTAAACTTTATCAGATTCTTTCTACAGGAGAAGTTGCTACTGCGGGTAACTATGCTGCAAAAGAGTTATCTGTTGTGAATAAGGAAGATGAAAATGGCAATAGAACCTATATATTTACTGATAAGCGGGGGCATGAAATATTAGTTCGTAAAGTACTGGATAATAGTACTTCATGTGATACTTATTTTGTTTATGATTCTTGTGACAATTTGGTTCTTGTTCTTCCGCCAAGTTATCAAGATGAACCTGATTTGAATCTGTATGCTTATCAGTATAAGTATGATAATTGGGGACATTGTATTGAGAAGAAACTCCCAGGTTGCCAATCTATAAAGTATATATATGATCAGGCTGACAATTTAATCTTTTCACAAGATGGGGCACAGAGGGAAAAATTAGAATGGACTTTTTATCTATATGATAGTTTTCGCCGGTTGACCGTAAAAGGGATATGCAAGAATACAAATACCTCTTTGGCGAGTGAGGATATTGTGGTATGTTCGTTGGCAAAAAGTGGTGGCGAAATTGTAGCTTCTGGAATTGAAAATAGTGGATATAGTTCCAGCTTTGAACTTTCTTCTCCAGCTGTTCATCAAATAAACTATTATGATGATTACTCTTTTATATCACTTCCCGGTTTTCAAAATCGTAGCAAATTTCCTGTTCAAACTGTAGCTGCAAACGGCTTTCTGACGGGAGGGATAACTTTTGTTTTGAATAGCAATGTTAAATTATATTCTGCAACTTATTATGATATAAAGGGACGCCCTATCCGGGTTACTCAGGAAGACCATCTTGGAGGACATAAAATAACTGCTACTACTTACACTTTTACAGGTAAACCTTTGCAAGTTGTTAGTGCTAATCAATATTTAAAGAAGCCAACAAAAGCTGAAATTTATAAATATACTTATGATCATGCAGATCGATTGATAAAAGTAACCCATCAATTGGCACCTAATGCGCCTGTTGTTGTGCTGTCTGAAAATACTTATGACGAATTAGGGCGATTATCAACTAAAACTTATCATCGTAATGATTTACTTAAAAGTACATATACCTACAATATTCGTAATTGGTTAACTGGTATCACTGGGCCGAAATTTACTCAAAAGTTACTTTATAATGAAAAAGATGGAACTAATACTTCTTATTATAATGGTAATATTAGTGCTATGTTCTGGAAGTCAGGTGATGAATTATTGACTCGAAGATATAATTTTACTTACGATGGTTTGGATCGTTTGACTAAAGCTTCTTATCAACAGAGTGATGGTTTACTCGATATTTATGATGTTAGTTATCAGTATAATAAGATGGGTGGAATTACTCGTCTTGAACGTATCGGACTTTCTGCTTTGCCAAATTCGTTTGAATCAATTGATAATTTAGAGTTGGAGTATAATGGTAATCAACTAAAGAGTGTGAAAGATTTATCTTCCGGATTTGACCCACTCTACAGTGGTGCTTTTAATTTTGAAGATGGTGCATCTAAACTTCAGGAGTATTTTTATGATGCAAATGGAAATCTTATCAGAGATTTGAACAAGAATATTACTTCGATTCAATATAATAGTCTAAATTTGCCCTCACAAATTATTTTGCATAAGAGTGGATATATAGATTATCAATATAGTGCGGATGGAGTAAAGCGTCGTAAGGAATCGTATACTAAACTTGAAGAAATAGTCGATCCGTTTCCTGGTTTTCAGAGTATGGATAATTCTGCCTTAGTTCGGGCACATTATAAAGGATATACTTATACTGATTATTGCAGTAATTTTGTTTATGAAGATGGAGAGCTGAGTAAGATTTTAACAGAAGAAGGATATATCACTTTGAATGGAAATATGCCTGTTTATCATTATTATTTACGTGATCATCAGGGGAATAATAGAGTTGTCGTAGATCAATATGGAACAGTAGAAGAAGTGAACCATTATTATCCTTATGGTAGTTTGTTTGGAGAAGGGATAAGTACGAATAAACAAGCCTACAAGTATGGTAGTAAAGAACTGGATAGGATACATGGATTAAATTGGTATGATTTTGGGAAAAGGTCTTATGATCCGGTTTTAGGTGCGTGGACTACCTTTGATCCGGCTTCTGAAGACTTATATGCATGGTCTCCTTATGTATATTGTTATGCTGAACCAATAAAACATGTTGATCCGGATGGTGAATTTGGGATAATCGGAGCATTGGTTGGGGGCGGTATGGATTATATGATCCAGGTAGCAAGTAACTATGCTACAGGTAATAGTAACCCCTGGACAGATATAAATAAGACATCTATTGCAGTTTCTGCATTGTCTGGTGCTGCAGGAGCAGGAATTTTTAATGCTTTAGGCAAGATTAGTAAAATAGCTAATTATGCTATGAAGAGCCATACTGCTGCAACTATTACAAAAGTTGGTAAACAGGTGGTATCAGACGCAATAGTAAGTGCTGGAGGACAATATTTACAGGATGGTAAAGTTGATATGGGAAAAGTTGGTTTAGATGTAATTAGCGGACAAGCCGGTAGGATGACAGGAAATAAAACTAAATCAATGAAACAGTCTTCATCAGAAGCAAAAAACTTATATCGACAAGCGGATCATGATAAGAGGGTAGCGCGAGGAAACTCTCCGAGAGAATCTCGTATTCAGCGAGCTAAAGAGTCAATGGAAAAAGCACAAAGTTATGGAGATAAATCAGCGGAGGCTGCTGCTACAGCTGTTTCCACAGGGATATCAAAAGGCGTTGATAAAATAGTAGAAAAGTAATGAAGTTTGTAGAATTCTTGTTGAAATATCGGTTCACTATATGTCTAATTGGGATGTATTTATTGTGGTGGAATAGATATGGTGATGCTTATTTGGCGTTTCAATGTACGCTTTTTGTGATGGGTATGTATATCTTTAATTTTAATGTGGCCTATACCTATCGTGCTTTTAAATCAAATAGATTTAATTACCGTCTTGCAACGGCTGAATTAAACTGGCGCTATGTTTGCATTAGTACCCCTTTGGTAGTGGTAGCTTTTATTATATTTTTGTATGATTCGCCTTTTTGGATTTATACTTGGTTGGTAAGTGCTGGTATGATGGCAATTCTATTTGTTTATGATTTGATAGTTAATGGATTAAGATAAATATTTATAAGAAGATGGATATAAAACGGTTATTAATTAGCTCTTTGTTGTTTTTAGTCTCACATATGATATCTGCTCAAAATAATTATTCTCCGGGATATATTATTACCCTTGAACAAGATACTGTGCATGGTCTAATTGATTTGCGAACAGATAAAATGAATGCACGGTGTTGTGTGTTTAAACAGGATACTGATGTATCTCCTACAGCTTATTATCCTGGTGATATTTGGGGATATCGTTTTGAGGATGAAGGAAAGTTATATATTTCACATTCTATTGAGTTGAAACATGATAGTGTTGCCAACCAACTTTTTTTTGAATGTCTGTTTCAAGGAATGAAGAATTTGTATTATTATGAGAATGATGATAATGAAGAGTTTTATTTTTTGGAGAGCCAGGGGCGATTGGTAAAACTGGATGCACCTGTGATAGAAAAGACAGAAGAGGATGGGCGTAAGTTTAAAAAAGAAGTGAATCGCTATATCCCGACATTACATTATGTTTTCCGGGACTCTCCGACACTCCATGATAAAATAGATCATACCCCTTTTACACATAAGGGGTTGATTGATCTTGTGAGAACTTATCATGATACTGTATGCAATAGTGAAGACAAATGCATAACGTTGACGGCGAAGGAAGATAAGCCTAAACTCAGGTTGACTGTAACTCCATATGTTGGTTTGTTGCATTATGCCTTTTTAGATGATTTAAAAGAATATGGTAATCCCGATCTGGCATATCTGGTAGGTATAAATGCTGCTATTTCCTGTCCTCGTTGGATGAGTTCACTTAGCCTGGTTGTCGATCTGTCTTTGTCTAAGCTATCGGCAAAAGATGCAGGCAAGGAGAGTAGTTATTCGAGTATACTGCTCTCTGGAAAATTAGGAGGATGTTATACTTATCCTGTTGGAGCGGTACGTCCCTTTATTGGAGTCGGTGGAATTGTCAGTGGATTTTTGTCGGCTAAATACAAAGTAAGAGATATACGAATGGTACCTTTTGGAGGAGCTTTCCCTGGATATTATGTGAATCTGGGTTTACAGATTCCTGTATCTAAAAAGTCGAGACATGCTATAATGATTCGTGGGCAATTTGAGGGAACAAGAGATACGTTTTCACAGCATAATGTTTTCACTGCCTGGTCTGGGGCTTTGGGGTATTCATTCTAATTGATTGTGATATGGTAAATAAATTAATCAATTTTTTTTGGGTTAATCCATAGCAAGATTTGATTATAATCTGTGCTGTAATATTATTAGAAGCAATACAGGCAGATACTCTTTGAGTTCTTCTCTGAGTAATTCCATTGTTTTCTGTTTATATCGATTGATCGATTTTACACTAAGATTCATATCTTGTGCAATTTCGGCATGCGTTTTACCTTCAAAGAAGCTTTTGATAAATACAATACGGTAGTTTTCGGGAAGGCGTTGCAGTGTTTTGTATAGCATATCATAAAGTTCGTTCAAAGTATATACACTGTCTGTCTCTGTGGCATAGATGGGAGACTGCTTTTGACAGAACTCATTGTAGTTCCATTCATATTCCATATGTTTCAGGTGGTTGAGGCAACTGTTGCGCACGCATATTTTCAGATATGCGGTTGCTGTCTCTTTTTTTAATTCGATTGAATCCCGTTTATCCCAGAGAGAAACAAATACGTCGGAAACGAGGTCTTCACAGACTGTCATATCATTTATGAATCTCTTCGCATACAGACAGAAAGGAGCATAGTATTCTTCATACAGCTTTCTGAATTCTTTCTCGTTATTACTTTCGCGAAGGCGTATTCTCATTGCATCTACTGCTAGGGTATTTATTATTGTATCATAGCCAAAGTCGTCACAAAAATAGTAAATAGTGCTTTGCAAAGGTACTGATTAGGGCTGTTTTTTCAAAAATAGAAGAGGAGTGGTCCTTTGGAGGTGGTTTTAATTGTAATATAGATAAGGTGAGTATACATTGAAAAGCCGTGGGATATATATTTATGATTCTTAGAGAAAATTAGTTCTATGTTTTTATTAATTATTCGACAAGAATACAGTAAATTGGCATCCCAAATAGTAGATAGTTTAAGCAGACCAACGATTTACCCGATTATAATTTATCCGGTAATAGTTGAAAAACGAAAAAGATAACTTAAAAACAAATGGAATATAAAGATTCAGATTTATTTTTTCGCTATTGTAAAGGCTTATGCACTGAAGCCGAGCAAAAGAAGGTGGAGATCCTGTTGAATGAGTCGGAGGAGCACCGAAGACTATTTCAGGATCTTCGGATGGCATTGGCTTTGGGAGATGACATCAGAGAGATGGAAACGATTGATGTACAAACTGCTTTTGGGAAAACTCAAAATCAGATAAGAAGAAAGAAGAATAAAAGATTGCAGCACCAATTGATCCGGTATGCTGCATTTCTGGCTTTGCCCTTATTTCTCTCCTCTGTGATATTAGGGTATTTGTATTTTAATGAATCGTTGGATGAAAAAATACAATATGCGAGTATAACAGCTTCTACAGGTTCTGTGGTGCGTTATGAATTGCCTGATAATTCGGTCGTTTGGCTAAACTCGGGGAGTACCCTTCGTTATCCGGTTATCTTTAGCAAAAATATACGCGAGGTGGATTTGCAAGGTGAAGCATATTTTGAAGTACAATCTGATAAAGAGCATCCTTTTTATGTTAATACTCCTTCGGGAGTGTGTGTGTTTGTAACCGGGACCCGTTTTAATGTCAGTTCCTATGAAAATGAAGGTTATGTTGAGACAGTGCTGGAATCCGGACATGTAAATGTACTTATACCCGGATATGAGGAAGCTGAGTCTTTACAGCCGGGTGAACGTCTGCTTTATGACAAAAAGGCGTCGCAATATGTCAAATCTGAGGTTGATGTATTTGAGAAGATAGCTTGGAAAGACGGTGAATTGATATTTAGAGATACTCCTTTACCTGATATGTTGAAGAGATTGTCACGTCATTTTAATATTGATATTCAATTTAATAATATATCGGGGAAAGAGTATAAATATAGGGCTACCTTCAGGAACGAAACGCTCTATCAGATTCTCGATTATTTGGGTAAATCGGTTACTATGAAGTGGAGAATGGAAGAGCCGGTGCAACAAGCTGACGGAACGTTTACGAAGGAAAAAGTAATAGTGGATTTATATTGAGATTTTTATAGATTAAAGGGTAAGTCGGGTTGTTTTTATCTTCGAAAGTCCCAAAATGAAGGAATAACATTAGTTCCGGTACCTTATACGGGGATTAGATTTGAAGTAATTCTTCCTACAGTGACCTCTACTTTAGGATTTCGTGTAACGGATACGGATGGGAACGTTTATTTATTTTGGGGAACCACTACTACTATAGAAAAACCGATCCGGGAACTCCTGGTATAGACGTAGGTATTTATTACATTGTAGAAATATGAAAATTAATTTTTTGATTTTATTTGTAGCGTTTTTTTTCTTATCCTATTTTGATGCTGTTGCACAAAAAGGATATGTTGATGAGATTAACCAAGTTAATAATGAAGGCCAAAAAGAAGGTTTTTGGAAAGAGAATGTTAATGAGCATTTTCGTACAGAAACATATTATCATAAAGGTAAAAAGAATGGTATATACAAGATGTTTAATACGATAAGAAATGAACTTGTAAGTATGGGGGAGTATAAAAATGATATAGAAACTGGTATCTGGTATATTTTTGGTGATTACGGACACTTACTAATGATGCAGAGCGATTTTCAAAAAAATACATATCAGATTCCTTTAGAACATCACGCACAAGGGATATGTCCGTATCGTTGTTATAGTATTTCTTTCCATCCGAATGGTAGTAAAAAATCTGAAGGTGTTTTACTTTGGGATGAGAGTGCTGATTCTGATTTTGTTTTTGAATACGGTGAATGGAAATATTACGATGAAAGTGGAGAACTCATAAAAATAAAAGAATTTAAATAAATTCCTGTTTCCATATAGCTTTGATAATGTAATTTTATCTACTAAAGCAATTAGTGTCTATAGATTAAGTGGAAGTATGAATGACAGAAATGGAGTTTATGAAATAGGAGTAAACAAGAAGGGGGTAATAGATCATCGTTTCTTTAGACCTTATTAAATAATTATAAACGTTATGGAATATATAATAATTGATGGTTATTTTAGTGGGACTGGGATTAGAGACAAATACAATGGAGGATATATACTTCCTGAGTCATTAAATCTTAGCCCAGCTTTAATAGATAAGCTCAAAAAATGGTTGACAAAATATGAGTCTGAATTTTTTAATCAATATTCAGATTCGGAAAGGATTAAAACACTAGATGAAGAAGGTGAGCAAGTAGCAATTCTAGTGAAAAAAGAGTGTGCGAACACAAAAGTTGAATCTTACTCGGATGCTATGATGAATACACTTTATATAAAATAATTTAGTTTACTATATACCTGATTAGATATATATTGTGGTGAAATAGATGTCGCGATGTTTATTGGGCCGTCTCAATTATGCCTCTTTAGCTTTAATATAGGCTTTACTATCTCTGTATGTCCCAATTTTTCTAATTTATCTCCTTCTCCACCATTTCCTGATATTGCACCTTCTAAGTATGTTTGATTACCTATTGCTTTAATAACATAAGGAGAAACTACTCTTTGTTGATTTACTCTTATAACTGTATTTTCATTTACAGATACTATATCTGTCATATTTATTATTCTTTCATCATTAATAGATATTGCCTCTGCTCCTGCTTCTTTTAATTCATTTACAATCATATTTAGATTATCTGATATTATCCCAGCTTCTGCATCTTTATTTTCCTGTAATGTTATTGTAATACCTTGACCTTCTACATCTGTTCTTCCTAAAACCAAATTAACTTGCTCTAATTCATTTTTTACTAATCCTTCTGTTTCTTCTTCTGTGGCTTCAGTTTTATTATATTCTTCTAATTTTTTAGTTTTTTCTTGGTATTGATTTTCTGCTTCATCATATTTTGCCTTCCAGTTTGCTAACTCTGTTCTTAATTCATCTTCCCTCATAACTTCTAATTCATTTATATCTGTCTGATTTACCATTTTAAATTGCATAAACATTACAGTTGCTAATGCTAAACACGCAATTCCAATCGTTATAGTAACTGTTATTTTTCCTTTTTTTATTGGTTTCAAATGCCACTACTTCCTTTCTAAATATTTACTTTTTACAATATTTCTATTTTTCTTCTACACTTTTCGCATATTTATAATTTATAATTCCTGAATATTTAGGTATCGTTATATTATTAGATTTTTTCAAATCAACACCTATACTTGCACTTTTCATATATGATAAATATCCTCCTGCCCTATTCAAGTTTGCCAAATTTTCTGGCAATCCTATAGCTTTTATTACAAATGGTGAACCTATTTTTTGACCATTTACTGTTATAATATTTCCACCACATTCAATAGATGTTGTTGGAACTACTCTTTGTTCATTTACAGATATTGCCTCTGCTCCAGCATTTTTCAATTCATTTATTATATAATATATATCCAAATGATGAACTATCAATGAGCTTGCATCTAATACACTACTTGCATCTAATTTACTATCTGTTAATGTTATTGTTATTCCTGGTCCAGTTACTTCTGATGTACCTATTATCTTGTTTCCAGCTTTTATTTGATTTTTTGCATCTTCTAAATTTATATTTTTAGCTGATGCTTCCTCTATTTTTGTTTCCAATTCACTATCTAGTTTTTCTATTTCTTTAATTTGATTTTCGTATTTTTCTTTATATTTTAATACCTCTTAAATTATTTTGATCATAATTCTGTCCTACTTTCGTACTGTATTGTTTTACTGTTCTTATTTGAATACATATTCCAAGTGTAAGAGCTAAACACATTACACCTAAAACTATCCCCGTTTTCGCTTTTTTATCCATTTAACTCACTTCCCTTTCAAGGATAAAATTTAAAATATATTTTATTTTTACATTGTATTAAAAAAAATATATACTAT
>OGOW01002403.1_pt1 | contig 14894 bp, 10 predicted proteins | sample 1552781 | NCBI WGS metagenome assembly OGOW01 (sample SAMEA2580145, study PRJEB22360) | human gut metagenome | biome: human gut; feature: human-associated habitat; material: faeces | place: Denmark | collected 2008/2010
TACCACTAAAGAAGATATCTTATCTTTACTTAATAGTAGATATCATTATGAGAAATTAACAGTAAATACTTTGAAGGTTATTTGTATGCGAGTTGGTGTACCTTTATATACTAGATTCTATTCTCAAGATTATTTGGAGTTTTATAAAATCAAACTACAAAAGAAAATTATGAAGAAACTGAGCCTTCGATTTAACAAAATTTAGACTTAGTTTTAGATTAAATAAATAAGGTGATCTAGTTATTTATGAAACAATCTCAATTTGCGAGGGTGCTAGCCAGCAGATTTTCCTCTCAAATATTATTTAGAATATTAAAAATGTTATAATAGGAGATGAGAAAGGGGGAGATGATGATGAAAATTATAGCAATAAACCCTATTCCGTTTAAAAAAAGAATGATTGAATTTCTCTTTGATTATCTTTTCATTCTAGCTTATTTAGTTTTTCTATTTTTAGGTTCGATGCTTATTTACATCATCTTTTTTAATGGTGTCCCAGAGTTTACAGAAATTCAGTCGCAGTGGCTTGTATTTTTCACCTCTGTTTTGCCAATCACGCTCCTTTTCACATTCTTGGATTATAAAAATGATGGCAGTTTTGGGAAGGTAAAAGCTGGACTTGAACTGGTCTACCAGAAAAAAACAGTGCAGGCTAGCTTGATTAGAAATGTTATCAAATTTTTACCTTGGCAACTCGGTCATGTGGGCACGATTCATGGCTTATATAGTGATTTTGATGTGGTATCCATTATCCTTTCTAATTCGGCGACTCTACTTGCAGTTTTGCTACTGGCAATGACGATATTTAGGAAAGATAAGAGGCATCTAGGAGACCTACTAGCCCGTACACAAGTGCAACTAAAAGAAGAATAGGGTAGAGATTGTTTATCCTATCCTTAAAGAAAAAGACAAACATAGTTAGGAAGTATTTGTATGAATGAGACTGTTGAGTTTACAAATCTTTGTATGGTAAGAGACGGCGATAGAGTTCTTGTTATTGATCGTAAAAAAAAGGACTGGCCAGGCATAACCTTTCCTGGTGGTCATGTCGAAGCGGGAGAATCATTTACGGAAGCAGTAATCCGTGAAGTGAAGGAAGAAACTGGCTTAAGGATTGCTTCTCCCCGGATTTGTGGAATGAAAGATTGGGTAGAAGACGGCATTCGTTATGTAGTTCTCTTTTATAAGACAGAAAAGTTTGACGGAGAATTAATATCCTCTGAAGAGGGGGAAGTCTGGTGGGAGGACCTGAAAGAATTGCCAAATCTAGACCTCTCTCTAGATATGGAGGATATGCTTCGTATCTTTCTTGAAGAAGACCTGTCTGAATTTTTCTACTACCAAGATGGAGAAGACTGGAAGTACGATTTAAAGTGAATTTGGATACTGATTCTTTTAATAATTAACTTGATAACTTTTTTTAGCAGTTAACCCAATGGTTGGCTGTTTTTCTTTGTCATAAATAAAAATTCGTCATCAATCTTGAGTTGACTTCTTAAAATGTTATAATGAGTGATATAAAACCGTATTTAAAGAAATTGAAGTAGATAGAGGAGTTGTTCAATGTCAAACTTGAATGAAAATTTGCGCATTGTCAGTGTTAGAGAAATGATGGTAGAAAGGTTAGCGATTCCTAATTATCAGAGACCGTATCGTTGGGGAACACAATCAGCACTTAGACTGATCACAGATACTTATGAGGCGTTTAAGAATAGAATTCCAGAATATCGAATGGGGTCTGTTGTACTCCACAGAGAAAACATAAATGACGCATCTTCTAAACTTAATATTGTCGACGGCCAGCAGCGCTTAACAACTCTTTCTATTCTTTTATTTGTGGTGTATGAGATACTTCAAGAGGCATCATATGCTAATCTTTCATCCTTGCTGAATGAGGAATATAATGAACTATCTAGAGAAGCGATCGTGCATAATTTCCAAATCATCAAGCGCAAGCTAAGAGAGTTTGACGGACAAGAAGTTAAAAAGTATGCTGATTATCTTCTTGATAACTGTTCTTTGGTAAAGATTATCACGAATGATGAGCAGGAAGCTTTTCAATTCTTTGACTCCCAGAATTCTCGGGGGAAGGCTCTCTCTCCACATGATTTGTTGAAATCTTATCATTTGAGAGAAATGAATGATGAATCTGAAAGTGATAAGATTGAGATCATACAAGCTTGGGAAAATAAAAATCAAAGCGAACTGGAGGATCTCTTTGCAGACAATCTCTTCCCCTTAGTGAGATGGTATAAGAACAAAAATGGCCTTCATTATTCTACTAAAGATATTCAAACTTTTAAGGGAATTAAACCTTCGAATCCCCATCATTTTGCGACTTATGCTAAAGCCTCTCATCTTTATGTGGAACGTTTTAATGCTGACAAAGTGTATGAGCTAACAACTGGAATTCCTTTGAATCAATTCCAGTTAACCCAACCCTTGATTGCTGGAAAAAGATTCTTTTCATACACTTTGCATTATGCCAACCTCTATAGAGAGATTGTGAACTTGGTCGATAGTAGATTTAGTGAAGAAGAGGTCATAAAAAACGGAACTGGTGATCTCTATGTTTATAATCTCTTCATAAATATTTTGATCTTCTTTGTCGATAAATTCAGTATGAAGGAATTGACACCTGCAAGATTGTCTTTTCTACATAGATGGGCTTATTCTCTAAGATTGATCATGAAAGCAGTCTATAGAGAATCGGTAAATAAGTACGCACAAGGACAATCAGATCGTATCAATAAGGGATTGAATCTCTTTGCTTTGATTTCTGAAATGCAGGATCCGATAGGGTTGGATACCATTGTTTTAGATATTATCTCAAAGGAAGCTTTCCAGAATTCCAACGTGAATAAAAAACGCTATCAAAAACTCTATGATAAAGTATTTGGAGAGGAGGACTAGTCTAATGAGAAGTGAAAAGTATATTCAACCAGATGAATTGAATGTGGACAATGTTTTTGAAAATGTCAACTATGTCATCCCAATCTATCAACGAAATTACGCATGGAGAAAAGATGAAATTGAGCAATTGCTAATGGATATTGATGATCTTGACGAAACTAATTCAAGTAAATATTACCTTGGCAGTTTAGTGGTCAATCAAGTCCAACCTCGAGTTTATGAAGTAATCGATGGCCAGCAACGCTTAACTACTTTGTTTTTGCTTCTTCGTTATCTGGATCATCCTTCTGTAGAAAGAAATCCTTTGAAATTTGAAGCTAGAGAAAAATCGAACATCACTCTAGGTGAGATCGAAACTGTAATGGATAGTAAAGAGCCTTCTCTTTATTCAGAAGAGTTAGTAGAAGGATATGAAATAATTAAGAAATATTTCCAGAGCAAAAACGCTAATGATGATTATAAAAAACGGTTTAGAGATAAGTTTTCTACTGTAACAATCATCCGAACCCAGGTTCCTCAAAATATCGATTTGAATCACTATTTTGAGATCATGAATACTCGTGGAGAGCAATTGGAGCTCCATGAAATTGTGAAAGCAAAGATTTTGGGTGCTATCAAGTCTGAAAATGGATTCAGTGAAGAGGACAAAAAAGATAAACTAATTGCAGCTACGATTTGGGATGCTTGTGCACAAATGGACAACTATCTTCAGATGGTTCTCCCAGTAAAAATACGTGAAAAACTATTTAGTGCAAATTGGGATATGCTGAGGGTGGCTGACTTCTCAGATCTTCGTGACATTTTTAATGCAGAAAATAACAGTGATGAGACTCAATTTACCTTAAAAACTATCTTGCAAGCGCCGGATTCTACTGTGTCTAATCAAATTGATGATAGGGAAGAAGAAAATGAACGGTTTGAGTCTATCATTAACTTTCCAAATTTTCTTTTGCAGGTCAATGAAGCCATGGAGATGACTGAGACGGATCGTGATAGTGGATTAGATGATAAGCGATTCCTTGACTTATTAAAGGACAGATGGGCTAGTAAAGAAAAGGCCTTGGAGTTTATCTATGCTCTTTTGAAGTATCGGTATCTATTTGATCGTTATATTATTAAAAGAGAATATATCGGTGAATACAAGGTCGAAGGGAAATGGTCTTTACAAAAGCTCGTCATGTATGAGGATAAAAAGGGGAGAAAACCATCCTATAAATCTACTTTAGACTCAATGGATCAAGAAGAAGGAACGGATAATCAACAATTACGACTCCTAGAATCTTGCCTGCGCGTGACCTATACTTCCCCTAAGACCATGCACTGGATTGCTAGAGTCTTGACGAATGTGAATAAAGAGCAAGATGGCAAACTCCTTATCCCTACCTTAGAAAAGTATTGCTGCAAAAAAATTGAATCTTCAGATTATCGAAATCGAAGTGGATTTGGTATCGATCGGATTGTCTTTACTTATTTGGATTATCTGTTGGCGAGGGATAGAGCATCTGAATTTAGCAATTTCCAATTCCAGTTCAGAAATTCTATCGAACATTTCTTCCCTCAGCACCCTATTAACGCTGATAATTCAGTGACTGTTGAAAATAGAGATCTGTTGGGGAATCTTGCTCTCATCACTGTTTCAGCCAATTCAAAGTTTTCGAATCGGTTTCCAATTGAGAAGGTTGAGCATTTTCCAAATATAATAGAGCAAAGTCCCAAGTTGAAGGCGATGAGTGACCTGCTCAAGAAATATGATCGAAAATGGGATAATAACAGTGTCAAAGAGCACAATGCTAGCATGCTCAGTCTATTAGAAACGGAGATAGAAAAGTACAAATAAGTGTTAATCTTTTCAAAATAGTGAAAAGCTAAAAATTATAGGAAAGAAGAAAACTGTAAAGTAGAAATTGCAGTTTTTCTTTTTGATAAATTGTAAAATATAGTGCAACAAAAAAACTCATAGCCTTTCATTGGTGTAAACTGTAAGTAACCACACAAACAGAACCCGAGGAAACACTATGAGCTACTCCCATCTTACCATAACCGAGCGAATAAAGATAGAAGCCTATTTGGAATTAGGTTTGAAACCTTGCCAAATTGCCAACAAACTTGGCGTACATAGATCCACCATCTCAAGAGAGTTAAGACGATGCCAAAATGGCTATTCCGCAGCCTTAGCACAGGAACAGTACGACCACAGGGCTAAACAAAAAGGTCGGAAGTCTTGTTTGACACCAGAGTTGAAAAAGGAAATTGAGGACGGTTTAAAATCCTCTTGGTCGCCTGAACAGATTTGTGGCCGCTATCAGCTTGAACAAAAGCCAATGGTAGCTTTTAAAACCATCTATAACTGGCTCTACGCCGGTTTGATTGATCTGGATTTAAGCGTCCTGCGTCGTAAAGGAAAGACTCGACAACCCAAAGAAACACGTGGGACATTTAGGATTGGCACATCAATTGCCAAACGTCCTAAAGAGGTCAGGAATCGTGAGACTTTTGGCCACTGGGAGCTTGATACTGTGGTGTCTTCCAGAGGCAAAAGCAAGGGCTGTTTAGCGACCTTTCTGGAGCGAAAAACGCGCTTTTACTTAGCTTTCAAGATACCAGACAGAACAGCCAAATCCATGTTTTTAGCCATCAAACAACTTTGTAAGCTATTTCCAAAAGAGGCTCTTAAAACCTTCACTTCAGACAGGGGAAAAGAGTTTGCCTGCTATCCTCTGGTGGAGAACTTAGGAATTCCCTTTTTCTTTGCGGACGCCTATTCATCCTGGCAGAGAGGAAGCAATGAAAACGCAAATGGCTTACTAAGAGAATATTTCCCAAAGAAAACAGATTTAGCCGCTATCTCTGAGGAGGCTTTGAACAAAGCCTTATATGATATCAATCACAGACCGCGAAAATGTTTAGCTTACAGAACTGCTTGTGAAGCTCTAGAGGATGAGTTCGAGTAAATGTTGCACTTATTCTTGCAATTTATCATTTTTAATCGAAATATGAATCTTTCGGGTGGGTCCTGGATGTGGAGTGCTAGCCTTTTGATTTTACTGGCTGCTTTTGCCTAGCCTTTTGGGATTCTTTGGGATTGCTATTGTAACCATTGGTATTATTGGAAATAGCCTACTAACAGGCTCAGATTTAGCATAAGCAAGAGACTTTCGAATGGCAAATTCGGAAGTTTTTCATTTATATGAAAAATATTACAGAAAAAGATGGTATTTTCAGATTATAGTGCTATAATGATATTAAAAGTAAGCGTTTACCGTTTTAATGTAAACCCTAAAGATATTTCCGGAAACTTTGATAGGATTATTAATAAAGGCAAATGTATTGACTTTGAATTTTCATGAAAACTGAGATAACATTTAATGTTGCTCTAAAGAAGGAGAAGAGTCATGAATGATACTGTTTGTAAAAATTGGTTTATGCGTAAAAGTGGGAAGACATGGGTCTATGGCTGTGCCTTGGTAAGTTTTGCAGGCTTGGCCCTGGCTGGTCCTGTCTATGCGGACCAAGTGGAACAGGCAACTGTGAGCCCAATACCTCAGGAGGTGGTAGCTCAGACTGATCATCAAGTTGCTCCACAAGTTGAGGTTGCTCCCAGCACGACCAAAGAAGTCCCCCAAGTGATAGAGCCTAGCCCGTCTCTTGTTTCCGAATCTGCTATAACAGCTCAAGAGAATCTCACTCAGCCTAGTCCTAATCAGCCAAAAGAAGTCCAAACACAGGCTAGTGAGGCTGAAAAAGTGCCTAATCAAACGAAAGAAGCTGATTTGAATCAGAACAGTCAAGAAACGCCAGTTGAAACCAATAGTACAAGTCCTGTTCATGTGACAGAAGATAAAACGGATTTGCCTAATAATGAAGCAGTTACCAATCTTGAAGGAATGACCGCAGATCAAAATGGTCACTGGGAAATGCAGGCTGATGGCATTCATTCAGATGCCAAAGACAAGGGAGACTCTTTCCTTTATTCTCAATCTGAGGGCAAAAATTTTGTTTATTCTACGGATGTGACCTTCAAGGAAGCTGGTGGTGCAGCTGCCCTCATTTTCCGTGGTAACAATGATAGCAGTAACAAAAATATGTATGGGGTCAATGTGGACTCTGGTAACCATAAGGTTAAGTTTTGGCGTTGGGTCAATAATCAGGATATTCAACTCGTAGATGAAAAAGATGTGACACCAACTGCTGATGAAACCTACAATCTTAGAGTAGTTGCGGCTAATCAGTGGCTATCTTACTATGTCAATGATGTGCTTGTCGCAAGTACAGGCGATTCTGTTCTTCAAAAAAGTGACAAGGGTCAACCACAGGTTATTTCAGAGGGCTATTTTGGTCTTCTTAATTGGAATGCCAATGTCATTTTCAGAAACACCCGTTATGTCAATCTTGACGGTGCCAGTCTTCCTTTGATTGACAATCTCGTGGTAACCTCAAAGACAGGCTCTGTTGAAAAACAAGCCCAATTCTTCTCCGAAGAACCGCTTCATATTCAATATGTGGGACACAATGCTGAGACAGTAGGCCTTGACATTACTAAGCATAATCCAAATGCTGTTATCAAAGTAGAAGATGCCAAGGGAAATGTCTACACAGATATTTCACAATTGCCAGTGGCTGTAGGTGCCAATTACTTTATTATTGAAAGTAGTATGACTGATTCGCTTGGCCGTCCTGTGACCTTGACTTATCGTGTTAATATCCACCGCAGACAGAGTGATGATGTCTATTACAACGAGCTTTATCGTGATCAGTATCATTATTCTGTCAAGGATGGCTGGGCTAATGACCCTAATGGCTTGGTCTTCTACAAGGGACGTTACCATCTCTTCTATCAATTTTACGATGATACCAAATGGGGTCCAATGCACTGGGCCCATGCGACCAGCCGAGACTTGCTACATTGGGATGAAGAGCCAATTGCTTTTTATCCAGATGCAACAGGTCACATGTTCTCAGGCTCTGTCGTGGTTGATAGTACCAATAGCTCAGGCCTCTTCAAATCTCCGGAAGGTGGCCTGGTAGCTATTATTACTTCAAATGGTAATGGGCAACGGATTGAAATCGCCTATAGTGAGGACGAGGGTAGAACTTGGCAAAAATATGACAAGGTAGTTGCCGACTGGTCTCAGGACCCCCTTCAAAACCAAGATTTCCGTGACCCTAAGGTCTTCCGCTGGGATAACCAATGGTTTATGGTCCTTGCTGGTGGTCCACTCCGCATTTATTCTTCACAAGACTTGAAGAACTGGCAAGTTGAAACAACCTACAAGGATTTGCATACGGAATGTCCTGACCTTTATCCGATTGTGGCCAATGATGGGGCTCTCAAGTGGGTCCTCTCACGTGGTGGTCGTTCTTACAAGGTTGGTGATTTTAAACAAGTGGATGGCAAGTGGGCCTTTGTAGCTGATGATGTTTACCAAGACCATGACGAAATCATGAATTTTGGTAAGGATTCCTATGCTGCTATGACTTATTATGTTCATGATTTTGGAACAGCTGACCATCCCAACATCCCACAATTGACTGAAATCAACTGGATGAACACTTGGGAAGATTATTGCAATCTGGTTGCAGATACTGTAGGTCAAAAATTTAATGGTACCTTTAACCTTAACCTTGACCTTGGTTTGGTTAAATCAGGCGACCGTTACCTCTTGACCCAAACCCCTGTTAAGGCCTATGAAAGCCTTCGTGATACAGATAATGCCCAGTATTTTGAAAATGTTAGAGTAGCTTCTGACAATGAACTGCTTAAAGATTTCTCAGGTGACACTTATGAAGTGGTTTCTCACTTTGTACCAGGTAAGGACACGACAGCAGTTGGATTTAATCTTCGCGTTGGTGATGGTCAAGCTACTAAGGTCATTTACGATTTAACTAAGGAAACTTTATCAATTGACCGTAGCCAATCTGGTACTATCTTTTCAGATGCCTTTGCTAAGGTTAATAGTCAACAAGTGACTCGCAATGAAGATGGTTCTATTGACTTGCATCTTTATGTGGACCGTGCGAGTGTGGAAGTCTTTGCTAAGGGGAATACGGTAGCTGGTGCTAATCAGATTTTCCCAAGCCCAAGAGCCGTTGGAGCGAACGTCTTGGTTGAAGGTGGTCCAGCCAAAGCAAATATTGCTATCTACCCAATTAAGAGTACTTGGACTGACAAGAAGGAAGTCACTAAGGCTGTTGCCATGAACACCACAGTTGCAGGTCATTTGGCTCTTGAAGTTGGTCAAAGTAAGGATTTGCAAGTTTACCTCGCACCAGCTTCTGAAGAGCAGGATGTGACATGGACAGTAAGTGATCCAAGTTTGGTGTCCTATACTGAACATGACAATAAACTTTCTCTCAAAGCCCTTCACAAGGGTCATCTCACTGTCACAGCAACTTCAGTTGAAAACCCATCATTGACCAAGACCTTTAATATTGACATTACGCTCAATAATTTTGCGACCAACCTTAAAGGCTTGAAAGCTGTCACTGGTGATTGGTATATTGATGACGATACCCTTTACGATAGCAATGTTAGTGCAAATGACTTCTTCATGGCCTATGAAAGTAATGGCTTCAAGCAATTTGACTATGATATCGATGTCAAATACCAACATGGCTTGGTCAACCTCTTTGTAGCTGCGGAACGTGAAGAACCAGGTCGTGCCTACTCTGTCCAATTTGCTGACAATGATACTGTTCGTCTCTTCCGTTTTGGTGGTGAAACCATCGCTGAAGCTCACTTGGATAAGGCTATCAATGACGGCCAGTACCACCACGTCAAGGTTGAAAAGGGCAAGGACACCATGACAGTCTATGTCGATGGCAAGGAAGTGCTCCATCATCAATTTGATGCTGTGGATAATTACTTCAATCAAGCCCATGTAGGTGTCGGTCTTTGGGATGGAGCAGTAGAATTCAAAAACTTCTTCGTTACTGAAAAAATGACAAACACAAGCAGTGACACTACTGACGAACCAATTAAACCTGATCCTCAGCTAGAACCTAGTCCAGAGCCAAATCCAGAAAATAAAACAGATGAACCTGAGCATCAGCCTGAGCTTGCTCCAGAGCCTGAACCGACAGGACAAAATAATGGTCACGACAGTACAAACACAGTGCCAGATCCATCTCAGGATAATACGGGTAAGCAAGAAGAAAGTAACACTCCAGTGGAAACACCTAAGACTGTCACTCCACTAGTTGAGAACCTCCTCAAAAAATTCAACGCATTTAGTCTCTCAACTTTTCTTGCAAGTATTGCCAAAGAAACATGGCACTTTTTGACAAAATGGCTATTCAGCTAAAATCAAAACGTTGAAAAGGCTATGTAATAAGAAAAAAACTTAGAAGTATGAGTGCTTCTAAGTTTTTTTGTGATTATTCTAAAAAATCATCCAAAGATTTCTTTTGCTAATGCTTTTCCTTTCGGAGTTGCTGCTAAGCCACCCTCAGCAGTTTCCCGAAAGGCAGTTGGCATGGCTGAACCTACTTGATACATAGCATCAACGACCTGATCGACTGGAATGGCTGATGTGATGCCTGCCAAGGCCATGTCAGCAGCTACTAGGGCAAAACTTGCTCCCATGGCATTACGTTTGACACATGGGACCTCAACCAATCCGGCTACAGGGTCGCAAATGAGTCCCAACATATTCTTAAGCACAAAGCAGATGGCCTGGCTGGCTTGGAAAGGTGTTCCACCAGCAGCCATTGTAATAGCGGCAGCCAGCATAAGCGAAGGGGGAACCGACTTCGGCTTGGCAGCCACCCTCGGCACCAGAAATCGAGGCATTATTTGCGATGACTAAGCCAAATGCACCAGCAGTAAAGAGAAAATCCAATTGTTGTGATTCGGTTAAGCCCAGTTTTTCGATAGCAGTTGTAAGAACAGCAGGTAGACAACCAGCTGATCCAGCAGTTGGTGTGGCACAAACCAAGCCCATCTTGGCGTTAGATTCATTGACTGCCATGGCATTTCTAGCAGCACCTAAGACGGCAGAATCAGCCAAGGTCTTTCCATTTTTGATATAGGCATCCAGTTTGGCAGCGTCTCCCCCGGTTAAGCCAGTTGGTGATTTCTCAGGAGACAAACCAGCCTGAACAGACTCCTTCATCACTTCAAGATTTCGAGCCATCAGAGCTAGGATTTCAGGACGTTCCCGTCCAGTTAGCTCTGTCTCTGTAGCAATCATGAGTTCGGCGATATTACCTTGGTAATCTCGGTCAGCTTGTTGAACTAATTCTTCAATAGTGTAAAACATGCAATCCCCCTCTTAGCTGAAAAAGTTGACATTATGTAGATGAGGAATTCTAGCGATTTCAGTGACGGCCTCATCACACTGGTGCGAGTCAATTTCGATAATCATAATGGCCTTTTCACCGGCGTTTTCCCGAGTAACAGTCATTTGGGCGATATTGATGCCATAACGCGACAAAATATCTGTGACAAGGGCAATCATTCCTGGAACGTCTTGGTGGACAATGATGAGAGTCGGTGTATTCATCTTGAGATTGACCGCAAAACCATTGAGTTCAGTTACTTGGATATTTCCTCCACCGATAGAAACGCCTGTGGCAGAAATGGTTTTTGTAGCATTTTTTAAGGTGATACGAGTCGTATTGGGGTGTGGCGCATTACTATCCTTGTTAATTTTCCAGTAGACCTTAATGCCTTTTTCGTATGCGATATCCAGAGCGCGTGGGATGTCAGGGGCGTCCGTTTCCATACCTAAAATACCAGCCACTAGAGCCACATCAGTCCCATGACCTCGATAGGTTTTGGCAAAGGAATTAAAAAGTTGAAATTCTACCTCAGTCGGTGTCTCACCAAAGATGGCAGAAACAATCTTGCCAATACGAACAGCTCCTGCAGTATGACTAGAGGAAGGCCCGACCATGACAGGTCCGATGATGTCAAAAACGGATTGAAATTTTAAATTTTTCATAACACGCCTCGTTTGATTAATCTTGTATTTTCAGTATACCACGAATTAAAGAGATTCGCTGTTTAAGTAAAAATCTATAGAATCAAAAAAAATAACCTACTTTAAGCTTTCTTTAAGGTTCAATGGATGTAATAGTGGTCTATTAAGTAAGCAATACTTATTTTTCATAAATCTGAGAGGGCGGCCTGTGGGTCGCCCTTTTGTGTTTCTTTAATTATATGTAGCTGGATTGTGGTAAAATAGAGCCTAAAGATTTCCAGTTAGAAAGGATATACCATGACCTACACGCATTTACTTTTCGACCTTGACCACACCCTCCTAGATTTTGACCGTGCTGAAGATTTGGCTTTGACCTACCTTCTTGAAGGGGCTGGGGTGGCTTCACGAGATCTTAAAGTTTACAAGGATCACTATATCCCCATGAATCGTTCCATGTGGGAAGATCTCAATCATGGTTTAATCACTAAGCCGGAATTGCTTCGCACTCGCTTTTCTCGTCTTTTTGAGCATTTTGGACAGGAGGTTGATGGCAGTCACTTAGCTGGCCGTTACCAGCATTTCTTGAGCCAACAGGGGCAGGAGTTGCCTCAGGCCCATGCTTTCTTATCGAACGTTAAAAATCGCGGTCACAAGATTTATGCAGCAACTAATGGTGTTAGCTACATCCAACGTGGTCGTCTGCAAGCCTCAAGCATCTTGCCATTCTTCGACGATATTTTCATTTCAGATGAAGTGGGTGCCCACAAACCGTCTACGGACTTTTTTGAAAAAATTGCGGATCAGGTGAATGACTTTCATCCCGATTCGGCCCTCATGATTGGTGATAGTCTAACTGCTGATATTCAAGGTGGTAATAATGCAGGAATTGACAGCATTTGGTTTAATCCAAAAGGTTTGGTTAATGAGACTCCAGCTGTTCCAACCTATCAAGTCAAAAACTACCAAGAAATTTTGACGATTTTGAGCAAATAGACCTCTTTTCAAATTGTATTTACCCATGACTATTAAGAGCTTTTCAGCTCTTTTTTTGCTACAATGAAAGCATGAATGATCTGATTAAACATAAGTTGGAATTGCTCCCAAACAACCCGGGGTGCTATCTCCACAAGGACAAATTCGGCAATATTATCTATGTCGGTAAGGCTAAAAATCTAAAAAATCGTGTGCGTAGCTATTTTCGTGGAAGTCATGATACTAAGACGGAGCTTTTGGTATCTGAGATTGCAGACTTTGAATTTATCGTAACCGAGTCCAATATTGAGGCCCTGCTTTTGGAAATTAATCTTATCCAAGAGAATATGCCTAAATTCAACATCCGCCTCAAGGATGACAAGTCTTATCCATTTATCAAGATTACTAAGGAGCTCTATCCAAGGCTCTTGATTACCCGCCAGGTTAAGAAGGATGGCGGTCTCTATTTTGGTCCTTACCCAGACTCTGGTGCGGCCAATGAAATCAAGAAGCTTTTGGACCGTATTTTCCCCTTTAAGAAATGTAAAAATCCGGCCAATAAGGTCTGTTTCTATTACCATATTGGCCAATGTAATGCCCACACCATCTGTCACACCACTGAGGACTATTGGCAAGGTTTGGTTGAAGATGTCAAGAATTTCCTAAACGGTCATGATGATAAAATCGTTAATCAGCTTAAGGCCAAGATGAAGGATATGTCTGACCAGATGGAGTTTGAGCGTGCTGCGGAGTATCGCGATTTGATTGAGGCGGTTTCGACGCTTAGGACCAAGCAAAGGGTTATCCGTCAAGACATGCAGGACCGTGATATCTTCGGTTACTACGTGGATAAGGGGTGGATGTGTGTTCAGGTTTTCCTTGTTCGCCAAGGGAAACTCATTCAGCGTGATGTCAATATGTTCCCTTATTATAATGATGCTGAGGAAGATTTCCTAACCTATATGGGTCAGTTTTATCTGGATAGTCGTCATCTCAAGCCTAAGGAGATTTTCATTCCAGGAGACATTGATCAAGAGTCTGTTGAGGCTCTAGTTGGAGATGAGGTCAAGGTCTTTAAACCTCAACGTGGAGAGAAGAAGCAGTTGGTTAATCTGGCGACGAAAAATGCCCGCGTCAGTTTGACCCAAAAATTTGATCTCCTCGAAAAAGACTTGGCTAAGACCCAAGGAGCTATTGAAAATCTAGGCAAACTCATGGGGATTCCGACACCGGTCCGTATCGAGTCTTTCGATAACTCTAATATCATGGGAACTAGCCCTGTCTCTGCCATGGTTGTCTTTGAAAATGGTAAACCTAATAAAAAAGAGTACCGCAAATACAAGATTAAGACTGTTGAAGGCCCTGACGATTATGCCAGTATGCGTGAGGTCATTCGTCGTCGCTATAGTCGTGTCAAACGTGATGGTCTAACGCCACCAGACCTCATTATCATGGATGGTGGTCAAGGTCAGGTCAATGTAGCCAAGGATGTGCTTCGCAAGGAACTCAATCTATCTATCCCAGTTGCAGGTCTTCAGAAAAATGACAAGCACCAAACCAATGAATTGCTTTTTGGAGATCCTTTGCGAGTCATTGATTTGCCACGTCAATCCGAGGAATTTTTCCTCCTTCACCGTATTCAGGATGAAGTACACCGCTTTGCCATCACCTTCCATCGTCAAGTCCGTAGTAAGAATAGTTTCAGTTCTAAACTTGATGGCGTGGAGGGGTTAGGACCTAAGCGCAAACAAAAACTCCTCAAACACTTCAAGTCTATGACAGCTATCCAAAAAGCTACTGTTGAGGATATCCATTCCCTTGGCATTCCAGAAAAAGTAGCAGAGGCTCTGTTAGATAAATTAAATGATAACAATTAAGTTAGACTTTTCAAGTAACTCAGAAAAACTTGGTAGGGTGATTGATAATTCAATGATTTCCTAGGAATTCTATTTCTTTTATCAGCTATAGCTGTGGACGTCGACACACGAAGTCTTCTGGCAATATCTGTTAGTGACACCTTTTCAGTAAGGAGCTGTGCAACCTTTTGTCGGACAAGGTTGGAGATTTGGTGGTTTTTCTCAACGATTG
>OGOW01002405.1_pt1 | contig 14879 bp, 16 predicted proteins | sample 1552781 | NCBI WGS metagenome assembly OGOW01 (sample SAMEA2580145, study PRJEB22360) | human gut metagenome | biome: human gut; feature: human-associated habitat; material: faeces | place: Denmark | collected 2008/2010
GGGAAAGTTGTACATCGCTGGGGATTGATTATAATATGCTGTTTCCGCAGAACTGAGTTTTTTGTGGGAGATTCAGGGGACAAAAGGTGGTTTGAAGGTTCGTGGGTGGCAGATTTTGCGCCGCTATTTTTTCTATCAGCATCTTCTATTATAAAAGGCTTATACCCCAGAAGAGGCGGACGATATTTTTTACCATACAATTGATGATAAGGATTGCAAGTCCGATCCAGAGGTAACGGTCTTTATAGTGCATTGCAAGCGGCAGCTTATGGTGTGAGAGACGTTCGATCGTCTGGCTTAATAAAAACCACGCGCAGAGTACTGCTGCATACGGTACAAACGGATGTTCCAAAAAGGATATCAGAAAATGTCCCTGAAAGAGAGCACATACCGCTCTGGTTCCTCCACAGCCCGGACAGTAGTATCCGGTTACGGTGTGGAAAAGGCACGGGTAGAGATAGTTTTCGATACGAAATCCGGTTATTTTTGAAATGAGCAGATACACGCAGCAGATGACTGTGCCGCTCAGACCAAGTATATATAAAACATTATCTATTTTTTTCTGTTCATTATTATTTCTTTTTTCCATTTGATATCTTAATCCTGTTCTTTTCCCATTGAAGTATATCTTTTAAGTGTTGACGCAAATGATGTTTCACAAAGTAGCGGCTGGCAAATCGCACAAAGCTGAGACTGGTTTGTGCAATTTGCCATCAACACCCTCCCCCACATTTTATCAGAAATACACATCTATACAACCCCCCGCCACCTATGCTATAATTTATTCTAATTGCAGCAACGCTGTAACCGCTGCTGTATGATCTAAAAGGAGTTATTTACCGAATGAAACGCACATCAAAAGAACTCAAACGCATTGCGCGTGATATTTTAAATGACAGATACCGTGTTCCGATGGCAGCTTTTGCTGCCACAACACTGATCGCAACTTTGATCGAATCTCCATTTTCGTTTTCCATGGGAGATAATCCGACAAATATGCAGCTTGTGATCTCACTGATCGCAGAGCTTCTCATATCTGTTGTCTCTTTTGTGTTAGGATGCGGCGTGGCAAAGATCCATCTGTCCATGACACGCGGAAATGATTTTCTCGTCCGCGATATTTTTGATCCATTTAAGAAAAATACAGACCGATTTTTTATCGCGGGATTTTTATTTTTACTGATGATCTTTGTTTCCATGATTCCTGTGATCGGTGGTTTTACTTATGCAGTGATCGCAGATTTTTCAGTGGTTTCTATTGTAATTGCAGCAGCGACGGGAATCCTTTCTCTGATCTTAAGCTGTTATTTTATGCTTACCTATCATTTTATCGGATATATCACACTCGATCATCCTGAACTTAAATGTCTGGAAGTTTTTAAAGAATGCAGACTTCTCATGCACGGCAACCGTCTGCGTCTGCTTTATATTCTGCTCAGTTTTATCGGATATGGCTTATTGGTTCTCTGTTCCTTTGGCATCGCATCCCTCTGGGTCGTTCCATATCAGACAGAGACACTCGTTATTTTTTATCTCGACTGCACCGACGAATTGAACCGGATCCCGGTACGCAGCTATGAAAAAACTGCTACAACCCAATTTTGATTCCACAACGCACTTTCCATCGAAGGTGCGTTTCTTATGGGATAAAAAAGTAAACAAGCAAAGGAGGAAAATCCTCTGCTCGCCAATGGGCTCGCATTTTTCTCCGAAAAACAAAGGAGGATTCTATGAATCAAAACAATGAACCAATCCGTGATGCCTCAGTTCTTGGCATTCCAAAGATGCTGTTGCTCGGTCTGCAGCACATGTTTGCCATGTTCGGCGCAACAATTCTTGTCCCAATCCTGGTAAACAGTTATTTTGGGGAGGATGTCCTGCATGTTCAGGTCACCCTGATCTGCGCCGGTATCGGCACACTGTTTTTCCATTTTTGCACCAAATTTAAAGTTCCGGCTTTTCTCGGTTCTTCGTTCGCATTTTTAGGCGGATATGCCACGATCGCTTCCATGGATTCCGGTGTATTTGCTGAGATGTCGAATGCAGACAAGCTGTCCTACGCCTGCGGCGGTGTTGTTGTTGCCGGACTTTTATACCTGATCTTAGCACTGATCATCAAGCTTGCCGGTGTCAAAAAGGTTATGCGTTTCCTGCCGCCGGTCGTTACCGGTCCGATCATCATCTGTATCGGTTTAAGTCTTGCAGGTTCTGCGGTAAACAACGCTTCTAAGAACTGGCTTTTAGCACTGATCGCCCTTGCAGTCATCATCATCTTTAATATCTGGGGAAAGGGCATGTTCAAAATTATCCCTATCCTGATGGGTGTTATCATTTCCTACTGTGCCGCTCTCATCTTTAATGCACTTGGTATGACAAATGCGGACGGTTCTGCAATCCTTGATTTTTCAAATATCGCAGCAGCTTCCTGGATTGGTGTTCCTGCATTTTCCATCTGCAAATTCAATATCTCTGCCATCCTTGTCATGGCTCCGATCGCACTTGCAACCATGATGGAACACATTGGAGATATCTCCGCGATCTCTGCGACTGTAAATCAGAACTTTATCGAGGATCCGGGACTGCACCGCACATTAATCGGAGACGGACTTGCAACTGCACTCTCCGCACTCTTCGGTGGTCCTGCTAACACAACCTACGGTGAAAATACCGGTGTTCTGGAATTAAGCCGTGTTCACGATCCGAAAGTGATCCGGTTAGCAGCATGTTATGCGATTCTCTTAAGCTTCATTCCAAAAATGGCTGAAGTGATCGGTTCTATGCCATCTGCGATCATCGGTGGTGTCAGCTTTATGCTCTACGGTATGATCTCTGCGATCGGTGTCCGGAATGTTGTAGAGAACCATGTTGATTTTACAAAATCCAGAAACCTTATCATTGCCGGTGTGATTTTCGTGTGTGGTCTTGGTTTTTCAGATGGTCTTACTTTTACCGTTGCCGGAACTTCCATCACACTTACTTCCCTTGCCATCGCTGCAATCGCAGGTATCTTTTTAAATGCGATCCTGCCGGGAAATGATTACCATTTCGGAAAAGATCCGAAGATCGATGCAAACCGTGGTCTTGATATGATCCCGAATCTGCACGAAGATACCAGTTATGCAGATGATGAGGAATAACCTGCATGTCATCCGGAGAACTTTTTCATTCATAGGAAGTAATTTTCTATGAAGATTCGGGTGTCAAAAGGTATTTTTCAAATTTTTGACTATCAAAAAGCGGTACCCGTTGCCACATAACGGATACCGCTTTTTTTGATTCTATCGATATGATTCACATACTGCACCAGCATCTGGTCTTACCGGTCAGATATAATAAATTTTGATTACTCCAAAATTTGCTGCCCCTCGCAGATACAGTGTTGCAACGCTGCTGCCTTCGCCGCGTCCTATTTCCTCCACTGCTCCAAAGGAACGCTTCAGTTCATTCTGCACTTTCCATTCTTTTGGTATATAGAGATTTGTCTCCCCAAAGTTATTTTCCACTTCGACCGACGCCGCTTCCCCTGCGATTATGGCATTGTCAAAATAAACGCTCATACTTCCAAAGTTATTTTCAAGCTGTGCATCGCAGAAATGCTCCGAATTGATATAACGGATGGCAGAGCCAAAATTATTTTCGCAGCGGATGTGTTCACCGCTGCACTGCTCACCGTTTGGCGTACTCATTTGTTCATCCCAGTTTATGGTTTTTGTTTTCCAGTTTTTTCTTCGTACATCTTTAAAGATCATAGACAGACCGATACTTAAAAGCAATGCCGCACCAAGTATCGTCCAGCTTGTCAGTCCTAATTTTTCCAGTCCAAGAGGTTTTCTGTAAAGAATGCAGATAAAGGCTATTGCAAATACAATCGAATAAAAATTAACATCTTTTATCCCCTCAACAAACAGCCAGACAAACAGGACCGTCATAAAAATACCGGGCAAACCAACACCCAGTTCCATCCCTGTACTGCTGATCACCAGATACACTGCCGCAAGAAATATAAAAAATAATCCCCATGCAATATTTTTCTTTTTCATTGATGTAACCTTCTTTCTTCTAATTTGCTGATTAACGGTTTGTAATAATATCTTGAGACATACACCTTTTTGTGCGTGTTCTCAAATGCCACGACACTTGATGCCGTCAGGTTCCGATTAATGGAAAAAATATGAAAAGTATTTAAGATCGTCGATTTTGACACCCTCATAAAAAATCCCGGAAGTATTTCCTCTAATTCATACAGCTTGTATCCGGCCTCATACATATCATTTCCGGTGTGTGCCGCCACTCCATGATCCGCTGTCTCAAAGAACAAAATATCATTCATCGGAAGATAATACTCGGTATTTCCTTTGTAGAGGACGATCTTCTGGACTGCCCCGGCTGCCTCACTGACTGCTCTCTGAATGGCTGCAATCTGTTCTGTCATTCCACGGCAGCGGATAATGACTTCTTCCTCCGCCTGTTCATCCATTTCGATTTTAATTTTCATAACCTGTCTCCTTTTCTGTACTGACAGGTACATTATAAAAAACGAACCACCCGGTGTAAATGCTTTTACACCAAGTGGTTCGTTTTCCTATGGTAAGTGGTAAATTTTTTACATAATGCGGCTCATTGCGGAAAGTGCTCTGACAGCGGTCTGCAGATAAGGATTTTCTGTCTCATAGAATTTTCCTTCGTCTGCTTTTTCTGCAAATGCAGGATCTAACGGAATCTTTCCGAATACCGGAAGTGTCAATTCCGCTGCGACATCCTCGATATGGCTCTCGCCGAATAATTTGATCTCTTTTCCGCAGTCCGGACATTTTAAATAGCTGAAATTCTCGATCAGTCCAAGTACCGGAACGTGCATCATCTCTGCCATATTGTATGCTTTTTTAACGATCATCTGTACCAGTTCCTGCGGAGAGGTAACGATCACGATACCGTCGACCGGAAGTGACTGGAATACCGTAAGTGGTACGTCACCTGTTCCTGGCGGCATATCGACAAATAAATAATCAACATCTCCCCATACGGTCTCATTCCAGAACTGTTTTACCACACCTGCGATCACAGGTCCTCTCCAGATAACCGGATCTTCCTCATTGTCCAAAAGCAGATTGACAGACATTACTTTGATACCGTTTTCTGCTTCTAACGGGATCATTCCCTCCTCGGTACCGACAACCTGACCATGTACACCGAGCATTTTCGGGATGGACGGTCCTGTGATATCCGCGTCCATGATTCCCACTTTATAACCAGCCTGTTTCATGGCGCATGCAAGTGATGCAGTCACGAAAGACTTTCCTACACCGCCTTTTCCACTGACAACGCCAATTACTTTCTTTACATTCGAAGATGGATTCATCGGCTCTTTTGCGATTCCGTTTCCACCTTTTGCCTTGCTCGGACAGCCCTCACAGCTCTCCCTGCTGCAGCTTGATGCGCTGCTGCAACTACTATTCTCTGCCATGTCTCATACACTCCTTTTATTTTTATTCATTCTTACAGACATTTTTTATTCTGCCCTGTCTTATCTGCCTGATTCCTGTTCCCGCTTTTTAAATATCTCCTGCAGTGACTCCGTATACGGTGCTCTTGCAATTCCGTATTCTGTGACGATGCCCGCGATCAATTCATGATCTGTCACATCGAATGCCGGGTTGAACACTTTGACGCCCTCCGGTGCCATGCGCTCTTTGTACCACATCTCGGTCACTTCCTCCGCCGGACGCTGTTCAATGTGAATATCAGCTCCCGTCCTGGTGTTCAGATCAATCGTTGAGGTCGGCGCACAGATATAAACCGGGACGTTATAATATTTTGCCACCGCAGCAACCACGGAGGTTCCGATCTTGTTTGCCGTATCACCGTTTGCCGCCACACGGTCACAGCCGACAAATACCGCATTGACCCAGCCGTTTTTCATGACGGTTGCAGACATATTATCACAGATCAATGTGACATCCACTCCTGAGGACTGCAGCTCGAATGCTGTCAGCCTGGCTCCCTGTAACAGCGGCCTTGTCTCATCTGCAAATACTTTAAAGTGATATCCCTTTTCCTCTCCAAGATAGATCGGTGCTGTCGCTGTGCCATATTTGCTGGTGGCAAGCTGACCTGCATTGCAGTGTGTCAGGATGCCGTCTCCCGGTTTCACTAACGTCAGACCGTACTCTCCGATCTTTTTGCAGACACGGATATCCTCCTGCCAGATCTCGACTGCCTCCGCTTTGAGGTATTCTTTAATCTTTGACACATCTTCACCGGCATGTGCCTCTAAAACACCCTGCATACGGTTCAGTGCCCAGCTTAAATTGACTGCCGTCGGTCTTGCAGAATCTAAATACTCTTTTTGTTTTACAAACTCTTCATGAAAAGTATCATAATCTGATGCACTGCCCTGTTTTGCCAGAAGATAGATTCCAAATGCCGCCGCAACTCCGATTGCCGGAGCACCTCTTACCCTGAGCAGGTAAATGGCATCCCAGATCTCTTCCGCTGTCTTTAATGCAATCAGTTCTATGTTTCCCGGCAGCTTTGTCTGGTCAATGATAATGATCGCATTATTTTCATCATCCAGGCGCACCGTATCATAATTCATGATATTGTCATTTTCTTTCTTTTGCTGCATATGAATGACCAATGCCTTTCCTGTTTCTTTTTACACTTCTTTCTATTATACACGCTAAAGATATGATTTTAAAGCCTGCATACGGTACTTTTTAAGATACACAAAAAAGAAGACAGCATCTGCCCTCTGACATTATCTGTCCTCTTCTTTCAATGTCCACTTTCTTCCCTCTGTTTTTATGTACTGCTTTTTCCTCCAAAAAACCTTGAAAAGATCGAAAGTCTCCGCTTTTTTACCTCTTCTTTTTTCGGAAATCTCTCTTCCTCCGAATAATCCGGCACCCAGTCGATGTAAAATAAACGGTCATCCACATCCGTCCTTCCGTTAAAATGCCGGCACATATCCTTGATCACTTCCATCATGGCATCTGCCATCTTCTCCGCATCCTGCGCCATACGGTCACAAAACTCCATTCCGCGGTCCGGTCCCTCTTCTCCCCAGATGCAGTCATCACCGAGTACTCTCAATTTATTCAGACGATCTCTCTGATCCTTGACCATGCTAAAAAAACGACTCACTAAAACATTATGCTCTTCTTTATCCGTATAACACAAAAATTCCTCTAACAATGTACCTTCCGGGAAACCAATCTCGTAATAATCATTGTAAAAACGGCAGATACGTTCTGCTGTTTTCCGGAACAGGATTCCGCTCTGCTGCGGCTCCTTCCAATAATGTGCTTCTGCATCCACAAGTTCTTTGTAGATCTCATCGTATGCCGCCTTGATTTTCGGATCTTTTATCTCACATTCCATCATAAAGTCAAAATTCATTCCCGTCTTCCTCCGCAAAGTTCACTCCAGATCACATTCTTTAAGCGTCTCGTCAGCGATGTTGTTCCCGCATCCTTAAGCTGCATGGTAAGAAGCATCGTAAGCCGGTCTTTCGGGCTGTTGCAAAAATATGCCCCAAGCCAGCCATCCCAGCCGTATTCTCCTATGGAAGTAAACATCGGAGATTTTCCCGGCTCTTTCTGGATTCTCAAAAGGTTTGCATAGGTATATCCGCGGATACCCTCCCAGCACTGGTCTAACACTTCCTGCTGCCATGACATGAGCGAGCCGTTTGTCATGTAATGTACTGTCTGCGGTTTTAAGATCTGTTTTCCCTGATAAGAACCTTCCTGCAGTAACATGGCTGCAAACTTTGCGTAATCGTCCAGTGTAGAGACCAGTCCTGCACCGCCAGATTCAAACGCCGGTACCTGTTTCATCGCATTCATGATACCAAGATGATTTTCCGTATAAAGTTCTAATCCCTGTTCCGTCCTCTGGTATACTTTTGCAAGGCGCTCCTGCTTGTTCTCTGGTACATAAAATGCAGTATCTTCCATGTCAAGTGGTTCAAAAAATTCTTCTTTCAGAAATTCGCCAAAAGTTTTTCCGCTGATGACCTCAATAACCGCCTCAAGCACATCTGCAGAGGTTCCATACTGGAAACTCTCTCCCGGCTGGAACTGAAGCGGTATCAATCCAAGACGGTTTGCAACCTCCTGCGTTGTCATCGCATCCTCCAGATATAAATGTTCTTTGATCCTGTCAAAGAGCTTTTCCGTCTCCATGGAGCAGACACTTGTGACATCCCCGCCGTACATCAGACCGGATGTCATGTTAAGCAGATCACAGATCCTCACCGGCCGGACCGTCGGCACAAGTTTTCCGCCTGATGCCACGATCGCATTGTGAAATCCCGGCAAAAATTCTTCCACGAAAGCTCCTGGATCAAGCAGCCCGCGTTCCATCAAAAGCATGGCAGCCGCAGACGTGACCGGTTTTGTCATGGAATACAGCCTCGCGATCGTATCCCGTTCGTATTTTTTACCAGCTTCAATGTCTGCATATCCGCCGGCTGCAAATGCCATTTCCTGTCCGTCCCGGATCACCACAATATTTGCTCCGGCAATCTCTTCTTTTTCCACTGCTGTCTCTATCAGCCGTTCTAACTTCTGACTTAATTCCTTCATATTCCAAACCCTTTTCCCTGACATATCTCTCTTTTACGCAAGCAATTCTCTTAAATCCTTCTCCTCTGCACTTACAGACCCCTGGATCATTGCAGCACTTCCGCCACCTCTTGCACCTGTTTTTTCACGCAGCAGTGTGGCGATCTCTCTGCAGTCTTTTGTTTTACTTCCTATAATAAAATTATAACCGCCCTCTTCTTTTTCCACAAAAATGCCGCAGATCCCGGCATGCGTTTCCACAAGTCCATTGATGGCGTTACGCATGACCGGAGTATCCAGATCCGTTTCAAATAAAAGTACATTTTCCTGATCCGCCGGGATCTCTTTCATCTTCTGCTCCACCAGCTTTTGCTTTGCCTGCGCCAGCTTATATTTCAGATCCTGGTTGGACTGTTTTAATTTTTCCACAAGTTCTGGCAGTAACTCCTGATTGGCGGAAAGTGTACCGGAAATAGAAGAAATTACCTGTGATTTTTTCCGTTCCTCCGCCAGTGCACGGAACCCACTCAAGATACTGATTCTGACACCACCTTTATAATTAGAAAGACTCTGTACGTTGAGCATGCCGATCTCACCGGTTTTCTTCACATGTGGTGCACAGCATGCACACACATCCACACCAGGGATTGTCACAATGCGCACCTGTCCTTCGATTTCGATCTTGCTGCGGTAATCAAGTGTTTTCAATTCTTCTTTTGACGGATAGGTGATCTCGACCGGAAGATTTTTCACGATCACTTCGTTGACTGCCGTCTCAACTTCACGCACCTCATCCGTAGTTAAAACACCGTTAAAATCCATCGTGACGATATTGTCGCTCAGATGAAACCCGACATTGTCATATCCAAATCTGCTGTGCACAATCCCGGAAAAAATATGTTCTCCGGAATGCTGCTGCATATTATTAAAACGGTGTGTCCAGTCAATGATCCCGTGTACGGTCTCCCCAACAGCAAGCGGTTCTTTTAAGCTGTGTGTGATCACATCTTTTTTGATCTGCACATCCGTCACTTCGATGCCATCTATCGTCCCTTTATCCGGACTCTGTCCGCCCTCTTCCGGGAAGAAAAGTGTACGGTCCAAAATCACATGATAACCGCTCTCCTTCTTCTCCTGGTATGCTTCACAGGATATAACCTTTGCATCAAACTCCACCGCATATGCATCCTGGTCGTATAATTTTTCTGTCATGCTTTTCCTCTTTTCCTACTGTAATACTGGCGTAAAATCCTCAGTGTCTCCGCAGAAAAGTCCTCCTAAAGAAGCTACGATCCTGTTCATCGCCTTCTTTGCAGTCTCAAATTCTTCCGGTTTTAAAGTGACTAGAAATACATTTTCACAGCCATGTTGCTTTGCAAATGCTGCCGTGATTTCATCTTTTGCCGGAATCTTTGTCCATTCGATATCAAGTGTTGCCCCGTCATTTAATCCTATTTCCAGTACTCCTGCATCTTCCCAGATCTCTACCTCATAATCGTCTGTCAGTACCTCATAAATGCTGCGCACCGTCACATTTGCAGGTGCAAAATATAACCATTCTCCCGGTGCAGTGCTCTTTTCTTTTTTAATTTTCTCCGGTTTACTCTGCCGTTTCATCGGATTTTCCTCCGTTTCCTGCTCTACGCTTTAGTATAGCATAATCTGACATTTTTTCTACTTATATTTCCATCTTTTTCTTATATAATGACATGTATACAGTATATGAAAACATACAGGAGGCACACAGTATGGAAGCATCAAATGTTTATTTCACATCTTTTAAGGCAACGGAGCATGAGAATCTGCTCTAGAAACTGCATCGTCTTATGAAAACTGCGGGGTTTGAGACCATCGATTTTACCGACAAATACGCGGCGATCAAAATCCATTTTGAATGGAAGAGCTGCATTGCGCATGCTGTTAAGATTGGACTTGGAAGTGATCAATATAAGCTGATTACGATTTAGTTAGGAATTTTTGTAGATTCGTGGACAAAAGGCGGTCACAGCCGTTAGGCTGTGACCACCTTTTTCTATTTACTGCAGATGCCTATGCTTCTGCTTCTTTCGCATTATCTAATGCGATCAGTTTGGAGATGATCTCCTCGCAGATCTGGGTGACGTTTTTTCCATCTGTGGCAACGGTGATGTCCGCGACTGCTTCATAACGGTCTTTTCGTTTATCCATAAGACCGCTGATGAATTCAACGTTCATGTTATTGTTTAAGATCGGGCGCTCGTCGCTGTCTTTGACACGCTCGTAGATAGTTTCCGGTTTTGCGGTGAGTAATACGACACGTCCATTCTTTTTCATGTGATCGGTGTTTTCTTCTCTCATGACGACACCACCACCACAGGAAACGATCGTCTGTTTTCTTTTCTGCAGCTCGATTAAGGTGTTGCTCTCTAAGTTACGGAAGTATGCCTCACCGTATTCGTCAAAAATCTCAGAAATGGACATGCCCTGTTTTTCTACGATCATCTGGTCCATCTCCACGCGGTCCATCTCAAGTTTATCTTTCAGTTCTCCGGCGATCGTACTCTTTCCGGCTCCCATGAATCCAATCAGGAAGATGTTGTAGTCAAACAGACTCTTTGCCTGGATACGGCGGCTGTTTTTCATGATATATTTGAAAATATCAAGGATCTCTTCCTCGAACTCATTGTCACCGAGTTTGTTCTTTAATGCATCGGTCTGTTTCTTCTCCTGTTCCGGCTGTAAGATTGGAATACCGGTTGCTTTCTTATAAGAAATAATTTCCTGTATATATGACATTCGAACTGCAAGCTGTTCGATGATGATATCATCACATTCTCCAATTTTCTCACGGATCGCTTCTATCTTATCCATTATAATCCTCCCTGTTTTCCGAAGAAAAATGCAATTTTACTCTGTAAAATCTGACCTCTGGTGAGCAGAGGATTTTCCTCCCTGTTTTATAAAAAGCATTATAACAAGATGTGACACATTCCGCAAGCAAAATATTTTAGTGCTTTAAAGTATTTATGTTTTAAAGTGTATAATATCATTTCCGACATGTTTTCTACTCGATCACACCTTTCATATCGCCAAGATATGCATCGACCAGATCCTCTGATACATTTTTTTCAATTGACTCATATACCGGCTTGCAGAGTTCTCTAATCTGTTCATGCATTTCATCATTCAATGAAATAATCTGTGTACCGCTTTCCTCGATTGTCTGGATACGGGATGCGATACGCTCATCCGACTGCTCTCTCGCATATTCTTTCGCTGTCTCCGCAGCCTCTCTGATGATTTCCTGCTGCTCGCCGGTCAGTCCTTCAAAAAACTCATCACTGACGATCAGTGAGATCAGATGCGGCAGATGGTTTGTCTCCACGACATAATCCTGCTGCTCATATAATTTATTAGAAACAATGACCTCATACGGATTTTCCTGCGCATCGATGGTTCCCTGCTGCAGTCCGATATACACCTCGGAAAATGTCATCGGTGTCGGGCTGGCACCAAGCGCTTTCCAATATGCCATGTGATAGGAATTTTCCATGGTACGGATCTTCTGTCCCTTAAAATCAGAGATTGACTGCACATTGCGGTTTGTGGTCATCACACGGAATCCCTGGTCGGCATATCCTAAAAGGACATATCCGGCATCCCCGTATACCTGCTGCATCATGGAAAGGAAATCCGGGTTATCCACATGTTCCCTCACTTCGTCAATTGTTTCGAACACTGCCGGCATATCAAATACTGCAACATCCGGCATAAAAGTCACCTGCGGTGCCGTATTTTGTACCACAAACGGGATATCACCCTCTTTACAGGACTCTAACAACTCTCTGTCTCCGCCAAGTACACTGTTTGGATAAACAGAAATCAGCATCGTCCCGTCGCTCAAACGCTCCACTTCCTCTGCAAATTTTTCTGCATAGATCTGTGTGACCGTATCCTCCGGGCTTGAACTTCCAAGCGGCCACGCATAACGCTGCACTTTTGCCTGATCCTGTGTATCTTTATTCCCGCAGCCACTTGCAAAAAGTACTGCCCCTGCAAGGAAACCGCATAATATCTTTTTCTTACAATTCTTCAAGTTTTCGCCCTCCTTATGAAAGCAGACAGAGACTGATTGCCGGAATAAATGTGATCAGAAGCAGTGCAAGCATGAAATATCCGATCATCGGCATTGCCTTCTTTGCAATCTGCATCATCGGCACATTGGTAAGCGAACTTGCCACAAACAGGTTGACGCCGACCGGAGGTGTGACAAATCCAACCGCAAGGTTTACGATCATCATGACACCGAAATGGATTGGATTCATTCCGACATGTTCCACAATCGGCAGTAAGATCGGACTTAAGATCAGAATCGCCGGGGTCGTATCCATGACCATACCAACAATCAGAAGTACCACATTGATGACAATAAGCAGTACGATCTCATTGGAGAAATGTGTCATGATCCATGCACTGACATCCTGCGGTACCTGCATCAGCGTGAGCACACGCGAAAACGCGGTTGATGTTGCAAGGATAAATAAGATCGGTGCATAGGTTTTCATCGCCTCCACCATAATGCCCCAGATCTGTTTTACTTTAATAGATCTGTAAATGAACAGACTGACAAACAGGGAATAAAATACGGAGATGACAGCCGCCTCCGTCGGGGATGCCACACCGGAATAAATACAGCCAAGCACGATCACGGGGCTTAAGAGCGCCCAGATACTCTCTTTTAAAATGTTAAAGAATCCTTTTGCTTTGAGCTGATCCATTTTCGCCTGGATCTTCTCTCTGTCCTCACCGTGACGGCGGCAGTAATAATATGCGTAAAAGATCAGCAGTGCACTGATCATCATGCCCGGTACGATACCTGCTAAAAACAGGTCACTGACCGATTCACCGGTTGCCATCGCATACATGATAAACGGGATACTCGGCGGGATGATAACGCCAAGACCGCCCGCCACCGCAACGATCGCCGTGGAAAAATCCTTTTCATAACCAAGTTCGATCAAAAGCGGGATCGTCATACTTCCGACCGCAGCAACGGTCGCCGGTGCAGAACCTGAAATTGCTCCATAAAACAGACAGGTAATGATCACTGCACATGGTATTCCCGCTCTTTTGTTTCCAAGGAAATAAACAAATACATCAAATAATTTTTCTGAAATTTTACCGTGCGCCATAAGGATTCCCGCAAGCACGAACATCGGCACTGCAAGCAGCGGGAAACTGTCGATTCCTCCGACCATGGAACGGATGACATACCCTGCACTTGCCGTAAATGAAGCGTCAAATGCGCCCGGCAGCACAGCCACAATTCCAAGTGAAATAGAGATCGGAATTGCGATCACAAGACATATTGCAAAAATAATAAAAACAACAACTGCTGACATCTATTTCTCCTTTCTAACTGTAACACCTGATTTGTCCATATTTGCAGCATCCGCATGCTCCGGATTTTCAACGACTGCCTCCTCGATCACAGAGGCAATATCGCCCTCTTCTAACGGTTTCTTTTCTTTTCCAAGTAAAATGCACCACTCACCAAACCAGCGCTGTACGATGCGGAACGCTGTTAAAATAAAACAGAAAAACGGGGCTGACTGCACATAATACATTGGCAGACCACACGCCGGGCTGACCTGTCCGCTCTCTATCGTTGCTTTTAAATATAGAAAGGAGAAAGGGATCAGATAGACAAAAAATACAAACTCTACCGTGAGATTCGTAATCTTAAAAATCGTTTTTCCACGTTTCGGAAACATTTTGATGAACTGATCAACTTTGATTGAAATGCATTTTCTGGTACAGAGACTTACACTTAAAAATGCAGACCATATAAACAGATATCTGGTGATCTCCTCCGACCACGAAAGCGATACTCCAAGAATATATCTGGAAAATACCTGACACCCCATAATTAACGTCATAGCCGCTAACATGAGAACCATCAGGATTTCTTCAAGACTTTCGTCTATGACATGAATAAACTTTTTCATGCAGTCTTTTCTCCTTCCCTCGTATAACTTTTTTGACATACAGATTCGCTCATTTATTATTATATCCTATCAGTTTTCTCTGTTTTTCCAATGTAAATGTAAAGAAAAAACCGGGTGTCAAAAGGCACTTCATTTGACATCCGGTTTTTGTTACTTATGAGAATTGTCTCGATACGGGACATCCTTTTCAAAAATACGCTTATTACATGCTCTCATGGATCAGATTTAAAACAGTATTTAAATCTGCTGCGTTCATCTGTCCCGGTGCAGATGCTTTTCCAACTGCGCCAAAGGTCAGTGCAGAACCGAATACTTCACCACACAG
>OGOW01002406.1_pt1 | contig 14877 bp, 15 predicted proteins | sample 1552781 | NCBI WGS metagenome assembly OGOW01 (sample SAMEA2580145, study PRJEB22360) | human gut metagenome | biome: human gut; feature: human-associated habitat; material: faeces | place: Denmark | collected 2008/2010
TGTGCATCGAGATCATGGGCAACAAGGCCGGCTGGCTGACCCTCTACTCCGGCATCGCCGGCGGAGCTGACATCATCCTGCTGCCCGAGCAGCCCTACGACATTGACCGCGTCTGCGACGCTGTGGAGCGCCGCGCCCGCAAAGGCTCCAACTTCTCCATCATCGCCGTGGCCGAGGGTGCCATCAACACCGAAGAGGCCAAGATGAAGCGGAAAGAGTGGATGGCAAAGCGCGCCGAAGCCGGTTACGGCGTCACCGCCACCAACCGCATCGCCGCCGCCGTCCAGAAAAAGACCGGCATGGAGACCCGCGTCTGTATCCCGGGCCATATGCAGCGCGGCGGCAGCCCCAGCGCTTATGACCGTGTACTGGCCACCGAGTTCGGCAGCTACGCCGCCAAGCTGGTGGAAGTGGAGCGCTACGGCGTCACCGTCGCCATGGTCAACAACCGCGTCGTCGCCAACCGCCTCGAGGACATCGCCGGTAAGACCCGCAACGTCCCCGAGGGCTGTGAGCTGCTCACCGTCGCCCGCCGGATGGGCGTGAGCCTCGGCTGAGACCCCGAAAATAAAAACACCCCGCTGTTTCATGCAGCGAGGTGTTTTTGTTTTTATGCTTCAGAACGAGCCGCCCGACGAGCCTCCGAAGCCGTCGGAATCGACGGACGAACCGCCGGAGGAGTGAGACTCCTTCTGGGGCGGGTCATAGGTACGCTCCCGGGTGGTGTGGGTGTAGCGGTCACGCTTGACCCGCAGGGTAAAGCCGGGCATGTACTCGTCGGCCTCCGTTTTCTGCCGGGCCGTCTTCATCTGGTGGTAGAGGATGAGGCAGATGAACGCCGAAATGCCGAGAGGGAAGATCATGGCAATGAGCAGGTCTTCCAGGCCGATGTCGTTATCCACATCGATGGGCTCGCCATAGTCGGCATAGTAGTCCAGTGCATCGTCGCACATATCGATATAGGTATAGGCGGCATCCGCCCATTCCTCATCGGAGAGCTCCGGGACGATCTCGTCCTCCTGCTGCTCGATGCGGTAGTCGGTGAAAGCCGTGACGCCCTCGCCGTAGGTGATGGTGACGTACTTGCGGGAGCCGACTGCCAGCAGGAAGAGGATGCCGCTCTGTTCGTCGCCATAGCCGAGGCCGTTGGCGATGTAATAATTTTTCGCGTAGTCGCGCTGGTCGGCATCGCCGATGTCGTCCACCACGAGGAAGTAGACATCCACGTCGTGGCCGTCAGAGGCGCTTTCGGCCTGCTCCTCAAGGTCGGCCAGCGTGTCGGCGTCAAAGACGCCGCACTCGTCCCGCACCAGCGGGGCCGCTGCCCCGGCCGGCAGGGTCAGGGCCATGCAGAGCAGGGCCGCAGCCAGAAGGGCAAACAGTTTTTTGCAATGTTTCATATTCCCGTCTCCCCCTCTCACAGCAGCATGATGAGAGCCGTCAGTATCATCAGCGGGATGCTGATGCCGGCAAACCATGCAGCTACCCTGCCCTTATCCACGGGCAGATCGCCGATGAGCTTGCCGGTCTGGCCGTTCATCGCAAAGAGGAAGTCCTGCTCCTTCCAGCGGGTGTGGAGCATCCAGACCGGCAGCAGGGCGTAGTGGGGTTCCAGCGTCCGGGGGTCGAGCTGCTCCGAGAGGGTCTGGACGCCGGTGTAGCCGCCCAGCGTATCGTGGAGGGCCGCAGCGGTGCTGTTCTTCATCCGGGTCAGGACGCGGGCAGCACACTTCTTGTCGTCCTCGTCGTACCGGTCCGCCAGAAAGCCGGGCAGGTAGGCCGTGGAGAAGGGCTTGAGGTCGCTGTAGTCGAAGGGCTCGATGGCGTCCATATGGGCGTCCGGCATCTTGCTGGAGCCGTCCACCGGCACCCGGACAAAGTCGGCGTCGCCCACGCGGGCCACGTCGAAGTGCCTGGTGGTGGTGACAATGTAGTCGCCCTCACGGTGGCTCTCGCTGATCTCGGCCTTGTAAGCGCCCCGGGCCTCCATCCGGCCATCGTAGAGCCAGAACGGCACATACACGCCCTGGATCTCCTCGATGTGGTTGGACTCTTTGAAGGCTTTGGGGAGGAAGGCTTTGCCCTTATAATACTTCTTCAGGTTCTCGATGGCGGTCTTTTTGTCCATCCGGAAGGGGATGATGTACTCCGGCTTGAGCTTGCCGGAAAGCTGTCCGCCCAGCACGGTGGGGTTGCCGCAGTAGGGGCAGGTGGTGGCAGCTGTTTCGGGGCCGCAGACCAGCTCTGCACCGCAGGAAGTGCAGGTGCGGCTGCTGAGATCTCCCGTCTCCATCTCCCCCCAGACAGGGCCGCTGGACGCTGCCTTTTCGGCGGCTTCTGCGGCCTTATCGGCCTGAGCCTGCTTCTCGCCGTAAAGAGCCTCGACCTGTGCTACATCATAAGTAGAGCCGCAGTAATCACAGCAGAGCTTTCCGCTGGCGCTGTCGAACCGCAGCGGGCCGGTACAGGCCGGGCACTGGTAATTGGTGGTTTCATTCGGCATGGTTCATGCCCCCTTATGCCCCAAAGGGCTTGCCGCATTCCGGGCAGAACTTGGGCAGCCGGGTGGGGTCGGCAGGCTTCCAGCCGCAGTTGGCGCACTGGGCCGCCGGGCGGGGTTTGCCGCACTCGGAGCAGAACTTGCCGCTGTTCCTGGTGCCGCAGCTGCACACCCAGACCGTGGGTGCCTCCGGCTTGGGAGCACCACAGGCCGTGCAGAATTTGCCCGTGTTGCCGCTCTGGCCGCAGGCACACTTCCAGCCCGCGGCGGGAGCCGGAGCGGGCTGTGCCGCCGCCTGCCGGGCCCCCATCTGGTAGAGCGTCTGAGCGTCAGCTCCGCCCGCAGCGGCAGCCGCGTTCACGCCCATAAAGGCCATGGCCGGGCCCGCGCTGGTGTTGGCGGCAGCGGCCCGCATGGCGTCGCCCTGGGCACCCACAAGATGGGCAGCGCCCCGGGTGGGGTCCATGTAGGCGGCATCCCGTTGCATGGCCTTGAGCATGGCCTCGTCTTCCTCGCTGGCCTTGACGCCGGACACGCCGAGGGAGACGATCTCGATGCCGCGCAGCTTGCTCCACTTGCCGGACAGCTCCTGATTCAGGGCCTCGGCCAGCTCGGTGGTATGGCCGGGCAGAGCCGAGTAGCGGATGCCCATCTCGCTGATGCGGGCGAAGGCGGGCTGCAATGCGGTCATCATCTCGGTGCGCATCTGGCCTTCCAGCGCGTCACGGGTGTACTCGTTTTCCACATTTCCGCAGACGTTGGTGTAAAACAGGATGGGGTTGACGATGCGGTAGCTGTACTCGCCGAAGCAGCGGATGCTGACGTCGATGTCGATGCCGGCACGCTGGTCCACGACGCGGAACGGCACGGGGCTGGGGGTGCCGTACTTGTTGCCCATCAGCTCCTTGGTGTTGATGTAATAGATGCGCTGGTCGGTGGCAGCCTGACCGCCGAAGCTGAACCGCTTGCCGATCTCAGCAAAGACTTCGTCGATGTTCTTGGCCAGACCCTCGCTCAGCAGAGAGGGCTGGGTGCCGGTGTTATAGGTGTACTCGCCGGCCTCGGCGCAGAGGTCCACCACCTTGCCCTGCTCCACGATGAGGGCGCACTGGCCCTCGGCCACCGCCACGATGGAACCGTCGGTGATGATGTTCTCGGTGCCGTGGCGGTTGGAAGAGCGCCCGGAGACTTTCTTCTGTCCCTTGACAGCCAGCACCTCCGCCGGGAGAGCACTGCAGTAAAAGTATTCTTTCCACTGGTCGCCCATCACGCCGGATGCTGCGCCCAATGCCGCTTTGACAAGACCCATAAGCCATATCTCCTTTATCTGCCCGTTTTTGCAAATGCAGGCTTTTTTTCAGTATACCACAAAACGCGCCGCGAAAAAAGAAAACCCTTGCATTTTATCCCCGATGGGTGTAGAATACTCCCGACAAACAAATACAGGGGAGCTTGTGGATGCAGGCTGAGAGGGAGTTCTCGAACTTCGACCCTTAGAAATTGTTTTCGGACAGTTTCTGCACCTGATGCGGATAATGCCGCCGTAGGAAGTCATAACACTGTTTATGGATTTTTACAGGAGACGCCGCAGAAGGCGTCTCCTGTTTTTTTGTTGCCAACTGAGGGGGAGCGCCCTGAGTCTGGGTCATGATTTGCGATGGGAAGCCGTGTTCCGGCGTGAGAGGAGGCCAGTGAGCCTCGACCGCTTCTTCCGTTTCCGGCATCTCTGCGCGGGTGCCGGGTCTGTTCGTGTGCGGGAGCGGCGGTCTGCCCCTGCACTTATTTTTTATTGAAAAGGAGCACTCACTATGAAACACTATTCTGCCAAAAAGCTGGCCCTCGCCGGTATGTTCTGCGCTGTCGCTGTCGTGGGCAGCGTCTTCTCCTTCCCGGTCTTCGGCAGCAAATGCGCCCCTGTGCAGCACATGGTCAACATCCTCTGCGCTGTCCTGCTGGGGCCTTACTACGGCGTGGGCGTGGCTTTCGTTGCCTCCCTGCTGCGCAACCTGCTGGGTCTGGGCAGTCTGATGGCTTTCCCCGGCAGCATGTTCGGCGCACTGCTCTGCGGCATCGTCTTCCACAAGACCAATAAGCTGCTGCCCACCCTCGTGGGCGAGGTGTTCGGCACCTCCATCCTCGGCGGTCTGTGCGCCTACCCCGTCGCTATCCTGCTGATGGGCAAGAGCGCCGGTGACATCGCGTTCTACGCCTACATCGTCCCCTTCCTCGTCTCCACCGCCGGCGGTGCCATCATTGCAGGCGCACTGCTGGCCGCACTTTCCCGCGCAGGCGCACTCCGCGCCATGCAGGCCAGCCTGAGCTGATTCGAAGGAGAAGCCATGTTTCGGAACCTCTTTGCCAACGTCCGGGCCAAAAGCCCGCTTGTCCATAACATCACCAACTACGTCACCGTCAACGACTGTGCCAACATCGTCCTCGCCTGCGGGGCGTCCCCCATCATGGCGGATGATGCCGCCGAGGTCGAGGACATCACCTCGCTGTGTGCCGGGCTGAACCTCAACATCGGCACGTTGAACAGCCGCACCATCCCCTCCATGCTGCTGGCGGGACACACCGCCAACCGGCTGGGCCGTCCTGTCGTGCTGGACCCCGTGGGCGCAGGCGCTTCCCATCTGCGCACCGAAACGGCACTGCGCCTCCTGCGGGAAGTGAAGTTCACAGTCATCCGGGGCAACATCTCCGAGATTCGGACGCTGGCGGCAGGCAGCGGCACCACAAAAGGCGTGGACGCTGACACCGCCGACAAAGTGACTGACGAGACACTGGACAAGACCGTGGCATTCGCCAAAGCGTTTGCGGCCCGCACAGGGGCGGTCGTCGCCGTCACCGGTGCCATCGACATCGTGGCCGACGGAGAACGGGCTTTCTGCATCCGCAACGGCCACCCCATGATGAGCGCCGTCACCGGCACCGGTTGTCAGCTCTCTGCCCTGACGGCGGCATTCTGTGCGGCCAACCCGGACAAGCCTCTGGAAGCCGCTGCTGCGGCTGTCTGCGCCATGGGCCTTGCGGGCGAAGCAGCTCACAGCCGCCTTTCCAGGCTGGACGGCAACGCCACCTACCGCAATTACATCATCGACGCGATCTACAACATGACCCCCGAACAGCTCGAGGAAGGAGCACGCTATGAAATGCGATAAACACACCATGCTTCTCTACGCCGTCACCGACCGGGCGTGGACGGGCCGCGAGACCCTCCGCCAGCAGGTGGAAGACGCGCTGAAAGGCGGCGTCACCTGCGTCCAGCTGCGGGAAAAGGAGCTGGACGACGCGGCATTTTTGCAGGAAGCCATGGAGCTTTCCGCCCTCTGCCGCAGCTATGGCGTACCCTTCATCATCAACGATAACGTCGAGATCGCTATAAAATGCCATGCCGACGGCATCCATGTCGGGCAGGAAGATATGGCCGCAGCAGACGTCCGCGCCAAGGTGGGCCCTGACATGATCATCGGTGTGTCGGCCCATTCCGTCGAGGAAGCACAGCTGGCCGTGGCCCACGGCGCGGACTATCTGGGCGTCGGCGCGGCATTTTCCACCCACACCAAAACCGATGTGGATGTCCTGCCGGAGGGCAGACTGAAAGAGATCTGCGACTCCGTGGATGTGCCGGTCGTGGCCATCGGCGGCATCCATAAAGACAATATCCTCAAGCTCAAAGGCTCCGGCGCGGACGGCGTGGCTCTCGTGAGCGCGATCTTCAGCGCCGAGGACATTGAGGCTGAGTGCAAAGAGCTGAAGGCACTGACAGAACAAATCATCTATAGCAATTCAACTTTTTAATGCAACAGCAACAGCGTTGAATTGCATATCGCAAATATGCTGTTTGAATGTTGCACGAATTTCTTGACTTGCGATAAAGGAGCAAACCCATGAAAACTGCACTTACCATCGCGGGCAGCGATTCCAGCGGCGGCGCCGGCATTCAGGCCGACCTCAAAGCCATGACCATGAACGGCGTCTTCGCCATGAGCGCCATCACTGCCCTGACGGCCCAGAACACCACCGGCGTATCCGGCATCTTCGAGGTCAGCCCCGAATTTCTGGCCCAGCAGATAGACGCCGTCTTCACCGACATCCGCCCCTGCGCCGTCAAGATCGGCATGGTGTCCTCTGCCCCGCTCATTGAGACGATCGCCGAGCGTCTCCGCTTTTACAAGGCGGAACACATCGTCGTGGACCCCGTGATGGTAGCCACCTCCGGCTCTGATTTGATTGCATCGGATGCCGTGCGCACCCTGCGCCGGGAGCTGTTCCCTCTGGCCGAGGTCATCACGCCCAACCGGCACGAGGCCGAAGTGCTGTCCGGCCTGCACATCTCGGGCCGTGCCGACATGAGCGCCGCCGCCCGGGCCATCGCCGCCGACTGCGGCTGTGCCGTCCTGCTCAAGGGCGGCCACAGTGACACCGACGCCGACGATCTGCTCACCTTCCCGGATGGCACGGAGATCTGGTTTCCGGGTAAGCGTATCGCCAACCCCAACACCCACGGCACGGGCTGCACTCTGTCCAGTGCCATTGCGGCCAACCTTGCCAAAGGGTTTGCGCTGGAAGAAGCGATCGCCCGGGCCAAGGCTTACCTGACCGACGCGCTGAACGCGCAGCTCGATTTGGGCCGCGGCTCCGGCCCGCTGGACCACACTCTGGGCGGCGTCGGGGTCGAAAACTGGATGCACGGCGTCCCGGACGCTGTTCATAAATAAAGAGAGCGTATTTTCGGAGGATTTTCAAATGCAGACTTACACCACACAGATGGATGCCGCCCGCAAGGGCATCGTCACGCCCCAGATGGAAACGGTGGCCAAGAAGGAGTACCGCACCGTCGAAGAGATCCGTCAGCTGGTCGCTGAGGGCAAGGTCGCCATCCCGGCCAACAAGCACCACGAGTGCCTGAACCCCGAGGGCATCGGCTCCATGCTCCGCACCAAGATCAACGTCAACCTCGGCGTCTCCCGCGACTGCAAGGACTACAACATCGAGATGCAGAAGGTCATGAGCGCCGTCAACATGGGCGCAGAGGCCATCATGGACCTCTCGAGCCACGGCAATACCCAGCCCTTCCGTCAGAAGCTGACCCACGAATGCCCCGTCATGATCGGCACTGTGCCGGTGTATGACTCGGTCATCCACTATCAGCGCGACCTCGCCACCCTGACGGCACAGGACTTCATCGACGTGGTGCGCCTGCACGCAGAGGACGGCGTGGACTTCGTCACCCTCCACTGCGGCATCACCCGTAAGACCATCGAGCAGATCCGCAAGCATAAGCGGAAGATGAACATCGTCAGCCGCGGCGGCTCGCTGGTATTTGCATGGATGTGCATGACCGGCAACGAGAATCCCTTCTATGAGCACTTCGACGAGATTCTGGACATCTGCGAAGAGCACGACGTCACCATCTCTCTGGGCGATGCCTGCCGCCCCGGCTGCCTCGCCGACGCCACCGACGTCTGCCAGATCGAAGAGCTGGTGCGTCTGGGCGAGCTGACCAAGCGGGCCTGGGCGCACAACGTCCAGGTCATGGTGGAAGGCCCGGGCCATGTGCCTCTGAACCAGGTCGCCGCCAACATGGAGATCCAGAAGACCATCTGCATGGGCGCACCTTTCTACGTCCTCGGCCCCCTCGTCACCGACATCGCCCCCGGCTATGACCACATCACTGCTGCCATCGGCGGCGCTGTCGCGGCCATGAGCGGCGCGGCCTTCCTGTGCTACGTCACCCCCGCCGAGCATCTGGCTCTGCCCAATGTGGACGACGTCAAGCAGGGCATCGTGGCTTCTAAGATCGCCGCCCACGCCGCCGACATCGCCAAGGGCATCCCCCACGCCCGGGACATCGACGACAAGATGGGCGACGCCCGCCGCGTCCTCGACTGGGATGCGCAGTTCGCCTGCGCCCTCGACCCCGAGACGGCAAAGGCCATCCGTGACGCCCGCCTGCCCGAGGACGACCACAGCGACACCTGCTCCATGTGCGGCAAGTTCTGCGCCGTCCGCAGCATGAACAAGGCTCTGGCCGGTGAGTACATCGACATCCTGTAAGCTGCTGTAAAACCGATATTTTCATCGCTTTTGCGATTTTTCTTCTCCATTGCCGCCCGGTACAAAAGCCGGGCGGCTTTTTGCGTCTCAGCGAGACGGTTTTTATGTACAAAATGAATCCGGCATGATATACTGGACGAGCAGGGCATTTGAGGTGGTCAATTTCGTGGCAGCCACACGCCGATGGTAACGACAAGGGCTTTCGCCCTGAGAGATGCAGGAGAACGCCACGCCTGCCAAATGCTTTTCGAGGGGGGACGGTTCCGATGCCGTCCCCCATTCCTGTTTTTGCACACAAAAAGACCTGCACGATTTGCTAAATCTCAGCTTTCGTGCAGGTCTTTTGTGCAGTTGCGCCAGCAGGAGTCGAACCTACGATGGGGGAGTCAAAGTCCCCTGCCTTACCGCTTGGCGATGGCGCATCATCGTTATTTTTCTTGTCTTTGAATCATCAGGTAGCCTTATTGGTCACCTTATGATTTCAAATTTAACAGGAATCATGTGTGTTTTCAAAAAGATTGCTATACTATTTTAACTGAACTTTCCTACTGTGTCAAGAAAAAAGGCTATCTTCTTTAGACTTTTTGTCCCAAAGGTCACCTTATCATAAGGCTGCCGCATCCGGTTTCATTCCGATGCAACAGCCTTTTTGTTTTATTCCTCTTCCTTACGTTCTTTGATATAAGAAATCAAATCATACACCAACCGCTTTTCCTGTTCGTTCATGCCGCGCAATACGATTTGCTCCTGCGATTCAAGGCCCAGAATATCGTCCGTAGTCGTATGAAACAGTTGTGCAAGGGCTATCAGGTATTGTGCAGTCGGTGCAGAAAGCTCCATTTCCCAGGCGTTGACACTGGCGCGCGTGACACCCAGCTTACGAGCAAGGGCAGCTTGCGAAAGCCCGGCATTCTCCCGAAGACGCTTGATGTTGTCTGAAATCATGTTTTCACCTTCCTGCATCTACTTTACTATACAGTCTTTGATATTAAATTATCCAAATCTGTATAGTTTAGTTGACATCCAGTCAGGCAAAGCGTACAATGAAAGTACGGGTATTCACCTTAAAGGAAAGGAATCATAACATGAAACGAAAAATTGCCTTGGTGGTTGGCTCAACCTTTTTGTGTGCGAGCATTCTTTCTGACTGTGCTTCAACAAGCCCTGTTGACAAATATCTTCGCTCCGTTGATAAGGGTGATAGTGAAGCCGCATCTCAGATTTACAGTGAAGAAATCAAAGATAACAATGAAGATAAAGAGTCTCTACAAGCCAAACTGAAAGAGCGCATGGACTCTGTCTATGAAGATTTTAAGTCTGGCAAAATCACTTCTGATGAAGCAAAAGAGAGGCTAAAAAACTATAAAGAGTATGACACCTCTTCTGTCTACGCCTTTACGACCATCAACAAAGTAACGGCTCTGCAAAAATCCAAAGACGCCTATTCTGACGCAGAAAAGGCCGAAAACGATGGAAATTTGGCCAACGCTATCACAAACTATAAAAAAGTTATCGAGGATGACCCGAATCACGAAACCGCGCAAGCAAAGGTTTTACAACTAAGTGAAACCTATACCGAAACGATGAAAGCACAAGCTCAACACGAAGCTGATTCAAAGGATTACGATAGCGCGATTAGCACTATCAGTATATTATCTAGTGTTGTTGGCAACACCGATGAACTCAAGGCTCTTGCTGAACAGTACAGTGAGCTTAAAAATTATCAGTATATCAAAGTTGTATGTACAGATAAAGGTCAGCTTCCAGAAAATCTTGATAAATGGCGTTTTAGTAACTATGTCACATTTGTTTTCGAATTAACCAACAATAGTGAAAAGGCCATCAAAGGTGTTCAAGGTGTTTTACATATCAATGATTTATTTGGCACTTCTATTATGGATGTTGGCTGTGATTTTACAGGACACACAATTCAGCCTGGCGAAACCTATACCAACAAAGATTTAACCTACGAGGTTAATGAGTTTATGGACACAGATATGAAACTTTACAATGAAGACTATTCTGACTTAAATTTTGAGTACGAACCCAGCACGATCGTATTCACCGATGGAACGAGCATCGTTTTGTCTTAAAGGGAGGTTTGCAAAATGAAAAAGAGAGTATTTGCTGTTGCAATCGCTTTTATGCTACTTCTATCTTCTGTCTCAACAGCTGCATATGCTTCTGATGGATTCAACAAAGCCGTTTTTGACAATGCACCGGATGTCTTTGTTGTAAAAGACGATATGACTGGCGATCTTTCGGCAGCATCCGATTCCCTGCTCGGAGATAAAGGCGTTGCTATTCCCGAATCTGGCGGCGGATATGTCGTAGTGTATTCTGGTGTTGCTATTTCGGACACAATAAACACAAACTCTCTTCTTTTCAAGTATTATGCAAACCATTGGGCATTTATCGACAGCGTTATTATAAAAGTTGGTAAAAGGCGCTACAGATTCGATGAAATCAGCGTCAATCGAGAAGTCCTTAGCGATGCATCAATCAGCGAGGCGGCATTTATAGATTTAACCAGTGATGTCATTCCATTTATGACCTATCTGATTGAGCATCGCGATGAAACTGTAAAAGTTCGTCTGCAAGGAGAAAACAGAGATATAGATTTTGTTCTTACTGATGATATGAAAAACGGCATTATCAATATCTATAATCTCTTTGTTGCCGGTGGCGGTACTAATAAAGCAAGTATCCAAAAGATGAACGCTGCAAGTAAAATCGTCGTGACAGTTGGACAGGATTAACTTCTAGACAGCAATTTGCAATTATCTCGCTCTGCAAATTAGAGCAAGATTTTAATCATCACATTTTCCCGTTTCCACAAGCCCGCCGGGCGGTTCCACCCAAATTTTCTGAGCCGGGCAGGCAAATCCCGTCCTTGCCAGCGTCTCACCGATATGATATACTTGCACTGTAAAAGTTTTTCTGTTCAGCGCGTGACGCAGAAAGGAGCGCGGCTTATGGACCATATCATTCTCGGCATCATTTTTCTGGTATGGGGCGCGGCGGACATCCTCCACTTCGAGCTGCCCGGCATACTGGGCAAGCGGCTGAAATCTGCCAGCGCCGAGGAACGCCGCCTCTGGCAGAGGCTTCTGGGTGTGCTGGAGCTCATCGTAGGCGGCGGGCAGCTGCTGTTCTACTTTTTCTCCGACAATCAGACCGTCACCAGCATCATCCTCGCGGTGATGATACTCGCCGCCGTCTGCATCCTCGGGCCGTACTACCACTGGCGGAAGCAGGAAAAAGAGAACACACAGGAATGAATCACGGGAGGAAACAGTATGGGGCCCTGGTATTACGAAGTCGTGAGCTTTGACGGCGATTACGTCAACCTGCGCCGCACCGACATCGAGAGCGACGAGCTGAACCCGGTGGCACTGGCGCTCCTGCCGCCGGAAATCGACGTGGGCAGCAAGCTCAAGTGCGAATATTTCCAGTACGAGATCATCGGCTGACAAAACGAAACGCCGCCCGTTCGGGCGGCGTTTCTGCATCTTCTGATAAAGTTATACGCGCTCGGCCACCAGCTGGAAGCCTGCCTTGGTGAGCTCCTGCCGGATCTGCTCGATCTGGGCGTTGTCGCGGGTCTCGAGAGTCAGCTTGAGGAAGCAGCTGGAGATGGGCATATTGGGGTCGGAGCCGTCGTGGAGGACGGACACCACATTGCTGCCGCAGCGGGAGACGATGTCGGCCACCTGCTGCAGCTGGCCGGGCTTGTCTTCCAGCGCGATGGTCAGGTTGGCCTTGCGGCCGCTCATGACGAGGCCGCGGGTGATGACGCGGTTGAGGATGTTCACGTCGATGTTGCCGCCGGAGACGAGGCAGACGACCTTCTTGCCCTCGATGGGCAGCTTGTGGAAGAGCGCCGCCGCCACAGGCACTGCGCCTGCACCCTCGGCCACCAGCTTCTGGTTCTCCATCAGGGAGAGGATGGCGGCTGCGGTCTCGTCCTCAGTGACAGTGACGATGTCGTCCACATACTCCTCGCAGAGCTTATAGGTCAGCTCGCCGGGGGTCTTGACCTGAATGCCGTCTGCGAAGGTGGAGACGGCAGAGAGGGTCTGGTATTTGTGCTCATGGAGGGAGCGATACATGCTGGGTGCGCCCTCGGCCTGCACGCCGTAGACCTTGACGTCGGGCTTCAGGCTCTTGATGGCGAAGGCCACGCCGGAGATGAGTCCGCCGCCGCCCACAGGCACGATGACGGCATCCACATCGGGCAGCTGGTCGAGAATTTCGAGGCCAATAGTACCCTGACCGGCGATGACCTGCTCGTCGTCGTAGGGGTGGATGAAGGTCATGCCCGTCTCTTCCTGCAGCTCCACGGCCTTGTCGTGGGCGTCGTCGTAGGTGCCGGGTACGAGGCAGACCTCCGCACCGAGGTTCTTGGTGTTCTCCACCTTCATGATGGGCGCGCCGTCCGGCATACAGACGATGCTCTTGATGCCGCGGCGGGTAGCGGCCAGCGCCACGCCCTGTGCGTGGTTGCCCGCCGAGCAGGCGATGACGCCCTTGTCGCTCTCTTCCTTGGAGAGCTGGCTGATCTTATAATAAGCGCCGCGCACCTTGAAGCTGCCGGTCACCTGCAGGTTTTCGGTCTTGAGGTAGAGCTGGCAGTCCTTGGAGAGCCGGGGTGCCTCGATGAGGTCGGTCTTGCGGGCTACGTCCTTGAGGACAAAGGCGGCGTGGTAGATCTTATCCAGTGTCAGCATATCGTTTTTCCCATCCTATCTCTGTTTATCCATCCCGGCACACGGGCTATTTTTATTGTTAAAGACAGGATTTAGTATAGTTTACATAAATTGATTTGTCAAATGAATCTATTTCACACCTTAAGGCAGAAAGCGGAATTTGCTGACATCGTATTATAGAAACCCCGCCGCCATTCACCAAACAGTGAACAGCGGCGGGGTATTACCACTTTATCCTATTACTTTCCGGTAAACTCAAATCTCCGCGAGGATAGCGTCACCCATGGCGGTGCAGCCGAGGCAGGTGCAGCCCTCGCTCATGTTGTCGGCGGTGCGCAGGCCCTTGTCCAGCACCTTATTCACCGCGTTCTCAATGGCGTCAGCCTCCTCAGCCATACCGAAGGAGTAGCGCAGCATCATGGCGGCGGAGAGGATGCAGGCGGTAGGGTTGACGATGTCCTTGCCCGCGATGTCGGGGGCAGAGCCGTGGATAGGCTCGTACAGGCCCCGGGTGCCGTCGCCCAGACTGGACGAGGGGATCATGCCGATGGAGCCGGTGATCATGGAAGCTTCGTCGGAGATGATGTCGCCGAACATGTTCTCGGTGACGATGACGTCGAACTGGCTGGGGTCCTTGACGACCTGCATGGCACAGTTGTCCACGAACATCTCGCTGTACTCCACCTCGGGGTACTCAGCCTGCAGGCGGTGCATGACCGCACGCCAGAGGCGGCTGGTATCCAGCACGTTGGCCTTATCCACGCAGCAGAGCTTCCTGCGGCGCTTCATGGCCGTCTCGAAGCCGATGCGGCCAATGCGCTCGATTTCATGCTCCGAGTAGGGCATGGAATCCACTGCCTGCTTCTCGCCGTTTTCCAGCGTGTAAGTCTCGTGCTTGCCGAAATAGACGCCGCCGATGAGCTCACGCACAATGATGAAGTCGATGCCCTTTGCCACGATCTCGGGCTTGAGGGGGCTGGCCGGGGCCAGCTGGGGCCAGATCTTGGCCGGGCGGTTGTTGGAGTAGAGGCCCATGCCGGCGCGGAGGCGGAGCAGACCCTTTTCGGGGCGCTGCTCACCGGGCAGACCCTCCCACTTTGGGCCGCCCACTGCGCCCAGAAGGACGCTGTCGGCCGCGAGGCACTTGTCCAGCTCATGCTGGGGCAGCGGGTCGCCGTACTTGTCGATGGCCTCGCCGCCCATCGCGGCGTCGGTGTAGTGGAAGGTGTGGCCGTACTTTTCGGCCACCTTATCGAGAACGCGGAGGGTCTGCTTCACGATCTCGGGGCTGGAGCAGTCGCCCCAGATGACAGCAATGTTTTTTTCCATTCTTATGGGCATCCTTTCTTCGATTGGGCAGCGATTTATGACAGGGTCCTTGCTTTTGGGTGGGCGTGTGCGGGGTTAGAGTTTTCTTTAAGTGGGATCGCGCGCTGGTAGCGCGGGGGATGTTTTCTCTTTTGGTCAAGCGGCTTGCGCTCCGCGCGGGTCAGAGCGCAGGGCTGGTTTTTTCTTTGAGCTGGTTCTCGCGCTGGTGGCGCGGGGCTGGTTTTTTCTTTCGGTCAAATGGCTTTGCGCTCCGCGCGGGCCAGAGGTAGGGAGGGGTGT
>OGOW01002418.1_pt1 | contig 14825 bp, 7 predicted proteins | sample 1552781 | NCBI WGS metagenome assembly OGOW01 (sample SAMEA2580145, study PRJEB22360) | human gut metagenome | biome: human gut; feature: human-associated habitat; material: faeces | place: Denmark | collected 2008/2010
TGTCACATCGAGAGCGGTTGTCGGCTCATCGGCCAGAACAACACCCGGAGACATAAAGGTTGCCAGTGCAATGATCGCACGCTGTCTCATACCACCGGACAGCTGGAATGGAAATGACTCCAGAACATCCGGGGAAAGATTCAGTTCTTTCAGATAATCAGCAACTCTTGCCAGAGTTTCCTCCGGTTTTTCATTCTTTTTCTGGTCCTTTGGAATAGAATCCAGAAACTGTGTTTTCAGACGAACGATCGGGTTCAGAACACTCTGTGCAGCCTGTGGCACATATGCGATATTGTTCCACCAGGTGTCACGAATCTTTCCAGATTCGAATGAATATTTCTTTCCGTCTTTTTCACCTTCCAGAACAACACGCCCCTGATCGATCACCAACGGATAGTCAACAATATCATAAAGAGTGTTCAGCAGGGTGGTTTTACCACATCCGGACTCGCCTGCGATGCCGAAGATCTCATTGTCTTTAATCTCAAAGTTAATGTCCTTGAGTACGTGTACATCACCGTCTATTGTCTTATAAGACGTTGACAAATTCTCGATTTTCAGCATACCTATCACCTGCCTCTCTTCTTAGCCTGATAATCGTTGTAACCTGTAATCAACATGAACAGGCCAACAAATAAGATAACGGTTGCAACAATCGGAGAACCGATCCAGAGCCATCTCTTAGCAAGGACTGCATTGTATCCTCTTGCCCACTGAATCATGTTACCAAGAGAAACCAGGTTTCCCGGTGACAGACCCAGAACGGCCAAACTGGATTCTGAACCAATTGCACTCAGTGTTGCATTCATAAAGTTGGAAAGTGACCAGGACAGTGCGAACGGGAGAATCTCCGTTATAACGATCTGTAAGGTACTTTCACCGGAGAAACGTGCTGTGTGAATAAAGTCACGCTCTTTGATTGTCAGAGCCATGGAACGGATCTGACGGCTTGGCCATGCCCAGGCGAATAGTGCAAGAACAAGTGCCATAACAATTACAGTAGAGCTTCCTTTCATCAGGGAAGTCATCATGATCAGAATCGGCAGAGACGGGATTACTACGAAAGTATCCGTGATAATCATCAGCACTCTGTCCAATGCGCCGCCTGCAAAACCTGCAAGCAGACCAACCAGAACACCCACAACAGTACCAATAGTAGCTACGATCAGACCAATCATCAAAGAATTGTGAATGGCTTCGATCAGCAGCCATACAATATCCTGTCCCATACTGGTAGTTCCAAGCCAATGTTCAGCAGAAACTCCCAGATTATTCGGGTATGTATTATAGGTAAACGGATTTGTATGTGGGATAAAATATACTACGAACCCAATGATCAGGAAAAAGCAAGTAGAAATCAAGCCTGCTTTTAAACGAAAATTGGCTGTTTTCCAAAATTTCTTCATGTCTGTCCCTCCCTCTTATCAGCCGTACCGGATTCGCGGATCGATGAACGGGTAGATCAGGTCCACAATTAAAGTTGCTGAAGCAATCGCTACGATGGAAATCGTAATACAGCCAAGGATCATATTATAATCCGACTGCAGGATCGCGGCCTGAATCAGAGAACCGACTCCAGGGTATCCGAAAATAATCTCGGTCATGATGGAACCACCGAAGACACCACCAAGGCTCATTGCCAGTGCTGTGATCTGGGTCAGAATGGAGTTACGCATTACATAGTTTTTGCCGATAGCGAACTCGGAAAGTCCACGGAAACGGGCATAACGTACATAATCTTCTTCTGCTGTGGTGCTCGCCAGAGATTTCATGGAGATGATCCACCATCCGGTACCAAGTAACAGCAGTGAGATTCCCGGAAGGATAGAAGCCTTGACCACTGAAGCGATCCAAGGACCAAATCCACCTTTAGTATTGATAACTGCCTGCAACGGGAACCATTTTAATATAAATGCAAATACAATCTGTAAGATCAACGCTACCAGGAAGTAAGGAATCGGGTAAATAAAAATTGCAATTGCTTCCAGAATCTTGGATGAAGTTTTATTTTTCCGAAATCCTGCCAGAAGACCGATCAGGTTACCTACGATCCACGCAATAAATGTGGAGGTCAGACATAAGATCAGAGTATACGGAAGATATCTTCCGATAATTTTTCCAACCGGCTCCGGATAACTCAGCAGTGACGGACCAAAGTCAAAATGCAGCAGACCGTGCCACAGGAAATAACCATACTGTTGCAGCAACGAGCCATCAAGTCCAAACTGCACACGCAGGCTGCTACGAAGGGCTTCCATCTCGGCTGGATCCATGTTACCGGAACGTGACTGAATCTGTGCGATCATGTTTTCAACAGGATCTGACGGAAACATACGTGGAATGAAGAAGATAAAGGTAACACCGATCAGGATAGTCAGCGCCCATGCAAGCACTCGCTGCAGAAAGAATTTTTTAAATTTCATACACAGCACTCCTTTACTACTATTTCTACACAAAAGGGACGGATCGTAAGCTTTTCTTACAACTCCGTCCCTTCTGATATTTCAGCAAATAACTCTGTCAGTTTTTGCTGTTTTCATCATTTTGTTACTGTTCCTAAAGACTTAAAGGATTAAGCCTGTGTAGCAGTGATATTTGGAAGCATGTATTTGAAGCAGCTCCACCACCACCATGGACCATTGTACGGGTTGTCCGCATTCGGATAACCTTCCCAGTAAGTTGAGTTGGTCGGAACGAATTTTGTACCAGAGAGGAAGTTGATTTCCGGCATATCTGTTACACATTCCTTAAGGAATTCAGTATGCAGTTCGTAAGATCTATCACTTTCCGGATCAGTATTAGCAAGTTCGTGAAGTATCTCTGTAACTTTTTCGTTATTCCAACGAAGTCCCTGACCAGAACCAGTTTCGCCTAAAGGTTTGATCAGATCACCATCAAATCCGCTGATTGCAGAGTAGAAGTCTTTCAGGATACCACCGGATGGCCAGTAACCAGCGATCTGGTAGTTACCCTTTCCACCGTCTACATCCCATGTTGCGGAAGATTTGGATGCGATTGAACACTGGAAACCGAATTTTGTCAGCTGGTTGTAAGCTGCCTGTACACCACGTGCTTCCTGGAACTCAGTATCTGCCAGATAGCTCATTTCAAAGGTGAAAGGTTTGCCTTCATAATTCCATACACCATTTACTTTTTCAAGACCGGCTTTTTCAAGCAGTTTTGTAGCTGCTTCTTCATCATGTTTCCACCAGCCTGCACCAAACATGGTAATCAGTTCTTCATCTGTTCCTTCGATGCCCAGAGAATCAGCCATACGTTTTGCATAACCGGTATCATAAGGTTTGAAGGTTGTTCCATCGCCAAGATCCAGTTCAAAGTTTTCCAGCCAATCCTGCATTGGGATTGTGTAGGTTTCCTGCAGGAACTGTGTATTGTTCATTAACGGGATCGGAGCCGCACGTCCTGCTCCGGAGAACGTGTTCATGGAGATCTCATCAATATTAAGTGCTAAGCAGATACCCCAACGGAAGTCTGCATTGTCATACGGTGCGCCCTGACCATGTGAGAATACAATTCCTTTTGCACCCGGATCGTCTGGGTTTGCATATGGGAAATCCTTGTACCAGCAGTTAATATTGTCGTTAGAAGCTTTCATGGTTTCAAACTCTTCCAGTGTTACTTCACACAGCAGGTCAACTTCGTTGTTGATCATAGCCATCTGTTTTGTGGTAGAGTCTGCGAATGTACGGAACCATACGTATTTCGGTGGTGTAGCATTTTCAGCGTACTCATACTGAGTGGATCCTGCAACACCAAGTGTGCTGTCCTTCCAGTCATCACGCAGTTCATACAGCACCCAGTCACCTAACTTATCGTAATCTTTTACAGTGTAAGGACCTGCCACTACAGGATCTTCATCCTTGAATGTAGTAACATCGGACTGTTTTGAATAAATATGTTCCGGAACGATACGGTAATCAGTTCCCCATACAGTGATACCATATCTCTGTACGAAACGTGGGAATGATTCTTTCATCTTAAACAGAACTGTGTAATCGTCTACTTTTTCTACTGAATCAATGTACAGGTTTGTTGCTGCACTGGCATTGATTCCGTCATTTTCTTTAATCATATTGAAAGTGAAGACAACGTCATCCGCTGTTACGTCTTCACCATCGGACCATTTGATACCCTGACGAACTTTTACTGTCCACTCGGTAAAATCATCATTGGACTCAGGCATGCCATCAGCAATCTCGCCCCACTGTTCACCTTTTGCGGTATCCATTTCCCACAGATGAGCACTCATCAGCTGATGAATACCGAATCCCATCTGGGTACCTGTCATGTAGCTATTAAACTGACCAGGTACATCTGTTGGGGACTGACACTCAACGATCAGTGTCTCGGAACGAGGAGTTCCTACTTCTGTAGTAATACCTTCAGATGCTGCTGTTCCGCTTCCGCCTGAACTGTCATCTGTAGAAGTTGTTCCACTGGAATCCTTAGATCCGCCGGAACTGGAATCACTTCCGCCACCGCCACAGCCGGCTAACATACCAACTGCAAGCGTAGCTGCTGTTAAAACTGCAACTATTTTTCTTTTCATCTCTTTCCCTCCCTTTAGGTCTTGAAAATAACTCAGACAACATCATATTCGTCAATCTTCTGTTGTCTCTATATAAATTTTCCTTCTGCCCATACTACTTTTTTCAGAAAAACTCTGCTGGCGCCTACCGTATGAACACGAACGAAAATCTACATTCCTTCACAATTTTTCTTAATATTGTGTTTCGTCATAATAACTACGGAATCTTTTGTTTCGCTCACGACATTATATAGTTTGTCACCCCACCGTCGTGAACATTTCGCACAATACCCTTCACTTTTCCTTGTTATTCTGGTGATTTTGACGTATTGTTTAAATGTTGTTTCGTCATGTTTATATATTATACCATTATTTTATAAAAATCAAGTACAATTTAACCAATTTCAAAAAAATCCGCTTTGGTTTCTTTCCCCAAAGCGGATTTTTCTGTTTTTGTCTATATTTCATTATTTTTCTTTGCTTTTTTCGCTCTTTTTCGTCAATTTGCGAACAATCGCCAGGCATCCAAGAAGTGCAATCAGGTTTGGAAGTACCATTAAACCATTGAACATATCTGCCATATCCCATACCAGATCTACTTTCAATGTGGATCCGATGATTACGCAGATCACAACGATCACTGCATAAACTTTTACTGCACCATTTCCGAACAAATGCCGAACATTCACTTCACCGAAATAATACCATCCGACAATTGTAGTAAAGGCAAAGAACAGCATACACAATGCAATAAAGATATTTCCAAAGTTACCGAATCCTACGTTGAATGCACTCTGTGCCAGTTCAGAACCTGTCTGTCCGTTACCAAGTACTCCGGTGGACAGGATAACCAGAGCTGTCAGTGTCAGAATAATAAATGTATCGATAAATACACCCATCATTGCGATGATTCCCTGATCACACGGATCCTTAACCTCCGCTGTTGCATGTGCATGTGGTGTGGAACCCATACCTGCTTCGTTGGAGAAAAGTCCTCTCGCAACACCGAAACGCATCGCTTTCTGAACCGTTACACCAAGTGCACCGCCTGCAATTGCCTGTGGTGCAAAAGCACCCACAAAAATGTCTTTGAATGCAGTTCCAACTCCCGGAAGATGCATCACCAGGATCACAAGGCAGCCGATGATGTATAACAGTGCCATGATCGGAACGATTTTTTCTGTAAAGCTTGCGATTCTCTTGATACCGCCAATAAAGATGATGCCGGCAATCACTGCCACACAGATTCCCACTGCCAGTTTCGGTACATGGAATGCATTGTTAAATGCTGCACCGATAGAGTTGGACTGTACCATATTTCCCATAAATCCCAGGGCCAGAATGATAGCTACAGAAAAGAAACCTGCCAGGAATTTTCCAAATCTGCCCTTGAATACGTATTTTATATAATATACCGGGCCTCCTACATAGTGTCCGTTTTCCAGTTTTCTTGTATGCTGTGCCATAACAGCTTCCGCATAGATGGTAGCCATTCCGAAGAATGCACTGACCCACATCCAGAAGATGGAACCCGGCCCTCCGGATGCAATCGCTGTTGCTGCTCCGGCGATATTACCGGTTCCTACCTGGGCGGCAATCGCTGTTGTCAGAGCCTGAAAAGAACTGAGACCATTTTCTCCTTTCCCGCCATGCAGCGAAAAATTACCAAACAATGCTTTCATTCCGGCACCAAACTTTCGTATCTGAATAAATTTCAGGCTGAACGAGTAAATGATACCGGCTCCCAGAAGCAGGATCAGCAGTGCATAATCCCACAGAAACGTATTGACACACTCAACTACTTTTGTAACAAATTCCATGTTTTTTCTTCTCCCTCACTTTTTCTTACGTTTCAAGCCAATACCAAAGAATGCGCCGGGGCACATCCTTGCAGAGCGTTTTTTATTCACCTGAAACCAGTACAGCGTTTCCGACAAAAAAGGTCCCGGGGAAATCCCCGGGACCTGATACTTCCATAACTGTTCTGCGCCTTTGCAGGTTCTGTTCAGAATTGTTATTCATTATCCACTCGAAACACAAAAAACAACTGCGACATGCCGCTTTTCTTTTTTGTATCTTTCACACTGTCCTTTTGCCTGAGAGATTCGCAGATCACAGATCTGCTTTCACCTTCGGCACCCATCTTTGGGATTCTCCAGAGGGCCATCCGGTTACAGTCCCGTCCGTTTTTCACGGACACCTGAGAGTATTATTCCTTCGGCGGGCTTTCGCCTGCTTTCCTGCAACCTTCTATTGGCTCGATATGTAGTTTCATTAATGCTTTTATTATAAGGAGCCGGATTGCTGTTGTCAACCCGGCTCTTTATTTTTATAACACTTTACCAAAGTATTATATAAAAATCGTTATTTTCTTTTACAGACTGTCAATAAATCTCATGAATGCAGTTCTGCCTTCTTCTGTGCATTTGTACACTCCTGCATGCTCCAGCACCTTCTTGAATACAATGCCGATCTCCTTTTTCAGAATCTCTTCCACATTTTCTGCTGTGAAAGTATATTTTTCTTTCAGTTCCTCTACCCAGTCGGCATGTTTTTCCAGAACTTCATCTTTTCTCAGATCTTCGCCTGCCACAATGGCTTTGCACAGACCTTCAAGTTCACCTTTCAGACGTGCCGGAAGCACTGCCAGGCCCATAACTTCGATCAGACCGATGTTTTCTTTCTTGATATGGTGCAGTTCCACATGCGGATGATAAACACCCAGCGGATGTTCTTCGGTCGTAATATTATTCCTCAAAACCAGATCCATCTCATACATATCACCACGTTTTCTTGCGATCGGGGTGATGGTATTGTGTGGTTCTCCGTCGGTTTCCGCGAAGATAAATGCTGCCTCGTCAGTATATCCTCTCCACTTTAACAGGATCTTGTCTGCCAGTTCGATCAGACGCTCCGTGTCCGGACCGCTTATACGGATGACGGACATCGGCCATTTTACGATGCCTGCTTTGACATCTTCGAATCCCGGGATCACTACTTCTTTTTCCACCGGTGCTTTCGCCATGGCAAATTCATAATGTCCACCCTGGAAATGATCGTGACTCAGGATCGATCCTCCTACGATCGGCAGATCCGCATTGGATCCTACAAAGTAGTGCGGGAACTGTTTTACAAAGTCAAACAATTTTGCGAAGGTTGCACGTTCGATCTTCATCGGTACATGCTGAGAATTGAATACGATACAATGCTCGTTATAATATACATAAGGAGAATACTGGAATCCCCACTCACTGTTGTTGATGGTTACCGGTATGATTCTGTGGTTCTGTCTTGCCGGATGGTTCAGTCGTCCTGCGTAGCCTTCGTTTTCCATGCAAAGCAGACATTTTGGATAGGATGTCTGTTTTGCCAGCTTTGCTGCTGCGATGGCTTTCGGATCTTTTTCCGGTTTGGACAGGTTGATGGTAATATCCAGATCACCGTATTCTGTCGGTGCTACCCATTTCATGTCTTTTGCGATACGGTAACGACGGATATAATCGGTATCCTGACTGAATTTGTAATGTGCATCGGTAGCCTTTACCGGATCTTCTTTATACAATTCCCAGAAGCGACGGATCACATTGCTTGGACGGTCTACCAGAAGACTCATAACTTTTGTGTCAAACAGGTCGCGATAACCTACACTGTTTTCTTCCATCAGACCATGTTCATATGCATAGTCACAGATATCTCCCAGAATTCCTTCCAGTTCACCTACTACGCTCTGATCTGCTCCGTCAGACTCCATGATCTGTTTTACATATTCTTCATCAATTGCATCCATCTGCAGTAATTCCAGAATTTTATTCGTAGTATAACGCTTGTCTTCTTTTTCTACCAGACCGGTTGTCAGTCCATACTGTACCAGTTTTACAATGCTCTCTTGAATCATTCCTTTTCTCCTGCCTTTCCTTTTAATACCACGGTGCCGAACCGATCTATAGTGCCATCATATTTTCCAAGCCATACTGGATACTGTTCTACAGGCAACTTGACTTCTACCGGCTGACGGTTGAAGTTTTGTACAAATACATAATCTGTATCCTGATTCCGGCGCACACTTACTTCCACGCCTTCCGGGATGTGGGCAACTACACGTTTTACGCCTGCTTCTTTTGCAATCTTACGATAAACTTCATCATAAAATCCCTGTTCAAAGTCTGCGCAGACATGGTATGCTTTTCCTTTTCCGAAAAGGTTCACGGTAAGTGCCGGCATACCGGCATAAAAATCGGTTTCGTAGGTCATCAGAGGCTGTGCAGTAGAAGTCTTAACCAGTTCACAAAGATGATTACAGGTATAGGTTTTCGTCAGGCACAACTCATTTCCCCTCACCGGTACTCCTCTATTATATTCCCCATCATACAAACCGTCAATCTCTGTACTGCGAAGTCCCATCACATCCATCAGTCCATGGGGAGTTCCCTCCAGGAAACACAGATCGGTACTGTCTACGATACCGGACCAGTAAGTCAGGATAAAGGTTCCACCATTTTCTACGTATTTACGAACCTTCTCTTCAAATCCTTCCCTGAACATATAAAGCATAGGCGCTGCTACTACTTTATAACCATCCAGATCCTGCTCCATATCGATCATATCCACATTCAGTCCCTGTTTGCGGAATGCGTAATAGGATTTTTCCACAGTTTCCTTATAGAACAGTCCTTTATTTCTTGGTCCCTGGGCGTCTTCCATGGCCCAGCGGTTCTCCCAGTCATATACCACAGCCACCTGTGCCGGGTTCTTCGCTCCGGTAACTTCCTGAAGTTTTTCCAGACTTTCTCCTACTTCCGTTACCTCCTTAAATACTCTGGTATCATCCTTGCCATAATGATCGATCACTGCACCATGGAACTTTTCAGAGGAACCCTGGCTCTGTCGAAGCTGGAAATACAAAATACTGTCGGATCCGTGGGCAACAGCCTGCATGGAAGCTGCATGAAGCATTCCCGGTTTCTTTAATTTGCTTACGGACTGCCAGTTGGTTGCCGACGGGCAGTTCTCCATCAGTAAAAATGGTTTTTTCTGAATGCTTCGCATAATATCATGCTGCATACCATTATCCATAGCTGTCAGGTATTCTTCTTTCTTGTGCCACTGTGGATAATTATCCCAGGATACAAAATCTACTACATCAGCAAATTTGTGATAATTTAATCCCTGGAAATCGTACATCATATTGATGGTGGTTGGTTTGTCGGATCCTGCATCCCTAAGAGCCTGGATCTCCCATTTCACAAAGTCCACAGTCTGATCTGTTACAAACCTTTTCCAGTCCAAGTTCAGACCGTGAAGAGAGCTGTCTCCTCTTGGGGAAGGACTGTCTACCTGATCAAAATCGTTATAGCGGTGACTCCAGAATGTGGTTGCCCATGCCCGGTTCATCTTATCTGCTGTCTGATATTTGTCTTTCAGCCAGTTTTTAAAGGCTGCCTGACATAACGGGCAATGACACTCTCCTCCATATTCATTGGAAATATGCCAGGCGATCACACCCGGATGGTCTTTGAATTTTTCCGCCAGTTTTGTATTCATAATTCTTGTTTTCTCTCTGTACACCGGAGATGTATAGCAGTGATTATGTCTTTCTCCGTACAGATTTCTGTGACGACTGGCGTCTACCCGAAGCACTTCCGGATACTTCTGTGCCATCCATCTTGGTCTTGCTCCGGTTGGGGTTGCCAGAATTGTTGAAATGCCATTTTCATACAGACGATCTATAATCTTTTCCATCCATTCAAAATGGAATTCTCCCTCTACCGGTTCGAGTACTGCCCAGGAAAATATACCCAGGGATACCTCATTAATTTTTGCTTTTTTAAAATATTCGATGTCTTTTTCCAGAATCTCCGGGCTGTGAAGCCACTGTTCCGGATTATAGTCTCCACCGTGGAGCATTTTTCCAAAATTTACTTCTCTTGCCATAAGTTCTTCTCCTGTCTTAACAAAAAGCCTTTCTCCTTTCACATCAAGGAGAAAGGCTTTTCCTTTCGTAACTGTTCAGTGCCTTCACAGTTACGAGCAAAAATGCATTTGAACGATAAAAACACGCTTTGCGAGTTTTTATCGTTATCGCGGCACTCCTCAAGGTTCCGTGCAAGCACGGACTTTGACTCGTTGCTCGCGTAAATCGCCTTCGGTGATGGCATTTTTGCTTGTATGTCTCGAGATTTTGACATATTCATGTCAAAACATCTCGCGGGATAGTGGCTACTGAAAAGTTACTTCCTTTCATTTAATTATTTAATTGCAATTTTCATCAGATTCCTTTGAATGTGAATGTAAATTCCATCTTTTCATCGGTTTTGATCAGATATTCCGGAAGTGGTTTTGCTCCCCAGCTGTCGTCTCCGGCAATACCCATCTGCTGTTTGGATACACGTACTACCGTGTAGTGTACCTGTGGCAGCTCAAATGGATGCATCGCATTTTCCATCTCGTGTGGTGTATATGGCAGTGCGGAGAATTCCATAGCATCACCGGTAAACAGCATTCCTCTGCCCTTACGGTCTGTTACAGATGCCCAACGTACGCCAACCTTGTTTCCGCATTCCTGCGGAACCATGTATTTTGCCATATTATCTTCCACTTTGTTCCTGTAGATACCCAGTTTTGCGCCTTCGCATCTGTCCACATAGGTTTCTTCCGGTCCCATGCCGTACCAGGTTACATTGTCGTAATCTGCATCGAACTTGAACATAACACCGAATTCCGGCATATCGCCCAGACCCTCTACCGGATCATAAATCAGTGTGGTGCGGATGCTTCCGTCTCCATATACCTGATAGCTCAGTTTGCACTCGGTTGCCGGAGTCGTTGGCATTGCATAAGTAAATGTAATCTTTGCACTGTCATCCAGAACTTCGATCTCAGGGATATGCATTCCCGGATAATGTCCTCCGGTTGGATATTTGTGAGACAGATACATGGAGGCCAGTTTCCACTGTCCGCAGCGCATCTGCATCAGGCTTCCGTTATCGTTGTCAACCGGTGCACGCCAGAAATTTGGTCTTGGGATCATCTGGATCATCTCCACTCCACCGTAACGGTAAGAAGCAAGACCGCCATTCAGGTAAGAGAAGAGCACATCGAAGTTTTCACCGCGAACACCAAAGTCATGACCGGATCTGATCACTTCAAATCTTGCAGGTTTTACAGCTTTTGCCGGTGCTTCTACTTTGTAGACACCCTGTCCGAATGCCACTTCATGACCACGTTTTGCCCATACGGTATCTTCTTTCAGCCGGAAGGATACAGTAACTGCATATTCACCCGGCAGATTCTGTACCGGAATCGGCAGACTCACGGTCTCTTCACTCAAAGGAGCTACATGAGTTTCCATCGGAACTTCTTTTACTTCTTTTCCATCTTTTGCAAGTACTACGAAGCAGTCAAAGGTATCAGTGTTGATAAACAGGTTCTTGTTGACGATGGTTACCTGGTCTTTTTCCACTTTGGCAGAGATGTTCTGGTAGTTGAATTTCACATCCTGCATCTTCGGAGATGCGTCTCTTTCTCCGCCGTATGCGATACCGTTTCCGCTGAAGTTGTAGTCGCATGGACGATCATTGAAGTCACCGCCGTATGCCTGGAATTCTTTTCCGTAACGGTCTTTTTTGTAGATGGACTGATCGATATAATCCCAGATAAATCCACCCTGGTAGGACGGCTCGGTATCGGTCAGATCTGTATATTTGTGCATACCTCCGCAGGAGTTACCCATTGCATGAGTGTATTCGCAGCAGATAAATGGTTTGCTTCTGTCTTTTTCCAGAAATGCCTTGATATCATCTACAGACGGATACATCTGGCTTTCCATATCACTGGTATCGTTGTATCTTCTGTCGTGGTAGACACCTTCATAGTGTACCAGACGGTTCGGATCCATCTTACGGTACAGCTGTGACATCTCATAGATTACTTTTCCGCCAAATGCCTCATTACCGCAGGACCAGATCAGGATCGCCGGATGGTTCTTATCTCTCTGATACATGGAATTGACACGATCCAGCATCATATCCATCCATTCCGGACGGTCACATGGTACGACTTTGCTGAAGTCACCGGTCTGTTCTGCACTGATGTCCCAGCTTCCGTGGCTCTCCAGGTTACACTCTGCGATCATGTAGATACCATATTCGTCACACAGTTCATAGATGCCGACCGCATCCGGATAATGGCAGGTACGGATCGCATTGATATTGTTCTGTTTCATGGTCACCAGGTCTTTGATCAATTCTTCTCTGGATACCACACGACCGGATACAGAACTGAATTCGTGACGGTTAACACCTTTGAAGACGATTCTCTTACCATTCAGCATCATGATAGAATCTTTCATCTCAAAACGACGGAAGCCCACTCTCTGAGGGATCACTTCTGTCACCTGTCCGTTCTCATCCATCACTTCCAGTAACAGATCATATAATACAGGAGATTCTGCAGACCACAGTTCAGGATTCTCCACTTTCATCACATACTGAGACTCCTCTGCCAGTGTCTCTTCTACACTCTGCAGTTTTTTTCCATCTTTGGATAAGGTGATTTTTACTTTTCCGGCCTTGGTAGCTTTGGTATCGATCACCAGATCCGCTTTGGTGAAGGTATCGTCCAGAAGTGTCTGGATCTTCACATCAGATACATGGACTTCCGGGATCGCATACAGATAGACATCACGGTAGATACCCGAGAAACGGAAGAAGTCCTGATCCTCACACCAGCTGCTTGCTGTCCATTTAAACACCTGTGCTGCGAGCTTGTTTTCGCCTTCTTTTACATACTCGGTCAGTTCAAATTCTGACGGTGTAAAAGAATCCTCACTGTATCCGACAAAGTGTCCGTTGAGCCATAATGCAATGCCACTCTCTGCTCCCTGAAAGGAGATAAAGAGACGTTTCCCCTGCATTTCTTCCGGCACCTCAAAGTATTTCACATAGCTTGCAACCGGGTTAAAATGCTCCGGAATCTCTCCCGGATGGATGTCTTCGTGACCTTCCCACGGATACTGTACGTTGGCATACTGTGGTGCATCATATCCTTCCATCTGGATATGTGCCGGCACACGGATATCATCCCAGTCTTTGCAGCAATATTCTTCCTTTTCGAATCCCGGAATCGCACTTCCATAGTTACGGGCATAGTGGAATTTCCAGATTCCGTTGAGATCATAACGGAAGGAAGTTTCTTTTTCCTTCGCTTCCTCTCCATCTCTGTAATATGTATGGTCAGAATGTGCGTCCATTCTTCCATCTTTGAAATACTGTGGATCCTTTACTAAAGAATAATCAAAAGTTTTCATTCTTATCCTCCTGTTATTGGATTTTGCAAAAAAAGGATGCCGCATAATCTGTACGGGACATATTATGCAATATACCCACTGGACCACGCAGCATCCTTTTTTAGTTCATTGTTGTAATCTCTCCCGAATTACTCCATTGCTTCGCAATTTCCGTAATTCTGTAAACATTCGAAATCCGCTGATTTACTTAACCGCTCCGGTAATACCTTCAGCGAACTGTTTCTGCAGTACGAAGAATACGATCATAGTCGGAATGGAACAGAACAATACGCCACACATCAGCATACCATAGTCTGTTACATAACCTGTGATCAGGTTGGCGATCAACATTGGCATTGTCATCGCCTTGTTATCAGTCATGATTACCTTCGGCCACAGGTAAGAGTTCCATGCATTCATGAAGGTAATAACTGCTGCAGCTGCATATGTAGATTTCATAGTAGGAACGAACATCTGGAAGAAGATTCTTACTTCGCTCAGTCCATCTATACGAGCTGCCTCGATAATATCTACAGGGAAGGATCTTGCGTTCTGACGGAACATCATGATCATAAACGGTGTAGAAATGATCGGAAGGATAAAACCAACTGCTGTATTCAGAAGTCCTGCTTTGGAGAACATCTTGAATAACGGAACCATGGTAGCAACCTGAGGAACCATCATTGCCAGAAGCAGAACGGAGAACAGTCTGTCTTTTGCCTTGTCATGATAAACTTCGAAACTATATCCTGCGATAGAGCAGATCAGCAGACAGATCACGGTTGTGAGGATCGCATAAAAGAAAGAGTTTCCAAGTGCTCTCCACAGTGGCTGCTGAGCTGTCAGATTATGGAAGTTTTCCATAAAGTAGCTTCCCGGAATAATTCGTCCACGAGATACATCTGTTGATGTATTTGTTGCAGCTGAGATCATCCAGTATAACGGGAATACCGAAATAAATGACACGATGATCAGAAAAATATAGGTAGGAAT
>OGOW01002420.1_pt1 | contig 14818 bp, 10 predicted proteins | sample 1552781 | NCBI WGS metagenome assembly OGOW01 (sample SAMEA2580145, study PRJEB22360) | human gut metagenome | biome: human gut; feature: human-associated habitat; material: faeces | place: Denmark | collected 2008/2010
AGGCATTTTATCAAATCCGCAAAGCCCTTTCTCTCTTCCCTTGTGATCTCATTTACCTTTTTATCCGGATGAATCCCGGACAACTCAATCATAACCGGTATCAGCTTCGCCGGGAACAACGCTCCCAGAGAATTTTTAAACTGTCTGTTTTTATTTGCCTCAAAATCCCTTAAAATCCTTTTGTCCAACTGTTCCATATCCATCGCCGGCTTTAAATCAATCGTCAGAGTGCTTTCCGTCCCCGGCTGATAATAGCTGCTGGCAGATAAAATCAAAGGACCGCTGACCCCGAAATGGGTAAAGAGCATCTCCCCAAAGCCCTCATAGACCTCTCTTTTGCCGCATTTCAGGCGAATCTCCACATTCTTTAAGGATAAGCCCATCAAATCTTTGCACCACTCCTCCATTACCTGCAAGGGTACCAGTGCCGGAAGGGTTTTCGTTACGCTGTGTCCACATTCCTCGCCAAAACGATAGCCGTCCCCCGTGGAACCGGTCAGGGGATAGGAAATTCCCCCGGTACAGACAATGACACTGTCTGCCTCGTATTTTTTCCCCTTTTCCGTGACAACTCCCGTGACTCTCTCTTCTGTATATAAAAGCTCTTTCACACCGGTCTGTAAAAGCACCTTCACGCCGCAGTTTTTCATCGCCCGCTGCAGGGCACCGATAACATCTGAGGAATGGTCGGAAACCGGAAAGACCCGTTCTCCCCGCTCCGTCTTTAAGGGGCAGCCCGCCCGTTCCAAAAGCTCCATCACCCCATAATTGTCAAAATCATAAAAAGCACTGTATAAAAACTTCGGGTTCGTACAGACATTTGAAAACAGAGTTTCCATATCTGCCCCGTTGGTAACATTGCATCTTCCCTTTCCTGTGATAAAAAGCTTTTTCCCCAGCTTTTCGTTCTTTTCCAGCAGAAGCACCTCTGCTCCGCTCTCTCCCGCAGCAATCGCCGCCATCATTCCGGCAGCCCCACCGCCGACCACAATTACTTTTTTCATACTACTCTCCATTCCGCAGGCATTCCTTTGCCGAAGGAATCGCGAACTGAATTTCAGATTCAGTTCTGCGATAAAAAGCTACTTTGTGACGCCTGCGGCACAAATAGCCGTGTGAAAAATATGCTATCAGGCATATTTTTCACACTAATCTCCATTCCGCCGCAGGGAATAATCCAGCATCGGTTCATCATCAATAAAATTGATTTCATCGTTCAAATACACCTGATAATTATTCCAGGTTTCTTCCAGTTGTTCCAGATTCTTTTTCACTTCCTGTGGGCACTTTAAACAAAGCGCAACCACCAGCGCATTGATAACACTTAAGGGTGCCACCAGAGAATCCACAATGGAAACCATATCACTTCTCGCAAGCAGATTACAGGAAGAATACAGGTTCATAGGGGAATTGACAGAATCCGTTATGGCAATCACCTTTGCATTTCTGTCACTGGCAAATTCCATCGCCTTTAAAGTACGCATGGAATATCTGGGAAAGCTGATGCCGATAAAGCAGTCCTTATCACTGATTCGTATCATCTGCTCAAAGGTTTCGCTGACGCTGGTTGTCTTTAACAGGACAACCCCGCCACGAATCATATTCAGATAAAAATGCAAAAATTCTGCCAGCGGTTCATTGCTTCTTAAGCCCATGATGTAAATATTCTGTGCCTTTAAAATAGTATCCACCGCGGATTCAAAGGCTGCCGGGTCAAGATTCTGGATGGTGTGCTGCAATTTTTCAATGTCTGCTGTCAGAACAGAGGTCAGAACCTCAGACTGAGTGCTTTTTCCGTACTTTGCATCCATCTTCTGAACACTGTTCAGCTTTCCCTTGACGCACTCCTCCAATGCCTTCTGGAACTCCGGATATCCCTCATACCCGATTCCCGATGCAAACCGGACTACGGTAGATTCGCTGATTCCCAGCGTTTCTCCCAGCTTCGCCGCCGTCATAAATACAGCCTGCTCGTAATGCTCCTTAATAAAGCCGGCTATTGCCTTGTGGCTTTTACTCATTTTGTCATAATGAAAGGATATTCTGTTTAATATATCATACTGCTTTTCCATCGTTTCTGCTCTTCCTGTCGTCAACTGTTACCATTTTGCTGCCTGATTCAACCGCTGCCCTTTTTTGTCTGCCTAATCTGTCACACCTGCGAATGCCTGATAGGTATTTTCCAGAAGTCCCATGGTCTGTACATCCGTTAAATCATAATCTCCGGTTAAGGACATACAGGCTGCGCCGTGTATCAGTATCCACATTTTCATAAAAAGCTCCTGAGGGTTCATACAGCCCAACGTTTTCGCCAGATTGATTTCATACACCACATTTCCCTCGGTTCCGTTTAACAGCTCATACATGCTTTTCCTCTGAATACCGCTCCCGGTATTTACAAAAAGCAGTTCAAACAGATGCTTTTCCTCTCTGGCGAATGCAATATATGCCATTCCCAGATTGCTGAAGGGCTTTTTCCCCGTCCGGGGATACAGGCTGTAATAATCCTGAAAAAAAGCTGCCGCCTTTTCATAGACAGCATTCCACAACTCGTCCATATTCTGATAAACCCGGAAAATCGGCTGTGTGGAGCAGCCTGCCTTCGCCGCTACTTTTCTTGCAGTCACTTCTGCAAAGCCCTCTTCCCTTGTCATGGCAAATGCTGTTTCCAAAATCCTGTCCATTGTGATTGTTTCCTTACGTGCCATCCGTAATCCCTCCGCATCTTTTCTCCCATTGTATATAACACTTGTTATTTTACAGGTGTTTTCATCACTTGTCAAGCCAGCGCAAAAAAAAGGACTGCAACTGCAAAATGCAGCCGCAATCCTTTCTCAATCATTTCACCGTTTGTCAATCATGCAGGCAGATTGACTCTTTTTCGCTCATTATACAGGATATGCTCCGTTCTTTGTATCAGCCTGAGTCATATCAACCTTTTCCTGCTGTGCCTGACGATACTTGAAGAAGTCAGTTGCAACCTGAGGGAACAATGCGTAAGAAAGTACGTCCTCATCCTGCTGCTTCCATTCCTTCATTTCGCCCTCCAGCTTGTTCATCTCGCTGGGAAGGGTATCTGCAAAACGTCCTGTCAATCTCTTCTCTCCGGGAATTACCTTGTCGATAATCTCCTGATTCATAGGCTTTACAGTCTGTCCGTATTCACCACGGAGAACTGCCTTTGTCTCCTTGGTAGCCATCTTGTATCTCTCTCCCATCAGTACGTTAAATACAGCCTGTGTACCAACAATCTGGGAAGAAGGTGTTACCAGAGGGGGCTCGCCCAGGTCCTTACGAACCTCAGGAATCTCCTTCAATACGTCATAGTACTTATCCTCTGCGTTCTGCTCCTTCAACTGGCTTACCATGTTGGAAAGCATACCGCCGGGTACCTGATAAAGCAGGGTCTTGATATCAACACCCATTACTTTCGGATTCAGCAGGCCGTTCTTTAAGCACTCATCCCTGTAAGGACGGAAGTAATCAGCGATTTCAGCCAGCAGATTCTGGTCAAATCCGGTATCATAAGGAGTTCCACGGAAGGTTTCAACCATAACCTCTGTCGCAGGCTGGGAAGTACCCATTGCAAAAGGACTCATTGCAGTATCAATAACATCAACACCTGCCTCAACAGCCTTTAAGTATGTCATACTTGCCACACCGGAAGTATAATGTGTATGCAGCTGAATCGGGAGCTTTGTATTCTCCTTCATTGCCTTAATCAGCTCGGAAGCCTTATAAGGAACCAGCAGACCTGCCATATCCTTGATACAGATGGAATCAGCGCCCATCTCCTCAATTTTCTTAGCCATATCTGCCCAGTACTCCAGAGTATAAGCATCACCCAGTGTATAGGACAGGGCAACCTGTGCATGTCCTCTGCCTTCCTGCTGCTTCATCTTGTTTGTAGCATTTACAGACTCCTGCAGATTGGGCAGGTAGTTCAGGCAGTCGAAAATACGGATAATATCAATACCGTTTGCGATAGACTTCTGTACGAATGCGTCTACAACGTCATCCGCATAGGGTCTGTATCCCAGAATGTTCTGTCCACGGAACAGCATCTGTAACTTTGTGTTCTTGAAGCCGTCACGCAGCTTACGCAGTCTGTCCCAGGGGTCTTCCTTCAGGAAACGGAGGGAAGCATCAAAGGTTGCTCCTCCCCAGCACTCTACGGAATGATATCCAACCTTATCCATCTTGTCTACGATAGGAAGCATGAATTCGGTAGGCATTCTTGTTGCAATCAGAGACTGATGTGCGTCACGTAATATTGTTTCCGTAATCTTAATCGGTTTCTTAACTTGTTCTGACATTTACGAATTTCCTCCATAATTTTTTTGCGGAATAGAATTCCTGTTTCTTTCAAATTTTCCGGTTCTCATTTCACTTGTCTTTACCGTGAAACTTAGAATACTCCGAAAATTGCCATGAAAGTACCGGCTGCAACAGCAGTTCCGATAACACCGGCAACGTTAGGTCCCATAGCATGCATCAGCAGGAAGTTGGTAGGGTCTGCCTCTGCTCCCACCTTCTGGGATACACGGGCTGCCATAGGTACTGCGGATACACCTGCGGAACCGATCAGCGGGTTGATCTTTCCATGAGTCAGTTTGCAGAGCAGTTTACCAAGCATACATCCGCCGAATGTACCGATTGCGAATGCAACAAGACCTAAAACTACGATCTTCAGAGTATCTGCGTTTAAGAATGCTTCTGCACTTGTGGAAGCACCTACGGATGTACCCAGAAGGATAACTACGATATACATCAGGGCATTGGAAGCTGTTTCTGTCAGCTGTTTTACAACACCGCACTCTCTGAACAGGTTACCAAGCATGAGCATACCAACCAGCGGAGCTGTTGTAGGCAGGATCAGGCAGACAACGATTGTGATAACGATCGGGAACAGGATCTTCTCCAGTTTGGAAACCGGGCGAAGCTGATCCATTTTGATCTTACGTTCTTTCTCTGTTGTGCAGAGTTTCATGATAGGCGGCTGGATGATCGGAACCAGTGACATATAGGAATATGCTGCCACTGCAATCGGTCCCATCAGTGCAGACTGTCCAAGTTTACCTGCAAGGAAAATGGAAGTCGGGCCGTCAGCACCACCAATGATGGAGATAGCTGCCGCTGCTTTTCCGTTGAATCCAAGGAAGATTGCAAGGAAGTAAGCTGCATAGATACCAAGCTGTGCTGCAGCACCCATCAGGAAGCTGATCGGGTTTGCGATCAGCGGACCGAAGTCTGTCATGGCACCTACACCCATGAAGATCAGGGATGGTAAGATACTCCACTCATCAAGGATGTAGAAATAATGAAGAAGTCCACCTACACCATTGGACATATCTTCCGGATTTGCCATAATGTCCGGATAGATATTTACAAGCAGCATACCGAATGCGATAGGAACAAGCAGAAGCGGCTCGAATCCCTTCTTGATAGCAAGGTAAAGGAATACGCAGGCTACTGCGATCATCAGGTAATTGCCCCATGTCAGATTGAAGAATGCTGTCTGGTGAATCAGGTTGGACAATGTTTCTGTTACATAAGACATTTGACTACCTCCCGTCTTAGTTCATTGTTGCTAAAGTATCTCCGTTTTCTACAGAGGCACCTTCTGCAACATCAATGCTTGCGATAGTACCGTCCTGAGGAGCTACTACAGGGATTTCCATTTTCATGGATTCAAGAATAACTACGCTGTCTCCGGCTTTTACTGCCTGTCCAACGCTTGCTGCTACTTTGACAACTTTACCAGGTACGGAAGCAGTTACTTTTACTGCGCCGGCGCCTGCTGCAGGTGCTGCTGCTTTCGGAGCTGCTGCAGGTGCAGCCTTAGGTGCTGCTTTTGGAGCTGCTGCAGGAGCGGATACGCTTCCTGTTTCTTCAACAGTTACTTCATATGCTGTACCATTTACTGTAATTGTATAGCTTTTCATTTTAAAATCCTCCTAAATAAATGACAATTATCTTCTATTTCTTTTTACTTTACGGATGGAACGAACTACGAAGCCGTCTGTTGTAGTTCCTTCTGCTGCTGCGATAGCTGCTGCAATAACAGCTACCAGCTCTCCGTCATCTGCAAGGTTCTCTTCTGCCTGTGCAGGTGCTGTCTGTGCGATGGCTGCTGCCTCTGCCTCTTTTGCAGCTTTGGCTGCTTTTGCTTCTGCTGCTTTCTTTGCTTCCGGATTCGGAATGAATCTGAACAGAGAAATCAGAAGGCTTAATAAAATCAGCATTACGAATACAGTTCCAATACCCATCAGAGTATTAAGACCTGCTCTCTGAAGAGTCTTGCCCATACCATACTGTACATCTACAGACATGGAAGTCGGTGTTCCCTGTGAGTCAAAGACATATACAAAGTTTGCATCTGCTTTCTCAAATTTAAGAGGAACAGTAACTGTGTACTGATCATCTTTGAAAGTTACAGTAGTTTCACCATTGCTGTCCTTCTTTGCGCCAAGTTCATCCTTGGATGTCTGCCAGGACTGCATGGCACTTGTTGTAAAGTCATCTCCTGAACTCATGTAATTCTCGATTTCTTCATCTTTAAGCTGGACAATGGCATCTGTCAGTCCCTCTGCTGTAGTTACCAGTGTGGACTTAACAGTATCATCAACCTTATCTGCGGCAAATACCACAGAGGTGCTGCCAATCACCAGCGCAGCCATTACGAGAAATGTCATGAATACAGAAGTTATTTTTTTGATCATTTTCATATGCGTCACCCCGCTTAGACCGTTCCATGTTTCTTAGACGGACGATCTTCTCTCTTTGTGAACAGCATCTCAAATGCACCGATTACATATTTTCTTGTGTCAGCCGGGCTGATCACAGTGTCAACATAGCCTCTTGCTGCTGCGGAAGCAACACCATTCTGAAGCTCTCTGTACTGAGCAGCTTTTTCATTCAGTTCAGCAGCATCTGCATCTGCATACATGATCTTGGCTGCCAGGGAAGCATCCATCATACCGATCTCTGCGTTATCCCATGCATATACAAGGTCTGCACCGATAGATTTGCTGTTCATTGCCACGTAAGCTGTACCGTAAGCTTTGCCGATGATCACATTTACCTTCGGAACAGTTGCATCTGCGAATGCAGCTACCAGTTCACCTACGGATTTCGCCATCATCTTCTCGCTGCATAAGGTTGCCATGAAGCCTGTTGCGTTTGTAAGTGTAAGTACCGGAATATCAAAAGCGTCGCAGAATTTCACGAAATCTGCTGCTTTTCTTGCGCCTCTTGCAGAAATGCTTCCGTCAAATGTTTCTACTTTCTTACCTTCTGCGTCATATACTTCGCTTCTGTTTGCAACAGCACCTACTGTAGCGCCATTTAAACGGATAAAGCCTGTAACCATATCTTTTGCATAGTCTGCTTTTGTCTCGAAGAATTCACCGTTGTCAGCGATCTGGGAAAGTGCGATTGCTGTGTCACCTGCACAGTTTGCAAGATCTGCGCATACGCGGTTAAGATCGTCTGTACACTCTGTGTAATTGTCTGTGTCTTCATTATTAGAAGGAAGAAGTGATACTAAAGAACGGATCTGGCCAAGAATCTCATCCTCTGTACCAACGCCATCGATCACACCTGTCTCTTTGCTCTGGAAATCAGCTGCTGCTGTGTCGCATTTGTCTGTGTTGTTTCCTTCCAGTGCGTTTGGTGTGTTGACGAACATTTTTCCTTTTTTGGATTCCATGAATGTGAAATCTGTCAGGGACGGGATAACTGCCATACCACCGCCGCATGTTCCGAAGATTGCTGTGATCTGCGGGATCACACCGGATGCCAGTGTCTGTTTCAGATAGATCTGTCCGAAAGCTTCCAGTGCGTCTGTTGCTTCCTGAAGACGGATACCTGCACAGTCAACAAGTCCGATAACCGGAGCGCCTGTTTTCATGGCAAGATCATAAAGTCTTGTGATCTTCTTTGCATGCATTTCACCAACAGTACCGTTTAATACAGATGCATCCTGGCTGTATACATAAACCAGTTTGTCATCGATCACACCATATCCGGTGATAACACCGTCAGATGGTGCCTTGTTTGCAGTCATGTTGAAATCTGTGGATCTGGCTGTTACACCCTGTCCGATTTCGACAAAACTGTTTGCGTCAAGCAAAGAAGTAATTCTTGTGCCTGCTAAGCTTTGTGTTGCATTACTCATTCTTGTTTGCCCTCCATCTTTATGAGAATATTTAAAAGTTAACCCAAAAATTTAGCCGATTTTAATTTTACCTTTTCCGGCAGAAAATTTCAACATTTATTTGTCATTTTCGTTAAAAATATAGCAGAAAAATTTGTCAGGTTTCTCCAAATTTTGTTTTTTTAAGCATTTCTTCCTATTTAATAGAGGGTATTACGGTTATTTTGTATTGTCCCGTATTTCACCCTCTCCCGCAAACCAGTGTATCGACAAGTTGATTTCTCGAACAATCCTGCGTCTGAATTTCTTATTTCTATCCTGCAAGATTGTTTCAAGAATCAACTTGTCGGCACACCAGAGCGTGTTTGAGGTAACTATACCACTCACTTGTCTGCGAATCCGACTGCACAGGTATAAAAGTCTCAGCAAAACCATAGATGTTTTTTATTATATAGCACGAATTATCAATTAGATTTATGGATTATCCCATTATATAATTAACACATCAAAGAAATTCAGGCCACAACTAAAGCACTGAACAATTATAGATCCAACAGAAAATTTCAGGAGGAAAGACGTAATGAAAAGCAATTACCAGCATATTTTCACACCACTCACAGTAAAAAATATGACTATCAAAAACCGTATCGTTATGATGCCTATGGGAACCAATTACGGGGAACAGAACGGCGAAATGAGTTTTCTTCACATTAATTATTATAAAGAGCGTGCCAAAGGCGGCACAGGTCTGATCATCGTAGAGAATGCAAGCGTAGATTCTCCGCAGGGTTCCAACGGAACTACTCAGCTTCGTATTGACCACGACAACTATCTGCCGCGTCTGTACAAATTCTGTGAAGAGATCCACAAATATGGTACCTGTATTGCGATCCAGATCAACCACGCAGGTGCTTCCGCTGTTTCCGCACGTACAAATATGCAGCCGGTTTCCGCATCTGATGTTCCGTCCAAAGAAGGCGGAGAAATCCCGCGTCCGTTATCAGTGGAAGAAATCCATCACATTGTAAAGAAATACGGCGAGGCTGCAAAGAGAGCCCAGGCTGCAGGTTTTGACGCAGTAGAAATCCATGCGGGACATTCCTATCTGATCAGCCAGTTCCTCTCTCCTCTTACAAACAAACGTACAGATGAGTTCGGCGGATCTGTGGAAAACAGAACACGTTTCTGCCGTATGGTCATTGAGGAAGTAAGAAAACAGGTCGGACCTTTCTTCCCGATCATGCTCCGTCTCAGCGCAGATGAGCTGATGGAAGGCGGCAACACTCTCGAGGATACTCTTGAATATCTGGAATATATTCAGGATGAAGTTGATATCTTCGATGTTTCCTGCGGTTTAAACGGTTCTATCCAGTATCAGATCGATGCCAACTACATGAAAGACGGATGGCGTTCCTATATGCCTAAAGCTGTCAGAGAGAAATTCGGCAAACCATGTATCTCCATGGGAAATATCCGTAACCCAAAGGTTGCCGAGCAGATCCTCGCTGACGGCGATGCAGACCTGATCGGTATGGGACGTGGTCTTATCGCAGAACCTGCATGGGTAAACAAAGTAGCTACAGGCAGAGAATGTGACCTTCGCAAATGTATCTCCTGTAACATCGGATGTGCAGGAAACAGAATCGGCTTTAACCGTCCGATCCGCTGTACTGTAAACCCGGCTGTTCTGGAAGGTGATGTTTATAAGAATCAGAAAGTGAACAAAAACTGTAACGTTGTAGTAATCGGAGGCGGTACTGCCGGACTGGAAGCTGCCTGTACAGCCGCAGAAGTAGGCTGTAATACCTTCCTTCTGGAAAAAGGTGAGACTCTTGGCGGTCTTGCTTCTGTGATCTCTAAGATTCCTGCAAAGAAGCGTCTGGCTGATTTCCCGAACTATCTGATTCACAGAGCAGAGCAGCTTGAGAATCTTTATATCTTCACAAACACAGAAGGAACACCGGAAAATATCCGCAAATTCCATCCGAACCTGATCGTAAGCTCCACAGGTTCCGCGCCACTGCTTCCTCCGATCAGGGGACTTCACGACCGCATTGACAAAGAAGGCAGCAAGGTTGCTTCTATCCTGGGAATGATCAATCACATCAATGACTATCCGGAAGATATGACAGGCAAGAAGGTTGTTGTTGTGGGCGGCGGTGCTGTTGGTCTTGATGTTGTGGAATTCTTTGCAGCAAGAAACGCTGAGATTTCTATTGTGGAGATGATGGATCAGATCGGACGTGACCTGGATCCTGTTACAAAGAATGACATGAAGGACCAGATGAAGAAACATCATGTGGCCCAGCTTACAAAGACAGCTCTTCAGGAAGTAAAAGACAGCTCTTTCCTTGTAAAAGATGCAGAAGGTGAACGTGAGCTTCCATTTGACTACGGATTCGTATGTCTTGGTATGAAAGCTCAGGGACAGCTTTTCGCAGAGCTTTCCGATGCTTTTGTTTCTGATGATGTTGAGATCCTGAACATCGGAGACAGCAAACGTGCAAGAAGGATCATCGACGGAACTCTGGAAGGAAGAAATATCCTTAATACACTGACTCAGATGGGATACCTTTAATAAAAACCTTTACAACAAAATACGAAAGGGGATATTATAATGGCTGAAAGAATTACCGGACATACTGAATTAATCGGTCTGATGGCTTACCCGATCCGTCACTCCAGCTCTCCTGCAATGCAGAATGAGGCTTTTGCAAAACTCGGGTATGACTACGCTTACCTTGCTTTCGAGGTTGGCGCAGATGAAATTGAGGATGCAGTAAAAGCAATCCGTACTCTGAAAATGAGAGGATCCAATGTTTCCATGCCAAACAAAACTCTGGTTGGAAAATACCTGGATAAGCTTTCTCCTGCAGCAGAATTATGCGGTGCAGTTAACACGATCGTAAATGACAACGGTCATCTTACAGGTCATATCACTGACGGTATCGGATTTATGTCTGCCCTGAAAGATAATGATATTGATGTGATCGGAAAGAAAATGACTATCGTCGGTGCAGGCGGTGCTGCCACTGCTATCGAGATCCAGGCTGCTTTGGACGGCGTTGCTGAGATCACAATCTTTAACCGCAAGGATGAATTCTGGGATCGTGCAGTATCCACAGTAGAGAAGATCAATACAAAGACATCCTGCCATGCAGTTCTTTATGATCTGGCAGATCTTGATAAACTGAAAGCTGAGATGGATGACAGCTACATTTTCGTAAATGCTACAGGTGTGGGAATGAAACCACTGGAAGGCCAGTCCGTTGTTCCGGACAAATCTTACTTCCGTCCTGAGCTGATCGTTATTGATGTTCCTTACTCTCCGCTGGAAACAAAGATGCGTTCCATGGCCAAGGAAGTTGGATGTAAGACTATGAATGGTCTGGGAATGATGTTATTCCAGGGTTCCGCTGCATTTGAGTTATGGACAGGCGAACCAATGCCTATCGAACATATGAAAGAGATTCTTCACATCTCCTATGATGACTGATACCCCGGTTATTCTTAATATGATAAGAAATATGAGGATAAGAAAATGAACACAGTTCAGGTAAAAAACACTGTGATCGGTGAAGGCAGACCTAAGATCTGCGTTCCGATCGTTGGAAAAACAAAAACAGACATTCTCGAAGAAGCCAAAAAGATCACTACTCTTCCTGTTGATGTAGTTGAGTGGCGTGTAGACTGGTTTGATGATGTCTTTGCTACTGAGAAAGTATTAGAAACCGCTAAAGAGCTTCAGGAAGTTTTAAAAGACATTCCTGTTCTCCTTACATTCCGTACTTCCAAAGAAGGCGGTGAGAAAGAAATTTCTGTAAATGACTATGCTGCTTTAAATATTGCAGCTGCTCAGAGCGGTTATGTAGATTTAATTGATGTAGAAGCATTTACAGGTGATGAAGTTGTTAAGACAATCATCAATGCTGCTCATGAGGCAGGTGTAAAGGTAATTGCTTCCAACCATGATTTCTTTAAGACTCCGGAGAAGGAGGAGATCATCCGACGCCTCTGCATGATGCAGGAGCTGGGTGCTGATATCCCTAAGATTGCAGTAATGCCTACCTGTAAGCAGGATGTTATCACACTGCTGTCTGCCACTCTGGAAATGTCTGAGAAATATGCAGACCGCCCGATCATTACCATGTCCATGGCAGGAACAGGCGTTGTAAGCCGTCTGACAGGTGAGACATTCGGCTCCGCTCTCACTTTCGGTGCTGCTTCCAAAGCTTCTGCTCCGGGACAGGTCGGTGTGCATGAATTAAAACAGGTGCTGGATATCATTCACAGCAGTCTGTGATCTGTTGATGAATGATGTGATATCAGATGTTATTCTTGCCCATAGTTGTCTGATATCACTCATCTTCGGCAACAGATGATTGTTATCCCATGAGATATATGGCAATAAATATTTACTCAAAATACTCCTTAAAATTTTATGATGAAAATTTCCATGACAAAGAACCTGCCAAAAACCTGACAGGTTCTTTGCTTTTATTCTTTATACTTTTTTCTGATTGATCATCAAATTCAGGATTGTAACATCTGTATCTTTCATTCCAACTCTTCCTACGTATCCCATATTTCGAATTGTATCCTCAACATTATCACGTACCAATCCTTCTCCTGCCTGAAAACAATGATCTGCATCCTCCAGAGCGTATGCCATAATTGCTGCATCTACTGCTGAAGCGATTTTGGCAGCACATGAAGACTTAGCTCCATCACATACAATGCCACTTGTATTTGCAAGAGCATTTGTGATTGTTTTAGATATTGCATTGTAATCCCCCCCGTTTAACCAGGATATGGCAGCTCCTGCTCCACATGCGGCACTTACCGCTCCACAGTAAGCTGACAGACTTCCAATATAAGTTTTCTGATGAATCGCTACTAAGTTGCTTACAACCAGTGCCCGATACATTTTCTCTTTAGGAACTTTAAGTTCTCTGGCATATTCGATGACTGGCAAAGAACAGGTCATTCCCTGATTTCCGCTCCCGGAGTTAATGACTACAGGCAGTTCACATCCGTTCATACGTGCATCAGAACCTGCTGCTGCCATTGCTTTGGCACGTACTTTGACATCATCACCATATGCGCGAAGCAAGGTACGTCCTACTTCTGCTCCGTAATGATTACGCAGACCTTCTTCGGAAATTGCTGTATTCATGGCAATCTGGCGTCCTATGACTTCCTCTATCTCTTTTATATTCACAATTTTTGCAAACTCCAGAATATCTGCTACATTCAGCAAATCTCTTTTATCCTGGTTTTTCTCTGTTTTTTTCTGCTGAAAGCCCTTCTTTTCCAACAGTATCTCATCGTCTTTTTTGATCAGGACAATATTCGTATGTTTATTTTCTATAACTACAACTGCTCTATGTCCATTTTGCGTAAGTTCTGCACGGATATAAAGATTCTCTACTCCTTCTTCAAGATAACATGTGCAGAATTGTGCTTCCAGAAGTTTTGCTGTCTGAATGCGTTCAGCTTCTGTAATTCCCTCCAGTACTTCCAGTTTCCGTTCTGCCTGACCACCAACCATTCCAAGAACTGCAGCAGCTTCAATACCTCTCATTCCTCCTGAATTTGGTACTGTAACACTTTTTACATTTTTTATTATATTTCCACTGCAATAAAGATTTAAATGTCCTTCATATTTTTTATTTCCATCATCATCTGTTTTTATCACTTTTTCCAGTACAGAAGCTGCTGTTGCAGTTGCATATGCAATTGCAATAGGTTCCGTACATCCCAGAGCAGGAACAAGTTCTTCTCTGAGAATCTCCAGATAACTCTCATACACTTTTTTTTCCATAAATGCGCGCTCTCTTCTCCTAACTGTCAAGCAAAGTTCTTTACCATCTGATTCAGATGATATGTTTTTTCTTACGGCAGGATTTTTCCTGCTGCAAGATAAATTTCATACCATTCTTCACGGCTCAGAACAATATCGGATGCTTTACTTATATCCTGAATTCTTTTCAGATTTGTACTTCCTACAATTGTCTGGATTCCTGCGGGATGACGCATAATCCATGCAACTGCGATTGCATTCTGTGTTACCCCATATTTCTCTGCCAGACGATCTAACACTTTATTCAGTTCCGGAAATTTCTCGTTTCCAATAAATATTCCCTCAAACATTCCATACTGGAACGGAGACCATGCCTGCAATGTCATTTTCTTCAGTCTTGCATACTCGATAATACCACCATCACGATCACATCCTGCATCATTATGGATGTTTACATTTAGTCCTGCATCAATCGTTGGACAGTGAGCCGCTGAAAACTGTATCTGATCAATACAGATTTTTCCACCACAGTATTGATTTAGTAATTCAATCTGCATTGGATTGTGATTGCTTACACCAAATGCTTTTACTTTTCCGCTTTTTTCCAGAATTTCAAATGCTTCTGCTACCTCTTCCGGCTCCATCAACGCATCCGGACGATGAAGAAGTAATATATCTACATAATCTGTTTTTAAACGTTTCAGACTTCCATCTACAGAATTCAGAATATATTCTTTTGAAAAATCATAACAGATACCCGGACGTATGGCACATTTTGTCTGAATCACCATCTTTTCACGCAACTGAGGTGTCAGCGCATTTCCAAATAGTGTTTCGGCTTCTCCGCCTGCATAAAT
>OGOW01002434.1_pt1 | contig 14748 bp, 13 predicted proteins | sample 1552781 | NCBI WGS metagenome assembly OGOW01 (sample SAMEA2580145, study PRJEB22360) | human gut metagenome | biome: human gut; feature: human-associated habitat; material: faeces | place: Denmark | collected 2008/2010
CGGTTCAGGAAACAAAAGCAGCGGACAAGCCGTCCGTTGTACAGTATAATGGCGTGAAAAGGGGACGCTATCACTTTATCCCTGATTTATACTCTGATACGGAAGCGCTGATGAATAAACATCCGGAAATGTTTGACGGATTAGTCTGCGACGAGGCAACACAAACCTGCAGTTGTCCATATTATCTGGATCCGTCCATTATCATTTCTGGCAAGCTCCGGATGATCACTCGTGAACATGAACTGACCGGCAAATTCCCGCTCATCACGGATGCGGAAAAGAAACGTTCTTACGACCTTGGCATGCACATGGTCCGGGATCCGGAGCTTAAGCTGCCAGCTACACAGGAGGCGTATGATGAGTTTGTGCGTCCGCGGTTTCAGACAACGGACGGCTCCTACGTATATACGGTCGAAGAACAGCGCTGGGTTAATGAGCTTTTACACCGCGGTTTGTTAGTCTCCGGCGACAACAAATAGTATTATTTCAGGGTGTTCTCCTGGAACACCCCTCTGAGGCATCAAAAAAACAGCGCGGAAGTATTTTTCCTCGCTGTTTTTTAATGTCAATCACTTATTGCGGCTTATCCATTTTCTTTTCACAGAAAGCATACATATCTGTTTCACCTTTACGAATAAGGTTTTCATAAGATTGGATATAATCAATTTCCTCGTTTTCTTTTACATAAATAAGAATATCATACGCTTTATTTTCCGTACATTTATCCGTACAATATCTTAAAATTTCACTTGTTTCCATTAATGCAAGTGCAGTAGCATATGTACCTTCTATAAAAGACGTATATAGCCCATTCCACGTAGTGCTACACCACTCATTTCTACAAAGAGAATTCCTATACTGTCTTGCAACAAGTTTATAAATTATCTGCCTGACATCTCTTTCTGATTTTGCGGATGGGATGTCGAGCATTAACGTCTTTTGTGTATTGCAATTTCCGATAATTATAAATTTACAAATCATATTTATTGTTGCTACCCTATGACAGCAAACAAATACATGGTTGCTGTATCAATGATGAAAATGAACGCTCCGCCAAATAACATAATACCGGCGGTCAGGGCAGTTGTTTTGATCACATCCGTTCTATTTGGATAGGTCAGTCCGAGCTCCCTAATCCCCCAGACTTTCTTTTCTTTTTTCTCTTTCTTTTCTTTATGCATGGATCAAGCTTCCTTTCTTTTTGTATCTGAGTCTGCTGACTGCAAGCAGTGACGCAAATAACTTCTTTTCCTCAACGACTACACCGACCAGGATGATGATGGAGGTACCCGTAATGCTTAAGGTTCCCATTCCACTGTTATTGCAAATCGCATGCATGGCTAAGATCAGTGCTGTTGTAATGGTGTTTCCGGTCAGAGCAATCCGGACGCTCCATTTGCGGATGTATTCCTCCGTCGGTTTGCCCGGACGGATGCCCGGGATCGTCGCTCCGCTCTTTTTTAAATTGTCCGCGATCTCCATCGGGTTAAATCCGATTTCAAGATAAAAATACGTAAAGAATGTCGTAAGCAGGAAGTAAAGCAAGGCGCCCGCACTGTACTGTGGCGATTCTAACTTGAACCATTCATTGCTGCTTAATCCTTTTACAATATGCATCAGGATTCCGTCGTTTCCTTTTCCTAAAAACTGGACCACGATCAGCGGCATGCTGATGATTGAGCTTGCGAAGATGACCGGCATGACGGAACAGGTATTTAACGGAATTGGGAACGTAGATTTATTCACGCTCCCGGCCAGCTTTCTGGAGTTGACGACCGGTATTTCCTTCTGCGTCATGTAAAGTGCCGCGCAGGCCGCAATCACAGCTAAAAATACCATCGTGATCAAAACCACATTCACTCCCATAACAGCCGGAAGGCGGTTGGTCAGATATACGTCACGGATCGCAAAGAGATCCGATGGGAACGTGGAAAGGATATTGGCACAGAGGATGATGGAAATGCCGTTTCCGATCTCCATCCAGTCGATATAGGAACTGATCCCGATAAGGATCACACCGCCAATACTCCATACCAGGGTCGCGATCAGCACGGTTGCCGGTGTATAGGTGATCAGGAGTCCCTTAGCTCCAAGGCCGATCGCCATTGCTGCTGATTGCAACACGGATAAGACAGCGGCCAGGATTCTCGTGATGTTTTTAAAACGATCCTGTCCGGTTTTTCCGTCTTTTTGCATTTCCTCAATACCCGGAAATATCACGGTCATAAGCTGCATGATGATTGATGCCGTGATATACGGGCTGATAGAAAGTGCGAATAAGGACATCTGCTGCATGGAGCCGCCGGTCATGGCATTTAAGAATGCAAGTCCCTGCATACCGAGCAACCCGCGCATGTAATCTCCGTTAACAAATGGCAACGGGTATGAAGATCCGATACGGATGAGGACGATCAAGAACAGAATTACGGCTAATTTGGCTGGTAGTTTTAAATCCTTTGTTCTTGATTTGAATGTACGGTATCCGGAATATTGTTTTCCCATCTTAAGCCTCCTTATGACCGGTCTCGTCTGCTGGCGCAGCGTCTTCTTCTGATGCGGTGTCCTCTTCTGCGGCGTCTTCTTCTGATGCGGCATCTTCTGACTGTTCCGCGTTATTCTCGGAGTCTGTTGTTATATTACCTCCAGCTGTTTCTCCGGTGTCCGTTTTTACTTCTGTTCCAGTTGTTGTCTCCGTTACCGGCCCGTCATTTTCTACCGGCTCTTCCAGGGTGATGTCGGTCACGACACCATCATCGGACGTGTGACGCAAGACCAGTCCGGCATGGTCGACGGCAAAGTTGACTGCCGCGCTGTCATTCGCCTCAATCATTACTTCAATGCCATACTCATTCGCGAGCAGTTCTGGCTCTGACGCTGCTCCGTTTACTAAGCCAAGCGGATTGCCCTGGGCATCCATAACGGCAAAATGGTCCGCGGATGTGATTTGTGGCTGTGTACCATCCTCATTGACCGTATTGCAGGTGAATCCAGCTAACCAGGTACAGAATGCCCGGTCTCCGGAACGTCCAACGGAATTCCCGGAACCATTGAACAGATACAGGCTTCCGTTTTCTTCAATCATGCCGACCGCTTTGTATTCGTCCTCTCCAGCTTCGTGCCATTCGCTGTTTTGCAAGTCCCCGGCTTCATAGGTAATGTTCTCCGGCTGTATGTCACCGTCTAAAGTCACACTGACAAACCGGAACTGGTCAGTTAAGTACTGGGAGTATACTTCTATGGTATCGTCCCCGGCTTTTATGTTTTCCTTTCCGATGATCGCGTGCGTCCATCCGATATCCTTCGGATCCTGGTTTTCAATTAAGAAGCGGAAATTTGTCTTGGTGTTTCCGTCCGCATCCTGATACGTGTTCCGTCCGGTTATAAAAAACGCGATCCCGGACTCGCCCTTTGTTTTCTGTGCGGTAACAGCCGCATTCTGGTCGGTTTTTTTTGCACATCCGATTGCTAACGCTGTCAACGCCACGCACAGGATGCCGATAATCCATTTTTTTCTCATTTTTCTTTTATCCTTTCGTTATTTTTTGATGATCTGGTTGAAAATACCGATTCCGAAAAGGCCGGTAATTCGGAATCTTCTCTCCTTCTGGTTATTCTTATTTTGCCTCATTGGATATTTTTCGTATGGAAGTTATGCAGGTATTTTTGCCTGCCATCATCACGGAAGCTGCCGGAATATATTGCATTCGGGTGATGTTCCGGGTCGTAGCGTTTGTCATAAGAAAACCAATGATCCTGGATCACGCAGAGGACCCATCCGTTCTGCATCGCTCGTACCTCATCTGCTGTCATCACTGGCTTTTCGCGAAGCAGACCGTGTTTGCTTCCCAGTTTCTGTGAAATATATTGGCTGGTTGTAACGTCGTGGAAACCCAGATAGATCTCCATGGCGCAGCTTCCAATGATAGATTCCCAGTCGAGCGGATAAGCGTGCTTCATTTCTTCCATGGAATCTACGCACATGACGCAGGAAATGCCATATTTCTTCATAACGGTCAGCCTCTGGCACCAGTCAGGAAGTGGCGTCATCTTCCCGAAATCAGCAAGGAACATCTGCACTGGAACAGCTAAGGGGATTCGATGCTGCGTCTCGGAGTGGTGGAACAGGGTATCGCATGCTTGCGTGATAAGGAGTGACAGGATTGGGTGCGTCTCCGTGGACCGGTCGCCCGGCAGGAACAGTGCGCATCGGGTATCTCCCATAAGATCCAAGTCCAGATCGTCATCCGCGGTCAAGGTCTGCATGTGTCCGGAACAGAATGGCATCAGGTCGGCTCTCGCATCCTCGATTGCTTCCATCCGAATGTGCCGGTCAAATCTGGTGAAATCAGCGTACCCGCCTACGCATGGGTCGTACGGGTCCGTTTCTTTCAGTGTGGTCATTGCTTCTGCCAGTTCCCCGTTTTCTTCCGTAAGGCTGTCCAACAGGCGAGAAACTGTGCAAAAATTCCGGTCTGTTTCCTGTTTATGGCAGACAAGATACAGGATGATGAATTTCAAGATCTGTTGTTTCATGGGTTCGAGAAACGGGTCTGTGTGGTCCTTTTTTTTGTAACCGGTTAAGAATCTCGTCACGGATATTGCGTCCACGGTTGTTTTGATGTAGCGGAACGGATTATAATGGTGGGAATCCTCCGGATGCTCCGGGTCAAAAACACGGACGCGGTATCCTTTGTTTTTTAAAAATGTTCCGGTCAGCGCCAGTGTCACGTCAGAGTCCCTCACGATATAGGATCCGTATGTCTGCAAAAGGTTTGGTCTCACGATCGCCGTTCCGAATCCAGTTCCCGGTCCCCCGATCACGAAAGCGTTGTCATTCCTTAATGCTCCATGTCCGACACAGAGATGTTCGGACACGAGGAAATTACTGGCATCGTCTGTACGATTCGAACCGAACGGGCGCGTGTATTTTTTTCTGTAATTATGTGGCAATGAATTTTTGATAAACATAACCGTTTCTCCTTTTTCGGTATGTATGTTTGTGTGCATGTTGTTGTAATCCTGCCTGCTTTTTGCCAGCGGGCAATGGATATCAGCCTATCTCGGGGCTTTGCCCCGGGAGCTTTCTGGCTTAACATCATGACTGGGTTTGGGTTAATTGTCCTCTACCTGGCCTGTATAAATGCCTGAAATATTGTATGCTACGATAAGCTCATTCTTGTTGATCTGATCTTTCCAATTCTTAGGCGTGACGTTCTCTCCCACCGCGACTTTCTTTCTGCAGGCAAGCAGGAACTTCCGATTCACCATGCACTCCCAGACATAGAGGTTCCCGTAGCAAGGAAACATTGTTACAGAAACGTCCTCATTGTCGAATGGGTGCGTCGTGTGCATCAGAGCTGCAAATGGGATGCAATTGTCAGCTCTCTTGTGTTCCGGGAAGAATGCGATATCGTCATAACAGGATGCCGCGAGCTCGTCCTTATCTCTGTCAAGATCAAGCAGCGCATTTCCCTTTAAGCTCTCAACAGTATCCTTGATATCATCAAACGTTCCATCCGCGAACATCAGACCGCCGTATACGATAGAGTACGGCTCGTTTTCCGCAGAATCCACGTCGATGGAAAGTTCCTTATCCCCGTTTTTTGCGTATCCTAAGTACTCGTCATACATTTCTGTTTCTCTTGCAGACAGGATGACATCATGTTCTCCTAACTTTGCGACTGCGTATAAGAGCGCATCGTTGTCGTGATACATACATTCTTTGTGTCCCATCGTTTTCTCCTTATTATTTTTTAATAATCCAGTTGAAAATACGGATCCCGGCAAAGCCGGTAAACAGGTTAATAGCCATGACTGTTCCGACCAGGCACAAAATCTGGTTGACCCATCCATTGGAAGCGCAAAGCTTAAAACAATGATGCCCCGGGATTGGCCAGAAAAGTTGAATCCCCTTACAGTTTGGCAGGTCCAGCAGGATATGTGTCAGAAAGGCGACTGAAAACGCCAGTGCCGCCTGTTTGGAGAACATGGTATATGTGACCATGGTAAAGATCACTCCGGCAGTCAAGGAATGCATAAATGACCGATGTGGCGTCATCTTTCCGATCACACATAAGATAATAAAGACACCCGCTGCCACACTGCGTTCCGATAGGGTCTGATTCCCGCTTAAGTATTTAGTCAGGTCAACGTGGAACCTGGTTTGCGCGATCATAATAGCAGCCAGGACAGCAGCCCCAATCCCTAACATAAGGTCCGCTTCCCGTCTTACTTTTGACTGATCCGCGTCAATATCGCTGATCACGGAACCGACTGCTGCAATCCCTGTGACTGCCAGGCATTCAAAAAGGTTATCCGGCTGCAGGACCGCTAACGCCGCCGCTACTCCGACCGACAGGTGTGTTGCCCTTAACATGTAGCCCCTCCTTTCTTATGAACTGCCTTCAGTATGTCGCACGTTTCCTTTTCTGCCTTTTTTGCGGATAACACTTTTTGGTCATATTTGGACTTAAAAATGCCCCGGTACGATGACCGGGGCGCAATTTGCAAGACATCTTATTCTCTTTTTTGGAAGATACCACACAGCCAGGCAAGCCCGAATACGATCCCCATAAGTACCGCCATGCCGGCCCAGGTACCCGGATCGCGCAGGTCACGCACTGTGGATGCGATCGTGTCACTGATTGTGTTGTATACGATTGGCTCTTGCGGTGTCCGTATCTGGCGCCTAAACCAGCCATACACTGCGGCAGTTATTCCAAGATATGCGGTGGACCCGCAGCATACTTTCGCACATGTTTTCCATGGCATCCGGCGTTCCATCACCGCCGTTCCCACAACCCCCGCGATGGCGCCTGCCAGGTACAGTCCGACGCAGATCCCGGTATACCAGGAATAACAGGATACCGCCATATGCGGGCGGAACTGGTACACCTCCACCATACCGGAAACTCCGTCGAATCCGGCCATGACACCCATGATAAAAGTACAATATGTAGTACGGGTTTCTACTTTCCGCTTGCTTCTTGGCACCTCCGTTACCAGCCGGACGAACTCCAGCATGGACCCGATCCTCATCGTCTTTCCAAGGATCAGCCAAAACAACGTCTGCCATACGAAAAATTTTAGCAGCATGATTCCCTTTCTTCGTGTAGTTCCGTTCCTGGATTGTTATCGCCGCCTACGTGGGCGGATATCGTCCTCATGCTTATGGCAGTCAGACAGCAAATTCGTGGAATTTGATGCTCCCCACTTTCATGACGTCCGCCCTTACCTTTAAGACCGGCAAAACGACTTCGCACTCATTGCCGATTAACTCCACCTTATCCGGCGCGCAGAAGATCATCTGTAACCCGTGGCTTTTCATGAAGTCCAGCATTAGTTTTACGTTGCCTGGATCCATTTTTGCGAACGGCTCGTCAATGAATACCAGTTTTGCGCATCCTTCCCGGGCATCATAGGTAATGAGGAGTGCGGATAACAGAATCAGCATATATGGGATCTGCACCTCCGCGCCGGATTCATAGGAGGTCTGTTTGGATAGCCTTGCATTCTTAAAGACTGCGTTATTGATCAGGATATCATAGGACATGTAGTTACGGTAATCGGAAAACTGGGCGATCGTTTCCTCTTTTCCGTTCTCCACCATGTTCCGGATGATCGTCTTGATCTCCTGTTCCATTTCTTCCACATCTTCCTCCGTATATCCCGGATCCAGCATCTCGGATTCGGCACGGTCCGTCATGTACTGGGCATAGCGGATGATCTTTGCAAAATCCGTCCCGTCATTCCTTAACAGGATCTCGAACTGGTACTTTTCCTTGAAATTCAGCTTGGCAAGCTTATGGTTCATCCGGGTAATCTCCCGCATCGCGTCCACGCATGCGGTATAGATTCGTAAAACAAACTCCGTCCGGAAATCAGACTCGTATTTTTCCTTCTGCTGTGCAATCTTCGCTTTCACATCCTGCAGATCGCCCATCCAGATCTTTTCCTTTCGTTCCAGATACTGCGGGCACTTATCAAGCCCTACCGGGAGCTGGTTTTCCATGCCCCAGTTTGCGTTGTAATTGTACTGGTACTGTTTGACCTGTTCCTCGGATTCTGTCATCTCTGCCACTGCTTCTTCCCTGGCTGCTTTTCCGAGCACCAGTTCGGATGGCTTCCTGCCCGCTTCCACTGCGGCATCATATTCATCAGAAATCCGGGCCGCTTCCATATCAAAGGCCATTTCATAGGAAGATACCCGATCTTCCGCGCGCTCCAGCTGTTCCTGTTTTTCTTCCGTCTTTGTGCCGATGACGGCGATCTTCGCTTCCGCATCCGTGATCTGGGCGTAGATCTGCTGTTTTTCATCGCGCAGGCGGACGATCTCATGATCCAGACGGTCACGTTCCTGTTCCATCCTGGTAAAATCCTGGTTATGCTTCTGGGCATATTTTAACTGTTCGACCGCCTGCATGGATTCCCGGATTTTGATGACTGTTTCCTGGTACTGGAATGCTGCGTCAAACTGCACGGATGTATCCATCTTAGCGTATCTTCTGGCGGTATCCCGTTTTTCCTCCAAGGCCCGCTTTTCCCCTGCAAGCTTGTCGCGTTCCTGCATGCGGGCTGTCAGTTCCTTCTGCATTTTTTCCTTCGTGAGTTCCGTTGCCGCCTGGCCAAGCAGGAAGCCCCTGGTCTTTTCAAGCGGCAGGAAATACGTGTCCATGGATACGGATACACAGCCTTCTTTACTGATGGCGTTCCGCTCTTTTTTTACTTCCTGTGTCGGAAGCGCCTTCATGCGCCCAAGGAAATACGTGAAATACTTTTTTGCCACCGGGTTCTGGACCTGCAACAGGGAGGAAGCCGCCTGTGAGATCTCCGTAGTCTTTTCCTGCATCAGGAGTTTTGTGTTGAATAAGTGTGCACTCCGGTTCGCGGAGCGGATAAAGACACTGAACGCCGCATCATACCCTTCCGGGTCTGTTAAGATCGTATAACGTCTCGCCCCTAAAAAAGTCTCCAGTGCTGGCCTCCAGGTCTCATCCGTCAGACCCTGTACGTATTCGTAAGCGAATTTCGCTTCCGCATGGATGCCGCGTTTTTTATATTCCGCGTTGATCTCGTCCCGAAGGGCGATGTACGCACGCGGGATCTGGCTGAAGCCGCCCTGTTTTCTGTCACAGTCGTGGATAATGGCAGCAGCTTCGTCCACCTTTTTCGCATTCTCTTCCATCGCTGCGGATGCCGCAAGAATCTTTCCGGCGACGTTGTCGGCGTAGGCGGTCAGCTGCTCCTGCATGGCTTCCACCGCCTGGCGTTTTTCGGTTTCCGTATACCGCTTTAACGAGAGGGATGCTAAAACGTCCGCATCTAACAGGCGGATACCGGCATCCTGTAAGACTGCCATGGCTTCGCTTACAACGGTCTGGGCGCGTTCCAGCCGTTCCTTTTCCCGTTTTAAAGCGGAAGCTTCATCCTGCAGTTTTTCCAGGTGTTCCTGTTCCATGCGGATTGGTTCCATGCAGTCCATGTTATCGAGACTTAAGTTTAACTGGCGGATCTTACGCTCCACTTCACGTTCTTCCTCAGTCTTTTTCTCCAATTTCCCCTTCAGCTCCCGGATCTGCTGATTGATCTGAGACTGTTTTTTTGCAAGTCCCGTGATCTCATCGTCCAGGTTATGGTAATCTTTATAGGCGTTCATGATATCGTCCCGGCGTACGATAGCTTCCGACTTTTCAAAAGCAGTGGACGCATCCGTGACTGCTTCTAAGTCCCTGATCTCCCGCTCAATCTGGGACAGTTCCATGTTTAAGCGATCGATGCGCTCCATGGACTGCACCAATGGGTCGAAACGGATCTCCCGCGGCTCCAGGACGCTTTCCTTGATGAACTGCTCGATCCTGGACTTCGGGTTATAGGTTAAGATTCCGCGGATCTTTTTTAAAAAAGTCTGTACCTGGAGTTTAGTCATATTTAAGCCTGTCATCTGCATGAATGCTTCCAGGCCCTCTTCATTCCCCATGAAACGGACTTTCCATTCCTTTTTCAATTCTTCCCTTGTTTTCGGGCGCTCCGTGCCGTTTTCTTTCACGGTATGATTGACATCCTGTAAGGTTTTCCCTTCCAGGACATACCGCCATGTCTTGACCGTATTTTTACTGTCGGTCTCAATGAGTGTCCCAAGGATGAATGGGATCATGGCAGAATTGTCATAGTATTCCAGCGCAATATGTGTTGTTAAGGTCGGGTATTTATCCGCCGGACGCATATAGGTATTGGATGTCGCATCCATGAAACCTCTGGTGTAGGTGGACAGGGTCCGCTTTCCCTGAGTGTCCGTTGATTTATTGAATGCCGTATCCCCGAACGCCCCATACCGGATCGCATCCAGGATAACCGACTTTCCGCTGCCGTTCCTTCCCATGATCAGCGTGAACCGTCCGATGGGGAACGTGTTATGGTTAAAAGCATACCAATTCACCAACCGCACCTGTTTTAAAATGACCATGAATCTTCCTCCTCGTTCGTATCTTCCTCTTCTGTATCCGTTCCGTCTTCTTCCTGCTCGTCTTCTTCCCCGGCATGCAGGGCTTCGTCCGCTACCGTCTTAAATTGCGGGATGTCCCATCCAAACTGCAGGGACGGGTACAGGCGGATCTTTGCATCTTCCCCTTTGTCGTCCTCGTTAAAATGGACGAGCATGTATTTCTTAAAAAGGCGCAATGCGGCACGCAGTTCCTGTCCGCTTACTTCCACCCCGAAGGATTTTAAACGGTCGACCAAAGCGCCCATTTCGATGAATGTACCGTCCTCGTTACCGAGGCTGCTTAAATAGGTCTGCCACAATACCAGGAGCAGGTGGTACTGGAGCGGGGTAAACTGGATGATGTTTGCCCTCCTAAGTCCCTGCGCATCTTCATCCTGTTCACTTAAGGTCAGCATGGCGACCCCGGCTTTTTCCTCCACCAGGATGTCATAACCGATCACCTGCAGGTACTGGGAGATCTCAAACCGGTTGGATTCCCTCGCGATGAACCGGTATAATTTTTCTTCCTTCTCCCGCAGCACGAATGTGGAATTAAACAGGTGCCGGAGTGCCTTCTTAAACATCAGGCTTTCCGTCTCCGGGATATTGATCTCACAATGAATCGCTGGCATATGGGTCCTCCTCTTCCTTTGTACTGGAAATCGTTCCGCTGTTCGCGGCTCCCTCATTTTCCATTTTTTCTTCATCAGGCGTGATCACGAAATCTGTGATATCCGCGATGCCGTGATCCGTGACCTTCCCGTCTTCAAATTCTGCTTTATATGGGAAATCGTCCGCTCCGGAAAAGATCACGGCGGATGCGATCATCAGCGCCTCTTCCTTTGTGGCCACCGGCTCGTCTTTTACGGAGAGCACACTCCTGCCGGTCCGGAATTTCTCGCGGATATGGCGTTTGGCTGCATCGATGCCGTATTTTTCCGATGTGACGCCGTACAGGGAATCCGTCAGGCGTTCCATCTCATCTTCGTCCACCTGGAAATCGATCAATGCCGCTGGCGGCGCGTCGGTCGTCCTTTTCCGGATCCGCTGCTCGAAGGAGCGTTTCCCGACCAGACGGTAGGAAGCAAGTTGCATGCTCTGTGACAAGTCCATCAGTGTCCGGTCCCGCTCCTCCTGCGGCATGTCCTTTAACGCCATTAAAAGTTTCGTCAAATAGTTCTGTGTATTGATGCTGTTGTTGCGGATCATGGAGATTCTGGAAGCGTACAGATTATAATATGCTGCGATCTTCTCGTCGATTATGGCCATCTGCTCATCATATCCGTGATTTAAGAAGTATTCCAGCTCTGAAAGGCGCGCATCCACGGCCGCCTCCGCTTCTTCGTATGTCTTTTTCGTAGAAAGGGAACAGTCCACAATCATGCGCTTATGCAGGTCCCCGATGGAGATCCTGGCCAGCAGTACATTGATCCTTGCGATCATGCCCGGGATGGTGCCGTCTTTTTTCATAAAGAAATAATCCCGAAAAAACCGGTTTAAGATCTCGTCTTTCATCATATAGGCACCGAGACCGTTTGCGCTGTCTAATTTCAACACTTCATTCATGATCCGGCTGATACTGTCACGGAGGACTGCCAGTTCCTCCCGCAGGTCGAATTCGTGGTCCGTAAGCGGTTCCAGGATATTGACATATGGTCTGGTCTGCCGTCCGCCCTTCCACTCCAGTGCAGAGTATAAGATTTCGTACATGGAAAAGATGTGGTTGGTAATCATCCCGTCCGTCTGCGCATCAAAGATCCGCCGGATCGTTTCCATGACCTTGCGGCACCTGCCGCTTACGGTGACCGTATTTTCCCCGTTCCGCCCGAGTTCCCGCTTTTCTAACCATCCGCATTTGCGGAACCTCGTGATGATCGTGCCTGCGGTCTCCGCTGGGGCACTCTTTTTATTCCCCTGCTTTTTCTCCTCATCCGGTTCTACATCATCTGTTTCCGGGTCATACTGGAATTCCCGGAAGCAGCGGATGATTAATTCCTTTGCGTCCCGCTCATACAGGACTGGAACTTCCTTGGACCGCTCGATCAGCCGGATGATGCATTCATAATAAAACTGCGCGTTTTTAGAAACGAACAGCTTAAAAAACTGGTTACTTTCTTTTGTGAATTCCAAAATGCATCTTCCTCCTTTGTGCTTTCCCGTTCAGTATGTATCACTTTCCACGAGTGTATTTTTGCGGATAACACTTTTTGGTCATTTTTGCATAAATTTAAAGGGTGTTCCCCGGGAACACCCCCAGTTTTTCCAAAAAACCATAAAAAAAGATCCCCGACTGTTTCCAGCCCAATGTCATTAAGTTAAGCACGGGGTAAATAAAAGATAACCCTCCCGGAACTCTTTTAAAGAGAAAAGGGAGGGTTGTTTTTACGCAATGTCATTAAGGGAAAAATGAACAGTAAAACCACTATGCATTTATTTTGGGAATTCGTATAGTGGTTTTATATTTTGTAGTATTGTATCTGTTCAAATTAAACATCCTTGTCTTCGTACATAATTTGGTCATATAATCTATTTGCAACAAGTTCTGCTTTTTCATCGTTTGCTTCTCCTGGAAACTCTTCCATCAAAATTCTTTTGATTTGACGAATTTTATACATTATATTACCAACAGGATGATTCATTGCACTATTTACTATTTCATTATATTCTTTTCGATAAACGTCAAATTTATCGCCTTGCGTTCTAAGCATAATTTTTCTGCGTTGACATTCATCTACTAGACGAGCCTTAATCGAATCAAATTCTAATGCGTAAAATTCATCATAATTACCGAAAGCTCTCTGTGTTTCACCAATTTCATTCACATAGTCATCTATTTTGCCAATTAGTGAAGTAAGCTCTTCATCGGATAAATCTTTATACGATTTGCTCGCCGTTACTGTACGAATTGATGGGCGTCTCATATTGTTAATAATTACCTGTTCATGTTCTGTTAGAATCATTCATATATCCTTTCTACAACTCTAATTTTGTGTATCCTTCTCGTATTGTTTCATATCAAACGCTGGTAAAGATGTTCTTTCTGCATGAGCATATTCATTTTCAATAACGAAATTAACAGCTTCTCCACTTTTTTCATACCATTCTAAACCTAATTCTTTCAGTAATAAGATTTTAAGTTTTTCTTGTGCTTCGTATAAGTCTTTCCCTTGCTTCAATTATACTTTTGTCATTTCTTTTATTTTATTTGAATGATGTATAGTATTTGCAGGAGACACCTTCTTTCGTGAATGCTGTAAATGTTGGTTTGGTCACTTTCATTATACAACACAATCGAATTCAAGGTGTCTTTCTTTTATGCAAAATCACGAACTTGCTCATTTATAGTATAAAGATAAAATGCGTAGTAAGAATTCAAATAAAAATAAAAGGAGGCTATAACAATGAGTAAAACAGAATGGACGAAAAAAATAATAATCATTGTGATTGGTTCGATCATAGCAGCATATGGCATTACCCTTGCATTGTATGCGGGATTTGGAGGGGCAACCCTTGCTGTTTTGTGGCAGGGGATTTCAAGGACATTTCATATAAGTATAGGCATGGCATCTCTGATTGTAGCCATAATTATGATTGTGTTCTCATTTTTCTATGACAGATCACAGATACATATTGGTACGATTATTTATCAGCTTGTGTATAGCCTCTGTGTTGATTTGTTTGCAAATGCACATGTGTACAGTACGCATTTGTGGGTGAATGCACTGATTATGTTGCTGGGAGTCATGCTTTTTGCAGTCGGAACAGGAGTTTATGCGGCAGCTTCACTGGGACGTGGTTCTTACGAGGCATTAACCTTTTCTCTTGCGGAAAAGAACGGCTGGCAGGTAAAAGCAGTGCGGATGATACTGGATATTGTTATGGTACTTACCGGAGTTTTGCTGGGGGGAAAGTTTGGCATATGTACAATCGTAACGATCATTATCTCAGGACCGATTATTCAGTTTACAGCATCAAAAGCTAAAAAGTTATTAAAAAAATAAAGATGTGGATTTGGTGAAAATCGTCACCGGCGGGAGTATCCAGAAGCAGTCCGACGCCTGATCTATACGACCAACACCATCGAAGGATTTAACCGCCAGCTCCGAAAAGTCACAAAATCAAAAACTGTATTTCCATCGGATGACAGCCTGCTTGACATGCCTGGAAATTGCATTATAATACAAACAAGGACAGAGTCCCCAAAACGGGCTCCGTCCTCGATAACTAATGACATATCTTATATCAGTTTTTTCTGTTTACACAAAACT
>OGOW01002465.1_pt1 | contig 14636 bp, 7 predicted proteins | sample 1552781 | NCBI WGS metagenome assembly OGOW01 (sample SAMEA2580145, study PRJEB22360) | human gut metagenome | biome: human gut; feature: human-associated habitat; material: faeces | place: Denmark | collected 2008/2010
TAATAGAGTAACGATATTTATAGATAAACCAATTTCATTTGAAGAATACTATAAACAAAAGCTTACTTCAGAGGAAAATGAACGATTATCACAGAATGTATTAGAAGTAATAAAAGAAAATTACTATATACACTCTAAATAATAATATTTTAATTTTAGGGAGATATGAAATATGAAAGTAAAAATAGCTAAAGAAGCAGGATTTTGCTTTGGTGTTAAAAGAGCTATGAAAATGGCATGGGATGAATTAGAATTAAATTCTGATATATATGCTTTAGGACCACTTATTCATAATAAGCAAGCTGTACAAAGGTATGAAGATAAAGGGCTTGTAACTGTAGATACTATTAATGATATTCCTAATGATAAAAGTGTAATAATAAGATCTCATGGTGTATCTAGCGATATTTACGATAAAGCTAATTCTAATAATTTAAATATAATAGATACAACATGTCCATTTGTAAAAAAAATCCACAATATAGTAAAAGAATTTTATGAAAAAGGATATAAAATAATAATAATTGGAGATAAAAACCATCCTGAAATAATAGGTATAAATGGTTGGTGTGAAAATTCAGCACTTATAGTAAAATCTATTGATGATGTAAATAGCTTAAACTTAGATAATAACAGTAAATATTGTCTTGTAGCCCAAACTACACTAAATTTAGAATTATATAATGAAATAGTAAATATACTATCTAAAAAATTAGATAATATAACTTTTAAGAATACTATTTGTTCTGCAACAAAAACAAGACAACAAGCAGCTAAAGAATTATCTGTTGATGTAGACTGTATGATAGTTATAGGTGGAAAACATAGTTCTAATACACAAAAGCTAGTAAATATATGTAAAGAACAAGTACCTACTTTTGCAATAGAAACTAAAGAAGATTTAGATATAGATAATTTAGATAGCCTAATTTCAATAGTGGAAGATATAAAAATGAATATTAATCTTCACTATGCAAATATAGAAATAAAAGATATTGAACAATTGCAAAAAATTCAAAAAATAGTGTTGACAAGTATAATTGGGGGACCTTGGAGAATTATAATATGAAAAAAATAAATAAAAAAAGGATTTTGATTTTAATTGGTTTAATAATTTTAATACTATTAGAGATAAAAGCATTTAGAGATTCTAAAGCAGAAAAAATAATAGATATTTCAGCAAATTGTAAAGATTCCCAGGAACTTATTGAAGATGAAAATATAACAATTCAAGCTGTTAATGAAGGAAAAGATGGAATATCAATTACTTTGCCAGAGTTGGTAAATGAAAAAAAGGTAAGCAAATATTTGATGACAAATCAAGAAGTAGTTACAAAAAACGAAGAAAAAGATGAAAATTCGGTAAATGAACAAAAAAACGAAAATACAAAGGAATTTGAAGAAAAATTGCCGGGTGAAAAAATATATTTAACGCAAGAAGAAAAAGATAAGCTTAATATTGATTTGGTAGTAGAATATGACTCTCTAGAAATTGAAAAAGAGCGCTTATACAATAAAAAATTAGCATTAGAAGACAAAGACAAAGAAATTTTAAATGTTTCAGGATATATGCCGTTAAAAACAGAAATGACGGTAGAGAATATAGATTTATCAACAATAGAAAAACAAATAGAAAGTGAATATCCTAATAAAAAAATATGTGGAAACTATAAAATAAAATTACTTCTAGATGGTCAAGAATATAATCCACAAAAATATGAACAAAAATTAAATATAGAAATTAATTTAAGCGAAAATAAAGAATATACTATTTTAGAATACAAAAATGAAAAACTTTCAAAATGTGAAAAAGCAGAAGTTGGAAAAGGAAAAATAATAATTTCCACTACAGAAACAAATTCGTATTTAGTATTAGAAGAAGCAAACAATAGTGACACTGAACTATTAAATTCAGAAAATCAAGATGATATTGATATTCAAGCAGATGAAATAGCGACAGGAACAACTGAATCTAGATTAGAAATAGATGACTACGAAACAGATAAAAATTATTACACAGGTTTAAATTACACAGAAGATGGTACTAAAACAAATTCTGGAAAATATGCAGAAAATAAACTTAGAAAAGTAACAATAAATTACTACGGATATAATTATGACTCTGTACAAACAGATAACCCGCCAATAGGTACAATTTCTGATACAGAAATGCAAAATATTGTAACATATAAAAAATGTGTACCAATTGATTCAAGTGGAAATATATCTATACAATTAATTGACAATCCATTTATGAATAGACCGCAAGGAAAAGGATTTAATGGTTGGAAAACTAATAATACAAATTATTCAAATAGTATAAGTACAAATAGAAATAATTTTGTCCAAACATTAAGTACAAATGAAAACAACATAAAAAATTCTTCAGGAGAATATGTTATAGATTTATATCCAGATTGGATTGATGCAAATGTTATATTTGTAAGTTCATATGGAAGCAATTATAATGATGGCAAAACTGCAGATACACCAATAAGCAATGATTGGAATAGCATAAGTAGTAAACTTAATTCAAATAAAAAAACATGTACAAATGCTTCAAATAGAGAAGTAAATATTATTGTACTAATAAATGGAACATTAAGTTATAGTGGAATGACAGGCCCAAATACAGCATATACCTTAACAAGTATGTATAATGGAACAAACTATGGAAGTTCAAGTACTTACATAGACTTTAGTAGTGACAACGGAGGATGGGGATACTATGATGGAAGTAGTGTTACATTAGATAGTGACTTACAATTAGAATATTTATATATTAAATCTAATGTGTCATACAAAAATCCTAATGCAACAACAGATGGTACTGATGATGCATATCCATGCATATATGGGAATATGTATAATTTAAGGATTGGAAGAGGAATTTTACCTACAAGTAATAATACTTGTACATTAGCTCAAGTACAAGGAGGATATTACAACCATTCAAGCTCAGAATTTAAGTTAGTAATAGAATCAGGAAAATATTATACACTTCAATTATATAGGGCATCAACAGGAACTGGTACATCAAATAGTTTAACATCAAATGGAACATTAGTTATTGGAAATGACTTTGACAGAAAAAGTAACAATAATGAGAATCTTAAAATTTACAACAGAATGGCTTCAAAAACAACAACAGCAACAAATAGTCCATATACAGCAAATAACTCTAAAGCTTTTGCTGTAGAAATGATCGTAAAAAGTGGAACAATTGGAGTAGACTATTTTAATAGTCAAAGTGCAAGTGATTCAAGTGATAGAAACTATGCAGGAATATATGTTGGTGGACATGGTCAAACAGGAATTGATAAATCCAATAGACGTTTGATAGTTGAAGGAGGAAATATAGCAAACCTTATTGGTGGTTTAAATATAGATTCAACAGATGCAAATAATTATAAAACATATATATATGTAAAAGATGGAAATATCATGAACATTACTGGTGGAGCAGGTTACACACATACATATGGTGATAGAATAATACAAGTAACAGGAGGTTGCATAAAATACAGCATAAGTGGAGGTTCAAATGGTGTTGCTGCAAGTACATCAACCAATAATGGCCAATTAACAGGAAATTCCTTAATTTATATAGGTGGAGATGCTAATATAGGGGCAACCTATACGAAAGATTCTAATGGAAACAAAACAATAACCGAAACTAGTAAAGATGAAACACTTTATGGAGTAAATGCTGGCAATGTATGTGGTGGAGCAAATGGAAATAGTAGGTACGCAGGACAAACAGATAGTTCTTATATAATTTTAGATGGAAAGGCAGTAATACATAACAATATTTTTGGAGGAGGAAACTATGGAATAATTGGTTCACCTTCTGGTACAACTGGTCCAGCCATTATAGATCTAAGAAATGAATCATCAACATTTACTACAAATAAAGAATACTTAATAACAAATTCAAGTACTGGTGGGAAAGGCTTAAAAGCAAGTGGAACAAGTATAGCAAATGAAGATATTTCAGCATCAGTAATTCCAAGCGATAGTGCTAAATGGGTATTTGAAAGCGCAGGAGGAACAAATTATTACATAAAAAATGCATCTAATAATGAGTATTTATATTTAAGAGTAAGTTCATCATGGTGGAGTACAACAGGAAGTTTGGAATTAAGTACAAACAATAAAACTGCTTTTAATATTTCTGGAACAAATAGTAAGAAAATGTCATATTACTACTCTTCTGGAAGAAGGAATTATACATTTTATATTTCATATAACAATGGATGGACAACATCTACAAACTCAAATAATGCTAATTTATATTTATTAACATATGAATTAAGAAAAACAGAAGAAACAGATGATGCAGATACATTAGTAAATATAAAATTATTTGGAGGAACTGTAAAAAACAATATTTATGGTGGAGCAAACAGAAATAGTATATATGGAACAGTAGATATTGATATAAATGCAGGAAATGTAGAAGGAGTAACTTATGGAGGCTCTAATATAGAAGGAAATATTACAGGCTCAACATTAATGGATATTTCTGGTGGACAACTTGGTATACACTCAGATGCTGCAACATATGATTATTACAATACAGATGCATTATTTGGAGGTGGACTTGGTTCATCAACCAAAGTAAATGGAAGAGTTTTAATAAACATAAATGACCAAAGTAACAATCTAAATATATATGGAAATGTGTATGGTGGTAGTTCACTTGGAACAATAAGTAATAATGTAAATATTAATATTAAAGATAGTACTTCAAATGCAAATGCTATTTCTATAATAGGAAACGTATTTGGAGGAGGAAAAGGAAATGACAGTACATCTGCAATAATAAATGGAAACATAGATATTAATGTTGATGGAAGTAATTTACCAAAATGTAATGTATTTGGCGGAAGCGATGTCAATGGAACAATAAATGGAACAATAAATGCAAAAATTGGAGAAAATAATAATTCTACAATATTAGCAGTATATGGTGGTGGAAATAAAGCATCAATTGGAACAGAAACAAAAGAAGTAAAAGTATATTTGCTATCAAATGCTAATGTAACAAATGCATTTAATGGTGGAAAATCAGCAGATTTGTTATCTGAAAATGAAAATGATTTAACAAGAGAAATTTACTTGCAAGGGGGAACCGCACAAAATATATATGGAGGATCTGACTCATCTGGAACAGTAACTGTAAGTAATGTTCATATTGAATCAGGAAACGCGAATAATATATATGGTGGAAATAACCAAGGTGGAACAACAAAAATATCTAAAATTGATATACAAGGAGGAACAGTTCAAAATGTGTATGGAGGAGGAGAAAAGGCTGAGACTACAACCTCTAACATAACAATAACAGGAGGAAATATACAATACATATTCGGTGGAGGAAATCAAGCAGGAGTTATAACAACAAATGTTCAAACTAAAGGTGGAAATATAGGAAATGTATTTGGAGGTTCTAATACCAGTGGAGATGTAAATGAAAGCTTTGTAACAACAAATGATAAGGATTCTGCATCAGGTAATGATACTAATACTATAATAGGAACAGTATATGGCGGAAACAACCAAGGTGGAACAACAAACAGAGGAACTGTAACAGTAAATGGTGGAGGAGTTCAAAATGTATATGGTGGAGGAAACCAAGCAGTATCAAATGAAACACATGTAAATATAAATGGTAAAGTTGGACAAAATGTATATGGAGGAGGAAATCAAGCAGGAATAAATACTAATACTAATATATATTTAACAAATGCAACTGTTGAAAACAATGTATATGGTGGAGGAAATGAAGGAACTGTAACAGGGGACACATATGTATATGTAAAAGATTCCACACTAAATAATAGTTTATATGCAGGAGGAAACGGATCGACAGCAATTGTATATGGAAATACAAATTTATATATGCATGGAACAAAAAATAATGTAAAAAATAGTGTATTTGGTGGAGGAAACAAGGCTGAAACAGGAACAGAAGAAAAAAATTCATCAACAAGTAATGTAAATATTGTTGGAGGAACAATAGGAAACAACGTATATGGAGGTGCCAATACATCTGTAGTATATGGAACAACAAAAACAAATATAGGTTATGATGCAGTTAAAGACACTTCATTAGAAATTGGAGATATAGAAATTGGAGGAACTATATTTGGTGGAGGAGAAGCAAATGAATCAGGTAGTGAAGTTTATGACTTCTCATTTATCAGTGTTACAAAAGGAATTGATATTGAAATAGATGGAAATGGTCATAATAAGTTTGCAATAAAAGGAAGTATTTTTGGCTCTGGTAATGCTTCAAGTACAAGTGGAGAAAGTTATATAACAATAAAAAATTATGGAACACCAGATTCACCACAAAGTAATGTGTCAATTCAAAGAGCAACATGTGTAACAATAAATAATTCTGCAATATCACTTTCAGGAGCTACAGATAGAACAAATGAATATTCAAGTGTATTTTTTTCTATAAGTAGGGTTGACAAAATGAAAATGGTAAATAATTCGGTATTATATTTATGTAATGGCGCAAATTTATTAAAAGAATTAGATAGTATAGCAGAAATTAATGGAAATGAAGAAAAAGGAAAAGTTACAATTGACACAGAAACAGGTGAAAATACAAAAAATGTTGACAATAGAATTTATATGCTAGAAGGGAAAAACTTAAATATTGCAACAAATGAACAAGTTACAGCATATGGAAAAGTACAAGGAATGCTATTTTTAGGACTATTTACAAATAGAATGAACCCTAGCACAAGTACAGGATTTTACCATAGTGGATATAACAATGGAGACACAATAAAAAATGCTGGAACATTTTCATCAAACTCATATGCAATGGCACAACATATGCCAGATCATGATACATCAATAGATGGATTTTATACAAACTACAATGAAGATGGAAAAGTAAAAACAAATTACATAGATACAACTCCAAAAGATGATGTGTATTATATTTGGTTAGTTGGAGAAAAGATGGATGTAACAGTATTTGAAATGAGTTTAACAGCATCAAAATATGCTACACTTGGAACATATGAATTATTATTACAAGGATTTTCTGAACCTAATACAAAATTTGCACTTACAGGATTCTCAGCAGGACTTGCAAATGGAATATCGTTAGTTGACCCAAGTGAAATACCTTCAATAGAAACTAATGAAGAAAAAGCAAATTCAGTATATGGATTATCAATGAAAGCAGGAAATACATGTTGGAAAAATAAAGGAAGTACTACATTTTTAACAGAAGATGGTGGAAAATATAAAGGAACAAATGACTATGATGGTGATAACTCAACATATACACCAACGTTGAACTTTTGCTTATATCATTCACAAAACATAACAAAAAAACAAGCTCTTGGTGATGTTAGAATCAGATTACAGGTATTAACTCCAATCGATGATTTAAATTATAAAATGTCATATATTGATATAAATATAACATTATCTAGTGCATTATACCAAAATGACTTTTATGAAGCAGCAATAACTCCAGGTCAAGAATTTGGATTGTTTACAACAACTGAAACTACAATAACAAATAAAAGTGCATTTTCAACATATTATTCTTTGTATATAGAAAACTTTTCAGAGAGCAAATATTATCAAAACTATAAAGATTATAATAGAGTGTTAGTCTCAAGAGATAAATACAATAACCCATACGTTTTCCCGGTAAATACAAAATTAACAATGCTTGATATGGTTACAGACAAGTATTACTATTATATCGTAACAGAAGAAGATGTAAAACAAAATAAATATGTTTATAATATATCTGATTTCATAGCAATGGGAAGTAATGATGGCAACTATGACGAAAAATCGGCATGTGATAATTATTATAACAAAGATAAAGACTTAACATATGAAAACTTTATCTTCCACGTAAATTTTGCTGATAGTTCACTTTCAAATAATATCGACCAAAATACACTTCTTATGGAACTAAGAGATACAGACAATCAAACACTTCTTGGGGTACTTGGAATTCAAAGAGACACAATGAAATATACAGTATATAACAATAGAGATGCAACTATAAAATTATCTGGAGAATTAACACCAGAAACACTATACTTAGGAAATACTCTAAATTTAAATGTAACTACAAACTTTACACAAACAGTAGTAAATTCAAAAACAGTATATGATACACAATATTTCGACAAAAAACTTGGAATAAAAATAAGCGTATATGATAACAATGGAAACAGATTAAATAGTGACAGTTTATTTGGTGTAAATTTCGAATTAGATGGAAAACTATATTACCCAAGAATAGATGGAACAACTAGAATTTGTATTGCAGACAAAGTTACAGATATACTAGCAAGGTTGAAATTAAATACTCAAAACAATAAAACACTTGCAACAGGCGATTACAAAATAAAAATAGAATCATTTGGATCTTCTGACGGAATATATTATGGATTAACAGCTTCAGGGCAAATTGAGCTAGATGTGAGAATAATAAATTCTTCTTATGGATTAAAAGTTACAACAGAAGACAAACTAAAAATAGTAGATAAGAACACAGGATTTACAATGAATGAAAATGCAAACTTTATGAGCAAAATAGAATATTCATCAGGATTACAAAATCCAAATATTGCAGTATCTTTATACAGAAGAGATTATTCTGATATATATTCAGAAAGATACAATTTGGTGGATTTGGCAGATTATACAGTGATAAAATTGCCATTAATGAAGCAACAGGCAAGCCATTGTTTGACACAATTATTCCAACAATGTTGTCTACTTTACCGGCAATAATTGTTGCAATTGTTATTGTTTTGGTTTTGTCAGCATCAATGTCAACACTTTCATCATTGGTACTTACATCAAGCTCAACTTTTACATTAGACGTAATTGTGCCGGCCTCAAAAAAGAAAATGAATGAAATGAAACAGGTTGTTATTATGAGAATTTTTATAGTATTCTTTATAGTTGTTTCAGCAGTTATTGCAATATTTAAGGATTCTCATCCTGAAGTTACATTTATAGCTCAGATGATGGGTGTTTCATGGGGAGCTTTGGCAGGGGCATTCCTTGCACCATTCTTGTATGGATTATACTGGAAAGGCGTAACAAAGGTGGCTACGGTTGTCTGTTTTGTCTGGGGATGTGCAGTTGCCGTGTTGCAACTTATTGTTTCACTTTGCGGAATAGATGTTACAGGCTGGGGAACAGTTCTTGGTTACATATTCAAATCATCAATTAATTCAGGTGTAGTTGCAATGGTAGGCGGACTTATTATAGTTCCTGTAATAAGTTTGATTACAAAGAAACAAAGTAAAGAAGAAATTGACAATATGTTCCAGTGCTACGAGGCAATGGTAGAAGTGCCGGTGAAAGAATCGTTGGAAGATTAGGCATAAAACTGTTAGTAACAGAATAGTATGAGTTTTTTTATTTTAAAAAGCTGTTGGAGTAATCCGACAGCTTTTTTGCAAAAACTAATAAATACGTTTTTGTGACAAAAATGTCAGTGACACCAATGACATAACTTGTCAGAGTGCCGTTTTTAAAGGAAAAAATGGAATAAAAAGACGAACAAAAGGGGTTATAAGATTGACAGTTATCCTTTTTTTTTATATCATAGATAAATGTATGGTCAGTACTTTGGGTATTGATTTTACGAAAGTGTATGGATTACTTGGTTTTTGATATAAAAGGAGGCAGAATGATTGATTTTCATTCACATGTATTGCCCGGAATAGATGATGGAAGCGATTGCGTAGAGGAATCTTTAGAGATGCTTCATACAGCAAAAAATCAAGGAGTTAGTACGATGTTGGCTACGCCACATTTTTATGCTCAAGATGTTTCAGTGGATCATTTTCTCGAAAAGAGGAAGAAAGCCTATGACACATTGAAACGGTGTATGGATGATTCTGACTGCCCTGACATAAGATTGGGAGCTGAAGTATGCTATTTCAGAGGAATCGGGAGGGCTAGAGAGATTGAAAAATTATGTATAGAGGGAACCAGGGTTATTATGGTGGAATTACCCTTTAGACAGTGGGATGAAGAGGTTTTACGGGATGTTGAAGAGCTAATGGAGAAACAGAATGTTTCAGTTATGCTCGCACATATAGAAAGATTTTATGCTTGCCAGAAAAGAAAGAAGATTTGGAAAGAAGTTCTTGATTTGCCGGTTATATTTCAGGTTAATGCAGAATTTTTTGATGGTAGGAAGAAAAGAAAACTTATAAAGAAGCTGGTTGAAGAAAACAGACCGATTGTACTTGGAAGTGACTGTCATAATACTGACAGAAGAAAGCCTAACCTTGATATGGGTTATTCCTTTATCAGAGAGAAAATCGGACAGAATGCTGTAGATGAAATAGAGAAAGTGTCCGTGGAGATACTTGAAAAATAATGATTAGGGGATAAGTAAAGTGAAGAAGAAAAGAAAAAAATACATAAAAATTGCCGTGGAAGTAGTAGCTTTTATACTGTTTATAGCAGTTTTAGGCTATGGATTACAGTATGTTGATAATAAGACAGAGAAGGCTAATGTATCTGATGAAAGTTCAATAAATGATTGGAAGATTCAGGTTCCAAGAGGAAAGATTAAACTTAATGGAAATAAATACGAATATTACCATGATTTTGAAAATTATCTGTTAATAGGAACAGATGCTACGGGAAATAACAATAACGGAGCAGATTACCAGGGAAGTATGGCTGATTTCCTTATGCTTGTAATTGTAGACAAGACAGAGAATACATATAGTTTTCTTCAGTTTAACAGAGACACCATGACAGAAGTTGCATTGATTGATCATAATGGCGAGGGTGAGGCAACAGCTAATATTCAGTTGTGTACAGCTCATTGGTATGGAGGCAACAGAGAGCAAAGCTGCGAAAATACAGTTAAATCCGTAAAGAAATTGTTAGGAGGTATTCAGATTGATGGTTATTATGAACTTAACATGAGTGAAATACCTAAACTTAACAACATGGTAGATGGAGTTACCGTAACATTGGAGGATGATTTCTCAAAGAAATATCCAAAAATGAAGAAGGGAGCTACAATAAACCTTGATGATGAGCAGGCTTATGCATACGTTCATGACCGTTATGGAGTTGGGAATGAAGAGAATACATCACGAATGAAAAGACAACAACAGTACATGACAGGGTTTTTTAAAAAACTTCAGGAGAAGGTTAAGGCTAATCCAAACTATGCCAATGAAGTTTTTGAAAGTTTGCAGGATGTTTCCACAACAGATATTACTATAGGAAAGATTTCTAATATTAGTAATATTTTTGCTAGTGGAACAGACAAGGGGATTTTTGAATTGGCAGGAAAGTCTAAGATTGGTCAGGCTCTTGGAGATGAAATTGATCATATGGAATTTTATGTTAACAAGAAAGCAATGGTTAGCACAATGTCAGAACTGTTTGGCATAGTGGAACAGAAGAACAAAGAGTAAAGGAATTGAAAGATGAAACAACAGGTAGAAAAGATAAAAATTAACGAAAAAGAAGATGAAGTAGAAATCAACCTTTTGGATTTGTTTAACTATTATCGTAAGAAGATTTTATTTATTATTGCAGGTTTTTTGATTGGAGCAATAATTGCAGGTGTATGGACTAAAGTTGGCATTACACCTAAATATACTGCAACAGCAAAAGTTTATATGGTTTCAGCATCAAAAAACTCAGTGGTCGATCTTGCTGATTTAAGTATAGGTACATCATTATCAGAAGATTATGCAGAGTTGTTGCATGTTAGACCTATCATTGAGGCCATAAATGAGGAAAACGATTTAGGATATACATATGAGCAACTTAACGGAATGATTGACATTTCAACAGTTGAAGATACACGTATCCTAAAAATTTCAGCAACAAGCATAAAGCCGGAGGAAGCAAAAACAATAGCAAATGCTTTAGCTGAAAAGGCAGTTACTGAAATTCCTAAATTAATGGGAACATCGTCACCTAATATTGCTGAAAGAGCTATAACTCCTAAAGGTAAAAGTTCACCTAGTCTGAAGAAAAATGTAATGATGGGTGCATTTGGAGGAATGGTTGTGGTATTAGCTATTTTCACATTCTTATTTATCACTGATGATACAATTAAGACAGAAGAAGATGTTGAAAAGTATTTAGGCATTATTCCTTTAACAGTTATTCCTGATGGAAACGTTAAATACGGAGCATATTCTAAATACAATTATTATAAGGGAAAGAAATATTACACACCAAAATAATAAGCTTGAGGAGAAATAGAAATGAATAAAATTAAAATGGATTTAACCAAAGAACTTCCTTATGCTGTTGAGGAATCTATAAACCGACTTCGTATAAATGTTAGTTTCCTTGGAAATGAAATTAAAAAAATCATGGTTGTAAGTACAATGCCTAATGAAGGAAAGAGTTTTGTTACTTTACAGATGTGGAAACAGATGGCAATGGCTTTGATTGGAATTGGTACGGTTTTGTCAGTGAGTGCGTGTGGGGGAAAGGAAAATACTACATCCAATGAGCCGCAGACAACAGCAAATGTAGCTGAAAGTGAAGCAAAAACAGAAATTAAGGTCGCATTATGGGATTATACCAATGCAGAATATTATAAAAATCTGATCGAGGAATTTGAAAAAAATAATGAAGATATTTCCGTCAAGGTTATTGAAATCAGTGCGGATGAGTATAATGATAAGATTCAGATCATGCTTTCTGGCGGAGATGATGTGGATGTGGTATTTACAAAGGAAGTTGCTTCCCTGGCAGGTCTGATTCAGAAAGGGCAGGTGCTTTCGTTGGATGATTATATTCAGAAGGCGAATATTGATGAATCCTATTACGGTGGAATGTTAAATGAGCTTGCTCTGGACGGAAAGGTTTATGCAATGCCATTTAAGAAAGATTGTACTATTTTATACTACAACAAAGATTTATTTGATAAAGCAGGAGTTGAGTATCCGAAGGATGGTATGACACTGACGGATTACCGGGAGCTGGCAGCCAAGATGACTTCTGGAGAAGGAGCAGAGAAAGTGTATGGAGCCCATCTTCATACATGGCCGAGAAGCCTTCAGAATTTTGCAAGAAAGACTGATGATTTCCAGATCGCAGAAAAACCAGTTGCGAATCTGGCAGATTATTATGATATTTTCCTGAAAATGCAGAATGAAGACAAGAGTATTATGGATTATGGTACGTTAAAGGCCGGAAATATCCATTATTCAGGAGTTTTTTATAACCAGCAGTGTGCTATGGTAACTATGGGAACTTGGTTTGTTAACAACTTACTGGAGCAGAAAGCTAATGGAACCATTGATTTTAACTGGGGAATCTGTAGTCTGCCGGATATCGATGGAAGTGGAAATGCTAACGGTGTAATCGGTGTAACACCAGTATCCATTAATACTGCATCAAAGCATCCAGAAGAAGCATGGAGATTTATTGAATTTGCGACAGGAGCCCAGGGAGCAGCTGTGATCGCTAATTCTGGTATTATCCCGGCTTATGTAGATGATAATGTGAAGAGCATTATTAGCGGCCTCGATGGAATTCCGGAGAATTTCTCTGATTATATTAATGCAGATAAATTCTATCTGGAGCAGCCACTTCATCCAGACGCTGGTGAGTTAGAGCAGATCAATTCTGAGGAACACAGCCTGATCATGTGCGGAGAAGTATCCATTGAAGAGGGTCTTCAGGAGATGCAGAAGCGAATTGATGAAGTATTAAAATAAGGACGGAAAAGATGGGGAAGATGAACAATTTAAAGAAAAAAAGACTGATGCGCAGAAATATGGTAGGTTATTCTTTTATTGCACCTAATTTTATTGGGTTTGCGGTATTTACCATGATGCCAATGTTATTTTCATTTGGACTTAGTTTTTGTGAATGGGATTCTTCCCATCCGATCCAGTTTGTTGGTTTACAGAATTTTATTGGATTATTGTCAGATGATACCTTTTGGATTTCTCTGAAAAATACCATTTACTTTACGGTGGGGACAGTACCGCTTACGATTGTTTTATCGCTGGGAATGTCATTGTTGATTAATCAGAAGATCAAGGGACAGGTACTTTTACGTTCCATTTTCTTCTTCCCATATGTGGCGTCACTGGTTGCAATCTGCGTTGTCTGGAATCTGTTGTTTAACCCGGATATGGGTCCAGTCAACAGTCTCTTAGCAGCCCTGGGAGTGAAAGAACTGCCGCGATGGACAGCGTCCGTAAAATGGGCGCTTCCCACAGTTATCGGTTTGACAGTATGGAAAGGTGCAGGATATTATATGATTGTATATCTGGCGGCACTTCAGGGAATTTCAAGGGAAATTTATGAGGCAGCGAAAGTGGATGGGGCAGATGCCATCAGAAGCTTTTTCTCCATCACACTGCCTCTTCTGACGCCGACTACATTTTTTGTCTCTACCATGCTGATTATTTCCTCGTTTAAGGTGTTTGATACAATCTATATTATGACGGGAGGTGGACCAGGAAGAGCTACCAACGTTCTGGTTTACTATATTTATAACACCGCTTTTGTGAAATTTAAGTTTGGTTATGCCAGTGCAATTTCCATGGTGTTATTTGTTCTGGTGCTTGGTATTACTCTGGTACAGTTTAGAGGAGAGAGAAAATGGGCGC
>OGOW01002466.1_pt1 | contig 14627 bp, 17 predicted proteins | sample 1552781 | NCBI WGS metagenome assembly OGOW01 (sample SAMEA2580145, study PRJEB22360) | human gut metagenome | biome: human gut; feature: human-associated habitat; material: faeces | place: Denmark | collected 2008/2010
AAGGAAAAACAAGATAAAATAAAAAGTAAATATGATAGGAGATTAAGAAATACCGAAATGTTATTGAGAAATTATAATAATTTTAAACAACATGCAGGTAATGCGACATATTGTGAAGAACTAGAAAAAGAAAAATTAGATGAAGAAATGGATTTTGACAAAGATATAGATAATTTATTTATTAATTCTATATTAAAAACTAAAAAGAGAACGGAAATAATGCTACAACATATTGATAATTGTATTGAATATTATAGTTATAAATGTTTAGCTTCAGATAGAGAAGATATACAAAGAAGAATCCAAGTAATAAAAATGTTATACACAAATGAAAATACAATGAATTACGAGGAGTTATCAGAAGAATTAAATTGTAGTACAAAGACAATAAATAACACTAAAAAAGCAGCAATAAAAGAATTATCAGTATTATTATTTGGAATAGATGGGGTAAAATTATATTAAAATTCAAAATCGTTTCCAAAACACTTCCTTGACATTTCTTTTTGAAAAAATTAAAATAGTAGTATGTAAAATTGTTTTTTAACGAAAACATCCCCTTTTATTTTAAGAAGCTCACTAGAAATAGTGGGCTTTTAGTAATATATAGGGTAATAATTGTAGTATAAGATGAACAAAAGAAGGTAGAAGAATATGAATTTTGAAATGTGCATGAAAAGGGACTGTAAAGTGTGTAAAAACAATATAAAATGCTTTAAAGAAGGAGATGAGAAAAATGAGCATTTCAAAATTGGTTATTCAAAGAATACCTGTAAAAAAACTAAAACCAGCAGAGTACAACCCAAGAAAAGACTTAACACCAGAAGACATCGAGTATCAAAAAATAAAGCAGAGCATAATTGATTATGGCTGTGTTCTTCCACTTGTTGTTAATAAAGATATGACAATAATAGGTGGGCATCAAAGATTAAAAATATTACAAGACTTAGGCTATGAAGAAATTGAATGTGTAATAGTAGATTTTGATAAAGATAAAGAAAAAAGCTGTAATATTATACTTAATAACGAAAAAATATCTGGAAAATGGGATTTTGAAAAATTAGAAAGTGTTATCAATGAACTTGCAAAAAATGAGTACGATTTAAGAAAAACAGGACTAGATGACGAAGAAATACAAGATTTATTAGATGATTTAGATGTAAAAGATGAAGATTTTTTACAAGGTACAGAAATTGTAAAAGACAGAAAACCAAAAGAAATAATTTGCCCTAATTGTGGGTATAAATTAGAATGAGGATATTTTTAGCAGCTTCGAGCAGTGGAATGAGCAAAGAAATAAGAAATAGAGTTTATAGTAAATGTAAAACAAAGTATGCATTAGAAACATTTTTCAATGGAGAAAAGAAATGCAAACAAGCACTTGATTTAGTGGGAAATGAGAATTTTTTACTAGATTCAGGTGCTTTTTCATATATGAATGGTGCAAAGGTTACATTTGAAGAAATGCAAGATTATATTAATAGATATATAGCATTTATAAATAAATACAATATAAAATATTTCTTTGAAATTGATGTCGACAATATATTTGGTTTAAAACAAGTAGAAAAATGGAGAAAGCAAATAGAAACAGAAACAAACAAAAAATGTATTCCTGTCTGGCATAAAGGTCGTGGGGTAGAATACTGGAAAAAAATGTGTAATAACTATGATTATATTGCAATTGGTGGACTTGTATTTCATGTTAAGAAAAGAGAATATGAATTAATAAGAAAATTAGTTAATTATGCATATAAAAAAGGTGTGAAGGTCCATGGTTTAGGTTTTACAAAGACAAATGATTTACATAGATATAAATTTTATAGTGTTGATAGTGCGAGCTGGGTTAGGGCAGCAGCACTAGGACAACAAAAATACGATTTTGTTCATGACCACATGATATGCAAAAGAATATCCTCCAACGGAAAGAAAACAAATATATCACTTTTATCAGGACATAATTATATAGAGTGGTGTAAATATCAGAGATTTATGGAGGAAAAAGAATGAAGAAAGTTGAAATTGAAAAATATTTATTTGGAATCTATTGTGCAGGAATTATTATACAAAATATTCTTGCGACCAAAAATATAGATATAACAATATTTACAGTAACAACGGGGATTTTAGTATCTCCGTTAGTTTTTATTATACAAGATATACAAACAGAAATATTTGGCTATAAAAAAGCCAAAAAAATGATTATATTAGGTTATTTAATGAATTTTATTGCAATTATGCTTTATACATTTAGTATATCAATACCAAGTTCAAGTACATATACAAATCAAGAAGCATTTACAACAATATTAGGAACAACACCAAGAATAGCGATAGCAAGTTTTATAGCCTATATGATAGGAGCATTAATAAATTCAAAAGTAATAGAAAAATTAAAAAATAAACATGAAAAGAATTTATTTTTCAGAGCAATATCATCAACTGTTGTAGGACAATTTATTGATAATATGCTTTTTGCTGTTATAGCTTTTATAGGAATATTACCAACACAAGCCATAATTTCAATGATAGTAGGAGGTACATTATTTGAGATAATTTATGAAATAATCTTTTACCCTATTACTAAGAAATTAATACAAAAGATAAAGGTATCAAAATAATAGGTAATGAATTGTAAATAAAAGGTAGGTGGGTGAGATGCTGTGACAGATGATAAAATTAAAGAATTAAGCAAAGATTATATGGAAGGCTCTACATATAAAGAATTGCAAGAAAAGTACAGTATTACACCCAATGAACTAAAATGGATTATTCAAAAGAATAATTGGAAAAGAAAGAGTAACAGAAGAAAAGCACAAAAAGGAAATAAAAATGCAAAAGGAAATAAGGGTGGAACAGGAGCCAAAAAAGGAAATAAAAATGCAGTAACAACAGGAGAATATGAAACATTATATTATGAATTACTATCAGAAGAAGAAAAAGCCATATTTAAAAATTATAAGGTAGTAGATAAAAAACAAGAGTTATTAAAAGAACTAAAATGGCTTGAAGTAAGAAAATTTAAAATGATGAAAAAAATACAAGAAATAGAAGGCAAGAAAAAAGAAATGATAATAGAGGACATTAACAAAAGACAATATAACTCTATTAATGAAGATGAAACAGAAATTACAACACATGCGACACATAATGTTAATTTATTACAAAAATTATATGATTCACTAACAAGAATACAAGAAGAAAAAAAGAAATATATTGATAGCCTACACAAAATTGAAAATGACGATAGAAAACTTGAATTAGAGATAATTAGATTAGAAAGAGAAGCAGCAAAAGATGGTGCATCAGAAGATGATAATGTAAAAGATGATAGCTTTATTAAGGCACTAGAAGATAGTGCAGAAAGTACATGGGACGATTATGAGCAAGAAACAGAATCAACAGAAGAAACTTAGTCTTGATGAAAGAATTTCTAATCTAAAACAAATCGTAATAAAAAATGCTATCACATTACGAAAGAAAATTATAAATGGAACAGTATTCAAGTTTCAAAAATTCAGTAAGAAACAGAAGAAAGTATTGAATTGGTGGTGTGATACTAGCCCTGTAAAAGATATGGATGGTATTATTGCTGACCGGTGCAATTCGTTCTGGAAAAACTGTGTCAATGTCTTTATCATTTGTTTTATGGGCAATGACAAGATTTAATGGTCAAAATTTTATTATGGCAGGTAAAACCGTACGGAGCATTCAGAAGGAATGTTCTTTTTTGGTTGAAACTAATGCTAAAAGCACAGGGATATAAGACTAAAGAAAGAAGAACAGATAACTTAGTTGAAATAAGCAAAGGCGAAAAAATTAATTATTTTTATATATTTGGTGGTAAAGATGAAAGAAGCCAAGACTTAGTACAAGGTATTACGGCAGCTGGTGTATTTTTAGATGAAGTTGCATTAATGCCGGAATCTTTTGTAAACCAAGCAATTGCTCGTTGTTCTGTTGCAGGTTCAAAATATTGGTTTAACTGCAACCCAGAAGGACCAAATCATTGGTTTAAAGTAAATTGGATAGACAAGAGTATAGGCTACTTAACAAAAGAGCAACAAGCCGAATTAGTAAAAAAAGGTGAAACATTAAAGAAATTATTATACTTACATTTTACTATGGATGATAATTTAAGTTTATCTGAAGAAGTAAAAGAAAGATATAAAACAAACTTTGTAGGGGTATTCTTCAAACGATATATTTTAGGTCTTTGGGTATTAGCCGAAGGTGTTATATATCATAATTTCAATAAAGAAAGACATTGTATAAATAAAGAAGATGTGCCAAGTAATTTTGAATATTACTATATAACAAGTGACTACGGTATTACAAATCCACAAGTATTTTTACTTTGTGGTGTTAAATTTATAAAAGATAAGCCTCATGTGTGGGTACTAAAAGAATACTATAACAAAGGTATAAATGGAAAAAAGAAGAAACAGCAATTAAAAACAGATACAGTATTTTTGAAAGACTATCAAAAATTTATTGGAGATATAGAAATAAAGAAAACTATTATCGACCCTAGTGCAGTTTCTCTTATAAATTTATTTAAACAAAACAATATTAAAGTACAAGAAGCGGATAATAGTGTAATTGATGGTATTAATTTGGTGTTATCGTATTTGGATCAAAACAGAATACATATTGTTGAAGAAGAATGTCCAGAACTATTAAGAGAATTTGCAAGTTATATATGGGATGTTAAGGCGCAAGAAAAAGGAGAGGACAAACCAGTAAAATTAAATGACCATGCTCTCGATGCTTTAAGATATTTATTACAAACATTATTCCCTATCAAAAAGAAAGGTGTTTACTTCTATAAAGGAGGAGTTAGTTAAAATGATTTCAGAATTAGAAAGAATAGATTATGAATTAAAGAAAAATGCAAAAAATGGAATAGGATTAAAAGAATTTATTTATAGAGAAAAAAAAGAATTTGAGCAGTCTAACAGATATAAAGAAATGAAAATAGGCGATAGATACTTTGCAAATGATTCAGATATACAAAATAAAACAAGAACATATATAGAAGTTGATGGTAGCGAAAAAGTAGCACCACATGCTAAGAATTTTAAACTAGAACATTCAATAATATATAAATTAGTAATGCAAAAAGCAAGTTTCTTATTAAAACAAGAGCCTACAATACAACAAAGAGATGAAGAACATAAGAATGAAAGCTATTCAAAAGAAATAAGCAAAGTATTTAATAAAAGAATGCACAAAAGATTAAAAAGGACAGTTATAGAGGCAGTAAATAAAGGCATTAATTGGTGGTATGTATATATTGATGAAAGTGGAGATTTAAAAGTACAACTTAAATATGCCACAAAAATAATACCATTATGGGCAGATGATGAGCATGAGGTATTAGATGGAATAATTATGGTGTATAAATTAGAACAATATACAGACACAGGAAAAGAAGATGTAATAAAAATTGAATTTTGTAATTTAGAAGGTATAAGATATTATGTTATAGATGGCGACCATTTAATAGAAGATGTAGAAGAAGCAGAAAAACATAAAAAAGCATTTTTAAGACATGATGATGAAGGAACATCAATATTTGGACATTTTGTATTGAATGACGTTGCTATGGTTTGGAAAAAAATACCTTATATTTATTGGAAATATAATTGTAATGAATTGTCTTTAATTCACTATTTAAAGAGCTTAGTTGACTGTTATAACGAATTAACAAGTAGAAAAGCAGATAATATATATGAGGCACCAGATGGAGTAAATGTTATTAAAAATTATAGTGATGATGAAGAAAAATTTCAAACTAATTTACAAACAATTAATACAATTTTTATTGAAGGCGACGGAGATTATGATAGAAAGAAAATAGAAATTGATATTGAAGCATTTAAGGTATTTATTGAACAATTAAGAAAAGATATTTATGAGGCTGGATTTGGTGTTGATACTCAAAGTGAAAAATTTGGAAATCAAAAAAGTGGTATAGCAATACAAGAATTGTATGCAGATTTAGACTTAGATTGTAGCAATATTGAAACAGAGTTTCAAGCAAGTTTAGAATATTTTAAATTCTTTATAGATAATTGGTTATTTATAAAAACAGGACAAGATTATACAGACATTGAACTAGATTTCTCATTTAATAAAACAATGACAGTTAATGAGCAAGAATTAATTGAAAATTGTAAAAATTCTGTTGGTATTATTAGTAATAAAACAATAAGGTCAAAACACCCATTTGTTACAGATTTGGAAAAAGAAGAAAAACAAATTGCAAAAGAAGAACAAGAAGCGAATGAGTATGCACAAGCATTTGCAAAATTACAGAATAAGGATAATAACAATAATAGCAAAAATAATGATGAAGGAATAGGAAATAATGAAGAATAGTAAATATTGGGAAGATAGGGCTTTATTAATAGAAAATGATAATTACAATAATACAATGTATCATGCAGCAAAAGTCAAAGAACAATATGAACTAGCAAATGAAAGAATACAAAAAGAAATAAATAAATTTTATGAGGATTTTGCAATAAATAATCAAATAGGATTAGCTGAAGCAAAAAGAATCTTAAATAGTAATGAATTAAAAGAATTTAAAACTACATTAAAACAATATCAAAAAATGATAGAAAATGACATCAATGGAGAATTAACAGAAAAGATATTAAATATAAGTATAAAACAAAGAATTACAAGACTACAAGCATTACAAGATAAAATAGATATTATATTATCACAATTAGAAAATAACAACGAAATAGAGATAGATAATACATTTCACGAAGCCTTAGAAAATGCATACTATCAAAATATTTATGGAATAGAAAACTATAATGGAATCCATACAGATTTTACTTTATTGAATACAAAAACAGCAGATGATATTTTAAAATATAATTGGTCTGGTGTTACATACTCTGATAGAATATGGCGAAATCAAATAGAATTAAGACAAAAACTAAAAGATGGATTAAATAAAAACTTTATTCAAGGTAATAGCATTGCACAAGTAGCAGCGGAAATAAGTAAAGCATTAGATACTGATTATAAAAATGCGGTTAGACTTATGAGAACAGAAGTAAATTATATAAATAATAAAGCAAGTATTGAAGCATATAAGGAAAAAGAAATAAAACAATATGAATTTGTTGCAGTATTAGATTTAAAAACTTCTGAAATATGTGCTAATATGGATGGCGAAATTATAAATATAGATGATTTAGTGGTAGGTGTAAATTGCCCACCATTGCACCCTAATTGTAGAAGTACAGTAATTCCACATATTGAAGGAGTAGAAAGAAACAGAGTAGCAAGGAACCCAGAAACAGGAGAAATTGAAGAAGTAGGAAATTTAACATATAAAGAATGGTATGCTAAATATGTTGATAAAGAGCAAGGCATTTTAGAAAAAATAATAGATAAGAATAAAAGAGCAAAATTAAAAGATATAACAAACAGAAAAGATAAAATTATAGATGAGGCATTTAAAAATGATAATATAAAGAAAATTGCTAAAAATACTCAAATAAGCAGTATAAAATTAGGTGGAGATAATTCGTATCACAGAAGGGGAAGTATAGTATTAAAAAATAAATATACTAATCGTACAGTTATTCATGAAATAGGACATGCAGTAGATTATAACAATAAATGGTTATCATCTAGTAAAGAATTTATCAATGCAATAGAAGTAGATAAAACAATAATTTTGAAAAATACTGATAAATATGTTAAACTAATAAAAGATAATAAAAATTATGCAGGTTTAAGCGATATAATCGGAGGAATGACAGGAAATAAAGTTGTTGGAAGATATAAACATAAAAAATCATATTGGAAGCAACCTAACAAATTGCAGAGAGAAACATTTGCACAATTATTTGCAATGGCAGGAGAAGATGATTTTGAGCAATTAGAAGTTATACAAAAGTATCTACCAAATACTTTTAAGGCATTTGATAAATTAATTGGGAGGATTCTATAATGTATGAAGGTAAATTAGATGAAGAAGTAGAAAAAAAACTTGATGAATACGAAAAAATATTTCCAGAAGGTTTTCCCTTAATGCAATTTGAAGGAAACAAAGCAGAATTGATAAAAGAAATAGATAAATGTATTGAAACTAATACAGAATATGATACAGATTTCTATAACAGCAATGATATAGATGATTGATATTTGTAGTGGCGGAATAGACAAGTCAAGTTCCACTTGATTTGGTAAAACTAAATGGCGATTAAGGATAAAAGTAGCACAATGCAAAACATAGTGTGAAATGGAGTAAATCTGAAAGTCGAAAGGCAAACGACATAGCGGTAAAAGCGAGAGGATGTCGGTATAGTGAAGTTCGAATCTCACTAATCGCTAAATGGTAATAGTAGACGCTTAACCTGTAAGACTTATCAGACCGCTTATAAACGGTATCGAGCAGTAATTAAGTCATGTTAGGTGCAAATCCTAGCCTACATTTAATTAAATAGTTATTATTTTTAGACATCTTAAAAGGTGTCTATTTTTTATAAAAAATTGGTCAAGTAGTAGACCTGAATAATTGCTACTATAATGATGAAATAGTAATTGATAATAGGGAGGTGGCAACTTCCTTAAAAAGCCTAGTTATCGAATTATTATGATGAATTGTTATAAAACGAAAGGAGCTTATGTATGAAAACAGAAGATTTAAAAGCACAAGGATTATCTGATGAACAAATAAATTTTGTAATGGGCGAAAATGGAAAAGATTTAAAAACACTACAAGATGAAAATGCGCAATTAAAAACAGAAAAAACACAATTAGAAACAGATAAAAGTGCATTGGAAAAAGAAAAATCAGATAAAGAACAAATTATTAAAGAGTTACAAGAAGGAACGATTACAAAAGAACAATACAACCAGAAAGTACAAGAACTTGAGGCAAGTATTGAGAAGACTAAAGATGATAACATTAAAAAAAACATATTAGATAAATTTAATAAAGAATTTAATGTTATAGACACAGAAGAAAATAAACTTGCAATTAATGCTATATTAAAACTTGATGAATTAGAGCTAAATAAAGATAAAACAGAGATTACAGGTTTAAAAGAAAAATATGAAGGATTACAAAAAAGTAATCCACATTTCTTTGGCAATAAATTAAATGGTTTTGAGCCAGGAGATAAAGGAGATAATGGTGGCGGAACAGAAACAAATGAAGCAGCTAATATTGCACAAGAAAGAAATAAATTAAATTCTATACCAACAGAAAGTAAATTTTTTAAATAATAGGAGGAAAAAATTATGTATGTAATAAGTAAAAAAGTGGATCAACCACAATTTTTAAAATCAGCAAAGTTTCAAAACTTTACAAAACAAATAGATGATACAGGAGTAGTAGCAAATGAAAAAGGAAAAAAAATAATACCAGCAGGAACTGTTTATAAAGAAAATGAAAAAGCGATAGGTTTAACATTTCATGATGTAGATGTTACTTATGGACCACAACCAGTTGCAGTAATGGTAGAAGGATATGTAATTGAAGAAAGATTACCAAAAACTGTTGAACAAGCAGATAAAACAACAATGACAGGCATTAAATTTATGTAATTTTAAAATAAAAAAATGAAAAGGAGAATGAAATTATGGAAGGTATTTTAGAAATATTTGATACAAAAGGAATTATTGATTACTTAAAAGATAGAGTGTACCCAACATATATGGGTACAGAATTATTTCCAGAGGAAAAAAGGGACGAATTAAAATTTGATGAATTATCAGAAGGAAGTAATATACCAGTTATTGCGTCAGTACATGCTTTTGATGCAGAGGCTGAAATTGGAACAAGAGAAGCACAAGAAAAAAGCATGGAATTAGCATTAATTAAAAGAAAAATGCAATTAAAAGAAGAAGAAATTATAAAGATATTACATCCAAGAACAAATCAAGAGAAAAAAAGATTAATAAATAATGTTTATGCAGATATAGATAATTTAGTACAAGGTATTATGGCAAGAGTTGAATTAATGAGAATGGAAATTGTTGCTAAAGGTACAGTAACATTAGAAGAAAATGATTTAAAAGCAGTCTTAGATTATGGTATTCCAGAAGAACATAAAGCTGCTAATGTTGATTGGAAATCAGAAAATAGTGATCCAATTTCTGACATTACAACTTGGTTTAATAAATTAGGAACAAAACCAACAAGAATAATTACTTCAAATACTGTTTTAGCAAAATTAACAAGACATCCAAATGTAGTTGCCGCATTATATGGAAATGGAGCAAAAAGAATAGCGACAGCAGGAGAACTAAATAATTATTTAGAAAGCTTAGGATTACCAAAAATCTATACCAATGATGATACTTATAGAAAACAATTAAAAAATGGAAAATACGAAACAAAAAGATTCTTTCCAGAAAATTGTTTTTCAATGATACCAGGAGAAACATTAGGAAAAACAATTTATGGTCCAACAGCTGAAGAAACAAGATTATCTACAAAACCAGGTATAGATGTTGAAGCTATTGGAAAAATATTAGCAATTATGTATGAAGAAGGAACAGACCCTGTCTCTACATGGGAAAAGGCAGTTGCTACTGCATTACCAAGCTTAGCATGTGCTGATAAAATATTCCAAGCACAAATTAACTTAGCATAGAATAAAGGGGAATTATATAAAGTTCCCCTTAAATTGATTTAAAATAAAAAATAGGAGGTTTTTTTATGTTACAAGTAAGAGTTAAAGGTCCAGCAATTAAATTAGCTGGTGTATGGAAATTTAAAGGAGAAGAAGCGACAATTACACAAGAAGAATATAAAGCAAATGAACAATATTTAGATTTATTAAGTGGAGAAGTAGAAGAAAAAGAAGATAGAAAACCACAAGCAACTGCATCAAATAATAATGAAGATGAGAAAGAGTTAGCAACATTAAGAGAAAAAGCAAAAGATTTAGGAATTAAAGGTGCTCACAATATGAAAAAAGAAAATCTAATTGCTAAAATATAATTTTGAAGAAGTTGAAAAAGCAGCTGAAACTGGCTCAGAAGATGATGGCGAAGATGGAGCAGGAGCAGGAGAAGAAGGACAACCTCAAGAATAATAGAAAGGTTGTGAAATTATGACAATTTTAGAAAGAATAAAAAGTCAGTCAAGAATTAATGTAGATGAAGTCATAGAAAGATTAACAAAAGAATTTAAAGTAATGAGTAATGAAGGAAAAGAGCAAGTCAATTTTGCTTTATATAGCACATTACAACTTATTTTAAATACAACTAATAGAGATTATCTAATAGAAGATATGTACTCTCTATGGGTAGATATGACAAAAGATTATTGGTATCTAAATGGGTATGATAAACAGTATAATTCAAATAATACAAGTACAGAAGAACAAAGCAGTAATGCAGATGTTAAGATAAAAAGTATTAAGAGAGGAGATACTGAAACAACATTTGTAGAAACAAAAAATCAAACAACTATTAATGGGGTTACATACCAAACAGGAACAATAAACTTTGATGAAGATACATTAACTAAAAAATACATTAAGCGATTATATAAATTTAGAAAACTAGGTAGAAGAAGAAGGTGGTAGAAATGTTTAATATCAATAATTTAGTAAATATTGAAAAACAAGCATTAGAAGCCACCTATTTTGATACTGTAACTGTATTTAGAAATGAAAAAACAGCAAGAGGCAATATAGATAAACAAGAAAGAAAAGAAGTTTTAAAAGATGAAAAATGTGCTTTATCAATAAGTAATGATATTTCTCCAAAGAATCAAAATACTAATGGAACAACCGAAATCATAGGAAATTATGTTTTATTTCTTTCAAAAAAGATACAGAAAGGCGATAGCTTGGTTATAACTCGACAAGATGGAGAAGTTATTTATGCACTAGCTGGCAAGCCTTCTTTTCATATTACCCATTATGAAGTATCTATTTTAATTCAAGAGAGGGCTTAGAATGGGTAGTAATCAAAGAAGAAATGCAATGATAATGGCAAATTTTATTAAAGAATTGAAAGCAGTACCAGAAGAATTTGACAGAGCATCAGAGAAGATATTAAATGATGCAATTTCCGTAGCAGAAATACATGCCAAAGATTTAACACCAGCAGTTACTGGAGATGCAAGAGCAAAGTGGCAAACTAAAAAAGCCTATAAAGTAGCAAATGGTTTTAAAGCAAGATTATTTAATAATTCTGAATATATAGGGTATATAAATAATGGGCATAGAATGGAACCTCATTTTGTACCTGGAGAATGGGTAGGAAATACTTTTGAATATGACCCATTTTCAAAAGAAGGTGTATTAATGGGATCCAAAACTAAGTATGTAAAAGGAAAATTTATGTTAGAAAAAGCGAGTGGTAGAGCTGAAAAACATTTAATAAAAAGAGCTGTTACAGAAATAGAAAATATAAAAAAGAGGTATGAAACATGAATGAAGTAACTATGGAAGATGTAATACAAGCAATTGGACAAGAATTGAAAAGGTTGTTTCCAAAAGCACAAGTATATGAGGAATTAGAACAGGGTTATATAGAGCCATGTTTTTTTATTGATTATACAAAGGACCGTATTAAAAAATTATTAGGCAACAGATATGAGAATTTACCTAGATTTAGACTTGTTTATTTTCAAGACTTTAGAGAAACAGAGGCTAAATATAAAGCATACCAAGTAAGAGATAGTTTAAACGAAGGTTTTGACATCGTTACATATAAAGGAATGCACTTTAAAATAAAGGACAAAGAAATAGAAATACAAGAAATATCAATACAAAAAGAAGATAGATTTTTAATTGAAATATATATGGAAAAATCAAATATCACAGATATTGATTATATTGAAAAAATACTTACAGATGTTTTGAAGGAAAAGATAGTTTTAAATCAAGAGGCAAGTATTGGAACAAGGCTTAATTTCTTGTCTGATGATAAATTTGTTATGGCAATAGGAAACTCAGAAATAACAAAAAGCAATAGTGATATATCAGGAGATAGTTTTTTAAGTGTAAAATTAAAAGATGGTAAATATTTAGTAGCTTTAAGTGATGGTATGGGGTCAGGAGAAGATGCTAGACAAAGTAGTAATAAGGCATTAAAAATGTTGGAAAATTTATTACTTTCAGGTTTTGATAAAAAGACTTCATTAGAGCTTATTAATTCAAGTTTAATAAATCAAAATGAAGAGATTTTTGCGACATTAGATATTGCAATTATTGACTTATATAAAGGTAATATAGAATTTATTAAAAGTGGAGCTTGTCCAACATATATAAAAAAAGGTGATAAGGTACAAATTTTAAAAGCTAATTCTTTGCCAGCGGGTATTGTGCCTAATGCTGGTTTGCAGGTATATGACAGAGATGTTGATAGTGGTGAAATCTTACTTATGTGCACTGATGGAGTTTTAGATTCTAATGTTGAGTATAAAAATAAGGAATTGTGGCTTAGATATGTTTTGGAAGATATTGAAACTACTAATACTAAAAAGATTGCTGATTTAGTTTTGAATGAAGCTATTGACAATTGTTATGGTGTAGCTAAAGATGATATGTCAGTTTTGGTTTGTAGGTTTTTAAGAAAATAGTTGAAAAATAATTGCAATTTTGCCATAGAGAGGAATGTGATAAGTAGTGAGTAGAGGTAGAAATAGAGGTAGAAGATATGATGCAGAACCTAAGTTAAATATGAAGAAAGTATTTGCAGTAATAATAGCTTTTGTAGTAATTATTATGTTTATATTTGTAATAAAAGGAGCTTTTAGTAATGGAGATAATAACACTACAAGCACTATAAGTAAGAGATATTTTTCAGCTTTCAAAGATGAAAAATGGGGAGTTATTGACTCACAAGGAAATACAGTAATAGATCCTGTTTATCAAGAAATGATAGTAATACCAGATGAAAAAACAGATGTGTTTTTATGTACTTATGATGTTGATTATAATGCAGGTACATATAAAACAAAAGCATTAAATAGTAAAAATGACGAGATACTAACAGGTTATGATACAATAGAAGCAATAGCTAATAAAGATGTAAATTCTCTATGGTATGAAGAAAATATTTTAAAAGTAAAAAAAGACGGAAAATATGGAATAGTAGATAATGAGGGAAAAATAGTAATACAACCACAATATGCAGACATAGACGTATTAGGAAAAAACAATAAAACAGGATTTATTGTAAAAAATGAAAATGCAAAATACGGAATTGTAGACTATTCTAATACAACAATATTAGAAGCAAAATATGACACAATAGAAAAAGTTTATGGAAATGATATGTATGTTGTAACTGTAAATGGAAAACAAAAACTTGTAAAAAAAGACGGTACAGATGTATTAACATCAGGATTTGACACAATCAAACAAGTGTTAGCAAACCAAGAAAATGCAGTAATATTTGTAAAATCAAATAAATTTGGTGTAATGAATACATCAGGAGAAGTTGTAATAGAATCACAATATGACAGTTTAGAAGAAACAAAGGTTGGAACATTTATAGCTAGTAAAGATGGAAAATATGGAATAATAAATATTAATAAAGAAGAAAAATTGCCATTCGAATATAATTCAATATCTTTTAATGAAAAAGCAGATTTGTATGTTGCAGAAGATAGTAGTTTTAAT
>OGOW01002480.1_pt1 | contig 14578 bp, 15 predicted proteins | sample 1552781 | NCBI WGS metagenome assembly OGOW01 (sample SAMEA2580145, study PRJEB22360) | human gut metagenome | biome: human gut; feature: human-associated habitat; material: faeces | place: Denmark | collected 2008/2010
AGACGAGGAAGGATTTCTTTATCCGCAAACAGACACGTCGAAATGTATAGATTGCAACAATGCAGAATGGACTATTTTTTCTTGACGAAGTGTTGGTGAAAAGAAGAGAGCATCAAAGTGCGACAGTTAGGATTGCAGAAGAGTGGAGTAAACAGGAGTTTGGAGGAGATTTATATATCTATTATGCATATCGAAGATTTTTGAATCTCAAAGGATTCTTGGAATTTTGTTCCGAATATTATCCAGAAAAGGGAGACATAATTTTTGATCTGAAACGCTACTATAGTGCAGGGAAATTACGCTATGAATATTTGAAGAACAATAAAATTAAGGACTGGTTTAAAACGGCTGGGTGTGTAAAATATATCGGGATGCGTACGTATATCCTTGATGGATTGCATATTTTTAAGTCGGGATATAAAACTTTGAAATCTAAGGTATGAATATAATATTATCTAACAGCTCAGTGAATAATGGCAATCGAGGGTGTGTTGCACTGAGTTTGTCTATTATGTACCTTATAGATAAATTATTAAATAAGAGTAATATCCCACATGTATTCTATCTTCCGGATAGTGGATTTAGGTTGACTGAAAATCATACCTTTCATTGTGGTGGTGTCGAACTTAAGTATAAAAGTTGTCAAAATATTTCTTTTTATAATAAAAGAAATGCTTTGGAAAACATGATCCGTCCTCGTCAATATTTTTCCAGCCGTAAAATATATAAGGACGCTGATTTTATTTTGGATATAGGACAGGGGGATAGTTTTGCGGATATTTATGGAGAAAAGCGGTTTAAGTGGATTTATTCAGAATACAAACTGGCAAAAAAGTTTAATATCCCGCTTTGTATTTTACCACAAACGATTGGCCCATTTAACGATGCGGGTCTTCGTAAAAAGGCAATGGGCGCCGTTCGAAGTGCAAAATGTGTGATGGTGCGTGATAAACAGAGTGCTGATTATGTCAAAAGTTTATTGCCGAATCTGGATGTTACCGAGATAATTGATGTTGCTTTTTTCATGCCATATGAAAAAAAAGAATTTAATAAAGAGTATATCCATGTCGGTTTGAATATCTCTGCGTTGCTTTGGAATGGTGGTTATACGATGGACAATCAGTTCGGTTTGAAATCGAATTATCAATGTTTGATAAGAGGAATTGTTGAATATTTTCTGTCAAAGAAGGATGTAAAACTGCATTTGATTCCTCATGTAGTGGGTGGAGAGCGTGGACTTGAAAATGATTACGCTGTTGCCTATGATATTTACGAGGAATATTGTAATGAAAATTTGATTTTAGCCCCACTCTTTTTTGATCCTATTGTTGCTAAGAATTATATCGCAGGAATGGACTTTTTTATGGGGGCTCGCATGCATTCTGCTATTGCTGCTTTTTCATCAGAAGTGGCGGTATATCCAATGGCATATAGTCGTAAATTCAATGGCCTGTTTTTGGAAACATTAGATTATCCTATTATGGGAGATATGAAAGTGAAAGATGAACGGGATATATTGCTAGATATAAAAAAAGCCTATTTTCAACGGGCAGAATTGAAAAATATAATAAGGAATAGAATGGCGACGGTCGTTGCTGAACGGTACAATTTGTTAATGGAAAATCTGATGACGTTTTTTAAGATATGAAAAAAATAATCATTCAATTTGTTGATTCTGCAAAACTTTTATATTGTTTTTTTGCTGACTTTCATTTTTATATAAAGCATTCTCTAATTAATCCGGTCATTACGCAAGATAAGTCGAATGCGCAGATTATGCTTGTTATGCATGCGTTAGAGAAGGGAATGTCTTTCCCTTCGGCAAGAATTTTTGGTGGGGAGAAGGCTGTTAGATTAATAAGGCTACTTGATAAACATATTGAACAATACGGTCTTAATAAAGTTTGTATTGTAGCAATTAATATTCTTGCTGAGTATCTTAAGAGTCCATATGCCACTCGTGATGAAGAGAGCCGTAATCGTATTTGTGATTTTTTAGGAAAAAATAAGAAATCGATATCTTCTTCCCGAATAGGTGGTACTAAAAAGGTATCTGAACCTTCTTGTTTCGATAAAAAGATAATAGAAGAGTTCTATGCAAGTCGCGTTAGTGTCCGGGAATATTCTGATGATCCTGTAACCGATGATGAAATCAGGGAGGCTTGCCGTATAGCTTCTTATACTCCATCTGCCTGTAACAGGCAGGCTTCTCGTATTCATGTTTTTAGAGATAAAAATGTGATAAGAAAATTGTTGGATAATCAGTTAGGGACACAAGGATGGTGTGATAATGCATCGGTTCTCATTTGTGTAACGGTTAATTGCAATTATTTTGGAGGAAATTATGAGAGGTATCAGGCGTTGATTGACGGCGGTTTATATGCGATGAATTTTGTTATGGGGTTGCATTTGAATCATATTGCGTCTTGTTTTAAAATGTTTATCCGGACCCCTCGCAGAGAGAAGGAATTTAAAAAGATTGCTAAGATTCCCCAATGTGAGATGCCTGTTGTTTTGATATTAGGCGGACATTATAAATCGGGAATAGTTACTTCTCCAAAATCGGAGCGATTTACATTTGATGAATTGGCTTGTGTTGATAATTGCTAAAAAGTTATTCTTCGTAGGTATTTGTGGATATTTCCCAAATTCTTTTGGGGTAAGAAGTGCAGGAATAATACTCTTGTTGACAGACTCTTTTGTCTAAGAGATGATAAAAACATCATCCAAAATCCATGTGGTGAATATTGTAGAATCGTATGAAATATCTCATTTATATATTGCTTCTAGATTTTATAGGAGCTTTGGAATTCTTAGGTAGTATACCTCTTCTACAGGGATGTCATTATTTGTTTCTGATATTAGGATTAGGGGCATTTATCTATTATCTTGTCTTTAAACGAATTTCTACTGTTGCGATATTTGCCGGATTGTATTGTTTCGTTTTTCCTATATATGCAGCATTTCAAAGCCAAGAGATATTCGGGCAGTCATTTTTTATGGGGTTTGCCTCGTTGCGTTATCTATGGTTCATTTTGTTGGGTTTCTTTTTGTATAATATAAAATATGACTATAGTTTATTACTTCGGCAAATTAATAAAGTCAATTTAATTATTGCAGTTGTTTCTATTATTGCTTTTTTTGTTTTCGGAGTGAACCATTTAACTGTTCAGGAGTATTTGGTGACTACCAATATTGTGGAGACAGTGGCATTGGAAGATCTGGTAAAAGGTCTTAAACTTACCGTGTGTTCCAGTTTGATGATTATTTCATATGTTTTCTATTTGATCCGTTTTGTAAAAAAGCCTGCTCAAAAGGAGAATTATCTTCCATTCTTTGTTTTAATGGTTTACTTGTTGTTTGTAAATAAAGGACGGCAACCTGTTGCATTGTTGGCTATTATATATGCGATTTATTACGTTAGGATGAAAGGAATCTCGTTAAAACGCTTGGCGCTTGGCGTTTTACCTTTGATTGGAGCTCTTGTTCTCCTTTCGTTTAATGATAAACTTGTCGATTCTTTGATTGAAGCTACTAAGTGGGAAAAAAGTAGCGATTCCTCTACTCTTGCACGAGTGAATTCTGTTGAGTCCGTTATGCCGTATATTCAGCAAAATCTGATTCTTGGCTTTGGTAATTTGTCTGTGCATTTTCGAGATGAGGGATTTCATACGTTTTTTGGCGGGGCATTCTATCTGGCAGATATAGGAATATGGGGAACTTTAGCGCGTGGGGGACTTGTCCTTGTCCTGATATATTTGGGACTATATTACAATTTATATAAGAAGACTTCTCTTGTTCAGGATAATGACATTCGAAGTTATATGAGATATATGCTCCTGTCTTTTCTGATTTTGTTGGTATTCTTGAATAATGATACTTTGTATGCAGAAGGTTGCCTGCGAGTTGCATTAGTTTTTTATCCATTATTCGGGCGATCTGATCCCAATGTGTTTATTAAGAACAAGTTTCTGTAAATGGACGTATCCGTTATCATAGTTAACTACAATACGCTGGGATTGACTTCGGACTGCATTGAAAGCATTATTGCGCAAACCTCGACTGTCGAATACGAGATCATATTGGTGGACAATGCATCGACGGATGGCAGCAAAGAGGTTTTTGCGCAGGATAAGCGCATAAAGTATATTTACAGCGACCGAAATCTGGGGTTCGGCAGGGCGAATAACCTCGGAATCCGGGAAGCTAAAGGGCGATATTTGTTTTTCTTGAATTCGGATACTATTTTGCTTAATAACGCAGTGAAGCTGTTCTTCGATTTCTGCGAAAAGAATCCGGATCGGAAAATCGGCGCTGTAGGAGCTGTTTTGAAAGACCAAAATCAAAAAAACATACATTCATATGGTCGGTTTATAACGCCGAGGGGTGAGATCGCAGAAGTGTTGGGTAAGTATTTACGGTTTCTGAAAAAACGCAACCATCTCTGTCCGGCATCGGTACAACAGCCTACCCCCGTTGATTATATCACCGGAGCGGATTTGTTCGTTCCCCGAATGGTTTGTGACGAATTGGGGACTTTTGATCCTGTATTCTTCATGTATTGCGAGGAGGTAGACTGGCAATTTCGGATGTCGAAAGCCGGATATGAAAGGCTTCTCATAAACGGGCCAGAGATAATACATCTCGAAGGCGGAAGTGATCCGTCGAATACAAAGTTGTGGTCTTTCAATCGCATTGAGAATATTTTCCGCAGTAAGTTGCTATACATCCGGAAGCATTATAATTATTTCGTTTTCTGGTCTTATAGATTATGCAATGCCGTGTTATGGCTTCCGATCCTGTTAATGCGAAAAGATACCCCGGATCAGCAGAAGAGATTATTGAGAGTTTTATTGTTTACTAATAGGTAGTGTCGGTATGGAAAACTATAAAAGGGCGGATTATAATTCCAGACTCAGTCGGTATATAAAAATATTCTGTTTTAGATTTTGCGGGATTTTTCCCATGACCGGCTTTTTTCGTGCGAAGATATATAAGCTTTTAGGCGTTTCTATTGAAAAAGGTGTAGTTCGGATCGGTCGGGTTTCTATTGATACGATTCATCCAGAAGATATTTTTATCGGTAAGGGGACGACAATTACGGATGGATGTATTCTGCTTTCTCATTATTATGATGTCCGGAATTTGAAAGAGCATGCCTATTACCGGGGTGAAATTCATATTGGGCGGAATGTATATATCGGAAGCAATGCCATATTCACAAAACCGGTGACAATCGGTGACGGTGCTGTTATCGGGGCGGGTTCTGTGGTGAACAAGGACATTCCTCCCTATCAGGTTTGGGCTGGCGTTCCGGTCCGGTTTATCTGTAATAGATATCAAGACGAGTCGGAAATACCTGTCGATACGAATGCTTTCAAACCGAAGTGATTTTTGTGTTGTAAAAAGTTTGTGGATACAATCCCTGTTTAATTGAATATAGAAATTTCTGATTTTATGATCTCCCCCCCCCTCGGAAAAAGATTACATGGCTGCTGTTATTGCAAGGCTGGGCCATGTTATGGGTAGTTATCGGTCATTCCCCGCTCTCTGTTACGGCTTTCGCCTCTTCTTTCGATGCTGATTGTCATGAATGTGCGTTGTTTCTCAAGAAGGTAGCCTATTCTTTTCATATGCCGTTGTTCATTATGATATCCGGCTATCTGTTTTACATTACCCGCATCGACAAAGGGGCGTCGTATAGAAAGACATTGACCGATAAATTCAAGAGGCTCGGCATTCCGTATCTATTTTTTACGGTATTCGCATTTTTTCTCAAAGTATATGTCGGGGGAGTCGAGAGGCCGGTCACCTTATCGTTGAAATCCTTTGTCAGTGCCTTTGTTCGGCCATTCGAGGGCCCGTTGCAAGAGATGTGGTTCGTGGCAGTTGTCCTGCTTTACTTTTCCTTGTTGGAAGTGTATAGGAGAATATTGAAAAACAATTGGTTGTCCTTGCTTTGTTTGTGCTGCGCTGCCGGTTTGTTCTTTATTCCCGTGGGCGATATGAGCGGAGTATTTGCATTCAACCGTGCCGTCCATTTTTTCATATTCTTTTTTCTAGGGCTATTGATTGCTGCCAATAACTGTTTTGAGACGGCGATAAAACGGCCGTGCTGCATCGCAATCTGCCTGATCCTGTATGTTGCGATGTTTTGGGTAGGCGGGGTTGAAGAGGATGTCGTAACGCTGGTTATGTCATTGTCCGGTTGCCTGTTATGTTGGGGATTGGCCGGTAAATTCGACCGGAATTTGTCGAATAACGTATTCGTGTCGTTCCGCAATTATACGTACCAGATTTTTTTACTCGGAATTTTTATTCAGATCGGAATAAAAATGATATATAATAAACTGGGGATGCAGGGAACGTATCCGTATTTTTATGTATTGTGCGTCCTGTCCGGGATTTATATCCCAGTTCTTGTCTCGAAGGTAATCCAACGCATTGACAATAAGTATTTGAATATGCTCATCGGATTATAAAAATGTATCATGAAGGTATATCTTGTCGATTACATCGGAATGCATTGCGGAATGCATTATTACAACGACGCTTTTTGCCGGGTTTTGTCTGCAGTTCCGGGACTGGATGTTTCCGTACTGTCGAATTATGCCGGTGAAAACGATGGCAGGCCCTTTTTTTTACACCAGTACAAGGGAAACAGGCTGCGCAAAATATGTTGTCTGTTGCGGAACTACCTGATGTTGTTCTGCTTTGTCCTGCGAAACAAAAAAGCCTGCTTCGTTTATCTGGCTTACGGTAACTCCATCGACTTGCCGTTCATGTATATCGTTTCCCTCGCAAAGAAAAGCATAATCGATATCCATGAAGCGATTGCGCAAAATGCGGATGACAATGCCGGGTTGAAACGATGCTTCCGAAAGGTATACTCCGAACGATTTGCGACGGTCATCGTTCATTCCCAACGGACGAACGATCTGCTGGAGGAATACGGCTATCGGGGTAACCGGCTGTTCGTACCTCATTTCAAATATTGTTTTTCGAAGAATTACGACATTCGCCGTCTGGGGGCGGATATTGTTTCCGCAATTGCGGAAGACAAAGTGAATATCTTGTTTTTCGGGAATATAACCTATGACAAGGGAATCGATATCCTTATATCGGCAGTGAATAGTTTGGAGCCGGAACTTCGCTGCAAAGCGAACGTAATTATTGCAGGGAAGGATTTCGATGGGACGGTACATCGGGTGCAGCCGTCGGACAAGGCCGCTTTTAAGATTGTCCTCAGACATATCGAGGACGATGAATTGGTATATCTTTATGAACATACCGATTATGTGGCGCTGCCGTATCGCAAAACATCACAGAGCGGAATTCTCGAAATGGCGTTCTATTTTCGTAAACCGATCCTTGCGAGCGACGTGCCTTATTTCAGGAGAATGCTGACCGAATTTCCCAGCTTCGGCATCTTGTCCGGCAAGGATGTCCCGGCATATGCCGAAACGCTCGCTTCGGTTATCGGGCTGCATTCCTCTGCGGATTATTTTACAGACAAGGATTATTTTCGGTATACCAACCGAAGTGAAATAGAAGCTTTTAAAAAGCAATTCGCTATTTGGATAAAACGGTAATATGAAGAAGGTCGCAGTTATCGGAACCGTCGGCGTTCCGGCGAAATACGGAGGTTTTGAAACCCTTGTGGAAAACCTCATCGGAGAGTGTTGTTCCGAAGATGTGGATTATACTGTTTTTTGCAGCGGCAAGGCTTATCCGACCCGACTGAAAACGTATAAAAACGCCCGGCTCGAATACGTGCCGTTGCATGCAAACGGTATGCAAAGTATTCCGTATGATATCTGGTCGTTGATCCGGACTGTCGGCCGGGGGTACGACGTCGTGCTCATTCTGGGCGTTTCCGGGTGTCTGTTTTTGCCGTTGTATCGGTTGCTGTTCCGCAAGAGGATCGTCGTCAATATCGACGGCTTGGAGCACAGGCGGGACAAGTGGGGCAAATGGGCCCGCAAGTTTCTCCGTTTGTCGGAGCGGATCGCCGTCAAGTTTGCCGATGTCGTGGTTGCGGACAATAAGGTGATCCGCGACTATGTCACGGAGACTTACCGTAAGCCGTCGGTTCTGATCGCCTACGGCGGGGATCATGCCGTGATCCCGGTCGATCTTCCCCGTCAGCGCGAAATCCTCGCTTTCTTCGGAGTCGGGGCGAAAGCATACGCCTGTACAATCTGCCGGATCGAACCGGAAAACAATTGTCATCTGATTCTGGAGGCGTTCTCTAAAACGAATATCCCGCTCGTATTTATCGGTAATTGGAATCTGAGTGCCTACGGCCGGGAGTTGAAAGCAGAATATGGCCGGTTCTGCAATATCCATATTGTCGATCCGGTCTATGACAAGGAACAACTCTTCGTGCTGCGGAAACAATGCCTGTTTTATATTCACGGACATAGCGCCGGCGGAACCAACCCGTCGCTTGTGGAGGCCATGTCCTGCGGCGCTCCGATTCTGGCGTTCGATGTGGGTTACAATCGGGAGACGACCGGTCATAAAGCCTGTTATTGGAGCACTCCGGAGGAACTGGCCGCTCTTGCTTCCGAAAGCCGGGAGGATACTTCCGGCAGTATGGAACGGCTGGCTAATGAATGTTACACGTGGCGCAAAGTTGTCGGTCAGTATGAAGCGATTTACTGAATTCCCGTTGCCGGGAGCAATCCATGATTTCCTATGACGCTAAATCCTGCCGACCGGGTGTTGCTGCGGTTGCTTGCCGCGGCGGTAAATATGCAGGAACCGGCTCTCGATAAAGCGTTGTCCGATCCGGAATGGAGCCGGGTATATGGGCAGGCGACGCAGCAGGGGGTGCTGGCCGTGGCGTGGGAGAGCGTCCGGCGGTTGTCTCCGGATTTGCTGCCGGACCGGGGATTGAGGTTGCAGTGGGCGTACGGGGCGGAACGGATCGTCTCGCGTTCGAAGAGACAAGTGCGGGAAGCAGCCCGTTTTGCGGCCCTTTGTACCGCTGCGGGCTGTCGGCTGATCCTGCTCAAAGGGATCGGATTGTCCCGTTATTATCCTTCCCCTTTGCAGCGCGAATGCGGGGATATCGACATCCTTCTGCCCGAAGGGTTCGAGAAGGGGAACGAGATCGCCCGATGCCGGGGAATGAAGGTTTCCGGGCTGGATTATAAGCACAACCATATCTGCTCGAACGGCGTCATGTTCGAAAACCATCGTTATTTGACCTCTTTCAAAGGTAAGAGCGATATCAGGCGGTTGGAGCGAATCTTTCAGGACGCCGTAAAAGGCGGAGACTTCGTGCCGTTCGGAGAGGACGGATTCCATACATTGTCTCCGACGGTCAATGCACTGTATATTACCTATCATGGATTTTTTCACTTCCTGATCGAGGGGATCACCCTGCGGCATCTGCTCGACTGGGCTTTGTTTGTCGGGAAGGAGCAGAACGCAATAGACTGGAATTATTTTTACAGGGTCTGCGGCGATCTGGGTTTCTCCCGGTTTGCGGATACCATGAATGCCATAGCCGTGGATGTGTGGGGCGTCTCTCTGACGAATCCGGGGGTGTCGTTTGACCGCCGCTGCACGGATCGAGTGCTGGCCGATGTGCTGGCAAATAAGCGGCATGTCAGCGGATTACCCGTTTACAAGAGACGGTCGAAGCTGGTTTGCAACATGCTTTCGTCACGCTGGAAATACAGACAGCTTTACGGGCGCAGTCTTTTCGGGGAGATGGCGCGATCGGTGTTCGGTCTCTTGTTCGATGCTTCACCGGAATTGAAATGAGCCGCTGTTTATCCGGATTGTCCTGAAAATAGAGAGATATGATATATGTAGTTGTCTGGTCGGTCTTTCTCGTCTTGTTTTATATGCTTTTGTGGTGGCTGATACGCCGGACTCCGGTGACGGGGGACGATGACAAAGAGGTGAGCCGCATCTCCCGCCTGCTGAAACGCGTTGGCGATAAGTGGGGCGTAAAATAACACCGAATAGTATGAAGAAAGCCGGAGCGACGCTCCGGCTTTCCTCGTCGCTGAAATGCGCTGAAAATCCGCATGAATAGGCTTGAAGTACGTCGGTGCCCGACTGCAGGCCGTGCGGCGTGCGGATTACTTACCTTTTGCGCTTTATCCCCGGTATTGTACGGGGATTTTCCCCTTTTCGCGGTCGGGGGGCCGACGTCCGATCTCCGTTCGGGCGATAATTCTTCGGGGCGCGTTCTTGTCTGGCGGTTGTGCGCCGTTCCGGAACCGTCGGGTTTCCGGTCGGCTTTTCATTGAAGAAATACGATTTCTGCCGCCGTTTCTCCTCCTGCGAGCGGGCGACGTAGACCTTTTCGTGCGTATAGGGATTCTCTCCGGTGTAGAACATCACCGACGAAAGTGTCATCGGCGTGGGGGTGAGGTCCTGTACCTGTTCGAGGTTGAAATGGAGTTTGCCGAGGACTTTCTCCGACAGCGAACGCATGTCGCGTTCGGTGCAGCCGGGGTGCGACGAGATGAAGTAGGGAATCAGCTGGTAGGGCAGTCCTTCGCGGCGGCAGATGCGCTGGAAATCGGCGGTCAGCCGCTCGAAGAGCGCGAACGGCGGTTTGCGCATCAGTTTCAGCACGGCATCTTCGGTGTGTTCGGGCGCGACTTTCAGTCGTCCCGACGTGTGGTATTTCACGACCGTATCGAGATAGGGACTCTCGTCAAACAGGTCGTAGCGGATGCCGCTGCCGACAAAGGCCTTTTTGACGCCTTTCACCGCCCGGATCTTTTCGTAAAGCGCCAGCAGCGGGCGGTGGTCGTTGTCCAGATTGGGGCACATCTTCGGATGCAGGCACGACGGGCGGCGGCATTTGCGGCACAATTCCCGGTCGCGTCCGCCCATGCGGTACATGTTGGCCGACGGGGCGCCCACGTCCGACAGATAACCTTTGAAGTCCGGCATCCGGGTCACGCGCTCCACCTCTGCGAGGATGGAACGTTCGCTGCGCGAGTTGATGAACTTGCCCTGATGGGCCGATATGGTACAGAACGAACAGCCGCCGAAGCATCCCCGGTGGATATTGACCGAGTGTTTGATCATCTCCCACGCCGGAATATCCCCTTTGCCGTTGTAGCGCGGATGCGGTGCGCGCTCGTAGGGAAGGTCGAACGAGTGGTCCAGCTCGTCGGTCGAGAGTGTCGTGTTGGGCGGCGTGACGACCACATAACGGTCGCCCACGGCCTCGATGAGCGTCGCCGTCGGCTCCATCAGGTTGCTCTGGGTCTCGATGATGGTGAAATTCTCGCCGAAGGCCCGTTTGTCCCGCACGCACTCTTCGTAGGCGTGCAGCCGGATCGTCTCCGCCGGGTCGAGCCGCTGCACGTAACCCTCGTCGGCCATGAACGCTACCTGCCGCAGTTTGCGCAGCAGTTTGGCGTTGTAGCCGTTCCGCATGGCTTTGGCGACCTGCTGCACGACCCGTTCGCCCATGCCGTAGATCAGCAGGTCGGCGCCGCTTTCGGCCAGCACCGAGGGTTTGAGCGTGTCGTTCCAGTAGTCGTAATGGGTCAGCCGCCGCAGGGAGGCTTCGATGCCTCCGACGACCACCGGAACGTGCGGAAACAGCCGTTTGAGAATCTGCGTATAGACCTTGACGGCGTAATCGGGCCGGAACCCCGCCTTGCCGCCGGGCGTGTAGGCGTCGTTGCTCCGAAGGCGCAGGTTGGCCGTGTAGTGGTTGACCATCGAATCCATCGATCCTGCCGAGACGCCGAAGAAGAGCCGCGGCGCGCCGAGTTTGGTGAAGTCGCGCAGGTCGTCCCGCCAGTTGGGCTGCGGCACGATTGCCACGCGGTAGCCTTCGGCTTCGAGCAGACGGCCGATTACCGCCGCGCCGAATGCCGGATGGTCGATGTAGGCGTCGCCCGAAAAAAGGATGACGTCCAACTGCTTCCATCCGCGTGCGCGGACCTCTTTTATCGTGGTCGGTAGAAACAAAGCGTGGTTTATTTTCGTAACTGTTTATTTTGTATGGCTTTCCGGCCGGCGCAGGCGGCATTTGCAAATCCGTTCCTATTCCCAAACCCTTCCCTCTGGAAGGGCTTTCTGCCGCCCTGCGGCAGCAGGTGAAAGCATGCCGCTGTACTTTCCGGTGCGGCGGGTGTCTTCGGATTTCTCCGTATGCGATGTCCGCGCGTATGCGGTTGCCGTGTTTTCGGGGACAGGACCGCGGATTTGTGCCGAAAGACCGCTGCCGGACCGCTTATCCATTATTGCTCTCCTTCGACGCCGCGGCGTAGGTGTCCCATTTTTCGAGCAGCGCGCGGAAATCGTCGGGCAGTTCGCTCTCGAAATAGACAGCCTCGTGCGTCATGGGGTGTACGAAGCCCAGCGACTGCGCATGCAGGGCATGGCGGGGCATTACTGCGAAGCAGTTTTCGATGAACTGCTTGTATTTCGAGAAGGTCGTTCCCTTGAGGATGCGGTCGCCGCCGTAGCGTTCGTCGTTGAAGAGCGGATGACATATGGACGCGGATCTGGTGCGTGCGGCCCGTTTCGAGCCGGCACTCGACCAGCGTCACGTAGCCGTAACGCTTCAGCACCCGCCAGTGGGTCACGGCGTGCTTGCCGTCCGAGCCGTCCTCGAAGACGAACATTTTCTGCCGGTCGCGGGGGCTGCGCCCTATGTTGCCCGTGATGGTCCCTTCGTCCTCTTCGAAATTGCCCCATACCAGCGCCACGTAACGCCGCCCGATGGTGTGGTCGAAGAACTGTTTGGCAAGCCGCGCGTGCGACTGTTCGTTTTTGGCGACCACGAGCAGCCCTGAGGTGTTCTTGTCGATGCGGTGGACCAGTCCCGCGCGCATGTCGCCCTCCTGAAACAGGGGCAGGTTGCGCAGATGGTAGGTTAGCGCGTTGACGAGCGTGCCGTCCTCATTGCCGGCGGCGGGGTGAACGACCATGCCGCAGGGCTTCAGGACGACGGCGAGGTCGGCATCCTGATAGAGAATTGTGAGCGGGATTTCCTGCGCGACGGGCACGGCGGGCTTCGGCGCGGGAATCGTCAGGATAACAATCTGACCCTGCTTTGCCTTTGCGCCGGATTTCGTCTCGACTTTCCCATCCACTGTGACGTTTCCATCCGCCATCAGCGCCGCCACCCTCTGGCCCACCTTCAGCTTTCAGCTGTTCTGCCCGAATCCCTACTGGCACGCCGTCAGCCAGAGCAGCGTCACCCATTTTCAGGTCACGCCCACCTTCCGGCTCCCGGCCTGCTACAGCAGCCATCAGTACGGTCTGCGGCTCAACACGGATAACTTACGCTTTTACAACAACGGTCTGGATACGCAGGACTATGTGCTGACTCTCACCGCCCAAGGCGACTTAACCAACCCCGGCGTGAAGGATGTAGCCACCGGTGAATATCTGCGCTTTGTGACCGAGATGCAGGAGGGCGACCGCATCCGGTTCTGGCGGGAAGCGGGGCAGGTGCGCATTGAGCAGACCATCGACGATGCCTCTTATAACGCCATGGAACTGCTGGATGAGAGCAGCACCCTCTGGACGCTGCGTCACGGCACACGGGCATGGACGCGCACTGCCGACAGCGGCATGACAGCGCTCTATCTGACCCTGAGCTTCAGTGTGGCGTACGCATCTCTTGTAGTGGAGGAAACCTCATGAGCGGCGAAAAAACATCTGCCCTGACTGCCAGCGGCACAAAGACTCTCTTTGTCTATAGCACCGAGCTGAAGCTTCTGGGCCGCATCGAGAGCTGGCTGTCTCTGGTCTGGCCGGAGCGCTACAACGTCTACAGCAACGTGCAGGGGGCTCAGCTGGAGCTCCACGACACCACCGCCCTGCAGGCCCTCTGCCGCCCGGACCGTTATCTCTGGCTGGTCGGCAGCGACCGGCTCATGCGCATCGTGTCGGCCCAGAAAGCCGATCACAAGCTGGTCCTCTACACCAAGGACGCCGCCTGCATCCTCGACGAGCGGGTCAGCACGGGCACCCTGAGCAGCTTTGCCGTGGAGGACACGCTGCGTGGTCTGGTGTCCGGGGCCGCCGCATGGCCCTGCCTGGAGCTGGGCGACCCGGCCGGTCTGGCCGACGCCTACGCCGGAGAGGTCAAGCCCGGCAGCCTGCTGAGCATTGCAGAGCAGGTGTGCCAGGAGCTGGACATCGGCTTCCGGGTGCGGTTCGACCAGCAGCAGAACAAGCTGCTGTTTGAGCTGTACCGGCCCAAGCTGGACCCCAACGCCCGCTATGCGCCCCAGTACGGCAACCTGACCGACCTGGCCTATACCGAGAGCATCACGGACTACAAGAACATCTGCACCGTGGTGGGGGCCGACGGCACGGTGACCGTGGGGGCCACCGACAACACCGGGACGGCCCGGCGGGAGATGCTGCTGGATGCCTCCAGCAAGAAAAAGGAGGACGGCCAGTCCCAGAGCGAGTACCTTGCCGCCCTGCGCACGCTGGGCGAGCAGGAGCTGGCGAAGCACACCCGGCTGGAGAATTTTGAGTTCACCCCCACCGGCCCCGTGACGGTGGGCAAGGTGGTGGCGGCCAGCCTGCCCGGCACCGACATCCAGGCAGCGGCCCGCATCAC
>OGOW01002499.1_pt1 | contig 14509 bp, 10 predicted proteins | sample 1552781 | NCBI WGS metagenome assembly OGOW01 (sample SAMEA2580145, study PRJEB22360) | human gut metagenome | biome: human gut; feature: human-associated habitat; material: faeces | place: Denmark | collected 2008/2010
TTTTGGTCAACGGGGATGACGTGGATGGTTTGGGCGCAATTATAAGGGGTATCCTAAAAACAGATGTGGAAATCGGAATTGTTGGGGTGAAAGTATGTACATAATTGAAACTTCACGAATGGTGGGGTATTCAGATATGATAATCGAAAATGGACGGTTGAAAGGCGCTCCTCTACCTGAAGGAATTATTGATATTTTTTCACTCGAGCCTGCATCAGGACGTGAGTCGGCTTTTGTATTCTATGATAAAGATAATCCAGACAACAAGATTTGCCACGTCGGCATTACTTGGCAACGAGGCAGAACTGAAGTCACCTATGGAACAGAATCCCCTTATAGAAAAAAAGGATTTATGCAAGAGGCGTTAGACGCATTCTTGAAATGGTTTGCAGCAAATACCTCAGAAAACAAGATATGGGGGCTTCCGAACGGTACGAACAGAGAGGAATCCAAACATATTTTGGAGAAATGTGGATTTATATACTATGGTAAGGTTGAAGAAAATGATTCTTGTAGCTGGTATGTTTATGATATATGCAGCCAATGAAGTATGACGTAAAAATCCAGTTTGTCGTGATGTTCGGAGGCCAGAATGAAGCAGATATCAAATAAGGAATATGAGGCATATCAGCAGTATCAAACCGACAAGCTGCATGGCCGGATACTGACGCCGGATGGCCTGCGTCTCATATGCGCCAGCTTTGATAACGATCCGGAGCAGATCGGAAAGCACATGCTGGAAATGCTGGCCAAGTTCAAAGCAGAAGGAATCGTGGGATGAGTTCATGCGATGGAGGCAATTCGGATGGCAAACAAAAAACAGCCATTGTTGAAGGCTGTAGAGCACAATTGGGGATTAACGGGGCCAGGAGATTGGTCAGAAGTCAGGTGGCTCGTTTTCTATGACGGCTCCTATGAAGTCATCTCGACCTTCCGTCCATCTTCTGAGGATTACGATGATGCCTGGAAAAGAAATGAACAACCAAAACCGGTGAAAAAGAAAACCACGGGCAAGCTGGCTGATGATGTTATTTCAAAACTCCGTGAGGCAATAAAATGTGAGCCTTGGAGAGACCCATCTTTGGATGTCCACGCCTGCGATGGTGTTGCATGGGAGATCGAATCGTACCGGGAGGACGTCAGCGTCGAGAACACCAGCGGGAAACTTGATTATATCTATGGGCACCGAGTCCTTGAAACCATTGTGAGTTTACTTCCTGATGATGGGAACCTCTATGACAGCAGCGCCTTTATATCCGTCAGCAAGAAAAACTAAAAAACTCCCGGTCACCGGCGATAAACCGATGATCGGGAGTTCGCTTTATGTCTTGGATCAGGCTCTGACCTCCTGGCCATTCTTGAAGGTAAAACGGATATCGTTTTCGCTGTAAACCGTGGCGAAGTCCACCAGGCTGTGCCAAGTCTCCAGCGCGAATACCGTCAGTTGGTCCGGCAGCTTTTCAAAGGCCTTGAGGAAGGCTTCGTAGTTGGCCCGCTGTGTCTGCCGCTGGTGGATTTCCTCCGCGACAGCCTCCAGCCGGGACTTTGCTTTTTCGAAGCGCTGCGTCAGGGCATCGTATCGTTTCTGATACTCGGTCTGGTCCTGTGCGACGTGGGCGTTTTCGTAAATGCACTGCTGCACCAAATCAGAAACCACCTGTGTTTCCTGAAGGAGCTCATCATGTTCTGCCTCCAAGGCGGCAGTGCTGAAAAGCACCTCGACCATGGCGCGTCCGTTGGCGATGACCGCTGCCTTCGTGGCAAGCAGCTTATTTGCTGCCCGGAGGAAGGCTGCCTGAATCTCCTCGTCAGTGAGATGCGGTGTCTGGCAGGTATGGTCCCCATCGTACTTGTGGTTGCAGCGCCAGATGGTCCGCTTGTACTTGCTGTTGGAATGCCAGACCTTGGAACCATACCAGCACCCGCACTCGCCGCACTTGATCTTGGTGGAAAAGGCATGCACTCCGCTGTGATACTTTTTGCCTTTTCCACGCCGCTCTATCTCGCGCTGAACCATCTCGAACACATCCGGATGTATGATGGCTTCGTGGTTCCCCTCAACGTAGTACTGAGGAATCTCACCCTCATTCCGCTTTGATTTCTTGGTCAGGAAGTCAACGATGAACGTCTTCTGCAGCAAGGCGTCGCCCTTGTATTTTTCGTTCTGCAAGATGCTTTTGACCGTGGAGATGCTCCATTTCGTCCTGCCGCCCGGTGTGAGGACCTGCTCTGCGGTCAGCTGTTCCGCTATCCCGTGGTAGGTCATCCCCTGCAAGAACATCTGGAAGATACGCCGTATCGTAACCGCCTGCTCCTGATTGATCACCAGATTCCCGTCTGGGCCTTTGTCATAGCCGAGGAATCGCTTGTAGGCAACGGACACCTTGCCGTCTGCAAAACGTTTCCGTTGGCCCCAGGTGCAGTTTTCAGAAATGCTCCGGCTCTCTTCCTGGGCAAGGCTGCTCATGATGGTAATCAACAGCTCACCCTTTCCGTCGAAGGTCCAAATGTTCTCTTTCTCGAAATACACCTCGACTCCTTTATCCTTCAGCTGGCGGATGGTGGTCAGGCTATCGACTGTATTCCTGGCGAAGCGGCTGACCGACTTCGTCACGATCAGATCAATCTTGCCGTCCAGGGCATCAGCAATCATCTGTCGGAAGCCTTCACGGCGTTTTGTACTGGTGCCGGTAATGCCCTCGTCGGTATACACCTGTACGAATTCCCAGTCCTCCCTGGCCTGAATGAACCTGGTGTAGTAGTCGATCTGAGCCTCATAGCTCGTGAACTGCTCATCGTGATCCGTTGATACACGGGCATATCCAGCGACCCTGCGCTTTTTCTGCTCGGTGATTGGAGCGGAGGTGAAGCGCGTCAGGGTTGCTGGGATTGTTTTGACTTTCCGGTGCTGTTCCAATACCGCTCCCTCCTGACTTGTTTCATGTGTTCGCTCATGGCCTGGCGGCGTTCCGGTGTGTACGTCCCCTTCATGGAAGCGCTGAACTTGGCCCGCTGCTCATCGGTCCAGGGCTTACCTTTGCGTTTGGTGCTGTATTCGGCGGTCTTGATTGTCCCGTCTGTAAAGGTGAATTCGAGCAGGCCACTCTTCACCATCGTGATCTGCTGAACCTGTTCCCTAAAAGCATCGGCATCGAATTCTGCGGTACCCATGAGCTTGGCTGTGATTTCCATGAGCTCTGGTTCCCGGATGCCCTTGATGCCACAACCTTTCCGGTCTGGCCCGCTGCATCGCCAGTAGCTGATCTTTCCATCGGAGCATTTCTGCGTTTGACGTCTGCAGGAGCCACCGCAGATACCGCACTTGATGCGCGTGGTAAACGGCGTGAACCGGCCTTCGCCCTTTGCCATATAGTTCCGTACCCATTCGCGCTGACGGTCTTTGAATTCATCTGTCCAGCAATCCTTCTTGGCGGTGGAAGCCCATTCTTTGACGACCTCGGTGCCGTCGTAGAAATGAAAGACCAGGATACCGCCGTCGGGTACATCAATCCGTTCCACTCGTTCCGCAAAGACTTGTTCATCAAATTCGTCCAGGCCGAGTACTTCAGCGCACGCCTGACGGAGAATCTTATCCGGGATCTCCTTGGCACCGCATACGCTGCCTTTCTGTTTTCGAGTACCACATACCCAGGTCCTGTACATTCCGTCCTCGTCCGTGTAGGTGGTAGTAAACCGGGCGCGGTTTCTCCGAATATTGTGCATGAAGCTCTTACCGCAATTGCAGCACTTTATCTTTCCGGTAAAGCAGGTGATGTTCAGGCTCTTGTTGGCCAGGGCTCCGAGCGCCTTACGCCTTGCGATCTCGTCCTGCACATACTGGAAGGTCTCCATGTCTATGATTGCCTCGTGAGTCCCTTCAACCCAGTATTGTGGCAGCTCGCCTTTGTTCTTCCGGCGCTTTTTTGTAATGGGGTCCTCAATGTATTCCTTCTGAAAGAGCATGTTCCCAGTGTAGGTGATGTTCGTCAGAATCACCTTGATGTTCGAATCGCACCACTTGAAGCCGCCCTTGGTAGTGATGCCTTCACCGTTCAGTTCGCGCTCTGTCTCCAGGCGGGACTTTCCATCGAGAAAGTTCTGGAAAATGCGTCTGACGATGGCGGCCTCTTCTGGGACAATGACCAGATGATCTCCTTCCCAACGATACCCGAGTATTCTCGACCTGCAAACCGGGATGCCCTGTTCAAAGCGCTTTTTTACGCTCCATCTTTCGTTTTCCGAAAGGCTCCGGACTTCCTCCTGCGCGAAGGATGCCAGCAGCGTCAGCATGACTTCTCCATCAGCGGAGAGGGAATCGATGTTCTCTTTTTCAAAGCGGACGCTGACGCCCAGCTCTTTCAAACGACGGACCGCATTCAGCAGGTCCACTGTATTCCTGGCAAAACGGGAGATCGACTTGGTCAGAACGATGTCGATCTTCCCGGCCTCGCAGTCTTCCAGCATCCGTTGGAATTCCTCACGCTTGCTTGCCTTTGTTCCCGTGATGCCATCGTCTGCATAGACGCCAACGTACTCCCATTCCGGGTTGCGCTGGATCAAGTCACTGTAATAACTGATCTGCGCCGAAAGTGAATGATGGAGACGCTCGGTTTCCATTGACACTCTGGCATAGGCAGCAACCCTTTTCCTGGTCGGGAGCACCGGCATTACGGGCTCGATTTTCCTGATTTTCCGCATAGAATCGCTCCTTTCCAGGTTCTATAGATCACTCTACTGAGGATAAATAGCAAGCGTTTTCTGAAAATAAACCTCCCAATAATGGCCGGTATTTTTGCAGCATTTTTGTATCAATCACGTTGTACTGCTCTTCGGTGATAATGCCCTTTTCGAGCATAGTGCGGAACATGTTCATGGTGGCTTGATACAGCTTTTCACGTTCAAACTGCTCGTCATCCATGCGTCCCACCACCTTTGAACCGGGCATGGATATAGCACTCATGGGAGCAATACTTCCTGTGGCTATTTCCATAAGCGCTGAATGGCCTGCCGCAACCGGCGCAGGTGTACTCATACACAGCTCTCCGCTTCACCAGATCCAGGTGGGCGTTCCACCAGCGGGTACGACATGATGTCGAGCAGAATTTCGCATTCTTTTTCCCAGGCGTTTGGGCCAGTCGCTTCCCACAGCAACGACAGCAGTTGGTATCAGGAAGCACTCCTCGTCCATTGGCAACACTGCCCGCGAGTCCTTCTCTCCGGCAAAAAGCAGACACCTGATTTTTCGTCAGGCCGAGGGCATCGGCGATGGTGGCATATCCATAGCCAGAATCACGCAGCTTCTGAATCTCTTCTTTCTGTTCCTTGGTCATACAGCGCATACCTCCCGTCACTTTCCACTGGAGGTCGAGAGGCGCTTTTGACGAAGGGAAAGAAAAAAATCATGGAAAAATGAACCACTGGTTCCAGTACTTGACCACTGGTTCATTGCTATTTTTCTGCGGACCGGATATCATATAAAAAAGGCTGTTTGGTTGGAAAAGAACGATCCCCCACATTTTGGGGGGAAACAAAAAAATCCGCACCCCGGTTTGTGAACCAGAATGCGGGTCAATTCTATTGTGTTATGCGGTTATGATTTCACTGTACTTCCCGGACACCCATCCGACCTGGCTGCCGATCTTCACGGCATGCCAGCCGTTCTGGGCAGTAGCGATCCACTCGCATTCCGTCCCGTCCGGCACAGCGGTTATGCGGGCATAATCCGTGCCATTGCCTACGCGAATGTTCACAGTGCCATTGTCGCAGGCGAACTTCACCTTCATCATGGAAAGCTGCCCCGGTTCCGAATCGGGCTCCGTCCGTTGCCCGACATCGTTATCCGCAATAGCTGCCATCAGGGCGGTGTGCGTCTGATCGCCGTATTTGCCATCCTGCTTGAGCCCAGCCTTCTTCTGGAAAGTCTTCACAGCGGTTTCCGTCTTGCTGCCGAAATCCCCGTCAACCGTAAGCCCAGCGCCGAGTTGGTTCAGGAGCTCCTGCAGGGTCTTCACATCCCCGCCGACGGAACCTTTTTTCAGCAGGCGGCTGCCCAGCGTGTACGTGACCGTTTCGGCAGGCTGAGCGGAGCCGGTATCGCCGTAGTCGATGAACGGCAGCTTGGCCCAATGCTTCCAAGTGCGTTCCTTTACCACTGTCTTCACGCATCCGTAGTTGAAGCCGCGCCATTCCACGGCATACCCTCCGCCAACATAATAGCCGATATGCCCGTCCGTAAAGAGCGCAAGACCAACGATCTCCGGCAGTGTGTCAATCGTGCCCCAGTCCATGCCCTTGGATTTGCAGTAGGAGAACATCCCGCTGGCGCTCTTGTCCGGGCATCCGTTGGAGCCGTATTTGCTGGTGTACTTCTGGTCGGTGCCGATGGATTCCAGAACGCCCTGTCCGCCGTTGGTCCAGGCGTATCCCTTGCAGCCGCCCACGCAGTCGGAAACAACCTGCTTGTTGGCGATGTCTTTCTTGTAGCGGGCGGTGCGGCTGGAACCATAGTGGTCAGGATACTGTCTCGTCTTGCTGGAAAGAACGGAATTGGACGCCTTGTAAACGCAGGTGCCATACCAGTAGGGACTCTTCTTCTCTGCCATTCTAAGGCACCAGTCGGCAAAGTGCTCGTTGGTGAACGGGGTGTTGATTCTTTCAGACATGATGATACCTCCAGTCATGAAAAGAGGGCGGCGGTCATTCTCCGTCGCCCTGGTCAGTCGTGTCCTTATCTCGCTCTTTGTCATGAAGCTGGGCCAGGATATCCTTGAGCTTGTCCGGAATGGGCAGACCAACATGAGCCGCGTTCTCCAGCAGGCTCAGGCCCTCGTTGCTCATGTAGAAGCAGATAACCGCGCCTCTGAGCGCACTGCCCGTGCCCACCACATGCAGGTCGATGATGTGTGCCACGCCTACCAGCATCAGGATGAACACCTTCTTGCAGATGCCCTTGAAGCCGACAGCCGAAGACAGTTTCTTATCGATGATGGCGCACATGACGCCGCTGACATAGTCCAGGGTCATCAGCACAATGAGCGCGATCATCAGGCCATCCATGCCTCCGAGAAAGTAGCCCAGCCACCCGCCAAGCGCGGTGATTGCGATCTGAACCTTGGCCCAGATCAGGTCAATGGAAAAATCCCTCATAGTCTTTTCCTCCTTGTCGTTGATATGGAAAACCCGCCCTCGTGATGAGAGCGGGCTGGTCCCGGGAATTGTGTAATTGTCTCATGGTTCAGGTTCCAATCGCTATCCAGTCGATATTCCTGCTTGTGTTGAAACTGCCGCCGACGATGATCGTCGCGCCGGTAGTCGTCTTGCTGTAGATTTTCAGCGCGCCGTTATCGCCAGACCAGTTGCTGCCTGTGGTGGAATAGCTGGCCACCACGTGCGGAACAGAGGTGAATCCGGCAGACGAGTAGTTGATCGTCAGAGCGCTGCTGCCCGATACCGAACCGGAGCCATGCGCCACTTTGAACGGTAGCCTGGCAGCCGGTATCGTTCCAGTCGTCAGGTTGCTGGCGTTGTTCGCACCGAGATTGGATCTGGCGTTGGCGGCTGTCGTGGCTCCTGTGCCACCATTGGCGATAGGCACTCCGCTGGGCATCCCGGCATGGAATACACGGTAGTTCGACCACACGCCCGCGTCGGCTACCCTGAGCATGACCGCGTTATCGAGGCTGTTTTCATAGCCCTTTGTACGTACTTCCAGCATCCGGCGATTATTGCCAGTGCTGTCTTCCCAGGATGCAAACGAGGACGCGCCGACATAGCTGCCCTCGAATACCGTGCGGTTGGTAGTGCTGTTGTAGTACGGCAGAAGGTACATGGACGGATACAGATAGCCCTGGATAGACAGGTTGCCCGTCATGGTGTCGCCGGATTTCTTCACGCCGCCGAGGGCTGCTATAGCCCCTGCCGCAGTGGACGCGCCGGTGCCGCCGCTTTCAATGTCCAGCGGCTCGGACAGCTTAAGCGGCCAGCCGAACTCCGCATAACCGGAGCTCTCAGCCACCTTGCCAAAGGCGATGCCAGTCCCGTCCGCCAGAAAGTCCATAATGACGCCTTTTGTGCCGATGCTGACCGCCTGCTCCACATAGTAGAAATAGTCCTGCAGGCGCACCTTCAGATCATAGCTGGCCAGCGCGTCAAAGGTCTGTGTCAGCACCTTATCCGTCTGGCTCAGGTTGTATGAGGAAACCGGCAGCGTCTCCGCCTGGGTCCAGGTGTCGGCTGAGGCCAGCTTGTAATACACCACGCAGGCCAGCGCGTTCTTATTGTTCAGCGGCACCACGCCGCCTTCGAACGAGTAGCGCACGTTGATCCCGTCCACCTGGGCGGCAGATCCATCGCTGTTGCATCGGTCCGCCTTGAACAGCCGGATGGACGGATAGCTGTAGTCCAGAACGGTCAGCGTTTCCGTATAGGTTGCCGTCCTGCCCCTGGTATCCGTAACCGTGACCGTAAGCGTCACGTCCCCGGCAGTGGACAGTTTCTTGCTTGCCGTGAAGGATGCCGTGGTATATGTCACGCCGTCAAGAGACGTGCGGTAGGAAGAGACCGTACTGCCGTATGACCCTGCCGCTGTGATCGCAACGGACAGCGTGCTCAGCATTTTGACATACGCCTGAATCCGGGTGGCCACTGTCGAGTTGGTATCCTCAACGGTCACAGAAGATATGGACGGGACCACCGTAGATGGGACGTTCAATGTCAGCGTGCAGGTGCGCGTGCCGGTCAGCGTGCCGCCATTGTAGCTCTGGCATGTGATGGTGCAGACGCCGTTCGTGGCGCTGGGGATCTGGGCTGCCAGCGTCAGCGGAGGCGTCCAGGAAACGGACGCGCCGACATTGGTGGCAATCGTCCCGCTGGTGTTGCCGAAAGTATAGAGCAGCGTATGCGTGGTAGAACTGCTGACCCGGTTGGTGTAGACCGTCACCGCGCTGCCCATGTTGACGGAAGACGCCGATGTGGACGGCTGCGACACCGCCTCCTCATAGGTAATGGTGATCGTGACAGCGGTCCACTGTAGATAGTTATATGAGTAGCCCTGGGATGACGCGCCGGGGCTGGGGTTGTAGATGGTGAAGGTGTTGTTCCCCTGGCTGATGTAGGCCGCCATGTTGTTGAACAGCGTGCCAGTCATCTGATAGACCGTCGAGTTCCCGAAGAACGAGCCGTCGAAGGTTCCAAGCGCGTCTCCCTTGTATCCAAGGCCCGTCACACCCGAAGCAATGCTGTTCTGGTAGTTGGCTTTCCGCATGTAGACGGTCTTCGTGCTGCCCGCGCCGTAACCGGCCCTCGCCGCGTCGATGCTCAGCCAGATGCCGGTGATGACCTTGTTGGCCAGGTTCATGCCGGAGAAGCAGACGACGCCGACATAGTTATAGCTGGAATCGTAGAACTCCTGACAGGCTACGCCGTTTTTCGCGTTGGAAGAGGAATTGGTTTTCCTCGTGCACATTGAAGCGGCATACGCCACTGTGGTCGCCATGTGTACTCCTTTCCCGGCGTCAGCCGTTGTAGATCAGGGAGAGGTTGCCGTTGGCCTGCGGCTCGAAGGCGAACCGGCCTATGATAAGCTTGGTCAGGATCTCCGCCTGCGTGACATACAGCTTGTTGTTACTCAGGTAAGCAACCTCGGTGTCATTCATGTAGAAAGCCAGCCGGTCATTCACCACGCGGAAGGTGAACGGGTTCCCGGTCTTTCCGATGACAAGCCCCTGCTCGTCGAAGGACATATAGGTTCGGAAGATAGCCAGTTCCTCTTCAGTTGCCGCATGGGTGTCCGTCAGATCCTGCTGCAGCTGGTTGATCCGGGTGACCGCCCAGGTGTAATTGCTCTGCGTCTGTTCGGAGAGCGTGCTGACCTGCTGCGTAACCTGGGTCATATCGCTGGCCAGCGCATAGGTGGCCTGGACCTCGGAGCGGATGCTGTCTGCCTCCGTACTGATCTGCGCCCGGACGGAAGACAGCTTCTGCTCCAAGACCTCTTCGGCATCCTCCGGAGCGGCGGTCCAGTCCGTTGCCCGGTTTCCCTTCTCCAGTTTGATCTGATGGATGATGGTGCTGGCTGTTCCCGCGCTGGCGGGCTTGCGGTAGATCAGGAGGTCCCCGTTATCAGGATCATCATCCGGCGTTTTCCCACTGGCATATTCTGCTGTGAAGGTTGACTGAACAGTCTGCCTGGCTGCGCCGGAAAGGTCAACAGTTGCCAGTGTCTTGTCTCCGCCTGAAGTGCGTACCGTCAGGCCTGTATATGCCTCCATGGGTGTCAGCGTCAGGGAGACAGTGTATTCTTCTCCCGTGACCATGGCTTCCGACAACGCATACCGAGCAATGAGTGCAGTAGAATCGGAGATCTCCGAGCCTGAATTGAGGATATAGTTTCTCCCGCCGATTTCGAGATTCTCAACCGCCTCCTGCGCCTCTTCTGCTGTCAGGAAAGCTTCGTATGCGATTTGGGAGATGGCCTTGAAGCCGCCGTTGTAAAAGCGAAACATGGGATGCTCCGGAGCCAGGACGGCATTGACCGTGGTGCTCATCAACCCCAGCAGAATATAGGTGTACCCGTCCTCGGCCGTTGGCACCGTCGTAGTCAGGACTCCGGCAGCAGGCGTGAACAGAGAGCCGTTCAGCGTTCCCTTGATATACACCGTCGCTCCGGCAGTCCCGGAGAAACCGGATACCGTGCTGGCCAGAGAGAAGGCTGTGCCCCAAGAGATATAGTTATTGGTTTGCGTCAGGGCAGATGTTGTGTACTTTGTACCGACATACAATATGGGCTTCGTCACATCGAAAGCTGTGGTTGATAGCAGCATCAGCTTGCCCGCGCTGTTGAACACGCCCAGCCTTCCAGCTGCAATCGCGCCTACCGCAGTGACGGAGGCTTTGTAGTTGATCCGGTCGTAGTAGTTGGTGGTCGTGTCCTGGTTCCTGTTGATCCACCAGCCGGTATAGCTGCCGCTGCCGTTGATGGGCGTGTTCTCCCGGTAGGTCATCAAGGTAATGTTGCCCACAGCCACATGCGTGGTGCAGCGGGTTGTGCCGTTGATATACACGGGGAAAGAGCCGGTAGCCGTTCCGTTTGACAGCGTGAGGTTCAGCGTTGCGGACGATGATGTTCCAGCAAACGGCAGCCAGTACAGGATGGTCTGGCCGTCCCTCAGCTCAGAGAATGTGGCGTTGCCTGTCCAAGCGTTGGTGGCTGCAGCCTGCGTGCCGACAATGACCTCAGCCGTGGCATCAGAAAGATCCGCTATCGTGAAATGAGCCTGAGCAATCATGGCTTATTCCACCTCGCATACGAATACGGTCTTCACCGTCACGTCGTCACCGTCGACATAGATCACCTTGCCGGTAGCGAAGGCCGCACCGCTGTCCATGGGATTGCCGTCCTTGTCCCTGCGGTACCAGGTGTAGGTTTTCTCATGACCGTATGTGGCGTCCGTGGTCACATCCACCCAGGCGGAGCCGCTGTAGCGCATGAGCTTTGTTGCTGCGCCGCTGCTCTGGATCTGATAGTAGAAATCCCCGGCTGCGGGAGAAGACGGAGCCGTTGCGGAATAGGTTGTGCTCTTCAGCGGGTCGACCTCAGCGCCATTCTGCCACAGGCGGCAGATCAGGCAGGTCTGGCCGACGGTATTCTTGAACACGTCACCGGCAGTACTGTCGATGTCGGCCTGGTAATTGTCAGTCTTGTCGATGACGGTGATCGTGTCATAGTTGTACACGGAGCCGCTATTGTACCGCGACCGGCAGCGGTAGGTCGCGGAACCCACCACATCTGAGGCATGGACGGTATAGGTGTTGCCGTTATTCCCGGTCGCTTCAGCCTGCACTGTCACCCAGGAGCCGCTCTCGTACTTCTCCCAGAGGAACTGCGCCTTCGTGTTGGCTGTGTAATCCGTCGAGCCGTAGAAGTACTGGGCTTTGAGCGTCAACTCGTCCGTGTCGTTCGCCTGTCCGTTGGTAAACACCGTGCCTCCGGGAGCGTAAACGGTCAGCACATATACCGCCGCGCCGGTCGCTCCGGTATTGACCTTGCTCCAATGGATCTGCAGCGTGGTCTCAACGGGCGAAGTCACAGGAACATTTACCACACCGTTCAGCTGGCCCGCAGCGCCCAGAGTCGAATTAGAGGCGACTGCGATAGAAAGCGGAATCTCGTTGTCCGCCGCGCTGCCAACAGTAATCGTCATGCCGGTAGGCATCCCAGTCGGCGTTCCGACCGTGGGCGTGACTTTCGTCGTACCGGTATAGGCCACGACATTGCATGTCTTGGTGTTAGCCGCCACCTTGCCATCCTTATTCCCGGCGTATGTGATGTTTTCGTTCGTCAGGAAGACAACGGAGGCGTTCTGCCCGGGAGAGCCTTCGCCGCCTGGAGCGCCGTCCTGCACCTTGTAGATTGAGGTCGTATCGCCGATGTTGGCGTCCGATGTGGTGATGCGCAGCGTTGCGCTCTGGCCTACGAACACGCTGTGCGTCGGTTTCACGATAAGCGTCGTGCCCGTGATGCTGGCATTGTCGCTGGTGGTCGGATAATCCGCCCAGTTCCCGGAACTGTTCTTATACTGCCACTTGCCCATGGTGACATTCTGAAGGTTTGCCGTCAGCGTGATCTGGGCCGGGGAAACCGCACCGGCAGCGGTGTACTTGAACACCTGCTCGCCGCTGATCCATGCGCTCTTCGCGTCTTCACCCGTGGTCAGGAGTGCAAAGGTGATGTCCGCCGTCGCGTTGATGGTCAGGCCGGTATCCGGATCGGCATAGGCCACATATGCGATATAGGTCAGCTGCTTGCTGGTCGCGGTGGCCAGGTTGTTCTTGTTGACGGTGAGGGCCTTGCCGCTGACTGTTTCGCCGGAGATGAGCGCTGCTTCGGCAGCGGAGCCGTCCTTGCGTTTCCAGGTGATCGTCAGCGCGGTGTTGCTCAGGGCGATTGCGGTCTGGTTGGCGTATACCACGGGCGTGACCGTCAGCTTGCCCGCAGTAGTGGTCCAGTCCGGGCTGTAGGTGTTAGCGTTAACGTCGTTGATCTGCGTCCGGGGCTGGTTGGCTCCCAGATAAACAGAAAGCGACTTGCCGTCAGACAAGTCGATGATGGTTTTGGAGCCGGTTGCGATGATGGCCATGTCAGGTTTCCTCCTTCTTTCGGGCATAATGAAAGCGTCGCCACGATGTGCGACGCTGTATCCGTATATTCATATCATTTGGCATCAGCCTGATTCTTCGACGCTTTTCAGTTCAAACCAGAAAGTGGAACCTTTCCCTTCACTGCTTTCCGCGCCGTATGTCCCGTTGTGTCTTTGTATGATCTCCCTGCTGATGGCCAGCCCGAGTCCGGAGCCTTTTTTGTTTCGTTTCCTCTGGGCGGCGCGGAAGTAGCGATCCCATACATGGGGCAGCACCTCCGCGGGGATGCCGGGGCCATGATCCTGAACCTCCACGCGGATTGTTCCATCATGTGTCTTGACCGAAACCAGAACTGTTTTGTCATTGCCTGCGTGAGTAATGGCATTATCGATCAGGTTGTACAGCACACGGCTCAGCTGTTTTTCGTCACCGTTCACAATCAGGTCTGGCGTGATCTCCGCGTGGATCGTATATCCCTCCTGCTGACAAAGCGAGGAGAACTGACCGATGACCGATTGCGCCATCTGGCTGATGGAAAAGCGCGCCATAGCCATCTGCGTTTTCCCGCTCTCCATGCCTTCAAAGTCCACGATGTCGTTGACCAACGCGGTCAGACGGTCAGCTTCCCGGATGATAACGCCCAGGTCGCTTTCACGCTTTTGCTCGTCTCGCCAGGAAATGTCCCGCACCATTTCCGCATAGCCCTTGATCATGGTCAGCGGCGTGCGGAGGTCATGGGAGATATTCGCCAGAAAATCCTTCTGATAGGTCCGGGCTTCCGTGATGTCGGACGCCGCCTGTTCCAGCGCGTCCGAAAGGGTGTCCATCTCGCTGGAGAAGCCTTTCGTGCCTTCTCCTCCAAACTGTCCCTGTGCCAGATGCCGTGCCTCGGACGCGATCCGGGATATAGGCGCAGAAAAGCGTCTGGCCAATAGCCATGCCAGCCCGAATGCCAGAACAAGAGAGATTGCCGTCACCCAGAGCAGCTGCGTACGGATGATCCTGACCGTGGAGCCCACAGCGCCGAGCGTCGTGCTCAGGTAGACGATCTGATTCTGTCCATTTGCTGTCATCCGGAATCCGTAGATCAGTGCGGTCCCGTCACTGCTTTCATAGCAAACAGCATCCTCATTGCTTTCCTGAAGCGCTTGCAGAAAGGTGTTATATCCCGACGGCAGGTTCAGATAGTGAGCCTGGCCACGCTGCCAGCTCATTTCTCCCTGATTCTGCCGATAGGGATTTGACGTAACAGTATCCGGCGCTTCGGTCGCCTGAACGGTATACACGCCGTTGTGTTCATCCGTCGCATACAATGCCTGCCCATGCTCGTCCGTGATGAAAATGAGCAGGCTGTTTCCGGCGGCCGTTGCGT
>OGOW01002506.1_pt1 | contig 14466 bp, 11 predicted proteins | sample 1552781 | NCBI WGS metagenome assembly OGOW01 (sample SAMEA2580145, study PRJEB22360) | human gut metagenome | biome: human gut; feature: human-associated habitat; material: faeces | place: Denmark | collected 2008/2010
AATAAAGTAATTTTCTTTGAAGGGTTGATAGACGTAGAAAAATAAAAATACTAATATGGTTAGTTGTGCTTTTAGAATAAATATTGTTAAAAAATATACAATTATAATATGTGACAAAATGGATGAAATAAAAAATACAATCTGTCACAGATTGTATAATAATCAAAAATATGATATTCTTTTTAAAAAGAATGATAAAAATGTTTTGCTGGTGTATAATTTTATAGAAAAATTTAGAAAGGTAATTGGATAAAATGGATAATATAAAAAAAATTGTTTTGATAGTTACACAAAGATGTAATCTGAATTGTACATATTGTTATGAAAATCATAAAAGTAAAAAACATATGACTTTTGAAGAAGCAAAAAATATAATAGATAATGAAGTAGAAAAATTAGACAAAAATACTATACTTACAATTGAATTTTTTGGAGGAGAACCTTTTCTGGAATTTGATTTAATTAAAAAAATTGTCTGTTATGTAAAAGAAAACTGGAAAGATTATAAGATTAGATTTTCTGCAACAACTAATGGGACACTTATTAACAAAGAAGTTGAAAAATGGTTAATTGAACAAAAATCAAATTTTGAATGTGTATTAAGTTTAGATGGTACACCAGAAATGCAGAATTGCAATAGACCATATTTAAATGGAGAAGGAAGCTATGAAAAAGTCAATATAGCATTTTTTGTAAATAATTATACTGAGCCCAGAGCAAAAATGACATTGTCTAAAGAAACATTACCTTATTTATATGAAGGAGTAGCTCATTTGCATAAAATTGGTTTTTCACCAGTTGCAGATTTAGCTGCAGCGGCAAATTATTGGGATGATGAAGATTTTGCTATTTTTGAAAGAGAATTGAAGAAATTAGTTGAATTTTATTGTGATAATGAACAATACGAAATATGTAGAATGTTAAATTATGATTTAAGGAGAGTTTTTATTGGAAAAGATGTTCCATTTCAGTACTGTGGTGCGGGGAAAAATATGATTACATATGATGTTGATGGAAGTTGGTATCCATGTATGGCTTTAGCACCGGTATCACAGGGAGAAAAAGCAGAAATATTTAAAAATGAAACCTTTAAAACATTTCGGTTTTCAAAAGATAATTTGTGCAAAGATTGTGAGTATGTTCGGTTGTGCAGAAATTGTTATGCAGCAAATTTTAATCAAACTGGAAGTATAGAAAAACAGACAGCATTACAATGCAAATTAAATAGATTAACCATTTTAGCCAGTGCAAAAATACAATTTAGTAGATTGATGCATAAATATGAGAGTCAGAAAAAAGTTATTTATGAAGATGAACTTGTTTTAAAAGCAATATATAAAATTAATAAAGTAGCAGTTGATTATCAGGATAAGTTTTTGAAAGATGCGTAAATAGTGTATAATATTGCTTAATAAAGATAAGTAATATTTATATAAATATTAAAAGAAAGGAGAAAATTGTTATGGGAAATTTTTTATTAAATTCAGAAGAACAGTCACGGATTAGTTCACTTGTAGGTACAAAGAATATTTATTCATTTTTCGTTACAGAATATTCTCGTTCTGATGATGGATGTGATAAATATGATTGCTTTCTCAGAAGTGCACAATGCCCATGTGAAGGAATTTGTGATGGAAAAGCATAACTGTTATTTTTACATATAGCATATGTATAAGTAATAGTTAGTTCAAGCAAGGCAACAATTAAAAGGCAAAACTTTTAGAACTGAGGTGCTAAGTAAGTTGGTACCTCGGTTTCTTTTAGTGCAAAATTCAACAGCTGTTTTGACATGACAGCTGGGTAGCAGATAGAAAATCACATTTTTATTTCTTTATAGGAAAGTTCGATTTTAGATGCACACTCTAAAAAAATAGCCCGCTAAAAAGCAGGCATGGATATAATATAGCTATACCATTTATCACAGGTCATACATTTACGACATATAATAAATGGCATAAAAAGTTGCTTTTAAAGAGAAATTTTAGAATTTTTATAAAGTTTTTGTATGACTTCTGGAAGGTCTGCTTTTTGTGCAATTCGTAATTGGCGAATTCTGCCGCAGAAAGAATTCTGATAGTAATCACCACCTAATACCACTTTTTCCACACAGCCAAGAACCGGAACAGAAAATAGAAACTGCTGTAGCTCCCCATTAATATACAGGCGGCTGACATGGCTGGCTGCATCCATGGTTATGGCAATATGTGTCCAGGTGTTAAGTTCCAGGGGTGGAATTGCGATATCGTGCCACTGCTCTTCGCCTTTATCATCGGCGATACGGAAAACTGCCCGCAGTGGATCGACATAGGGACAAAAGCCCATAAATCCAAAGCGGTAACGGATAAAGAAAGCACTTGCCCAGCGATTCTTTTTCATAGGATTGATCCAGAAAGATACGGTATAGCTGGGAGATACTACGGTGTTCGGAAGAAGAACGGTATGCTCCATTTCCTTTCCGGATGGAAATAAGATACCAGAATCAAACGTCAGAGGTTCATCTTTAAAACAACCATTGTATTCTGGATGATTTGTACAGCATAAATCGGAGGTAAGTGGCCATAAATAGTGTTCCACCTTTGTATTGGCATATTTCATGGCAAAGGCTTCAAATTCATCAACCGGCAGCGGTTTGGAATAATAATATCCCTGTATAATTTCACAGCCAAAAGTAGTAATCAGATTTTTCTGAGATTCGGTTTCCACACCCTCAGAGATTACTTTCATATGCAGATCCAGTCCCATGGAAATAACATTGCGGATAATGGCATTTGCTTTCTGTGTACTTCCGGTCATATCAACAAAAGTTTTATCCAGTTTCAGACAATCCGCATCGACATCTTTCAGCATGCCGAGGGAAGAATAACCGGAGCCGAAATCATCAATGGAAATCTGGAAACCAAGTTCATGGAAAGATTTCACTACATCACAGATATGCTCCATATTTTCAAGAAAAATATTCTCTGTAATTTCCAGATCCAGTTCGTAAAAAGGAATATCATATTTTCGGGCAATATTGACAATCGTATCAACAAAGTCAGGATCATCAAAATGGCGGCGGGACATATTAATCGAGATAGCAAGTTCTGCATAATGAAGATTTTCATTTTTCCACTTCCGCTTTAATTTGCAGACTTCTTCAAAAATATAATAATCAATTTTGCAGACTAAGTCCGTCTTTTCCAACTGTGGAATAAAGTCGCCCGGCATAATAAAGCCATATTTCGGACTAATCCAGCGCACAAGAGCTTCTGCACCCCAGAGAGATCCGATAGAAGCATCCATCTGAGGTTGCAGGTAAGGTACAAATTCACCTTGCGATATGCCTTCCATAATTGTTGATGTTTTAATTTCAAATAAGTCTGGCTGCATAAGAAATTCCTCCTGTGTATAATGATTCCTTCATGAAGTTTGTTTACGTTCACAAAATAATCAATTTTGCTTATGATAAAATTTATTATATAACACTTTGGCAGGAAACTCAATAGAAGAAAATGAAAAGATGTTGACATTCTTCGGGTATATCGGGTATACTGAAAGTATATACAATAAAGATAAATTACAGGATATCAGGGTAAAAGTCTTTTGTCCGTAAAAAATAATGGCAGTATAGGAAAGGCAGGATTAGCAGCATGCTAATGATAAGTGCAATCGTAATATTTTCTGTTATAAATATTACGGTAGGGATCTATTTTATTGTGCAGGGAATGAAAAACAAATTATCAGCAGGAAAAATTGCGAAGATTCTGACATATAATGCGGCACAGTTTGTATTCTGTATTTTGCTGTACAGGGCATGGAGGCAGACGGAACAGCCTGCCGTCGTGATGAGCTGTATCGTATGCCTTGTTCTACAGAGTTTATCTTTTATTCCATTGAAAATTATGTTTGATCGTATCATTGATAAATTAAGCATAGAAGAAGAATATGAATTTCTTTTGAAAAAAGAAGAAATCGATAAAAAATATTTTGAAATGATGAAGGAACATGAAGAACACGTTGCAAGAATCCGGCATGATTTTATTAACCAGGTAGCTGTGGCAGGAAATATGGTAGCAGATACGGACAGCAGTGCGGTAGGGTATAAATTACTTGATGAACTGAGGGAAGAAGTCGAATCTACCCGTACCACTGTTTATTGCAGTAATAAAATGATAAATATTGTTGTGGATGTAATGCATTATCAGTATGCGGAGAAAGGGATAAAACTGAATGCAGATATTGTACTGCCCACCATTCTATAGCTGGATGAAATGAAAATATGCAGCATTATACAGACCATGCTGAATGAATGCCTGTCCATTCTTTCGCTGGCACAGATGGAAAATCCGAAGGTGGATTTCCAGATAAAGAAGGCGGATGGCAAGATTATGTTCATGGCAAGATGCCCGGTGGAAAATATCAGGGAACATAAAAAATGTGAAAGAATTATACGGACAAATGAAAAATATTTCCATAGAATTTTAGAGGAACAGGAGAGCGGAGTTTATAACAGAATGAATAAGGGGACTGTCGAAATTGTTGTTTCTGTAAAGGATCAGAATGGAACATAGTCACAAAGGAGAACTTACATGAGTGAAAAACGAATTGCGGTGTGCGATGATGAAAAGATAATTGCAGACCATCTGGCAGAGATAGTCAGGAAGTGTATTGCGTCCATGGATATCAATGCCCCTGTTACCGTAGATGTTTTTTACAGTGCATTTGCACTGGATGATGCGGTAGACAGCGGAAATATATATGATCTGATATTTATGGATATTATTTTAAAGAAGGAAAACGGAATCTACCTGAGTGATAATATTTTGAAAAAGATGAATCATGTAAAGATTGTGTTCGTGACAGGATACGTTGCTTATGTGGAGGATATTTTTGATATTGAGCCATTTGCCCTGCTTGTGAAGCCGATAAAAGAAGAGAAAGTTTTACATATACTGGAGAAAGCCTTTCAGGCGATAGAGAGTGATTCGAGGAAATATATCAGGTTAAAAACCAGGGACGGTGTGTTTAAAATCGATATAGACACTATCTGTTATGTGGAAAGCAATAGAAAATATGTGAATTTTACGGATATACATGGAAATGTATATGAGGTCATCATGACAATGGACGAGGTGGAAAGACTGGCAGGACAGACTTTGCTGCGCTGCCATAGATGTTATTATATTAATCTGGACAAAGTTTCACAGCTACATGGGAAAAATGCAGTTTTTGATGATGGAAAAGAGATTCCAATCAGCAGAAGCTTATATCAGGAAATCTATCAGAAATTTATGGACAGATTGGAAAGTTATTGGGATAAATAAAATGAATATGTTACAGTTAGCGGTAAATATTGTGTTAATTCTTGAGATTGCGATAGGAGAATATATTTTGGTTCTTTCCTTCCGATGTACGCAGAAACAGAAGTACAGCACCGGAGTTACCATTGTTACTCTGGTAATTGCAAATCTGTTTTACATGAGTATCAAAAAATATGCACATTTTATGGTTACATTTTATATTATGTATTTTGTCTTTATGATACTTATTTCTCTGATTTATTTTACCGGAAAATGGCATCAGCGACTGATGGGAATTATTATTTATACGATTGCATCTCTTTTGCCGGAAATGATAGATATTCAGATTCTGCTAAGCATGGGGTATACATTGGATATGGTAAAAAGCCCACCGGCAGAGCTGAGCCTTCTGTTGCATACGATCGGTGTATTTCTGGAATTATTTTTAACACTGATCATTCTATGGGCACAAAAATCGGTAAAATATGTGATGCAGATAAAAAAAATCCTGCCGGTACTGTTGTTATTCGGAATACAGTTTATTATGATTTTGACCTATATGATCGTATGCCTGCAGGGACATTTAAAGGTAGATTATATGACTGCAATTTATCTGTGTGTGGAAATGTTTGAGAATTTCTATATATTCCAGGTATTAAGTGAGCTGGAAGTGAGGGAGCAGACAAAAGGAAAACTGGAAGTTATGCACAGGAGAAATCAGGAGGTTGAGCAGTATTACCAGAAACTGACATCAAATCTGAGGAATATTACGGAACTGAAAGAAGAGTATGAAACGAAATTAAAGAGAATTTATCAGGAGTTTGGACTGGAATACATTCCGGAAGTTCATGCAGAGCAGGAAAATGATGCAGGGGATATACATATAAATTCCGTGGCGGTAAATATTCTGCAGAAGAAAAAAGAAGAACTGGAAAAAGAAGGAATAGACTACAGGTTTAAGTTTACAGTGCCGCAGGAGTTTTCCATGGATATCATGGAATTATCCAGCCTGTTAAATAATCTGCTGGACAATGCACAGGAGGCCGTCCGGGAATACCGGAAATGTGCCGGCTGTGAAAATAGGGGATTTATTTCGCTGCAAACCAGAGTTTCAGACGGTTATCTGATCTTAGAAACGGAAAACAGCAGACTGGACGGCAGAAAGCTGGAAATGAGGGATGACAGGACATATCTTTCTTCCAAAGAAGAAAAGGGACATGGATATGGGCTGCAGATTATCCGCAAAATCGCGGAAAAATATCAGGGGAGTATGGAACTTCAGGAGAATGGGGACAGATTTAAAAACATAGTGCGAATCAGGATGAATTCACTGCCTGTTTAAAGGGAACCATTGGTTCCTTTTTTTTGACCGTTCATGTCTTTTTTTGGGAAAAAGAAAAAAAACATATATAATAATGAAAAAGGCAGGAGGTGGCATTATGGATAAATTTGCAAAAAAGCTGGCCAAGATATTAAAAGAGAATGAAGAAGTATCCGTATACGGAATGGCGAAGGAAACAGGATGCAACAGAACCTGGCTGCAGAAAATACTTGCCGGTGAACGGGCAATGAGTATAAAATACATCAGACCGGTATGTGAATATCTGGGGAGATATTGCAGAAAAGGTGCTGTAAGTGAATTATATGAAACTTTTATCAGGGAGTGTTTCGGAGATAAATTATATTGTCAGGTTATGTATGTGAAAAGACGCATGGAGGAGATTGAAAAGAACAGAAAGACAATATCAGAGCAGGGAAGAGATGATAAAAGTAAAAGAAATGAACTGTTGAAAGAAAATAGCATGAGTCAGGATGAAAAAAATATATGCAAACAGGTGCTTGGCATCCTGGATAAGGAAATGAAAAAGGCAGAACGTGAAAAAAGGACGGCAGGTGTACAGGCATGTTTTCCGGTATCCTGGGAGTATCTGCGCCGGATATTCCTGTATTACTGGAACAGTGAAGAGTATCAGTGCAAAAAAGAGTGTCATATTACATGGGGAAATGCAGAAAAGGAGGACTATGCAAAAATAGAAGAAGTACTTGCTTCCTATGAATTTTTTCAGTACCAGATAGAAGTTTTTCGTAGAAATTACAGCAATCCGGCTGAAGAAAGCATGACATTGTATCCGTATTATATCATTACGGATAATTGTATGCTGCTGTTTAGCAGGGATGGCAAAAACTGTGTACAGATTACAAATGAAGATAATATTCAGGCGGGACGGAAATTATATTATGAGATGGAAGAAGATTGTGAGAAACTGACCAGACATCTGGATCTGAATTATTATTTTTCCAGAATTCTTCCGGGTTTAAATCAGGAAAATATTTATCTGGCAGGGGAGGAAAGCTGCCTGAATAAAATTATTTCGGGGTATGGCGGAAACAGGATTTTGCAGGATTATTATGAAAAAATAAAGGCTGCAAGTGTTCACAGGGTTATGACCGTGGATGAACTGATGAAATACAAATATTATTATCCGGAAAGACTGGCTGAACTCTATCATTATTATAAGGACAAGGAAGAAGAACAGATTAATCTGATTGATACGGAAAAATATGAGTTCTGCAGAGGAATTGTCATGGGAATCATGCCGGGCAGTGGAATCCAGATCATGAATGTTGCGGACACAAATCACTGGAACGAGAAGATGATATCCTATGCATCTGCAGATATCACGGAAGTATTCTATCACTTCTATCTGTACCTGATTAATTCGGATATTTGTATTAATAAGAGAAATACATTATTGATTATGGAAAACTGTATGGATAAAATTGAATATAAAAAGCTTGAAATTGTCTGAAAAAAGTGCTAAAATTTTGCTATGTAGAAAGATTTGAACGAAAATAGCAATAGGAGGACGTGATTCGTATGGAAAAGAAACAAGTTTCAGACATGGAACGAAATAATAAGATAGCTATGTTATGCCATATAACAGAAGCGGTGTTGTACATAGGTACATTTCTTGGGGAACTGGCAGCAGGAAACAGAGATTTACTGTATGTGTTAATTGTAGCAGTGCTTGCAGGAGGACCTGTGGCGGCGGAACTGTTTTTCTGGACGAAGAACAGGGAGACACAGGCAATTAAGCATCTTGTGGCAGTCGGGTATGCCGTGTTATATTCGTTTGTAATATTTACAACAACAAATGCCGTGTTATATGTGTATGTTATTCCGATCGTGTTTGTCGTATGTGTTTATAATGATATTGCTTATATTATTAAGATATGTACGGGAATTATTATTGAAAATCTTATTGTTGCCATCGCAGGAATGATGAATGGCTCTTTTGGATTTGTGAATTTCGGTTCCAGCCTTTCACAGATAACAGTTATTGTTATGGTTGCAATTTATTCTATCATGACAGTAAAGACATTGCAGAATAATAATGACCAGAAGTTGAGAATTGTAGAAGAGGCAAATAAGAAAACAGAAGAACTGCTTTCTAATATGGAACATGTTGCAAATGCCATGAAAACAGGTATTGATGATATTTACGAAAAGATTGATAAATTAAGTGAAGCTTCAAAAAGGACAAAGGGTGCAATGAGTGAGGTAAGTTCTGGTATTATGGAAACTGCGGAAACGGTTCAGAAACAGTTAGAGCAGACGGAAGAGATTCAGAAGAAAGTAGATCATGTAAGTAATGCTTCAGATGCAATCCATCAGAGCATGGATGAAACCATGCGGATACTCCAGAGTGGGGAAAATGATATCCGGATTCTGGTTGAAGAGGTTGAAGTATCGGTGCAGAAAGGTGATAATGTCACAAAACAGCTGCAGGAACTGGATGAATATATGGATAAGATGAATTCGATCGTGGAACTGATTCAGGGAGTTACTTCCCAGACAAGCCTGCTTGCCTTAAATGCAAGCATTGAAGCTGCCAGGGCCGGAGAAGCCGGAAGAGGATTTTCGGTTGTTGCAACTGAGATATCAGGAATGGCGGTTCAGACAAAAGAAGCAACCGTACAGATAACAGAACTGATACAAAATGTAACCGGTGCAATTAACAGTGTAGTAGAAGTGGTTCGTGATATGATAGAAGGTATTAATCATGAGAAAAAGTCAACACAGAATACAGCGGACAGTTTCTGGTATATTAGGAAGAATACGGATGCAATTCGTGATAATATAAAACAGCTGGCGAAAGATGTGGAAGAATTAAATCGTGCCAATACGGAGATTGCATCTTCTGTACAGACAATATCTCAGGTGTCAGAAGAAGTGGCAGCACATGCTGCACAGACATTATCTGCGGAAGAACAGAATATGCAGCATTTAAATGGTATTAATGACAGTATGCAGAAACTGCAGGAAGTAAGCAGATTATAATTATAGAAGAAAACACAGAAACTGCTGGCGGGAAAAGAAAAGCCCTGCCAGCAGTTTTTTCTGATATTCTATGTAAGTTTTCCTTGACGGCATAATTAAATTGAGGTATCCTGTTTTTGATATTGTCATAAATACTTTGCATTTATGACAATATACACTAACAAATTATAGCGGGAGATTTTGGGGAAAATGGAAGGAGAAAAAAGTGGAAAAACAGGAGATTTTTATCACTATTTTTGACGGAAGCGGAACTCCGAAGGAAATAGACTTGAATAGATTTTCAAAAAATGTAATTACATTTGGACGAAATACAGAGAATGATATTATTCTTGAATCGCCGATTGTGTCCAAAAAGCATGGGTATTTTCTGTTAGAAAACGGCATATGCAGTATCTTTGATCTGGACAGTACCAATGGAATCTACATAGAGAATGTGAGAGTGCAGAAGGCAATACTCCAGACGGGAAATGTTATTAAAATCAGGGATTTTGTAAACGATGACCATAATACGGTTACCATTGTTTTTGGAAAAGAAGGAAACAGTTCCAAATGGAAAGGAATTGATATCAGCAGAAGAGATAAGATTACGGTAGGACGAGATAAAAACTGTGATATTGTATTAAACAATACAAGTATATCCAAAATCCATGCACAGATACAAAGAGAAGGAAACCAGTGGGTGCTGTATAATCATGGTGGTCAGAATTCGATTATTGCAGATGGCGTTATTGTAAATAAGAAACAGGTGCTGAAGGATAAAGATGTTATTATTATTGCCAATGCCAAGCTGTTATTTTCTTCAAACGGAATAAACTATACGATATATGATGAAGGAATTAATCTGGAAGTAAAGGACATTACCAAAACGGTATCTTCCTCCAAGGGAAAAATTAATATCGTAAATCATATCGGACTGAGTATTGGCTCAGGTGAATTTGTTGCGATTATTGGAGGCTCCGGTGCGGGAAAATCTTCGTTTTTAAATTGCATCAGTGGTTACAGCAGACCGACAACCGGTCATGTGGAGTTAAACGGAGATGACTTATATGAAAATTATGAAGTTTTGAAAAAAGTAATCGGATATGTGCCGCAGTCAGACATTGTTTATGATAATCTGACGGTAAAACAGATGCTTCATTATGCGGCAAAATTAAGAATGCCGGATGATACTTCAAAACAGGAGAGAATCAGCAAAGTTCAGGAAGTTATCGAAACAGTGGAATTAAAGGGGCATGAAAGCAAACTGATAAAGAAACTCAGCGGCGGACAGAAAAAGAGAGTCAGTATTGCCATTGAATTATTGTCCAGTCCCAAGCTGTTTTTCCTGGATGAACCATCTTCCGGTCTGGATCCCGGAACAGAAGAAAAGTTGATGGAAACCCTGAGAAAAATGTCCCGTATGGGAACTACGATTATTCTGATTACACACAATACAATGAATATTCATCTGTGTGATAAGATTATTTTCCTCGGAAGGGGTGGCAATCTGTGTTATTATGGAGAACCGCAGAAGGCAGCAGAGTTCTTCGGGGTGGATAATCTGGTAAAAGTCTATAATATGACATTTGAGCAGCCAGAACTGTGGAAAAAGCATTATCTGGATGTTTGCGGACAAAGAAGAGAAGACACTGTTGAGAAAAGCATGAAAAACATGAATATTTCAGCAAAAGTAAAAACAGAAGGTTCTCCAGTGCGGCAGATGGGACAGCTTATTTCAAGGAATCTGAGGCTTATTCTGAATGACAAAAAGCGGCTTCTTATGCTGCTTCTGCAGGCTCCATTGCTGGCATACCTGGTATATCTGGTGTCAAACGAAGAGGTCTTTAAACAATATGAAATTACCAAAGGTATTATGTTTGCACTTGCCTGTTGTGCGTTCTGGGTGGGTATTCTCAATTCCATCCAGGAAATCTGCAAAGAGCGGACCATATTAAAGCGGGAATATCTATCCGGTCTGAGTCTTGGCAGTTACATCGGAAGCAAGCTGGTAGTCATGGGAATTATCTGTGCGGTGGAGTCACTGCTTTTATCCCAGACATTTTTGTATCTGGTAGAAGCACCGGATGACGGAGTATTTCTGCCGTTCCGTGTGGAAATATTTCTGACGACGTATCTGACGGCAATGGCGGCGACGGCAACGGGACTGTTTATATCTGCACTGGTAAAGAATCCGGATCGGGCAATGACGATCGCACCGATTATTCTGATGCCGCAGATCTTGTTTTCGGGACTGGCATTTTCGTTGCAGGGAACGATTGAAAAAATCTCAAATCTTGTCGTATGCCGCTGGTCAATGGAAGGATTTGGAACAACGGCTGACTTAAACGACCTGTCATTGAAGATACAGAGTACCATACCGCAGGTGGCACATGAGAGTGAAAAATACTATGAATATACAGCATTACACCTTGTTTTTTCCTGGGAAATTTTAATCTGCTTTATCATTGTATTTAGTGTGGCAAGTTATCTGGCAATCAGAAAAATGAAGAAAATATAGAAGGAGCAATAGAAATGGAAATCGTAAATCACTATGTTTTGGAACGGGTAATCGGGGAAGGCGGTTTCGGCAGGGTATATCAGGCAGTCGACAGCCGGCTGAACTGTAAAGTGGCGTTAAAGCAGTATAATAATCCTGACATTCTGGAAAAAGAAGTATCATTTTATAATGAGCTGGCAGGAATCGCGGGCATCCTGTCAGTGAGAGACCGGTTCGTGGAAAATGGACAGGCATTTCTTGTCATGGATTTTGTGGATGGAATGACGCTGGAACAGTTTATCAGTCAGAAAAACGGAAGGCTTTCCGGGCAGGAGGCAGCAGAAATCATAAGACAGGTGCTTATTGTGCTGAATCAGATACATAGCAGGGGTTATATCCACTGCGACCTTGGAACGGATAATATTCTGCTGGACAGACAGGGAAATGTAAAAATCATTGATTTTACTTCCATGAAAAGTGATATGCAGAAAAATAATCCGGAAGAAGTGCAATTAAAAAACGGATTTTCCGCATATGAGCAGTATATAACAGATGGCACAATGGGAATGTATACGGATATCTATGCAGTGGGAGCAGTATTATACCGGATGTTGACCGGTTTCATACCGCCGTCTGCAATGCAGATGGCACAGAATCCGGATCTTATAAGGCAGAGTAATCTCGGACCGGTAATGTCCGAGAGAATAGAATTTATCGTAAAAATGTGTCTTGAAACAGAACCGCAGAAGCGTTTCCAGACGGTTGCAGCATTATACAATGCATTATTTAATGAAAACATCAATGAAGCATTATACGAGCCGGCAAGGATATGGATGCAGCCGCAGACACAGAATCCACAGGTGCAGAATCCACAGTCACCGTCCGGACAGGCATTGCAGCAACCGGAAAACAGAAAGTATATCAAAACATTTACTTCCGCACCGGTTCAGCCGCAGAGAAATGATATGGTCACGGTTAACCCGGGTTCCAGTATGAATGTGGAAGGAAACACAAAAAAGAAAAAGAGCAAAAAGAAAGCAGTTGTATTAAGTATCTGTGCCATTTTTCTGGTGGTGGCGGTCATTGTTACCGGCCTTATTGTTTCCAATATCCGGAAAGAAAATGAGAGTGATGACACATCACAGGAAGCTATGGATAAAAAACAGGACGATTATGAGCAGGCAATGCAGTTATGTAACCAGTCCAATTATGATGATGCGGTAAAGATTTTTGAAGAACTCGGCGATTATTCAGACAGCCTTTCCAATCTGAACAAGATTGCGGACAAGTACATGGAACATTCTATGACGGACAAGGCAAGAGATATTTATGAATATCTGAGCGATTATGATTCACAGGATGTAGAAGATGATTTGAAAGAATGTGATTTTGTGGATGCATATGATAAGTATAATGATGGAGAATATGCGGATGCAAAGAAAGAATTTGATAAGCTGAAAGACTATACAGGGCAGAAACAGAAAAAATCCGCAAAGGAAATGGCAGAAGAATGCGTTTATCAAATGGCATGTGAGGACTTAAATAATAACGAATACAGTAATTTTGAAGAGGACAAAAAAATCTTTGAGAATAATAAAGATGATGCATCCATAGCAAGAATGGCGGATAAATATAAAGATGGCGGATACTATCAGGAAGCCATGGATATCTATCTGGAACTTCAGAAAAAGAACGGAACAGACTATGGTTCAAGAATCAGGGAATGCCAGACACTGTTGCTGGAGCAGCAGAAATATGAATCTTATGACAGTAATGCATCAAAAGTATATGACAGTTCCCTGGGAACGTATCTGAATCATATGTCCGCACAGGATGCCGAATCAGAGTTATCCAGAATGTATGGAACTTACTATAAAGAAGACGGAACAGAATTAACTATTGCAAAAGCAACGATTAATAATAAAAATTACGGAATAGAAAATATGACTGTCGGAAGCAGCAATGGATACGGAATCACAGGAACAATGTATTATCAGGGGGAAGAAAGCAACATGTTTGTATTTGAATACACACCTGATTATAAATATTCCTACACGGAAAATGAAAATGCCTTTGAAAGAACCGTAAATAAGGTAAATCTCAACGGAGAAAATTATTATTCCTGGGTGCCGAAAAAAAAGAGTTAAGACAGGGCATCGCATACTGGCTGGAATTCAGTTTTGGTCGTAAATGCTTTGCATTTATGACCCACGCACCATCAGGTGCTTCCTTTGGTATGCGATGCTTTTTGTTGTCCGTTTTTCACGTCATCAGGTGCATTTCTCAGGTGGTTTCGAAAGTGAACAAAAAAGTGAAAAAAAGTTGTTGACAAAAGTAAAATTATGTATTATTATATACAAGCTGTCGCT
>OGOW01002531.1_pt1 | contig 14348 bp, 10 predicted proteins | sample 1552781 | NCBI WGS metagenome assembly OGOW01 (sample SAMEA2580145, study PRJEB22360) | human gut metagenome | biome: human gut; feature: human-associated habitat; material: faeces | place: Denmark | collected 2008/2010
TCCTCGCGGAGCGTTTTTTACTTTACAGGAAAGCAATTTCCTGTAAAGTAAAAAAGTGAAAGCTGCCACAAATGTGACAGCTTTCTATCTTATTAGTTGTACTTACGTTTTCTTGCAGCTTCCGACTTTTTCTTACGTTTAACACTTGGTTTCTCGTAATGCTCTCTTTTACGGATTTCCTGCTGGATACCAGCTTTCGCACAGTTTCTTTTGAATCTGCGTAAAGCGCTATCTAACGTCTCGTTTTCTTTTACGATTACATTTGACATTGTCTCACACCTAACCTCCCTCCAGTTGCGTATTGTGCATATTCAACTGTTTGGGTAATTTTATTGCACTACCAAAGATTATAGCATAATTTTCCCGTACGTCAACCGTTTTTTTGCTGTTTTTCCAATTTTCCGGAAAATATTTTTAATTCAGTATATTTTATGCTAACTGCTGTGCAAGAACAGTCTTTGCTTCTGTCAAAGCATCTTTGATGCCAGCCGGATTCTTACCACCGGCCTGAGCCATATTTGGACGGCCACCGCCGCCTCCGCCAACCTTCGCAGCAATTCCCTTGATGAGGTTACCGGCATGTGCACCCTTGCCCATTGCTTCCTCAGTTGCCATTGCAACAAGATTTACTTTGCCATCACAATCAGAAGCTAATACGATAACACCTTCGCCAAGCTTCTCTTTGAGCTGGTCTCCTAAGTCTCTTAAACCATTCATATCTACACCGGAAACGCTGGTTGCTAAAAGTTTCACACCAGCTACTTCCTCCACCTGATTCATAACATCGCCTAATGCATCCTTTGCCGCTTTGCTCTTTAAGGATTCATTTTCAGACTGTAATGCTTTTACTTCGCCTAATACATGATTTACACGCTCAACAAGATTTGCAGGTGTCGCTTTTAATAATTTTGCAGCCTCTTTTAAGGTTTCTTCTAACTGGTCATAATATTCAAATACACCTTTGGATGTCAGGGCTTCAATTCTTCTGACACCAGCCTGGATTCCAGCCTCGGAAACAATCTTAAATGCCTGGACTGCGCTTGTATTGCTTACATGGGTACCACCGCAAAGCTCGGTAGAAAAATCTCCCATTTTTACAACACGGACGGTATCACCGTATTTCTCACCAAATAATGCCATTGCACCGGTCTTCTTTGCATCCTCTAAAGACATTACTTCTGTTATAACAGGAAGTGCTTCTGCAATTTTCTGGTTTACAATGTCTTCCACTTTGGTAATCTCATCTGCTGTCATTGCTGAGAAATGTGTAAAGTCAAATCTTAATCTGTGCTCGTCTACATAAGAACCGGACTGCTGTACATGGGTACCAAGTACTTCTCTTAAAGCTTCCTGAAGAAGATGTGTTGCACTGTGGTTCTTTCCGATGGCAAGTCTTCTGTCTACATCAATGGAAAGTTCTACTTCATCACCGGTCTTAATCATTCCCTTGGTAACTTTACCAATATGTCCGACTTTGCCGCCAAGCATCTTTACGGTATCTTCTACTTCAAAGACAAAGCTTCCGTCCTTGCTACTGATAACACCGGTATCTGCTACCTGTCCACCCATGGTTGCATAGAATGGAGTCTTCTCTACGAAAATAGTTCCAATCTCACCATCGGATAAAGCTTCTGTGATTTCAGTCTCGGTAGTCATTACTGTAATCTTGGAAGTATAAGTATTGTTCTCATATCCGACAAATTCAGTTGTAATACTTGGGTCGATGGATTCATATACGGTAACATCTGCACCCATGTAGTTGGTTACTTTTCTTGCTTTTCTTGCTTTCTCTCTCTGCTCTTCCATTGCAGCCTTAAATCCGGCTTCATCAATGGTAAATCCTTTTTCTTCTAAGATTTCCTGGGTCAGGTCAAGAGGGAATCCGTAAGTATCGTAAAGCTTGAAAGCATCCGCTCCGGATAATTCTTTCTTTCCTTCTTTTTCCAGCTTGTCCTGCATCTCTGCTAAGATAGCAAGTCCCTGATCAATTGTTTTATTGAATTTTTCTTCTTCCTGGGATAATACCTTGAAGATGAAATCTTTCTTCTCTTCTAATTCCGGATAACCATCCTTGCTCTCATGAATAACAGTATCACTGAGTTTTGCTAAGAACAGTCCGTCAATTCCAAGTAATCTGCCATGTCTTGCAGCGCGCCGAATCAGTCTTCTTAAAACATAACCTCTTCCCTCGTTACTTGGCATAATTCCGTCAGATACCATAAAGGTTACAGACCGGATATGGTCTGTAATCAGACGGATAGAAACATCATCTAATGCATCCTGCTGATAAGTCTTTCCTGATAATTCACAAATCTTATCACGGATTGCTTTCATAGTATCAATATCAAATACGGAGTCTACATCCTGCATAACAACTGCCAGACGCTCTAATCCCATTCCGGTATCAATATTTTTCTGGGAAAGCTCGGTATAACCACCTTTGCCATCTCCTTCGAACTGTGTAAATACGTTGTTCCATACTTCCATGAAACGGTCGCACTCACATCCTACTTTACAGTCAGGACTTCCACAGCCATATTTTTCTCCACGGTCATAATAGATTTCAGAACATGGTCCGCAAGGTCCTGCACCATGCTCCCAGAAGTTATCACATTCTCCGGTTTCCGGGTCACGATAGAATCTGGTAATTTTCTCTGCCGGAACACCGACTTCTTTAGTCCAGATTTCAAATGCTTCTTCGTCTTCTCCATAAATAGATGGATACAGACGCTCCGGGTCAAGCTCTAACACTTTTGTTAAGAATTCCCATGACCATGCAATTGCTTCATGTTTGAAATAATCACCAAAAGAGAAGTTTCCAAGCATCTCAAAGAAGGTAAGATGTCTTGCTGTCTTACCTACATTTTCAATATCTCCGGTACGAATACATTTCTGACAGGTTGTCACTCTTCTTCTCGGCGGAATCTCCTGTCCTGTAAAATATGGCTTTAATGGAGCCATACCAGCATTGATAAGCAGAAGACTGTTATCATTATGTGGTACTAAAGAAAAGCTCTTCATTGCCAGATGTCCTTTGCTCTCAAAGAATTCAAGATACATTCTTCTTAAGTCATTTACTCCGTATTTCTTCACAATAATTCCTCCAAAAAACTATTTTTCTTCCTTTTTATCTTCATGTAATGCCAGTTCCTTTGCATCTTTCCGTTTCCGCAGTGCAATACCTGTAAACACACCGAGAACTGCAATTGCAACCAGAATCACAAAAATAACTACATACTGTAAAAAACTGCCTCCAAATGAGAGAAATTTATCCATACATTCTTCCTCCTGTTTTTAACTTCGGGAACCACTTTTTACCGATTTCCCGTGTAACGAAATTGTTTCCTTCCCCTAAGCAGGAAACGTATTAAGTATAGACCAATTAATGGCATAATTCAAGAATTTCATTTGAGATTGTCCATATCAAATACCTGATTTTCTTTTTCGATATCCATGATTCGGTCCGTATACAAATGATTATCACATTTTTGCTTGTATTTTTCAATGGCAGAATAATCCTGCCACATATGCATCGGGAATACATAATCAGCTTCCACATTTTTCATAAAATAAGCCAAACCAAGGTCAGTATACGCACCAAGTCTCGGGTCTAAAACCACAAATGCCACATTAATATGCTCACCTTCTAACTTGCGTATCTGGTGTCTATAGTCCCGCTCCATCTTGCCATTAATCAGCTCTCCCACATGCTCCATCTTCCAGTTATGAAGGTCTCCTGCATGATAAATGGTCTTGCCACAGGTCTTTACCAGAAACGCCACACCGGCATCCGTGGAACGAAGGGTTTTTACCTTCACTTTTCCGATTTCATATTTCTTATCCGGAATGACATATTCGATACATTTCTTTGCCCGCTCCGGAATACCGTGTTTTTTCATAAAATTCGGACTCATTTTTGTATCTTTTGACAAAATAAAATGAATGTCTTCATAATCCTCTGCCAGTTTTAAAATATTCATATCAAAGTGGTCCTGATGCTTATGGCTTGCAAAGAAATAAATGGATTTGTCTTTGTCAAATACCGGAAGCACTCCGGTAAAAGTATAACCGGTTACACGGTTTCCTTCAAAATAATCAAATATCAAAACCACATCTTCCATTTCCACCACAAAACAGCTATGATGTACAAATATTACTTTCATATCGTTCCTCTCATTTCATTCTGCCAATAATTTCATTTGCTTTCCGGTATATTTCTTCCGGTTCAAATCCAATCTGAAATGTGTTATCTTCATAAAGAATTTGTCCATTTACCATGGTAAGCTTTACATTCTGTTTGCTTCCGCTGTATACAATATTCCTGACGAGATTATTTTCCGGCTGCATATTCGGCTGTTTTAAATCAAGCATGATTAAATCTGCTTTCTTTCCCTCTGCCAGACTATCGCATTCATTTAATCCCATGGCTGCAGCTCCTCCTGTCGTTGCCATATAAAGTACTTCTTCCGCACCAACACAGGCTGCATCCTTTTCTCTGACCTTTGCCAGACCGGTAGTTAAAAACATTTCCCGGAACATATCAAGGCAGTTGTTACTTGCCGGGCCATCTGTTCCGATAGCAAGATTAATTCCCTCTTTTATAAAGCGGTCAATCGGTGCGATTCCGCTTGCCAGCTTCAGATTCGATGCAGGATTCGTTACTGCCGTAAGATTTCTCTTTCGAAAAATTTCAAAATCCTCATCTTCAAAATATACACAGTGATAACCACCGCCGCCATATTGAAACATTCCAAGCTCTTCCATCAGTCGGGTCGGTGTCATTCCATAACGCTCCTTACACTGTTCTACTTCAAGTGCAGTCTCGGAATTATGGAAATATACCGGTGCATGCAGCTTTTCGGATAATGCTGCCACCTGTTTTAAGTGCTCTTTTGAGGTGGTATATTCCGCATGAAATCCCGGCACATAACCGGTTAAGTCACTCATTTCATTGACTTTATGATAAATTTCTTCCATCTCTTCAATGGAGCTTGTAAAATCATTGAAGCTGCTGACCTGCATGGTCCGGAATCCACAGTCTATGGAAGCCTTTGCAATCGTCTCTGGAAAGAAATACATATCAAAATTTGAAGTGATGCCACTGGTCAGATATTCCATGATGCCTAGTATGCTGAGCCAGTATATATCATCTGCCGTAAGCAGTGCCTCTTTCGGAAATACCTGCTTTGTCAGCCAGTCCTGTAATGGCAGGTCATCCGCATAGGAACGTAAAAATGTCATAGCCGTATGGGTATGGGCATTTTTAAATCCCGGCAGCAGCAGGTTTTTCTCTGCGTCAATTTCCCTGTCCCAAAGAATCATTCCTGCCGGCTCTTTTTCAAAAACACGTTCCGTATCAAGGCCATCCCCGATATAGATAATCTCATTCTTCTTTACCCACAATTCCCCGGTTATCACCTGAAAAGAATGTCCCTCTGACGGCACTAAGATTCTGGCATTGTAAAAACGTATATTCATACGCAATCCCCTCCTTATCTTCTACCTTCTCCTGATAGATATCTGCCTCTTATATTTAATTTCTATAGCTGCCTCCCGCGCTATACCATTTTCTTACAGAAATGTTTTCATACCGGTAATAGAATCGGTCACCAGCTTTTTAAACAATGGTGCAACACGATCTGCTGTCTCCTGAACTTCACGGTGTGTCAGTGAAAATGGTGAAATTCCTGCCGCGAGATTTGAAATACAGGAAATACCGCAGATTTTCATCCCCATATGATTTGCTGCAATGGCTTCACAGGCTGTACTCATGCCTACCGCATCTGCCCCCAGTACACGACACATGGAAATCTCCTGTGGTGTTTCAAAATTCGGTCCTGATAACTGCAGGTAAGTGCCTTCCCGAAGCGGAATATCTGCTTCAATGGCAGCTTTTCGGATTATTTTCTGTAAATCCTCATCATAGATATGGCTCATATCCGGGAACCTTTCCCCCAGTTCATCGATATTTGCCCCGATTAAAGGAGATGGTACAAAGCAGCCAATCTGCCCGGTAATCATCATCAAATCTCCGGCTTTCATTCCCTGCTGTATTCCCCCTGCAGCATTGGTAAGAAAGAGTACCTTTGCTCCCATCATTTTCATTAATCTTGTTGGCAACACAACATCCTGCATGGAATAACCTTCGTAATAATGCACACGTCCCTGCATACATACTACCGGCACATCCCCTACATAACCGAATACGAAGCGCCCCTTATGCCCCGGTACCGTTGATACCGGAAAACCTTCGATATCGTGATAATCAAGCACTGCTTCCACCTTCATATTCGTGTCAGCATAATCTCCTAATCCGGAGCCTAAAATCAATGCTGCCTGTGGTTTAAAATCAATCTTATCTTCAAAACATGCATAACATTTTAAAAGCTTTTCATATACTTCGTTCATGCTCCTCACTCCTTTTAACAATTATACCTTTCTATGTATTAAAAATCAAATAAAGAAAGCTGGTTCGATTCCGGCAAGTCCCCGAATAATCCAAGGTCTCCCATCAGATCAATTACGGTCTTACTAACTTTGGTCCGTTGCCTGAAATCATCCTTGGATAGAAATGGACCATCCTTGGCAGCCTCTACCACTGCCTCTGCCGCCTTCTCGCCAAGACCATCTATCGTACTTAAGGCAGGCATCAGTTTGCCATCAATAATCTGGAAACGGGATGCCTGGGCTTTATATAAATCAATGGTCCAGAACTCATAGCCTCTTGCATACATTTCCTGCACAATACGCATATCCTTATAGGTATCCTGCTCCTTCTTCGATAGTGAATCCTTTCGTTTCTCATAATCACGCATGAAGTAATTCAGCTTATCCTTTCCCTGACACATAAGCTCATAACTGAATCCGGTTGCACGGATGGAAAAGTATGCTGCATAATATGCCAGCGGATAAAATACCTTACAGTAAGCAATACGCCACGCCATCATAACGTATGCCGCCGCATGGGCCTTCGGGAACATATACTTAATCTTCTTACAGGACCAGATATACCAGTCCGGTACGCCGTGGGCAGTCATTTCTTCCTCCCACTCCGGTTTTAAGCCCTTTCCCTTACGGACAGACTCCATAATGGTAAAGGATTCCTCACTGTCAAGTCCCATACTGATAAGATAAATCATGATATCATCACGGGTACAGATTGCCGTAGAAATGGTTGCTTTTCCCTCTTCAATCAATGTCTGGGCATTTCCTAACCATACATCCGTACCGTGTGACAAACCTGCAATTCGAATCAGATGGGAAAAGGACTGCGGGTCTGCGTCAATTAACATCTGCATCGCAAAGTCTGTTCCAAACTCTGGAATTCCAAGTGCTCCAAGTGTACAGTTTGTCAACATATCCGGTGTAATACCCAGTGCACTGGTATTCTTAAATAAGGACATAACGGACTTATCATCCAGTGGAATCTTCTGTGCATCAATTCCGGTTAAGTCCTCAAGCATACGGATCATGGTCGGATCGTCGTGTCCGAGAATATCAAGCTTTAATAAGTTGTGATCAATGGAATGGTACTCAAAATGAGTCGTAATAATATCGGTTGTCATATCGTTGGCAGGATGCTGAATCGGTGTAAAGGAATAAATCTCTTCCCCCACCGGCAATACTACGATACCTCCCGGATGCTGTCCGGTGGTCCGGTGGATTCCCACGCAGCCCTGCACAATCCGGTCTATCTCACAATTTCTCTTATGCACACCATGCTCTTCATAATAATTCTTTACATAACCGAATGCGGTTTTATCTGCCAGCGTACCAATGGTTCCGGCACGGAAGGTCTGTCCCGCACCGAAAATTACTTCTGTATATTTATGGGATTTACTCTGGTAATCACCGGAGAAATTAAGATCAATATCCGGCTCTTTATTTCCCTTAAATCCAAGGAATGTTTCAAACGGAATATCAAAACCGGCTTTCACTAACGGCTTGCCACAGTTCGGACACCGCTTATCCGGCATGTCACAACCGGACTGTCCGCCATATTTCTTTACTTCCGGCGAATCAAAATCACTGTAATGACAGTGGGCACAGTAATAATGCGGTGCCAGCGGATTTACCTCCGTGATTCCGGACATGGTTGCCGCAAAAGAAGAACCTACGGATCCACGGGAACCTACCAGATAACCATCCTCATTTGATTTCCAAACCAGCTTCTGGGCAATGATATACATTACCGCATAACCGTTTCCGATGATGGATTTTAACTCCCGCTCCAATCGCTCCGATACGATTTCCGGCAAATCCTCTCCATACATCTCATGTGCCTTGTTATAGCAGATATCACGCAGCATCTGGTCGGAATTTTCAATCACCGGCGGACATTTATCCGGACGAACCGGAGAAATGCGCTCGCACATATCTGCAATCATATTGGTATTATCGATAACGACTTCTTTCGCTTTCTCACTGCCTAAATAGCTGAATTCCTCCAACATTTCTTCTGTGGTACGAAGATATAGCGGAGCCTGCTCATCGGCATCCTTAAAGCCTTTACCAGCCAGAATAATCCGGCGGTATACCTCATCCTCCGGGTCCATAAAATGCACATCACAGGTTGCCACAACCGGCTTATGGAATTCTTCTCCTAATTTTACAATCCGGCGGTTAATGTCCTTTAATTCATCCATGGTGGAAATCGGTGCTTTTTCATCTTTTATCATAAATGCATTATTTCCAAGAGGCTGGATTTCAAGGTAATCATAAAACTTCACCAGACGGATAATCTCTTCCTGCGGCCGTCCCTGTAAAATTGCCTGATAAAGTTCTCCCGCCTCACAGGCAGAACCAATCAGTAAGCCTTCCTTGTGTTTTAAGTATTCGCTCTTTGGAATTCTCGCCCTCTGATGGAAATAATCAAGGTGGGATAAGGATATCAGCTTATAGAGATTCACACGACCCAGATCATTCGTTGCAAGAATAATAGCATGATGGGTCGGCATCTTCATAACGGTCTCTTTGCTGACATGTCCCTCGGCATTTAATTCATCCAGTGTATTGATGCCACGGTCAGCAAGCATTTTTACAAACTTTTCGAATATTTCAGCGGTACATGCTGCATCGTCTACCGCACGGTGATGATTCTCCAGCGAAATATTTAATGCCCTTGCTACGGTATCCAGCTTAAAACGGTTCAGATTCGGCAGCAGCATTCGTGCCATGGCAACGGTATCTGCAATGGTAAAATCATAAGGAATGCTTAAACGGTCACAGTTATATTTGATAAAACTCATATCAAAATCAGCATTGTGTGCTACCATAACAGCACCATCACAGAAGGCTAAGAACTCCGGCATAACTTCTGCAATCACCGGTGCCGTAATTACCATATCATCTTTGATTCCGGTCAGATTTTCAATGTGGAACGGAATCGGCACTTCCGGATTAACAAAAGTGGAAAAACGCTCGGTTATATTCCCCTTTTCTACTTTTACCGCACCAATTTCAATAATTTTATTTACCAGCGGTGAAAATCCGGTGGTCTCTATATCGAATACCACATAGGTATCCTGCAGGGACTGATTCTTTGAATTTTCTACAATGTCCTTTAAGTCATCCACAAGATAAGCTTCCACACCATAGATAATCTTAAAGTCCGGGTCATCCGGCAGTGCATGGTTTGCAATCGGGAATGCCTGGACATTTCCATGATCGGTAATCGCCAGTGCCTTATGTCCCCACTTATATGCCCTTTTTACCAGATCTCCTACATCAGTAACACCATCCATGTCACTCATCTTGGTATGGCAATGAAGCTCTACTCTCTTTAACGGGCTGTTGTCCATTCTTATTGTAGTAAAATCAGGGATTTTCTTAATTCCGACAATGGAGCCGATGGTCAGCTCACTGTCAAATTTATCAATGGTCGTTACACCTTTAATTTTAAGAAATGCTCCCTTTTTCAAATCTCCCATCAGTTCCGGTAGATTCTCATTTTTTGTAAAGATTTTAAGCACAATGGAATCCGTAAAATCCGTTACTGACATAATGATAATTGTCTTTTCACCACGGATTTCTCTTGTATCTAATGTCATTATCTGTCCACGGATGACAACTTCTCCCATTTCACCTACGATGGTCTCAATCGGAATTGCATCCTCTTCAAAATCACGGCCATAAATAACATCCGGATTGTCTGATTTTTTAACAAAATCTCTTCTCTGGAAGGAAGATTTTCCCTTGAAATCCTTTCCGCCGGAAAAGTTATTCTTTCCAGCAGCAGGCACTGCTCCTGTGCCTTCTGCACCGGTGGTCTGATTTTTTTCCGGGACAGCAGGAACTTTTTCTGTCTTCGCTGCTTCTGCATTCCGCTGTGCTTCTGCCTCTTTTATTGCAGGCTGTTCCATGCCATCCGTATTCTGCGTTCTTGCTGCTGCAGTACGTGCCACGATATGGGCAACCTCTGTTTCAATCTGGCTGTCTGCGCTCTTTAAATAATTATTTTCTGCCGGTTTCTCATACTGTGGCTCAATCATTAATTTTAATCCACAACGTTCGCAGATGATTTTTTCTAAGATATCAATCAGTTCATTGCTCCGCTCTGTGGCAACAATAGTATCCTCTAAAGTAAGAATCATATGGTCTTCCCGGTCAAATTCCATTTTGCTGCAGCGCATCAGATTATAGAGCAATACGCTGTAATTGCGAATCTCTTCTAAAATACTCTCCCGGTATACCGCCATCAGTTTTTCCGGTGTATACTGGCTGGATAAATTAAATTTTTCTATGATTTTAACAGCTACCTCCTTGTGCGGAAATAGCTGTTGTCTGATTTCTTGTTCAATATGATAGATTTCCGGTTTTGGAATTAGCCTTGTACTCTCTAAATAAATCCGCAGTGCATTCTGTGCGGAATTCGATGCCACTTTTGTAATCTCTGTTTCTTTCAAAAGTGCACTCATCTCTCCGGTAATCTTTAATGTTGGAAAAACTTCAAAAAACAGTTTTGCCATAATTTTTCCTACTCCTTGTTCCAGTTCAAAAGTTCCTTTCTCAATTCACTTAAGAGCTGATTCTCCGGTACTTTACGGTCTATCTGACCATGCTTTATAATTAGTCCTTCTCCCACACCGCCGGCAATTCCGATATCGGCTTCCTTTGCTTCTCCCGGTCCGTTGACTACACAGCCCATAACAGCAACCTTGATGTCTAAAGGAATGTCCGCTACCATATTCTCTACCTGATTTGCCAGTTCGATTAAGTTGATTCTTGTTCTTCCACAGGTCGGACAGGATACAACTTCTATGCCACCTTTACGAAGCCCTAAAGTTCTTAAAATCAGTTTTGCTGATTTAATTTCTTCTAACGGATCTCCGGTTAATGAAACACGAATGGTATCTCCGATTCCCTGATTTAAAATCAGTCCCAGTCCAATAGAGGATTTAATATTTCCACTGATAATCGTTCCTGCCTCTGTAATTCCCACATGCAGTGGATGATTGGTTTGCTCAGCAATCAGTTCATGGGCTTTTACACACATCATAACATCTGAAGATTTGATACTGATAACGAGATTGTCATATCCCATATCTTCAATAAGATGCACTTTATCCAAAGCACTTTCTACAATGCCTTCTGCGGTAACACCATGATATTTTTCTACTAAATCCTTTTCCAGTGAACCGCTGTTGACTCCCACACGGATTGGAATATTTCTTTCCTTTGCTACGTCTACCACAGCCTGCACACGCTCTTTGCTTCCGATGTTGCCCGGATTGATTCTGATTTTATCTGCTCCATGCTCCATGGCAGCAATAGCCAGCCGGTAATCAAAATGAATATCTGCAACCAGTGGTATTGCTATCTGCTTCTTAATCTCAGTCAATGCTTCTGCGGCTTCCATTGTCGGCACCGCACAGCGGATGATATCACAGCCTGCCGCTGCCAGACGGTTAATCTGCTCTACGGTTGCTTTTACATCCTCTGTCTTTGTATTGGTCATTGACTGTATCAGGATTGGATTTTTTCCACCGATGATACGGTCTCCTATTTTTACCACTTTCGTATCTTTTCGTTCCATGATTGCTTTTCCTCCTGTGCAGGATTATTTAAAATAATTTTCGAATATCGTTAAACATAACAAGCACCATCAATGCCAGAAGCAGCATCAGTCCGACAAAATGAACCATGCCCTCTTTGTCCGGATCCACCCGTTTCTTTCTGACGGCTTCTATAATCAGAAATACCAGTCTTCCTCCGTCTAATGCCGGTAATGGAAGCAGGTTCATAATTCCAAGATTGGCAGTCAGCATTATGGAATAATTAATTAATGTCAATACCACCGATAACGTTCCCGCTGACTTGCTCTCGTCATAAGTATCACCAATATTCTTTACAATACCTACCGGTCCCGAAAGTTCATTGACACTGACTCTTCCGGTCACTAACATCTTCAAGCTGTCCATGGTAACTTCTATCCAGTATTTCACTTCATATACGCTATATTTTATAGTCTCAAAAATATTACCCCGCTCACGCATGGTATTTCCATAGATTCCAAAGAGATTTCTTCCTGCTTCTTCATTATATTTCGGGCTGATGGTACAGGTATATTCCTCTCCATCTCTTTCATAGGTCACTTCCAGATTCTCATTGGAATGAAACAGCGTGTAAACACTTACTTCACGATAAATATGAATGTTCTTTCCATTGATTTCTTTAATGATATCTCCAGCCTGAAGTCCTGCTTCCTCTGCCGGATATCCTTCCATAACACCTTTTACCTCCGGCCGGTCAAATCCGGCTGTCCCGATAACAATCAGTGCCAGAAGGAATGCCAGAATAAAGTTAAAAAACGGTCCGGCAAATATTACCGAGAACCTGGCAAGTGGTGACTGGCTTCCAAACGCTCTTGGGTCCTGACAGGCATCATCTTCTCCAAGCATAACACAACAACCGCCAAATGGAAGACACTTTACGGAATACTTGGTCTCTCCTATCTGCTTTCCAAAAATAGTTGGTCCGATTCCAATCGCAAATTCTTCAACACAAATCCCGTTTTTCTTTGCCAGCAGGAAATGTCCCAGTTCATGAAAAATAACAATAACACTAAATAAAACAATTGCAAGAATTATTTTCAGCATGAATTTTCCTTTCTTTTACTGAAGTACGGAATAAACCCACTGCTCTGTTGCAAGAATCTCTTCTAAATCAGGATGAGCAGATACTTTATGGGCATCCATACACTTTTCAATAGAACGGACAATGTCCGTATACTTTATCTCACCTTTTAAAAACTTTGCAACCGCCCTCTCATTCGCTGCATTAAAAACAGTCGGCATTGTTCCGCCTGTCTTTCCAGCCTCAATTGCAAGAGATAATCCTCTAAACACTTTATAATCTGGTTTCTCAAACGTGATCTGAGATAACTTTGAAAAATCCAGTCTGTCACCCGGAAGACTTCTTCTTTCCGGATAAAACAACGCATATTCTATCGGAACACGCATATCCGGCGTTCCAAGCTGCGCAATAACTGCTCCGTCAATATACTGCACCATTGAATGAATGATACTCTGTGGCTGGATAACAACTTCTATCTGAGAATAATCTACGCCAAAAAGCCACTTTGCCTCCATCACTTCAAGTCCCTTATTCACCATTGTCGATGAATCAATCGTAATTTTCGGTCCCATAGACCAGTTCGGATGATTCAGCGCATCTTCAAGTGTTACAGTTTCTAAAAACTCTGCGCTCTTTCCGCGAAATGGTCCGCCGGATGCAGTAAGAAGAATCTTATCAAGTGCTTTCTTCGGTTCTCCCTGAAGGCATTGGAATATTGCAGAATGCTCACTGTCCACCGGAAGAATAGATACACCATATTCCCTTGCCATCGGAATGATCAGATGACCTGCCGTTACAAGTGTCTCTTTGTTTGCTAATGCAATATCCTTCCCCTTTCTAATTGCCTCCATCGTCGGTAAAATCCCCATCATACCAACGACTGCTGTCACAACGACATCTGCACTGTCTATCCCGGCAACTTCAATCAGTCCATCCATTCCGCAGACAACTTCTACTGCTTCACCCGCAAGTTCTTCTTTTAACTCCTGTGCCTTCTTCTCATCAGATAAGCTTACTAATTCCGGATGAAATTCCCGAATCTGCTCTTTCAGTCGTTCTTTATTACTGCCGGCAGCAAGAGCTACTACCTCAAGCTCATCGGAATGTGCTCTGATCACATCTAACGTCTGTGTTCCTATCGAACCTGTTGAACCTAATATCGCTATCTTTTTCATTTTAATCCCACCACCATCACTAACATATAATAAATAATCGGTGCCGTAAATATAATACTGTCAAATCGATCCATGATTCCGCCGTGTCCCGGAATCAGA
>OGOW01002533.1_pt1 | contig 14344 bp, 14 predicted proteins | sample 1552781 | NCBI WGS metagenome assembly OGOW01 (sample SAMEA2580145, study PRJEB22360) | human gut metagenome | biome: human gut; feature: human-associated habitat; material: faeces | place: Denmark | collected 2008/2010
TCCGAAGAAGAAGCTAACCCCAATATGGCCAGTTAATTATTATTCAATCTACTAGTAACACTTTGTACATATCCCCATGTTTCCTTCCTCTAACGACACACAAACGACGGCCCGCATAACGGCGCCGTCGTCTTGTTGTTTGGTTTCCCATATTATAACATTATTTTCCGATTATTTCAAATCAAGGAAGTCCTCATAAATCTTGCAGATCTGTTTCGCACTCTCTGCATCAGGCATTTCGCAGAAAATTCTTAAAAGAGGCTCTGTGCCGGAGAAACGGGCAATTACCCATCCGCCATTCTTGAAGTAAACCTTGCTTCCGTCCAGGTAGGATACATGATCAATATCAAACGGAAGTTCAGGAAGTTTTTTCTCCTCCATCAGTAACTTCTGCATGCTTTCTTTCTTCTCATGGGTGAACTTGTAATCCCGTTCTTCCATGTGGATCTCTCCACACTCTTTATGAATGTCATCCATGATTTCAGACATTTTCTTACCGGTGACAGCCAGCATCTCAATTAACAGAGCTGCCGCATAGATGCCGTCTTTACCATTGATATGACCTTCTACTGTCAATCCTCCGGAGGACTCACCACCAATGATTGCTTTGGTCTCCTGCATCTTTGCGGAAATGTATTTAAATCCTACAGGAACCTCATAGCATTTCTCACCGAAGCGCTCTGCAACCTTATCCAACATGTGGGTGGTAGCGATGTTACGGACAACCGGTCCGTGCCATCCTTTGAATTTTACCAAGTAATAGTACAATAATACTAAAATGTCATTGGGATGTAAGAAATTACCTTTATCATCAATGACACCGATACGGTCTGCATCACCATCGGTTGCAATACCGATATCGAAGTGCTTCTCCACTACAAAGTTCTGCAGAGAATGCAGGGTTGCAGCAGAAGGAGCAGGCAATTTACCGCCAAACAGCGTATCATGACGGTCATGAATGGTTGCCAGCTCACAGCGTGCGGTAAGCAGGATGGTTTTGATGGAAGTCTCACTTACACCATACATAGGATCCAGTGCAACTTTCAATCCGGCTTTCCTAATCGCATCCATATCTACTGCATCAATGATAGCATCCAAATACTCGTTTAGAGGATAAATCTCCTGAATGAGACCGGCCTCTTTACCTTCATCGTAGGTCATAACCTTAACGGTCTCCGGAGTCAGCTCTTCAATATAATGCTCCAGATCTCTTGTCTGTACCTCATCTGCATCACGTCCACCGGCTGTGAACACTTTGATTCCGTTGTAGATAGCCGGGTTGTGGCTTGCAGTTACCATCATTCCGTAAGGATAATCGTGTTTCATTACATAGAACATGATCAACGGTGTCGGTGAGGATTTATTGATCAGATAGGATTTAATGCCGTTTGCTGCAAAAACCTCAGCAGACCACTGCATTGCTTCCTTGGAAAGGAAACGACGGTCATAGCCCATAACGATTCCTTTTTCTTCCACGCCTTCCTGAATCATTTTGTTTACCAGACCCTGCGCCAGGAGCTGGATATTACCTCTGGTGAAATCATCACCAATCACGGCGCGCCATCCGCCGGTACCAAATTTAATTGACATTTTTGTGCCCCTTCCTTCTATATATGTTATCCCATTACTACCTTAACCCGGTGACTGGTTCCAGCTGCCTGTGCGGGAATCTTGTCTACTTTCTGTCCATCCAGGTAAAGTTCTTTCACACCCTTCATTACTCCGTCCGGATTTACGAACTCGATCTCATAAGTAGCCCCTCTCCACTTACGAACTGCCGAAAACTCTTTCCAATCTGCAGGTACACAGGGATCCAGCAGTAAGTAATCAAACTGCGGGCGGATACCCATCATGTAACGTGTAGCAGAGAAATAAGCCCAGCCACCGCTACCGGTCATGAACGGATGACGTGCACGGCCGAATCCGGTATGGTCACGACCCATGATGAACTGGCAGTAGGAATACGGCTCAGACTCACGAATCTCGATCTTATCATTCTGATAATAAGGACACAGTGCATTGTAGAACTTCATGGCGCGATCGCCACGACCCAGAACACACTCTGCTGCCCATGCCCAGGGATTGGGATGAGAGAAGATTGCTCCATTCTCTTTCAGTCCGGGATATACACGGGTAATGAATCCGATATCCATATCACGCTTCGTATAAGAAGGTGCATTCAACAGGATACCATACTCGGTGAACAGGTACTTATCTACGCTGTCCATAGCCATACGGCCTTTATCCGGATCAGCTGCTCCGGAAAGCACTGCCCATGTGTTGGACTCCAGATGTACCTTACCCTCTTCATCCTCGCTGGTACCGATCTTCTTACCATGTTTGGTGACACCGCGGATAAACCACTCCTTGTCCCAAAGCTTATCGTTACATACACCATGTACTTTTTTCTGCATGGCGGTATATTTCTCAACATCTTCGGTGCGTCCGAGATAATTTGCCAGATCCAGGAAATGGCTGATTGCCCAGTAGTGGAGGAAAGATACCATGGCACTTTCACCACCGCCCAGGTTCAGGCAGTCATTCCAGTCAGCACGTAAGCCTTTGCAAATGCCGGAAGCACCAACCTGTTCTGCAGAGAAGTCAAGAATCTTCTTCATATGCTCATAAACGGTACCTTCGCCGCCTTCTGCATATCCGACTACTTCATCAACGAAGTCCATTTCACCGGTTTCCTTCAGATATTCAATAATAGAAGGAACCAACCAGAGAGCATCGTCGGAGCAGGCGTCCTCTAAGCCGTGTACGACATCCTTGCGATTCATGCCGGGGATAACGGTAGGAGACTTAAACTCTTCTTCCTCTTTCTTCTTTTCTTTCTCCGGTGCAAACCACTCCGGCTGGAACAGATGGATTCCATAGCCCTGGCTGGTCAGACCGCGAAGCAGTTCAACGATTCTCTGTTTACATTTCGCAGGATTGGAATGAGGAATGGTCATTGCATCCTGTGCTGTGTCACGATAACCCAGTCCGGTACGCCTACCTCTATGAAGGAAGCGAAACGGGAGAACATGACATTGACCTCGGACTGATACAGTGTCCACAGGTTGATCATGGTGTTCATTCCTTCGTTGGGAGTCTTGATCTGCAAACGGGACAGCTTATCATCCCAGTATGCTGCCAGCTGTGCGTATGCGGCATCTACTGCTGCCATATCGGAATACTTGGCACGGATTTCCTTACCTGCTTCTCTGTTGCCTTCACCCAACATAAATACCAGACGAGCTTCCTCGCCGGGTTTCAGAACCAGATCTTTCTGTAAGGTACCGCAGTGGTTATTTCCTAATTCATGAGAGCCGGTACATTTACCCTGTTCCACGATGATCGGGTTGTCCTCTGTACGGTAAGGTCCGATGAATTTATCACGTAAGCAATCGAATCCGTCAGGCTCAAAGTTGGATGTGAAATACTGGTATCCGCCATCTTCGTAGAACAGATCATACTCGATGATGCCATCTTCATAAGAGGAACCGGCACAGTATAAACTCATCTGGAAGTTCTGGTTATCACTTGCAATACTGTGATAAGAGAATTCACAATAAGAAAATACCTGAATGTGACGTTCTTGATCTGTTGTATTTTTTACTTTAACATCCCATAATTCAACGGGATCATCCATAGGTACGCAGAGCTTCTGGGAAGCCTGGATTCCTTTATACTCACACTCATAGACAGAGTAGCTCATGCCGTGACGGCAGGTATATTTTGCCTGGTCTAACGGTTTGCCTACCGGCTGCCAGGAAATGGAGAAGTAATCTCCGTCATCTGCATCACGCAGATATACATAATGTCCGGGACGATCCATAGGAATGGCGTTGCCGCGGAAGCGAGTCACACGATGATATTCCGGTGACTGATAGAACATGTAGCCGCCTGCTGTGTGGTTCACAACTACACACATATCCTTTACGCCCAGATAGTTGGTCCAGGATACGGGCAGGTCAATCTTATCGATAACATATTCTCTGTGTTCATTGTCAAAATGTCCGTATTGCATATGTACCCCCTTAGTGTACTTTTTTAGTTTCTAGTCTGAGTATAATTTTCATGGGGGTTAATTGGTATTGTTAAGGATGGCAAAATTTGTTTTATATTGCTAACTATTCTTGGTCATGATTCAACGTTGTGCAAAAACAAAGCGTTCAGGGACAGCAAATCGACTATGTGTGGCAAAGGGCACTTTCCTGCGCTTGCAGCTTGCACTTCTGCGTTGACGGTTTGTATGCTTCTGCGTTAGCAACTTGCGCGCTTCTGTGTTGGCAGCTCGCGGAATTCTGCGTTATGTAAACCAGATGGGCAAAGTGCCGAAAATGGTACATTTTTGCCCAATTCAATATGAAAAGTAGGGATTGAAAGGCTCTGATTCTTATATTATGTAAACCATTTGGGCATATAGCTGGATTTGCATTTTTTATGCCCAATTTTCTGTTTAAAAAATGGGCAAAAGTATGGGGAATCATTTTTATTTGCCCGTAAAGGCTTGTTGGGAATTGAAAAGAAAGGATTTTGCTATCAATTTAAGATACGCCATGGGCAAATATTAGAATCGTAGAAGTATTTGCCCACGGCAGGATTTGAAAGTTTTTACTGTTGCAGAACAGTCATAATCGCAGGGATCAGCTGCTTCTTGCGGGAAACTACGCCCTTGAGAATGAAACTGTTGCCATCCGGCTCCACGCCCATGGCATCCCGGATCAGTTCCTGTGCATCACCGCCCACATAGAGTAGTTCCGTAGATTCCTGCACAATATCGGTCAGCATAAAGAAGAGCATCTGTAAGCCACTTTGATTTAACTGCTCTTCCATATAAGGATACAGGCGCTGTTTCAATTCCACCAGTTCCTCCTGGTTCATGGAATTGACCTGTCCTACGCCAAACGTAATATCGTTCATGGCGAAGGTCTTGAAATCCTGTTCAAAGATCTCTGCGGTTTCCTTACTGCTTAAGTTGCTTCCGGCACGGAACATGTCTCCTGCCAGTTCTTCCACATTGATTCCGGCAATCTTGGCCAGTTCCTCTGCCGCAGCCTTATCCACCGCAGTACAGGTAGGAGAACGATACATCAGCGTATCTGAAATGATGGCACAGCATAAGAGGGTTGCCGTCTGCTTATCCAGTGCGATTCCTGCCTCCTGATACATCTGGTATACAATGGTTGCCGTACAGCCCAGGGGCTGATTGCGGAAAAAGACCGGAGAAATGGTTTCCACACTGCGCAGTCTGTGATGATCAATGATTTCCAGGATCTCTGCATTCTCGATGCCGTCCACTGCCTGGGATTTCTCATTATGGTCTACCATGATTACCTGTTTCCGGGCGCTGTTTAATAAATTCCGGCGGGAAATCATGCCCACGTAGCTGCCGTCATGTCCCAGAATTGGGAAATCCCGGTATCTTTTCTTCGCCATGACTTCCTTAATCTGATCGGTGAAGTCATCCATATGGAAGGTAGTCAGTCCATTCCGTTTCATAAAATAACTGATGGGCATACTCTGGTTCATCAGGCGCGCTACGGTGTAGGTATCGTGAGGTGTACTGATGATGACGCAGTTTCGCTCTTCTGCCAATTTCTTGATGGTCATGGAGACAGAGGCGCCCTCACAGACAATAATGCAGTCCGCATTCATCTCGATGGCACAAAGCTGGGATTCATAACGGTTTCCCAGAATCACCAGGTCATGGGGTTCTATATAGTTTTCCATCAGATCAGGATTGGCAGCTGCAATCAGTACCTTGCCCTGGGTAAAGTATTCCTCCGGGTCACCCACGATCATCTCTGCTTCCAATGTCTCGATGATATTCCGGTATTTGGTATGGGCATTGGACAGGATTCTGCTGTCGTAACCTTCCATATAAGATTTCGTGATATCTCCGATATTGATAAGACCAATCAGAAAATTATTCTCATCTGTGATAGGAAGGGTTACTACGTTGAGGTCTTTCATCAGCGTCCAAGCCTTTTTCAGGGAAATATGCTCTGATACCCCCGGCGTCTCCCGGATCTCAATATCCCGCACCTGGGTTCCCACATCCTTGAGAAAAACCGGAGGCGTAATGCCAAACCGTTCTACAATATACTGGGTTTCTTCATTCAGATTGCCTGCTCTTGCAGCAATATAGTCTTCGCCGGTAAGACGGCGTTTTAAATCAGCGTAAGCCAATGCGGAACAGATGGAATCTGTGTCCGGATTTTTATGCCCGATGACGAATACGGGTCTTTTACGTTCACTCATGAGATTTGCTCCTCTCTGTCAGTATGGTACGAGTATAGCACAATCTGCCTGGGTGCAAAAGGAAAATCATACTCTCCTCTGCAACTCACCGGGCACAGTTATACCCTGTTAATCATACTCAAAAATCCCCTGCAAAGCATCCGAAACATTCATAATCATATCATAAGAAACATAATCAACCTTACTGCAATTTCTGACAGAAGGATCAATCAGCTTCAGTTGCTCACAAATCACAGTTCCGGTGCCCTGCTTCTTCCCTATAACCGGAATATGAAGGGGACCATCCGGGTAACCTTCCAGCACCGGACAGACATGAAATGCCTGCGTTGCCTTTATAAAAGCATTTTTACTGACAATGATAAACTTATTCGCATAACCGGATATTTTGATAATATCTCCTTGTGCAAAATCATTCATAACATTTCCCTTCCCACGGGTTCTCCCCAGTCAAAATCACATAAAGAAATCTCTCCATTATATTCCGCGACCCGTTCTTCAAAACTTTTATGTTTAAAGGGTTTTTTCAGGATAATTGCGTTGTCTTCAATATCCAGCTGCAAAACATCTGCTACATGAATATCCAGTTTTTCGAGAATATCCTTGGGAATTCGGATTCCCTGGCTGTTGCCCCATTGTTTCACCGATACGTGTTCCATAATGACCTCCGTTCCACATACATTACACTCCGATGTGCAAACCGACAAGTGTTTGGTTATTAGTATAAACCGTATATACAATTTATACAATCGTTTCTGCTGCATAAAAATAGAGAAAAAAGCACCGGGAAGTTTTGTAGGAGGTTCTTCCCGGTGCTTTCCGGCGTTACGCCGTTCTTTTATATAATGACAATTACATGTAGTACTCTTTCGGAATCAGAGATAATGCTGCGTCATCTGCTACGATGGATACGTTCTTGTGCAACAGCAGAATGGATGCGGGAACCTCAGGAGTTACCGGTCCGAGAACCGTCTTCTTCACTGCCTCAGCCTTTGCTTCGCCGGTTGCAATCAGAACGATTTTATCTGCCTGCAGGATATTGCGGATACCCATGGTCACTGCCTGACGGGGTACATCTTCCTCCTTTTCAAAAAGACGGGAGTTTGCTTTGATGGTATTCTCGGTCAGGTCTACGATATGAGTTCCAAGTTCGAAGCATTTGCTGGGCTCATTGAAACCGATGTGTCCGTTATTACCGATGCCCAGTAACTGCAGATCAATGCCTCCTACGGATTTAATAAATGCGTCGTAGGCTTCGCACTCTGCTTTCATATCTGCTGCCACACCGTTAGGAACATGAGTGTTTGCCATGTCAATATTTACTCTGGAGAACAGATGATGTTTCATAAAATAGTGATAACTCTGGTCATTATCCGCGGTCAGTCCGATATACTCATCCAGGTTTACACTGGTTACCTTGGAAAAATCCAGATCACCCTTCTCATACCACTCTACCAGCTGATCGTAAGCACCGATAGGGGAAGATCCGGTTGCCAGACCCAATACGCAATCGGGTTTCATAATAATCTGTGCAGAAATCAGATTCGCTGCACGACGACTTACTGCCTTATAGTCTTTCTCTCTGTAAATTCTCATGTTTTCCATACTTGCCCTCATTTCTGCGCATATTTTTGCGCACTTGTGCTAGTTCTTTGTTAGATTTTATGACATAATTATAGAGACGCTTTTCGTGGAAAGTCAAAGGAATCGGGCGAATTAGAATTCATTTTCGTGATTATATTCTGCCTGCGACAGCTTCTGTCGTTTACTTTCAGACAATCCCATTCCCTCTTTCTACTATTATAAACAGCTCAGAAACAAAGGTTTGTGGGAAAATAAGGTTTTCCCACGCAGGATTTGTGTTCAGTGCGCACAGCCACAAACCCATTATGCCCAAAAGGAGTGCGCAGAAATGAGGAATTTTATGGAACCGTTAACCACCTTACATGACACCCCGGAAACCCTGATTCTATCCCGATTAAAGGGTTTTCCAGGCAAGACTGCCTGTTATTTTCAAAACCTGCTTACCGGGGAAACGGTTAGCTGGCACGCTGATGAAGCCTTTCTGTCCGCCAGTGTCATTAAGCTTTTTGTACTGGCTGCCACCTTTGAGCAGCTGGAGTCAGGCATTCTCAAGCGGGAGGAACAAATCGTCCTTCGCGAAGCAGACAAGGTACCACCCAGTGGCGCTTTATACTTTTTGCATGAAGGTACGGAACTGACCATTATGGATCTATGCCGTCTGATGATTGTATTCAGTGACAATGTTGCCACAAATCTGTTGTGCGATAAAGTGGGGATTCCCTATATTCAGGATTTTATGAAATGTAACGGTTTTGTTCAGTCGGTTTTAAATCGGAAAATGTTTGACTATGAAAGTGCCGCAAAGGGATTTCAGAATTACGTGACTGCCAGTGAAGTAGGCCGCTTTTATGAGATGCTTTATCGTGGGAAACTGGTAAGTGCCACTGCCAGTGAAGAAATGCTTTCTATTTTGAAGGATCAGCAGGTAAACGGGAAAATTCCCTTTTATCTGGAACGGCTGGAAAATGCCCCGGAAATCGCCCATAAAACAGGAGAGGATGACGGGATTACCAACGATGCGGGCATCGTCTATGGTAAAACACCGTTCATCCTCTCACTGTTGGGGAATCATATAGATACTGCCGCCTTTGAGAAGGTCATGCAGGATCTAGCATTGGAATTATATACCGATCTTTCTTTATGATGCCAGGCCGGCTTTGATCAGCTGTCTGCGTACTGCCATACCCACGATCAAAGAAATAATCATCTTTACTAAGTCTACCAGAATAAACGGAAAAACGCAAACCTCTAATGCATATTGGATGGTACTATTTGTGGAAATGACAAACCAGGCAGTTCCAAAGACATAATTGGCAGCATCTCCCAGAATCATTCCCAAAAGGAGCATGTACCAACAGGTAGGGAATTTCTTAAGGAACAAACCTACAATCAGTGCCATAAAAAACATACCGATGAGATAGCCGCCGGTAGGTCCCGCAATCTTGCCGATGCCGCCTGCTCCACCGGAGAAAACCGGAAGTCCCACCAGACCTAACAGATAGTAAATCACATAACTGATACAGCCAAATTTGGGTCCTAATACAAAAACGGCAAGAAATACTGCCACCATGGTGAAAGAAATGGGAACCGGCCCGATCTGAATGGAGATGGGTCCTAAAATACACATAATGGCTGCCATCAGGGCACAGGTTACCATCTGGTATGTTGTCAGTTTTTTGTTTGTTTCTTTCATTTTAATTGTTAACCTTTCTGCATTTGTTTTGATAACATTTCGTCATTTAGTATAACACAGAAGAGGCAGTTGTCAACCTGATTTTAGTTTTCAGGTTAACAACTGCCTCTTTATTGCAGAAACGGTTTCATAATAATTTTGAAGTTTCGTCTGGGGATCATGTTCAAAATAATAGGAGTAAAGCACATCCACCAGTACCAGAATGGGAAACTGCGGAGAGATCAGAATCCCTGCATCCAGATTTTTGGCGGATGCCACGGGAAATACCAGATCACATTTGCTCAGCAATGCTGTATCCTTGCTGGCAGTGATGAGAATTATCTTGGCTTCCTTTTCTCTGGCAGCCTGTACCACCTCAAGGATTTCTGTCGTCTTACCACTCAGGGTAATGGCAATCAGCAGTGTCTGTTCGCTCATGAGCGCACCGCTCATCTGGATCATCTGGGAATCGGTCATAGCCTGAATATCCATTCCCAAACGCATGAAACGCAATTGAAATTCCCTTGCTGCATAGCCGGAGCTTCCCATTCCACAGACCAGAACCCGGGAATGTGTGCTCATCAGAAGCGCTGCTTTTTCCACCTTGCGTTCATCCAGAAGCTGAAAGCTTTCTTCCATCAGTCTCTCGTAGATCTTTCGCACCTTCCGGGTAAGAGCACTGACCCCCTGCTCCTGCAGCTCCTTTTTCAGTTCTTTTTCATAATCAAAAATAAATTCACGATATCCCTTATATCCGCATTTCTTGGCAAAGCGGGATAATGTTGCCTCCGACACATGTAACACATTGGAAATGTTTTTCGACGAGAAATCCATTTCTCTCTCATTCTTCAAAAAATAATCTGCAACGGTTCTTTCCACTGAAGTCAACGTATCATATTTTTCCAATATATTTTGCTTGCTGGCTCCAAATCCCCTCATCATGCCATTTCCTCCCGCAGCCTATTTGCAGTATTCGTTAAACTCGTCAATCACGTATTTTTGAATTTTTTCTGCCAAAGCAGTGTCTTTTCCTCCGATGGGGCGTCCCTTCCACAGATTTGCAACAGAGCAGATATTGGTAGAACTGGATACAAGCACCTCATCCGCCTGTTCCAATTCCCCTAAGGTAAATGCCGTCTCATCCACCGGAATCTGTAATGCCTTGCAGGCTTTGATTAAATGTGCCTTGGCAATTCCCGGCAAAATATACTGGTCGTCCGGATGGGTACGGAAGACGCCGTCTTTCAATATGGAAATATTGCTGTGAGCGCATTCGGTAACCACATCGCCCCGATGGAATACGCATTCGTAGCAGCCCTCTTCCTCTGCCTTCTGTGCAGCCATCACGCTGGGAATCAGATTCAGGGTCTTAATATTGCAATGAAGAAACCGGGTATCCTCCGTCTCTGTCAGGGCTATTCGTTTCGAGTAATCCCGATTTATCGCAGGTTTCAGCATCATCCACAGGTTGGAGGGTACATCTTCCTTAGGAAAGGCATGGGAGCGCATGGCTGTTCCTCTTGTCTGCTGCCAATATACCAGCAAATGGTCTCCTTCTACTTTTTCCAACATCTCATACAGCTTTTCTTTTAAATCTTCCTTTGTGAAAGGCAGTTGGATGCGGAGCATTCCCGCGCTGCGGAAAAAGCGATCCACATGCTCATCCAGGAAGACAATCTTATGGTTGTGTGCCAATGTGGCCTCATATACGCCATCACCAAAATAGCAGACACGGTCATTCATCGGAACCATCATTTCTTCCAGTAATCCATAATTTCCATTATAATAACCTAGTGTTTTCATCATTCCTATCACCTCTCCTCAGCAATTTCCATGAATGTCTTTCCGATTGTTTAAGATCAATCCGCTGCGTTCCAAAAGCTGCAGGGCATGTTCCTGTCCAGAATTGATTTCGCCGCTATATACCTGGTTCTCATAATCTACCAAAATGCACCCCAGCTGAATAATCAGCCAGAACAGCGGGGATTTCCCTTCCGGGATTTTGGACAGGATATCCGGATCCCCGTATAGTTCCATCATGGTTTTCAGATGGCTTACTTCACAGGCATAAACCTCCCCCTGTGCGTCAATCACCGCAGCACAGTACTCTGAAACATGAGGTTTATAACTTTCTACAAATTGTTCTGCTTTCATATTGAACCTCATTTCTGCGCAAAAAGCGTGCGCAGAATTTTCCGGGCTTATCGATAGTAACGGGAGCTGCCCACGTAACGGGTTTCTGTTTCCACGCCGTCCACATAAGTGGTCAGATATGTATCTGCTGTGAGTTTTCCTGTATCTACCGCCCACAGCTTGTGCCGAATCGTCCCCGCATCCGCTGCCGCCACATAAATTTTACAGGTCACATAGGCATCCTGCACCTGGGATTGTATGTAAACAGGCTGGACATAATCATTGCGGAAAATCAAATCCTTATATCCCTGGGAGATGGCAGAATCCATTCCCCTGGCTGCATAGTCTACCTTCTGGCTGTGGGGATGTCTCTCGGTTACCGTCATTCCTGCATTCATCAATGCCTGATAAATGGTGGTTGAAACCTGACAGATACCCCCACCGACACCATCCGCTTTCTTTCCGTTGATAAACTGCGGCGCCATGCGATAGCCATTCTTTAAGGTACGGGGTCCAAAAATCCGACTGCAGGAGACGCTTTCTCCTGCTGCCACCACCCGCTCACTTAATGCCCGGGATGCCAGTTTCAGATTGGTAACCCGATCCAGCGTACTTCCATGGTAATCCGTAGCAGACTCACCCGCCAGCACATAAATGACCGGCTGTTCCTCTCCATTCACCGGATACGCTGTGAGATAACGGGCTGACACCCGCATCGTCACCTGATTCACCCCTTCCGGTGTACGGGCAAAGGTCATGGCATCGTTGATGGCAGATCCCTGGGCGCATTCCATGGCATACTGCCCTCCGATAAGTGTATCCGCATCTATGCCCGGTGTTGCCTGCAGAATTTGAAAAGCGGCTTCTGCTTCCTCTGCCAGCTGTGCATCACGGATATAGCGTGTCAGATAGGGAACGGCTTCCTCACTGATCTGATAAATGACATCCGTTTCATATCTATGATAGACCTCTTGTTTCCCATTCTCCGGGTTTACCCCTGCATAGGCAAAAGAGGTTCCACTACAGGGAATCTGCAACAGCTGTGCATTGATCTGATCTACTGCCTTCTGCACCTCTTCCTGTTCTGCGCAGGAAAATGACTGCGTCACGGTAAACTGGCCATTGGTCAATGTCAACTCCACCGGCGTCACTGTCAGAGCCGGCGCTGTGGTAAGAGGTTCTGCCTCCGGATCACTGCCAATCTCTTCTGCCCGGGCAGTAAATCCCGGTGCAAGAAACAGGCAGGCACAAAGTACTGCTGCTAACACATTTGTTTTTTTGATAAATTTCTTCATAATACTCCTGACTTCTTACTTTTCCTTATTCCGATGTTATTGATTCCAGTGAAGGCGGTGAAGCTCTCCCTCTAATTGCATATTAGAAAATTGATTCTGCCGCAATGCCTCATAAAGAACGACTGCCACCGAATTGGACAGGTTGAGCGAGCGTATGTCATCCAGCATGGGAATGCGGATACAGCTGTCCTCATAATCCACCAGAATTTCTTCCGGGATTCCTGCGCTTTCCTTTCCAAACATAATGAAATCATCCGGACCGAATTCTACATCCGTATAAACCTGGTGCGCCTTTGTGGTCGCCATCCAGATTTTGGCGCCGGGATGCTGCTCCCGGAATTCATTAAAATCCACATAGCGGGTAAGGTTCAACTTGTCCCAATAGTCCATCCCCGCACGTTTAATGCTCTTTTCATCCAGATGAAAGCCCAGGGGCTCGATAAGATGAAGTGCAGAACCTGTTGCTACACAGGTTCTGCCTATATTTCCGGTATTTGCCGGAATCTCCGGCTCAAAGAGCACGATATTCAGCTTTGCCATTATCTGCTGCCCTCTTCTTTCAGTCTCTTCACGAAATCTGCCATACGGTCCAGTGCTTTCTTAAGATCTTCCAGTGAATAAGCATAGGAAATTCGCAGGTACCCTTCGCCACACTCACCAAATGCACTTCCCGGAACGACAGCGACCTTCTCCTCTTTCAGCAGTCTGGATGCAAACTCATCGGAAGTCATGCCAAACTCTTTGATGCATGGGAATGCATAGAAAGCTCCAAGCGGCTCAAAGCACGGCAGTCCCATCTCTGCAAATGCATGCAGCAGATAACGTCTTCTGCCATTGTAGGATTCACGCATTTTAATCACATCATCATCGCCGTTTCTCAGTGCTTCTACGGCTGCATACTGGCTGTTGGTCGGAGCACACATGATCGCAAACTGATGTACCTTTGTCATCTGTTTGATGATCTCCCTTGGTCCGCACGCATAGCCAAGTCTCCATCCTGTCATTGCGTAAGCCTTAGAAAATCCGTTCATGGTGATCGTGCGTTCTTTCATGCCCGGCAGACTTGCGATCGATACATGATCTCCTGCGTAGGTCAGCTCAGAATAAATTTCATCACTCAGCACAAACAGATCCTTCTCCTCAATCACCTTCGCGATCGCCTCCAGATCGGTGCGGTTCATGATCGCGCCCGTTGGATTGTTCGGGAATGGAAGAATCAGCACCTTTGTTTTCGGTGTGATTTTCTCCAGCAGCTTCTCCGGTGTCAGACGGAACTCATTTTCCGCTTTCAGTTCAATGATCACCGGTTTACCGCCTGCCATAATGGTACACGGTTCATAGGACACATAACTCGGCTGCGGGATCAGGACTTCTTCGCCCGGATTCAGCATCACACGCATAGCCATATCGA